>Ga0255345_1006895_pt1 | contig 10882 bp, 10 predicted proteins | sample wastewater_treat_6_FD_192415 | JGI IMG/M metagenome (GOLD analysis project Ga0255345, IMG submission 192415) | Wastewater microbial communities from Lulu Island WWTP, Vancouver, Canada - plant20 | ecosystem: Engineered > WWTP > Wastewater > Unclassified | place: Canada: Vancouver, British... | reverse complement strand
AGAAAAGAGAGTTTGAGAGCATGAGGGCCCAGGAGATAGAGAGGATCATAAAATCACCGGACGAGGAGCTGCTCACAGTGAGCACAGTGCAGATTCCGCCTCCCAGAAAGGCGCAGATTCATCCCTCTCTGCAGTGCCAGATCTGCTATGAGGGGTTCATGGAGGTCTGCGGCCGGACGGTCAATGGAAAGGTGGTATGCCTGGACTGCTTCGAGAAGATAACAAGAGAAGAGATCAATTGCTCACTCTGATGGCAGGCGAATCCCCGGGCATAAGGGTTGGGCGGGAGCATGGCGAGCGATTCAGGCGGGCTTTGGTGGAGGCGGGGGCCTTTGATCGCAGCCGGAAGATAATCTCGGACGGATCCTCTGTCTATCTGCCCATTCTGGAGGCATCCAGCCCATCCATCTCAAGGCTGAGAGAGATTGCAGACTTTGAGATCATCAGGCTGAATTTCGAGAGCGAAGAGCCCATCCTCAAGCCGGAGGATATTCTGGGCTTCCGGCCCAGCTTTGAGATCGTGGGCGATATAGCCCTGATAGGGGGTGGGGGAGAGGATGCAAGAGAGGATGCAAGAGAGGATGCAAGAGAGGATGCAAGAGAGGATGGAGAAGAGTATACAGGAGAGGATGCAGGGCATGAGAGGGCGGAGGCTGAGGGGGAGAGGGTGGCCCAGGCCATCATGGCCTGCAACAAGAGCATCAAGACGGTGATTGCCCCGCTCTCTGATGTGGAGGGGGAGTATCGCACCCGCCGCTTCAGGCATGTGGCAGGAGAGGAGAGGACCACCACCATCCATAAGGAGCACGGGATGCGCTACCGGATCGACCTGGAGGGGGCCTACTTCACCCCCCGCCTGGGAACGGAGAGGTTGAGAGTAGCAGGACTGGTCGGGCCGGACGATATGGTGCTGGACATGTTCGCCGGGGTGGGGCCCTTTGCCCTGCTCCTGGCCAGAAGGTGCCGGTGGGTGGTGGCTGTGGACAAGAATCCCGTCGCCATCAGATATCTGCAGGAGAATGCCCGCCTGAATAAGATCGAGAACATCGATATCTTGGAAGGGGATGCAAATGAGATTGCACTGCAATACCAGAATGCTGCCGACCATGTGATCATGAACCTTCCCCATAGTGCATCCCTCTTCCTTCCTGCGGCCATTGGGGCGGCGAAGGATGGTGGAACAGTCCATTACTACTGCATCGCGCCGGAGGAGGATATCCGCCGGGATGAATTGCTGATCAGGGAGGCGGCGGAGAGGCTGGGAGCGGGAGCGGAGGTGCTCTACTGCAATATGGTGAGAAGCTATGCCCCGCACAGGCATAATGTGGTGATAGACTTCCGGGTGTGTAAGTTTGTATAATGCAGCTCTGTATAAGGCGTTCTTTTAGGGGCTGAAGGGTTGTGATATTGGGCGCAGTAGAGCCACGGCCACCTCAGCCCCGGAGAGGATTGGATTGATATGCTTCAAAGGTTGATTGTCAGCTCCTGGCAAGATATTATATATTTCTGTTTTATATCTGACCCCGACCGATTAAATTAAAAATGATAAGAGCTTACAACTGTCAAAGTAATCTTAGGGGTAATCACTTGCAGCTTGTGATCAATAGCTATGGGGCATATCTTCGCAAGAGCGGCAATTGCTTTTTGGTGAAGAGAGAGGAGAAGAGCTTCGAGGTTGCTGTCGGCAAGGTAAATAGCATACTGATCACCACAGCGGCATACATCACCACTGATGCCATCAAGCTTGCAGTGGACAACAATATCGATATCGTCTTTCTTGATTCATATGGAGATCCTTATGGAAGGGTCTGGCACCCAAAGCTGGGAAGCACAACTCTGATTCGAAGAAGGCAACTGGAGATCTACGAGAGCCTGGAAGGCCTGAATCTGGCAAAGGAGTGGGGCCTGAAGAAACTGGGCAATCAGATAGATTTTTTGGGGCGTCTGCGAAAGGCAAGGAGGGAGAAGCGAGATCTTCTGGATGGATATATACAGGAGATAGAAAGGTCACATGAGCAGATCAGAAAGCTGCGAGGTACAATTGAATCCCGCAGGCAGGATATGCTCGGCCTGGAGGGAATAGCTGCCAGGGCCTACTTTGAGGCCATATCTTCCATCATGCCGGAAAAATATAGATTTGCCGGGCGGAGCAGAAATCCGGCCAAGGATGAGTTCAATGCTCTTCTCAACTATGGATATGGCGTCCTCTACTCGCTGGTGGAGAAGGGCTGCATCATAGCCGGACTTGACCCCTACCTGGGATTTCTGCATAGCGACTCATACAACAAGAAGTCGCTGGTCTTTGACATCATCGAGATGTTCCGCATATATGTAGACGAGGCTGTGGTTTATCTCTTCTCCCGGAGGATGGTGAAGGATGAGTTCTTCGAGCCCTTAGAGCAGGGAATGGGTCTGAGCAAGGAGGGAAAGGCAGCATTGATCGAGATCCTCAATAAGGCGCTGGAGGAGGCTGTGCTCTATCGGGGGCGGAATGTAAAGAGGAGGAACACCATTCAGATGGAGTGTCACCGGATAGCAAATAGCCTGATCCGGCCCGGACAGGAGCTGCCGGAGGACTTCGATTTAGATATTCTGAGGCAGGAGGACTGTCAGGCAGCAGATGGCGGAGGAAGGGAATATCGAGGAGAGGGGGATGAAGGGGGAAAATGGGAAGAGGAAGGAGAGGGAGAATGGCAAGCAGAAGAAGAGGGAGATAGAGAAGAAGAGTGATAGGAACGGGCCAAGCGGGCGGCGGCGAGAGCAGGATGGAGAGGGTAGGAGCGAGAATGAACAGGAGATCGATGGAGGCTCTTGATGCTGGTCTGGGTGATCTACGATATATCCGAGAACAGATACCGCAGCCGGGTGGCTAAGATATGCAAGAACTACGGCCTGTTCCGGGTGCAGAAGAGCGCCTTTCTGGGAGATCTGAACCGGAATGAATCGGAGTCTCTGGCACTGGAGTGCGAGGCTATTATCGATAAAACTGATTCAGTCTACGTCTTCCCAATGTGCGAGAACTGCTACGATAAGATCAAGCTGATTGGGGCGGGGTTCGATAGAGAGCTGGTGAGCGGGATGACCATAACCAAGGTGTTCTGAGGAGGAATGGGGGCTGGATCAGGAGATAAAGGCAAAGGATACCGGGGCTGCAGGAGACTCGGGCAGGTCAGCACAGGAGGGTGGGTATGTACCAGCATCTGAGCAGGAGATATTCATCATAGTCTCTGATGTCCTGGAGTATCTGTTCTGTCCCAGGTTCATATTCTTCATTCATTGCCTGGGCATCCCCCAGAGGGAGGAACGGCGTTATAAGGTCCTGAAGGGCAGAGAGCTGCACAGGGCTCGGGAGAAGACGAACCGGGAATATGTGAGAAAGAGGCTCAATTGTGTGCGAAAAGAGATTGCGGTCTATCTGACATCTCATAAATACCATTTCAAGGGGGAGGTGGATGAAGTTCTCTTTTTGGATGATGGGACGGCGGCGCCGATGGATTACAAATATGCGGAGTTCAAGGGGACGGTCTACAGGACACATAAGTACCAGTCTGTTCTTTACGGGCTTCTCATCAAGGAACATTTCGGTGTGGACGTGAAGCGGGGCTTTGTCTGCTATACCAGGAGCAATAACTATGTGGCGGAAATAGAGATCAGGCAAAGAGATTATGAGAGGGTTAAGGAGATTGTGCGTGAGATATTGATGACGATTCAAAGAGGATACTATCCCGATGGGACGAAGCAGAAGGCCAGGTGTGTGGATTGCACTTATAGGAATATATGCTTTTAAAATGATGGTGGTTTGAGTTGATTGAGGCTGTAAGCAGAATTGGAGATTGCATCCAGGAGAAGAGCGGGAGAGGAGATCCACTGACAATTTATATTGAAAATCCTAACAGCAACGGAAAGTATAATACTGTCTTATTGGTCTTGCTCAAAGAGAGCGGGGGTGAATACTCCTTCAGCCGTGTGATAATGGATGAGTTCAAGAATGATCTTGGTTTATATCTCTATAAAAAAGGTTCTCCTAGAGGCACAGACATAACGCCGACCAGCAAATCGGCTGAGAGCTTGGAGAGGACATTCCGCAGCAGATTCCTGAGATGGTTTGCGAATTATAATAACTACGATCTATCCGATGAAGATAAACATACCCTAAAAAAGATGAATCTCGCAATCGATGAGCAGAAAGATAGGATTTTGGCAGAGCTGCAAGAGAAATACTCGGAAAGGCCCTCGAAGGACAATGCCATCATCACACTGGGATTTGAAGGAGATGATGACAATTCATATTCATATCTCGGGGAATATCCAATCTTCAAGAAGATATTGATAAAAGAGAGCGGGAAGGCATACTTTATTAAGAAGTCTCTAGGCGAGTCCAAGGGGAACAGAGCAGCCTGTTCAGTCTGCAGAGAGGTGAAGGATGAGGTATTCGGCTTCGCAATTCCCTGGACCTTTCATACCTTTGACAAGCCTGGGTTCATTGCTGGCGGTTTCAAGGTAAATGAGGCCTGGAAGAATACACCTGTATGCTTCGATTGCGCAACGTCCCTGGAGGTGGGGAAGAAATACATTGAGGAGCACCTGGATTTTGGATTCTATGGTTTCAGATACCTTCTCATCCCGAAGCTGGCAATTGCAAGGGATGACAATGAGACGCTCAATGAGGTTTTATCTATTTTAGGCAAGAACGGGGAGAAAAACAGCCAAAAAATAACCAGGGAGTTTAAGACGAGAATAACATCAGATGAGAATGAAGTTCTAGAATTCGTCAAGGATCAGAGGGATTTCTTCAGCAACAGCCTCTTATTTTATAAAAAAGAGCAATCATCCTACAGAATACTGCTTTTAATTGACGGAATCCTTCCCTCACGCCTCAGGGCTCTCTTCGATGCCAAAGAGAAGGTCGAGAGGCGATTCAAGATCTACAATGATTCAATATTGAGCGAGGATCAGAAAGAGAAGAGCAGTCTAAACTTCAATTTTGGAGTTCTGCGGAGATTTTTCCCATCGGAGTCGAGGAATAGAACTTTCAATAAAATGTTTCTGGAGATTGTGGATAAGATCTTTGTTGGGGAAAAGATCAGCTATCATCTGCTCATTGATTTCATAATGAATGAGGTAAGAAAGGCCTTCGCAAAGGACTATTCTACCGGTATTATCACCCTAAATGGCTTCCTTCTCCTGCACTACATAAAAGAGCTTGACCTTTTCAAATCGGATACAATGGAGATGAAAGATATGATTGATATGACTCAAAAGGACGGCATGCCTCTCAGCATCGAGGAGATTGAGAGGCTCCCATTAGAGCAACGCATTGAGAGATTCTTTGAGGCTAATCGGGATTTCTTCGATAGCCATGCCAAGAAGGCGACCTTTCTGGAGGGTGCATTGACTCAAATGCTGCTGAACATACAATATAATGATAAGAAGGCAACTCCATTTCGCACCAAGCTTCATGGCTTGAAGCTGAACCAGGCCCTCATCATGAGGCTTCTTCCTGAGATTCAAAATAAGCTGGAGGAGTATGAGAAAAATTATTATCGAGATCTGGAGAGTCAAATTTCGATGCATTTCATCCAGGCCGGAACTGACTGGGAAGAGACTGATAATGAGCTGAGCTTTTATTTCGTTTTGGGAATGAATTTGCATAAACTGTTCAGGAATGTTAAAGAAGAGCAAGAGGTCAGAGAGGAGGCATGAATATGAGTGAGATAATAAAGGACAGATCGGAGATTCTCTTTCTTTATGATATAAGAGATGGAAATCCAAATGGCGATCCGATGGATGAGAACAAGCCCAGGATCGATGAGGAGACTGGGGTGAACATTGTCACAGATGTGAGATTGAAGCGAACCATCAGAGACTACCTTCATGATTTCAAGGGCCAGGAGATATTCGTAAGGGAGATCATCTATGATCAGGAGAATGGATATATTCAGGACGGGAAGAGAAGGGCCAAGGATTTTGAGGAGAAGGCGGAGAGGATCTTAAATGAATGTATAGATGTGCGGCTCTTCGGCGGGGTGATTCCCCTGACGAAGGATTCCATAACCTATACCGGCCCGGTCCAGTTTAAGATGGGCAGATCTCTTCATCGCGTAGTTATGATGCATATCAAAGGAACTGGAGCGTTCGCCTCCAAGGAGGGTTCAAAGCAGGCAACCTTCAGGGAGGAGGACTTCTTGCCATACTCTCTCATCTCCTTTTATGGCATCATAAATGAAAATGCAGCTAAACATACTCATCTTACTGAAGATGATGCGAATCTGCTCTTGGAGGGGATCTGGAATGGAACAAAGAGCCTGATTTCCCGGTCCAAAGTGGGCCAGGTTCCCAGGCTGCTTTTAAAGGTGAATTACAGCAAAGAGAATTATCATATCGGAGACCTGGATAAGATGATCAAGCTGGTAGCGGATATGCCTCATGAGAATATTCGTGATACTGCAGACTACCAGATAGATATATCCGAGCTGATTGAGAGGCTTGCTGCAGATAAGGATTCAATCAGGGATATCGAGCTTTGTGCGGACGAGAGAATCCAGTTCTGCAAAGATATTGCTCCATTTGCAATTGAAGGGCTGGAAGAGATCACTGGCATACCGGTTAAGCCAATTGCTTTTTGAGGCCAACATGGCGGAGAGAGTGATAGTGTTCGATGTGTGGGGAGACTATGCCCACTTCAGGAAGAATTATTCTACAAGCTCTCCACTGACCTATTCATTTCCACCCAGGACTGCCCTATCAGGGATGCTTGGAGCTATAGCTGGACTGGACAAGGCAGATTATTTCAGGCATTTCTCAAGGGATCAGGCCAGCATTGGATGCAGGATCCTGAAGCCGGTGAAAAAGGTGAGAATCGGAGAGAATCTGATTGACACCAAGAGCGCATCAGGGATGCATCTGATCAAGAATAGAAGCCAGATAAGATTTGAACTGGTCAAGGATCCCAGATATCGGATTTATTTCTCCCACAGCGATAAGCGATTATATGAAAGGATCAAGGAGTTGCTCACAGGCCATCAGTCGGTGTATACACCCTCTCTTGGGCTGAGCAAGCTTATCTGCAACTTCGAGTACAAGGGCGAGTTTTTGCTGAATAGACTGGGTGATGAGTTCCAGGATATCGAGAGCGTTATACCGGGAAAGGATCTTCTTGAGGCTCCTGATTTCGAGGAGGAAAAGGAATACTTCTCTGAGATCATGCCAGGCGAGATGGGAGAGAACAGAGAGGTGACAGAATATAAAGAGATCCTCTTTGAGAGAAATGGAGAGAGCATAAGGGGGAGGGCCAAGGAGCTCTGGGAGGTTAAAAAAGAAGGAGATGGTGTAGATGGAGTTGATGTCGAGCGAATTTCATTCCTATAGTCTCAAGTCTCATCCGGACAGGCTCCTGGTGGATCATCTCGGACGGGTAGGGCGATTGAGCAGAGGTATTGTCAGAGAGAAGGCCCTCAATTTGGGGCATCAGGAGAAGGAGATCTTGGAGGATGTGGCATATCTCATGGGCGTGACCCACGACCTGGGAAAAGCCACTCGCTTTTTTCAGGAATATATACAAGAGGAGGATGAGAGAAAAAAGAGATCCATGCGATCCAAGGAGACCACCCGTCATGGCCTCTTATCGGCATTTTTTACATATGCAATAATAAAAGAATATCTGAATCAATTAATAGCTGAATCTGAGTTAAGGGCAGGATCAGAGACAGGATCAAAGACTGAATCGGAGACAGGATCAAAGGCTGAATCAGAGACAGGCTCAAAGGCTGTATCGAGCATTCAGTTGAAGAGAGATGGAGGGATGACAGATTACCTGCCGGTCCTCTCTTTCCTTGCAGTGAGAAGACATCACGGGAACCTCATCAATGCTATGGATGAGGTGAAAGAGGTGGATTCTGAAGGAGAGAGGATTATAAGGGTGGCAGAAGAGCAGATCAGATCGATGGATAATGATAAAGCTGAGTTGAATGAGATTCTCAGGCGGCTCATCTCCGATGATGGGATGCATTTAAAAAATTTTAAAATAGATTTGGAAAGTATAACATCTTATATTTTAAAAGGCGCTATCAGGGATATCGGCAGAAAGGAGAAGCGGCTTATAAGGAGACTGGGAGATAAGACGGATCTGCAGCTTTATTTTGTGTTTCAGTTTCTCTATTCCGTCCTTTTAGATGCAGATAAGACTGATGCTGGTCTAGGCGAAGCTGATCCAGATTCAGATCGCTTAGAGCTTCCAGAAGATCTAGTGGACAGGTACAGAGAGAGCAGGGGATTTATCTCCAATATGAATGGCATCAATCCTCTGCGGAATCAGATATATGAGGATGCTATGGCTGGGGTTAGGGCTTGGAACCTGGAGGACAGGGTGCTCTCCTTGAATGTTCCAACAGGGACTGGCAAGACATTGACCTCTCTTTCCTTTGCCCTTAAGCTCAGAGGGAGGCTGAATGAAGAGAAGGGATACACTCCCAGGATAATCTATGCTCTGCCATTTTTGAGCATAATAGATCAGAACTACAGCGTCTTTGAAGATGTGCTGGCTCATGGAGGATATCTAGAGGATTCCAGGCTCCTTCTCAAGCATCATCATCTGGCGGAGGTCAGCTATAAGAGAGCAGATAATGAGGAGTATAAGAGCGATGAAAGCTTATTGCTTCTGGAAGGCTGGAATGCAGAGATAATAGTCACCACTTTCTGGCAGTATTTCTACACCCTCTTCTCCAATAAGAACAAGCTGATCAGAAAATTCAATAAGCTCGCTAACTCCATAATCATCCTGGATGAGGTACAGGCGGTCCCTCATCAATACTGGCAGCTGATTCATGATGCCATAACTGTTCTCTGTGAAAAATTCAATAGCTATGTCATCTTTGTCACTGCAACTGAGCCGCTCATCTTCGATGAGGCGGGCGGGGAGATAAAGGAGATTGTGCAGAAAAAGGATGAGTACTTCCAGGGGCTGGACAGGATTGAACTGATTCTCAGGATTGATAGGTCTTTGAATCTTGATGAGTTCAAGGCTCTGGTCGGAGAGGAGCTGATCGCCCATCCTGATAAGGATTTTCTGATTGTTCTGAATACGATATCCTCGGCCAGTGAGGTTTACAGATCTGTGCAAGGGCTGCAGCTTGAGGATACAGAGACCTTTTACTTATCTACAAATGTAGTTCCAAAGGAGAGGATACAGAGAATAAAGGATATAAAGGATATAAGGGATATAAAGGATACAAAGGATACAAAGGATATAAAGAGATCTTCAGGGAGAGGGGCAGTTGACAGCCTTTCAAGGAGAAGAAAGGTCATCGTAAGCACTCAGCTCATTGAAGCGGGCGTGGATATTGATGCCGATTTCGTCTATCGGGATTTCGCCCCCATGGACTCTATTAATCAGGTAGCAGGAAGGTGCAACAGAAACTCCGGATCTCATAAGGGGACGGTTTCAGTCTTCATATTAAGGGATGATAGAAGAGAATTCCATAAATACATCTATGATCCTTTTTTAATAGGCAAGACTCTTGATATCTTAAAGCAGGTAAGCGGCCCAATTAGAGAATCAGAGTTCCTGGATCTGAATAATAGATATTTCAAAGCAGTAAAGAAGGGTATGGGTGATGGCAAGTCGCAAGAGAACCTCTCATGTCTCTCCCAGCTTGCCTTCAAGGATTTGAGCAAGAGATTTAAATTGATCGAGGAGGATTATCCAAGGGTGGATGTATTTATTGAGGTTGATGATCTGGCGGAAGACATTTGGAGAAGATATCTGGATATGAGAATGGAAAAGAATCTCAAAGAAAAAATCGACAAGAAGCTGAGGATTAAGAAGGAATTCAGCGAATATGTGATATCAGTTCCAGAGAAATTTGCCCGCTCTCTTGTCTATGAAGATTCGGAGATCGGATATATATCTAAAGCAGAGCTTCCCTACTACTATGATATGGAAACGGGCTTCAAACGGGAGGGGGCAGGGGAAGGCTCCATGATAATATGAGCCCGTGGCAAAAAGGAAGGCAATAAGATGAGACTGAAGATCCTACGTCTAACTCTGCACTCCGACACCCCCATGCGCGGGGATGGGGCAAAGCTGCGCGGGTTTTTCGCCACCAGCTTCAATGAATATCCCTCATTGCATCAGCATATCACAGATAAGCTGATTTATCGCTATCCTCTGATCCAATACAAGATGCTCAATGGCTCTCCTTTAGTGCTGGGGATCAATGAAGGGGCGGAGGTGCTGAAAGAGATATATAATAAATTCAAAGAGATAAAATTGGGAGATCGCAGCTACTGCATTATGGAGAGGGGGGTGACTGTAAAGAGCGAGGAGTTCGGCTGCACAGAAGAGATTCTCAGCTACAGGTTTGCAACTCCATGGATAGCCCTCAGCCAGGAGAACTATGTCAGGTATAAGGAAGCGTCAGAGGAGGAGAAGAGGGATTTGTTGAGGAGGATCCTGGTGGGCAATATCCTCTCAGCGTCCAAAGGCCTGGGGTATGTGGCAAAGGAGCATATCAGGCTTGACCTGGGGATGATGAAGGATGAGATCTGTATGCTCAAGGGAACTAAGGTCACAGGCTTTCGAGGAGAGTTCACAACCTGCTTTGCTATTCCTGATCACATGGGGCTGGGAAAGTCAGTCTCCAGGGGCTTTGGCGCTGTTGCGAGGCTTAAATAGATATATGCAACATGTAACCTCTTTTACGGGCCGGAGTATATTAAGGGGCTCCCTGGCCGGAACGAATTTATAAGGCATCTGATAAATTACATTCATGCCAGAAGGGGGCTGAAAAAGGAGGGTTTAAAGGGGTCAAATGAGGAAAAGGACGAAAAAAAGCTGCTCATCAAGAGCAAGTTCCACGAAAACAAGGATTGAAACTCATATTCA
>Ga0255345_1006887_pt1 | contig 10897 bp, 9 predicted proteins | sample wastewater_treat_6_FD_192415 | JGI IMG/M metagenome (GOLD analysis project Ga0255345, IMG submission 192415) | Wastewater microbial communities from Lulu Island WWTP, Vancouver, Canada - plant20 | ecosystem: Engineered > WWTP > Wastewater > Unclassified | place: Canada: Vancouver, British... | reverse complement strand
GAAGTAGAAGATATCTTTGGCGAAGAAGTTAAAAAAACCAAAGAATCTAAAGCAATCGAAATCGCTGCCGGTACAACAGAAAAGAAACTTGTTGCTGCCGACTTTAAAGATTAAGTTATCGAATAATACAAGGGGATAAAATATGAAAAAATTTGTTTTATATACATTGATTCTTGCATTGCTGAGCCCGATTTGTGTTTTTGCACAAGACGCCGAAGAAACTGAGCCGGTTGCCGATTCTGTTATAACCGAATCAAAGAACGACCAAGGAAATGATATTATAAACATTAACAGAAGATGGAAGTTCCAGCTTCTTTCGTGGGATACCAAGCTTACCGGTCATGTTCAGATTTCTGACGACGACAATGTGAACAAGGCCGATAAGATCACTTTTGGAAAAGATATTTCGTTTAGCAAAGAAAAGATCCCGGGATTCAGAGCTTCTTACGCTTGGGGCGGAAGAACTACTTTTGAATTGTCTTACGCTAACCAAGACCACGATGGAAAACTTTCTGTAAAGAGAAAATTCAATGGCAAAAACTTCGATGTTAACGCTTCTTTGAGACTTCAGAACGAATGGGTTGACTTAGCCTGGGTTCGCAAGCTTTCTCACAGCTTCAACGAAGAAGGTCATGAAAAAAGCTACTTCAGCGGTATTTTCGGTATTAAAGTCAACTACACAAATATCGAGCTGACTAACCCTGTTGCTGCCGGTTTGACTGTCGGTGCTCGCGCCGAATGGGCAGAAGCTATCCCCATACCTTATTTGGGAATCGAAGGCGGTCTTCTTATGGGCAAAAGCCTTTGGTTAAAGGCAAATTGCCGTATCTTCAAACTTAACTATGACGAATACAGCGCCGAACATCACGATTATATCGTTAATGTGGCGTATCGTCTCAATGAACAGAACAAAAACCAAGATTGGTTCTTTAATGTCGGTTATCGCGATGTTAATTATGACATCAGCGGCGACGGCGACGAAGTATTGATTGAATACAAAGGCCCGATCGTAGGTGTTGACGTTCATTTCTAAGTAAAAACTTGGATAAAAAATTAAAAACCGCCGCAAGGCGGTTTTTTTTATGAAAAAAAACTGTAACTTTATGGAATATTTAAGTCTCTAAGAGTATGATTTGTAAAACGAATCGTTAAGGAGCTTTTAATGAAAGTTTTTTTGAGATTTTTGGCCGTTTTTTTCGCGGTCATTTTTTCTGCAGCGCTTTTTGCGCAGTCAGACACATTAGCAGAAAGGGAGTGGAGCCTCGAAGATTGTCTTGAATACGGTCTTTCTTCTCACCCGAAGGTAAAGATTGCAGAAAGCACCCTTGAAGTTCAAAAGGCAAGCGTAATGTCGGCAGACGGTGTGTACGACGTTTCTTTGAGCGGCGGGTTGAGTTATTCTGCCGATGGTAAGGACCGCCCCGTTTCGGGCAGTTCAAGTTCGCTCTCTGAGTCGCTTTCTTTTTCGAAAAAGATTTTTGATCCTAAGAGCGATTTGCAGAAGAAGGCTGTCAGAGAGGGCTTAACCTCGGCGAATCATCAATTTGATTCTACAATGATAGATTTGGCGGCTCAGATAAAGTCTGCGTATTTTCAGGCGCAGCAAAAGCGTGCCTTATTAAAAGTTAAGATAGAAACTTTAGAAAGTTATGAAAAACACTTAAAAAAAGTTGAGAGCTTTGTTGAAGTCGGCACTCGCCCGCCTTACGACATAACAAAAGCGCAGGTAGACGTTGCCAACGCGCGGGTTGCGTTAATCAGCGCCCGCAGTGCTTTAAAGTCGGCTTTGGCAAACCTGGCCCAGGCTATGGGCGTTGAAGGAAGCATCAATATAGCATCTTATGATGAAGACGTATTGCCTGAGTTTGACGTCAGCGACCGGAAAATTTTGCTTGATCAGGCCATGATGCGCCCTGATATTATGGTAAAAGAAGCGAATTTGCGGGCCTCGGTTTTGAATTTGAGTAAAGCCAAAAAAAGTTTGAGCCCCTCGTTGTCGAGCTCTGCCGGTTATTCCTGGAGAGGCGAAAATAGTCCGCAAAACAGAAGTTGGAATGCGGGCGTAAGCCTCTCATGGCCCATATTGGACGGTCGTATTACAAAGGCTCAAATACAGAGCGCCGAAGGCAGTATGAACAATGCAAAAGCGTCGTTAGCCGATTTGCGGCTTTCTGTCTACACTCAGTTAGAAAATTCTGTGACAGACTTAAGCGATGCTTTGGAACGCTTTGAAGCAAACAAAGTGCTTGTTAAACAGGCGCGAGAAAGTTTGGAACTTGCCGAGGCGCGTTATGACACCGGTATCGGTTCACCATTAGAAGTATCTGACGCGAGAGTTGATTATTCGGCGGCCCGGGGCGGTTACATAGTTTCGTATTTTGACAGCTTAATAGCAGGAGCGGCGTTAGATAAGGTTCTTGGAAAACTGCCACGCGAGTACGTGCAAAAATAAGGTTTGGAGCATATATGAAAAAATTTATTGTGTTGATAGTAATTTTGGTATTAGTCGCAGTCGGAGCGGGCTGGTGGTTTATAAGCGGTAAAACTAACGGAAAGCGAGTTTTCGTTACAGATAAAATAACGCGCGGCACCATAAGCAATACAATTTCGTCTTCGGGGTCGCTGGCGGCTTTAAATACAGTTGAAATCGGCTCTCAAGTGAGCGGTCAGATAACAAAGCTATATGTTGATTTTAATGATGAAGTTCAAGCGGGACAATTGATCGCCGAGCTTGATCCGGCGTCATTTGAGGCGCAAGTTTTGCAGGCGCAGGCTAATCTTGAGAGTTCAAGAGCAAGCTTGCACGGTGTTGAAGCGCAAATAAAGAATCTTCAAGCATCAATGTTAACCACAATGGCAGATATTAAAGCAAGCGAAGCTAACGTGAGAAAATCTGAAATAGCTTTAAAAGATGCGGAACGTAATTATAACCGAATAAAAGAGCTATATAACCGAAAACTGATTTCTGCTTCCGATTTAGATAACGCAGAAACTAACTTAGAAAGCCAGAAAGCTTCGTTAGACATAGTAAAAGCCAATTCAGAATCATCAAAGGCGCGCAGACAAAGTATATTGGCTCAAATGGATGCTTCTGAAGCCGATAAAAAAGGCGCCGAAGCGCGAGTTAGGCAAAATGAAGCACAGTTGAAACTTGCGCAGATTAACTTAGACAGAACAAAGATTTATTCTCCGATAGACGGTGTGGTAATTAACCGAAAGGTTGATGAAGGGCAGACAGTTGCTGCGAGTTTGCAGGCTCCTGAGTTGTTCACTATCGCGAAAGATTTGCGTGAAATGCAGATAGATACCGCTGTCGACGAAACTGATATCGGAGTTGTTAAAGAAGGGCAGAAAGTAACTTTTACGGTAGATGCCTATAAAAACAGAAACTTTACCGGGGTCGTTCATCAGGTCAGATTGTCGCCTAACGAGAGTTCGAGTGTTGTAACTTATTCGGTGATGGTTAATGTTGATAATCCTGACTTATCTTTAAAACCGGGGATGACCGCGAATGCAGAGATTTTGGTGGGCGAAAAAAGAGACGTTTTGCGCCTTCCAATAAAGGCTATGTATTTTAAGGTTCCCGATGACTTGCGAGAAATTCAAAATAAAGCTATGGCCGGCAAAAACGGTAAAAATGCCACAGATACGCTTCCGGTTTGGCTTGAGAACGGCAAGGCACCTGAGGTAAAGGTTGTTAAGATGGGGTATTCGAACCAAAGCTATATAGAGTTGCCCGAGGGCGATTTAAAAGAGGGCGATTTGATAATTACAGGCATAAGAGGAGAGACTAACAGCGCTAACGGTGGCGGAATGAGGCCTGGCGGAGCGCGAATAAGGTTATAAGAAAGTGAAATAAATGGAAAACAATAATATTTTGCTGCAAGTTAAAGATTTGACCAAGACCTATTACATGGACGGTGTTTCTGTAAAGGCCTTGCGAGGGGTAAATCTGAACTTTTACAAGGGTCAGTTTACCTCTATTATGGGCGCTTCGGGGTCGGGCAAATCTACTTTGATGAATATATTAGGTTGTTTGGATAAGCCTACTTCGGGACATTATTTGATAGAGGGCGAAGATGTTTCAACTTTTTCAAAAAACCAGTTGGCTTTGGTTAGAAACAAAAAGATTGGGTTTGTTTTTCAGGGGTTTAACCTGCTTTCGCGCACAAGTGCGTTAGAGAACGTTGAATTACCGATGATATACGCAGGAATCAGTGCAACCGAGCGTCACGAGCGGGCTAAGGCGGCTTTGGCTTCTGTCGGATTAGCCGGCAGGGAGCATCATCATTCAAATCAGTTGTCGGGCGGGCAGCAGCAGAGAGTTGCTATTGCAAGAGCTTTGGTTAACAGGCCGTCGGTAATTTTGGCCGACGAACCCACAGGCAATCTTGATTCTTACTCGAGTATCGAGATAATGGGAATTTTTCAGGGATTAAACAAACAGGGCATATCAATTATATTGATTACTCACGAACCTGATATAGCTCAATATTCGCAGAGGGTTGTAAGGGTTTCTGACGGCGAGATTGTGGCTGATTCACGAGTTGAGAACCCGTTACTTGCTCTTGAAGAGATAAAGAAGCATAAAAAACCGGGTTCCGAGGAGGATTAAAATGGGTTTTTTAGGTATCGTGAGGTTAGCGTTTATAAGCCTAAGCAGAAATAAAATGCGTTCATTTTTGACCGCATTGGGCATCATTATAGGCGTTATGTCTGTTGTCGGAATGGTGGCACTTGGGCAGGGAGCTTATTATTCTGTTCAAGAAAATATATCAAAAATGGGCACAAACCTTATTATGGTTATGCCCGGCAGCGCTTCGAGAAGGGGTTTTCAGGGCGGCCGCGGGTCTATGGATTCTTTAAAGGTCGCTGACGCGGAATCTATAGCAAGAAACTGTCCTTCCGTGAAATATGTGACTCCGGTGGTTCGGGCTTCCGGACAGGTTATTTTTGGCAATAATAACACCCAAACAAGCGTTATGGGGGTAAACGAGCATTATTTGGAAATAGCTTCCCGCGAGATAACAGAGGGTCGCTTTTTCAGTTTAAGCGAGGTTCAGGGCGGTTCAAAGGTTGCTGTGATTGGCAAAACTCTTTCTGAGACTATATTTGGCAACATGAACCCTATTGGTCAGGTTGTCAGGTTTAACAAAATGCCGGTTCAGATAATCGGATTGTTGAAATCTAGGGGAGAGGCCGGTATGGGCGGCGGCGATCAAGATGATATTATGTTAATGCCATTTTCTGTCGTTCAGCGTCGCATAAGCGGCATTACACACGTGCATATGCTTAATGTTTCGGCTGTGTCTGCCGAGTCGGTTGAGGATGCAAAACTAGAAATTGAAGAGGTCTTGCGCAGAAATCACAAGATTTATGAGGGTAAAGAAGACGATTTCAGAATAACGACACAAGATGACATAGCCGAAATGGCGGGCAGTACTTTAACAATAATTGCTTTGTTGCTGGGTTCTATTGCGTCGGTTTCTTTGTTAGTCGGCGGAATCGGCATAATGAACATAATGTTGGTCTCTGTAACCGAGCGCACGCGCGAGATTGGTATAAGAATGGCGATTGGTGCAAGAACCACCGATATTTTGTATCAATTTTTGGTTGAGTCGGTTGTTTTGAGTTGTGTAGGCGGTATTGCCGGTATATTTGGGGGGTTTTTACTGGCTAATTTGATTGGAAACTTTGTAGAGTTTGATCCTGTTGTTTCAAATGCGTCAATAATCATTTCCGTTTTATTCTCGGCGGGCGTAGGTATTTTCTTTGGGTTGTATCCGGCTTGGAAGGCTTCTAATCTTGACCCGATCGATGCTTTTAGGTATGAATAGTTTAAGTTTTAGATCTTTTTGTTATTTTCTGTATTGACAAAATTTCTTAAAACTGTCATAAGCAAAAGAGTGCAGTTAATTTTTGTTGAATAAGGACATTAGTATGAAAAGAAGATTTTTACAGATCTTGGTTTTGGTCTTTATGTTTGCTTTTGTTGGAATAATAATCGTTGAGGCTGCTCAATACAGCGGAATGGTTCTTGTTAAGCGCGACAGCAGCAGAAAAATTGTTGGTTGTGCCTTGGATACCGGGCGTACGGATGCTGCGGGCAACTCTGTAAGATATATGCTTGTCATGGACGAAAACGGTAAAGCGATAGCTCAACAGCATGAAAACAAAGATGTTAAAATCGAAGGCTCGTTGAGCGGTAACAATTTAAAAGCTTTTGAGTGGCAAGAAGTTCGAGAAGGCTATTTTGATAGCAGCTATGTGGCCCCGGAACCCGAAAAAGAACCCTCAGAAAGCGCTGATGAAGGCGATGAGCCATACAACGAAGATGAGGAAGAAGAATACGACGAAGACGGAAATGTAATTAAAAAACCCGGCAAAAAGCCCGTAGCAAAGCCCGTAGCAAAGCCCGTAAATAACGAAGATAACGAAGATGAGTATAACGATGAAGGCGACAACGAGGAAGAACCTGCCGATGACTCAGGCAACGACAGCGAAGAAGCCTACGACGAAGATTATTGATCTTTTCGAATTTTAGAAAAAAGCTCCGATTTTGTTCGGGGCTTTTTTTGTTTGGAACTAACTGATGTCTTGTGATAGACTGTTTCAAAATAACATTGAAGGGAAGGAAGTTTTAAAAATGGAAAAACTTATCATAACTGCCGCAATTTGCGGAGCTGAGGTAACAAAAGAGCATAATCCCGCCATTCCTTATACTTTGGAGGAAATAGCCAAAGAGGCTGAATCAGCCGCTAAGGCCGGTGCTGCCATTATTCATCTTCATGTTCGCGAAGACGATGGCACTCCGACTCAAAGCAAAGAGCGGTTTGCAGCGGCTTTTGATGCCATAAAGGCAAAATGCCCCGATGTTATAATTCAGCCTTCAACCGGCGGTGCTGTTGGCATGAGCAACGAAGAACGCTTGCAGCCGATATATTTGCACCCCGAAATGGCGACTCTTGATTGCGGAACCTGTAATTTTGGCGGCGACGATATTTTTGTAAACACAGAAAACACCATTATCGAGTTTGGCAAAAAAATGATCGAATTAGGCATTAAACCCGAAGTTGAGGTGTTCGACAAAGGTATGATCGACATGGCAATTCGTTTGTGCAAAAAGGGTTATATTAAGGCTCCCATGCACTTTGATTTTGTTATGGGCGTTAACGGCGGAATCGGCGCTTCTTTGCGCGATGTGGTGTTTATGGCCGGAAGCATTCCTGCAGGCAGCACTTATACTGTTGCCGGGGTTGGCAGAGCCCAGTTTGAAATGGCCGTGGCATCGATAATAATGGGCGGTCACGTCAGAGTTGGTTTTGAAGACAATATTTATCTGTCTAAAGGCGTTTTGGCCAAATCTAACGGCGAGCTTGTAGAAAAAACCGTAAGATTAGCCTGTGAATTCGGAAGAAAAATTGCTACCCCCGCTGAGGCACGAGAAATACTCGGTTTGCCGGCAAAATAAGTTTTAAGCGGATTTAAAAAATTAAGGAGACTCTGATTATATGGCATTAAAAGGTAATAAATACGGGACCCATCGTGTGATTGAGCCCAAGGGCGTTTTAACACAGGCTGCATATAAAATTGACAACGACATGACAAAGCGTTATTCAAATGAAATAATTTGCGATGTTATTTCTTTAAACATCGACTCGGCATCATTTACTCAAATTGAAGAAGCTTGCGACAAAGACCCAAAAAAAATCGGCGAAATGATTATGGGCATAGTTGCCGAGAGAGGCAAGCAGCAGAACCCGGTTACCGGTTCGGGCGGCATGTTCATAGGCAAAGTGGCTTATATCGGCGAAGATTTGGTCAACACATGCGGCCTTAAAGTAGGCGACAAAATAGCTTCTCTTGTTTCTTTATCGCTTACTCCCTTAAAGATCAACAAAATCAAAGAAATTCACATGGATATCGACCGTGTTGATATCGAAGGTCAGGCCGTTTTATTTGAAAGCGGTATTTATGCGAAGCTTCCCGATGATATGAGTGAAGCACTTGCTTTGGCAGCACTTGACGTGGCAGGGGCACCGGCCCAGGCACGTAAGCTTCCCAAAAAAGGCGATTCAGTGTTGGTTTTGGGCGCGAACGGCAAATCAGGCGTATTGTGCGGCTACGAAGCAATGAAAGCTGTCGGACCGACCGGCAATGTTGTGGGCGTTGTCAGAAACCCGGCTCAAGTAGCAGGTTTGATGGAACTGGGCGTTTTCAATAAAGTTGTTGTGGCCTCTGCAACGGCACCGGTTGCCGTGCTCGAAGAGGCTTTAAAAGCAAATGACGGCAAGGAATACGATGTTTCGATTTCTTGTGTAAATGTTGAGAGTTGTGAAATGTCGGCTATTTTGCCTGTGAGAGAAAACGGTATAGTTTATTTCTTCTCTATGGCAACCAGCTTTACAAAAGCAGCGTTGGGCGCAGAAGGTATCGGTAAAGACGTTACAATGATCGTTGGAAACGGTTACGCAAAAGATCATGCCGAAATTACACTCAATGTATTGAGAGAAAACGACAAGCTCAGAAGGCTTTTTGACGAAAAATACGTATAAATTCAACATAAAACGAAAGAACAGGAGTAATTGAAATGATTGAATCCAGAGCTAACGGCCTTTTCAAAGACGTTTCCGACAATGAGTGGAACGATTGGAAATGGCAGGTGAGAAATAGGGTTGAAACACTTGAAGATTTAAAAAAATACGTCAAACTCACAAAAGAAGAAGAACAGGGAGTTAAAGACTGTCTCGGAACTTTGAGAATGGCAATTACTCCTTATTATCTTTCGTTGATTGATTTGAATAACCCCAACGACCCCATAAGAAAACAAGCTATTCCGACTGCCGCCGAACTGTACAGATCTCCGGCCGACTTAGAAGACCCGCTGCACGAAGACGGCGATGCTCCTGTGCCGGGTCTGACCCATCGTTACCCCGACAGAGTACTCTTGCTTGTGACCGACCAGTGCTCAATGTATTGCCGACACTGCACCCGCCGCAGATTTGCAGGGCAAAAAGACGGAGAAATGCCGGCGGCAAATATCGACAGAGCTATTGAATATATAGCGGCAAATGCGCAAATCAGAGACGTGGTAGTGTCGGGCGGCGACCCCTTGTTGCTTTCTGACTCAAAGCTTGAAAAGATTTTGCAAAAATTGCGTGCGATTCCTCATATCGAAATAATCAGAATAGGTTCCAGAACCCCGGTGGTAATGCCTCAGCGTATTACTCCCGAACTTTGCGAAATGCTCAAAAAGTATCACACAATTTGGCTTAACACCCACTATAATCACCCCAACGAAATAACCAAAGAAGCCGCAAAAGCTTGTGAACTTTTGAGTTATGCGGGAATCCCGTTAGGGAATCAGTCGGTGTTGTTAGCCGGAGTAAACGATTGTGTACATGTAATGAAAAGGCTGGTTCACGCTTTGGTGAAAATAAGAGTCAGACCCTATTACATTTATCAGTGTGATCTTTCTTACGGCTTGTCTCATTTCAGAACACCTGTGGCTAAGGGAATTGAAATAATCGAAGCCTTGCGCGGTCATACCAGCGGTCTTTGTGTTCCGACATTTGTTGTCGATGCGCCCGGCGGCGGCGGAAAAATACCGGTAATGCCAAATTACCTTATTTCAAGCGGCTTTGAAAAGACTATTCTTCGTAATTTTGAGGGCGTTATAACCTGTTATGACGAACCGCACGGATACAAAAACACTTGCGAATGCGAAGATTGCAGACTGAACAAAGAAATTGACGGCGTTGCAGGCTTGCATAGCGGAAAAATAGCGATTGAACCCGAAAACCTCGCCCGCAAAAAACGTAGCAAAAAGAAGTAACTTAAAGTTTTACCTCAGTATTCGATACCTTTCATCAGATAGTTTCTGATGAAAGAGTATCGGTCGGGGTTTAAGTTTTTGAAGTAATTAGGCGCGTGATAATAAGCTATTACAGCTTGTTGCAGGTCGGTTAAAGCGTCAAAATTCGACATGGCCGGGTCAAATTCTTCTTTCCAGCGGTTGACTATCGAACCGTGGTAATATATGAATCTCGATGTCATTTCCCGTAACAAATATTGTTTAAATCTTTCTTTTTGCATGCTTTCGGTTAGGTCGCTGAAAGAGGGCATAAACCAAGAATTTTGAGTTACAAATATATAACTCTCACTCGAAAAAGCCACTTCGGTGTCGGTCGAAGGCACGTAAGCGATTGCTTGTGTGCAAGTGGAAAAATATTTGGGAAGTCTTGAAAATAGCTCAATTATCGCTGTTTTCATTCCGTCGGGCATTGTTTTTTGTTCGGCCGGGATACTTACAGTGGCTGTTCCTGTGTCAACATCTGTTACCAAAGGTAAATAGTCGCCATCGGGTATTTCGGGTGCCGGTCTGTCTTCAATCGGTTCTGTGTCGCCCCCCGGGTTGTCGTTGTCACCGGGATTATCGTTATCGCCCGGGTCGTCGTTGTCGCCGGGGTCATCGTCACCATCATATTCGAGGTTAGCGGTATCTGTCGTTATGAGCTGCGTGTTCTGCCACCCATTTACGCCGGCTCCGTTCATCACGTATGTTTTAACAAAATCGTATCTTGTTTCGTTAAGTGATTTAAGATTCGCCGAATTTGTACAATATTGGTCAACCGCAAACGCTAAGTCTATCCAGTTGTGTGTCTTTGAAGGCCCTACCACCATATTGCTTTCTGCACCCGGGCTGAACAGCTTTGTATAAAATTTTTCACCCCCAACCCTTGCGAGGGTAACAATGTTGCCGTAAGCGCCCATCAGGTCTTGGTGTTCTTGTATAAATGGGTAGGTCATGCCCCTTACGAGCATGCTTTTAAAGCGATTTTTCAGCCAGTCCGAGGTCGGAAAACCACCCTCATAAAGAGCTTGAAAGCGCCTTAAA
>Ga0255345_1006870_pt1 | contig 10913 bp, 16 predicted proteins | sample wastewater_treat_6_FD_192415 | JGI IMG/M metagenome (GOLD analysis project Ga0255345, IMG submission 192415) | Wastewater microbial communities from Lulu Island WWTP, Vancouver, Canada - plant20 | ecosystem: Engineered > WWTP > Wastewater > Unclassified | place: Canada: Vancouver, British... | reverse complement strand
GCTTTGCCGTAACCGATCTTCATGCGGCGCTGCAGGTTGCTGGGGTACGGATTGTCCGTACGGACCGCTACTGCTACAGCCATTCGCACATCATCTTTGCTGATGGGCTGGTTGAATAGATCGGTGTAGGCTTTCATTCTTCTGCCGCCACCCTATCTAAAAATGTTGGATCGGTCAGTTTTTCAAGTTGCATGTTCAGAAAGCGTTGGCGCTGCCGTTCGGCTTGCCAGGCTTTGAACACTTTTTTTATTCGGTTAAGCATTTTTGGTATCTGCCTTTTCATCTTTTAGTGTTGCTTTTAAATCTTCTGAGTCCAATGCAAGCAGACCGTCTAGTTGATCGTCTACCTCTTGGTCTGTAGGTTCGGGTACTATGAGCTGCGTAGTTGGCACAAACTTCACCTTTAGCAGCTTGCGCTCAACATCCTGGGTCTTGCGCCATTCCTGTACGATCTGCAGAAATGTTTGGTAATCTTTCTCACTTAACCCCAGCAGCCAATCTACTACTGAGTTGTAATTTACTGGGTCTTCCGGCTGCAATATAGCTGGTAACTCCACTGGCTGCGGTGTCCGCCTGCCAAATAATTTATCCCTCAACCCCATTTTCCCTCCAATTCTTAGGTTGTTACCTCTTATGATACAAAACGGTAGACCGTTCGTCAATACTTTTTAGCAAAAACACGATCACCGGCGTTGAGGTGGTCTATTACAGCCTGGGCAATGTCTTCTGTAATGCCCTTTTCAAAGGTTGTTTTGAATAGCCACTGATTAGGTAAAAAGTCGCTATCATCGTCCAGTATGGCGTACTGGGTGACGTTCGGGTGTCGGCTCAACCATTCTTGGATTTCTTCGCCGCGCGGCACATAGCCACGCTTAGCGCCTGCCTGCAGGTCTTTGGTGCAGTCAATGAAGTTGCATACATCGCGCCGGACTACTGCCTTAGCCTCCGGGTATAACCGCCAGGTGCTTGATAGTACGACAACGCATTTGGTTGCCGCGATAATGCACTGGACCAGCTTTACTGCCTGCGGATCAGTGCCATGCCATAGGCTATTACCTTGCTTTGCCCAGGCAGCTGAATTACAAACACCGTCTATATCCAAAAACAGTACTTTCATGACTACTACTTTAATTCGTTAATATCAATAAAGACAATCTCAGATTTTTCTTGCAGCTTGAGTACACAGCTGCCAAATGCAGGTGATTTGCCCTTTTTACCAAGACCACTCTGAAAATTAATACGACCGCTAGGTACATATATGCGCCCCCCCCACAAATGTCATGGAAGCGTCTAGTTGTCAAAAACTCAATAGGAAAAAGCACATATATCTCATTCTTCGCTAACCTGTATGTTTTTACCGCCTTTGCTAAAAACTCATGCTTTCGCGTAAATGGCGGATTTATCCAAATACGATTGTATTTTGTCCAGTCCTGGGCTAATCCATCAGTTTCAATAGTATCATAGTTCGGTATTCCAAGCTCTTTTGCTTTTGCCGGCACTGTTGCAGGATCATAGTCAAAACTACCAAAATAATCAATCACGCTCTTTGGGGTGTAGTATTCGTTATCTTTAGTGAATACTAAGCCCCCTTTAGCCATTATAACCAGCGCCGATCACGTTTTGCTGGTAATACTGGCGCGGTGTTTTGCAATTTAGTAGCGCTTTGGCCATGTATTTTTGGCTAATGCCTTTGCGTTCGGCATATTCCAGCAATTCAACAAAGCCGGCCTCCCCATTTACCTGTATAAATTCTGCCGCTTTTTGGACCCAATATTTCTGGTACTTGCCAAAGCCGTATTTGATTAGCTTGTCATGGATATATAACTTAAGCTCACCAGCAACCTCTGCCACCTTTTCAACAAATTTGTATGTGCCGTCTTTGACCATTTTACAGAGCTTAGCAAAGTAATGACTAGGGCGCTCTTTAGTAAGTGCTACCTCTATCATTTTGCCCCATTCATCAGCCCTGCCCATCTTCTCAAGCTTGATCTGTATGGACCGGTAAAACGGTAAAAAAGCCTGATTGTCTATCAGTTCCACCGCGTCACCTAGCTTAGTAATCATTGTTTGTTTTCTTTGGTCACTAACTTTGTAAGACATTATCCCTCCAATTCATTGCTGTGGTATCAATATAGCACCTTGCGCATTTATTTGCCAAGCCGCTTGTGTAAAAGTGCCTGAATTCTGGGGATTACTTGTGTAAAACCAGCTTTATGCTCTTGTGTTTCTATATAGTGTATAAAAATGTTTTAAATAAACATTTCTATATAGTATGTAAAAGCAGTGAATTAACAGATGTCAGGAATTAGCCGCGTGTATGAGTCAGCTGGTAAAAGAATGCACTACGGTTGCGGATGATCCACTTAATACGGTAGGCATGGAATTCACGTTTATTGATAAGCTCACCACCTGAATAGATTGGTAGGAATTCACCAGGCTGGAAGCGATAATATTTGTTTTTGATGATGTTTGTTATTCTTTTCATAACTACTTCATATTAGCACATCATGGCATATTTGTCAATAGTTTTATGCCCTGCTACCCCTGATAGCTTGACACGCAAAAGTATAGGTCTGGTATAATCGTGACTGTAACTTAATTCAATGGAGTACAAATTTAGAGACGCGCTACTGTCCTACCCTGAGTCTCACGCATTATGAAAAAGCTCATCACATTAGCACTGGGAGTAGCGATCTTAGCAACACCAGCCACAGCAGCAGCTCAACCAGTTAGCTATCAAACTGATATACAAAAATTATTCAAATTAAATCTATACGAATTCCAGCCAGCAACCACGCCTGTCTTAGTACAGCCGCCTAAGCCTGTAGAAAAAGAAAAGCCTGCAGAGCAGCCAAAGCCTGAGCCAGTGGTCTATACGGTTGTAGAGGGTGACAATCTCACAAAGATTGGTACTGCCTATAATGTTGAATGGCAGCGCCTTTGGGCTAAAAACACCCAGCTTACTAACCCTGACTTAATCCATGTGGGTGATAAAATCACTATCCCACTGGCAGATGAAAAGCTTGAGCGTGAGATACCTGCGGCAGTAAGCCTGCCTGCTGTCACTCCTAATGTAGCTACACCTACCCCACAAGCCACTTCTGGCAATTTTGGTGGTGGTAATACCTACTCTTACGGTTATTGTACCTGGTACGTCAAAAACCGCCGGGGCGCATCCCTGCCTAATGGTCTGGGTAATGCTAATACCTGGTATGCCCGTGCTTCCGCTATGGGTATGGCAGTAGGATCAACACCAGCCAAAGGCGCGGTAGGCACTACTACACGCGGCGCATTAGGGCATGTGGTGTATGTAGAGGGCATAAATGACAATGGCACTATCCGCATCAGTGAGATGAATGCACCACACTGGGGCAAAGTTACCTACCGTGATGCTAGCCCTAGTGAGTTTGTCTATATCTACTAGGCAATGCCGTCAGGCTGTTCTGGTAGCTCAAATTTGATAATCCTAGTCATGTCTTGTAGCGCCTGGCGGACCGCCGGGCGTGCTAGGCGTTGTAGCCTAAGCTTCTCTTCCAAATGTGGGTACTCATCAATGTAGTGTACGTTTTCTGTGTTTGGCTCATTTTCCATAGCTCTATGATACCAAAAACCGCCTGCTGTCCTAAGACTACGGCGGTTATTTTTTGGCGAATTGGAGTTCTGGGCTAAAAGGGTGTCTTACTTCCCTGATAGCTTGATTGCACTATATCATAACCCTCTGGGTAGTACCACCACCGGATTTGTAGTTTTTAGCAAAGTTAATAGCACCATAATGGCAGAATGCAGCGCACTCAGTAGGATCAATTTGAAAATCAGGATTGAGCGTGGCATAGCCAAACATACCATCCTTGCCTATTGAGCGCTTTTTTGCGGTCTTTATAGAGCCGTTTAGTGCTGGCTGGTCATAATGGGTTAGCTCATGCTTCTCTACGGCTGTCTGGAAGCCACTGTAAGCCGCTCCTGCCTGTTTTACGTTAGGAGTGAGTATTTTCTTAGTAATGCGCTTGTCAGTGCGTATAAGCTCTTCTACAAGCAGCTGTGAGCCTGCCTGACCATCAATGATAATCTTTGCGCATTTGCGCCACCTGAGCTTAGACCGGTCAAATAGCCAGTTAGTGATCCATGTAGTGCCTGCGCTCATTGGCTTACGCTCAACCAGCTCTACATGTGGTATACCATTAGGCATGTAGACACCTACCCCTAAGCTCATGGCACTGCCGTCAGGTGCAAATTTGATGCAATACACTAAGCGTGGGTTATCTTCCAGCTTTACCTGCTCTACCTTTGTAGCCTGCCAATCTTCATCACTGATGGCGCGTTTGCTTTCCTTACCGGCAATCCAGCCCAGGCGCATCTTATTGAATGAGTCAATAGCCATGTCATGGGCTTCTGTGCGGACCGCCGCCACCATCAGGTGATAGCCTAGTGATGGGTTAGCGTAATACCAGGCATCCTCATCATGCGGATCAGTTAATAACTCTACTGACCACTCCTGCCAGCAGGTCTCATGGTCTTTACCCTCAAGTACATTCTGCCTAATACGGATAAACACCGTACCAGAGCCACCACCACTAGGCGGCGTACCGGCACGCAATATCTGGCTGTTTTGGCTCTTACCGGCTGATATGGTAGGCAATAGCGCTTCCTGTTGCGCGTCAGTCTCTTCCTGGGCTTCGTCTAGGATCAATGTGTCATTGGTAGTACCCAGACCACCAGTGCGCGTACGGGTACGGAATACGCAATATCCGCCACCGCGCAATTCCACATAGTCTAAGCTCTTAGGCTCTTTATCAAATTCAGCTGTCAGCAGGTCTCTGATCTCTTCCTCTGCCTGGTAAAAGAAGTTCATAACACGGCGGCGCACCGCTTCTACTGTTTTATCAGAGTGGGCAGTATAAATAAGCGCTTCATTCATAAAGATCATACCGCCAATGATACGGGCTATGATGATCTCTGTTTTACCATTCTGGCGCGGTACAAGCAGACCAGCTTTAGGATTAGCCCAGCGCCATTTTTGCTCATCTTCATCCCAGATCACTGCCAGCCAGCGGTAGACTATCTTTTTTTGCCAGGGCAGTAGCTTAATGCCGTATTCATCAAGTAGGGTTAGTGTTTTGTCAGCCAGCCAAATATCACCATCATTAAATTGGTCAATGCGTGGCTTTTGGTTACCGTATCTGCGTGCCATACCTAATCCTCTAAATCTTTAATTGTTACTCTTGATGCAAAGCTAGTCTGGCGGTGACCGCTGCCATTTTTTGCCGGGCGCTTTGGTTTAATCTCAGTGGCTGCTGGCGCACCTGGTATGCCAGCCATCAAATCACCCAGGACCGTCTTTTTATTACTCTTAGCCTGGCGCTTTTCATAATCTGCTATTTGTGTCATTACCTCAGTAAGCTGTTTAGATAGATCAGCCGTATCACGGTTGCCTGCACCCTTTTCAAGCTTAGCAGCAATGCCGTCACGGATTGCACAGAGTACGCCATAGCGGTCATTCTTTTGCGCCAGCTCTACAATAGATTTAGTCTTACCATCCACACCGCCGGTAAGCCCGGCTTTATGGATTTTATCAATGCGGCTAGGGTTACTGATGATGTCATGCCACCGGCTCAGTGCTGCATATCCCTCAGTGGGCAGGAAGTCCAGCCCTGTCTGGGCAAGCATGCGGATTTGATTAGGTGGCAGTGTTTTAAAGTAATTGAGCCAGGCATCATAATTTGCTTGCTCTTGCAGTTCTATCCTTAGATTAACGTCATTCCAGTCTTTTGTAAGTTGAATAAATTTTGTATACGGCAGGCTAAAAAAGTAGTCCTCAAATACTTCATGGAATAAATCACGCTTTGTGGGCTTCTTTTTACCCTTTGGTTTTTTAGCATGGACCGGCTTGCTCAGTAGTTTTTGTAGGGCATCAGTTTTTACGCGCATCTTTTTTTGTAATTCCTGCATGCTCAGCCCCCGTCATTCCTAGCATGAAAACCCATCTCTGGCTTTGGCTTTACGCGTACGCCATCACCTACGCGCTTAGCATAGGCATCTGGTACATATTCAGTGCGCTGTGGTACACCACCATCATCAAGCGGTGGCTGTAATATCCATTGGATTGATCCACTTAAGTACTCAACCTTGCCAATAGCAACGCCGCGCAACCCACTGGTTACATCTTCAATCTCATCACCTAGCGTAATACCCTTTTTATCAGACATGGTGTTACGCTCCGGCTAATCGTCAGACTCAGACAGTTCAAAATGCTCACCACAATTAGGGCAAGTTACCTCATGGTTTTTATAGCTCTTCTCACCACCACTGCCGTCACCGCCAGGGATTTTGAATTTAGGCACGCCAAATTGCTCAAGCTCATCCAGCTCCCAATGATTGGCAATAATATCAGCATCCCATTTACCTGAGCTGACGTTATCCTTAATCATAAATTCACGTTTTTGTTTTCTAGTGAGTCCAGTGACTTGCAGTACAAGCACATCCTCATAGCTAAGGTCTTGCAACGCATACAGCCGCTGGTGTCCAGCAAGTACATTATTATCCTCATCTATTACAATGGGGCGTATTTGCTTCATCTCTGGGAATTCAACCAGTGACTCTTTTAGGGCTTCATACTCTTTGCGCCCTATGCTGCGTGGGTTTTCTTCACTGGGTATTAAATCAGCGATCTTAGCCACATATTCTTTTGTAGTTACCTCTGCCATTTGCGCCTGCTCCTTTCTTAACCGGGTAGTTCCCGTCTACGCGTCTGGTTTATGGTGTAATTATAACACAAGCATTTAGTGTACAATTATTGTATTCAGTAATAGGAGGTTTCACTTGTCAGGTATAGATAGATTTCCAAAAAAGCCCTGCAAATTTTGTCAAAATCCAAAGCCTAACCACTTCCCGTACCAGTGTCCAGTAAATCCAAAAGTGGTACTCAAGCGCAAGGTAGGCATGAAGCGCACACCTATTAAGAAAATAGGCAAGCAGACTAAGCAGTGGTTTGTTACGCGTGCTACATGGATTAGAAAAAATCCGCCAGATAAAAATGGTAATTGGTACTGCTACCTGCGCATCCATCCCTGGTGTCCGGGCAAGCTCACACTAGAGACTTTGACACTGGATCATGTAATACCGCGCTCCCATGATCCTAAGCTACGGTTTAACCTTGATAATTTAAAGCCAGCCTGTGAGTACTGTAATAGTGAAAAGGGTAGCAAGTCACTTGACCGCATAAAGCCAAAACCTGTACAATAAAAGTATTCAGTATTCAAAATAAACACTGACCAATAAAAAAGAGCGCTGTTGCGAGGGCGCTCTTTTTGGTTTAAATGCTACTGCTTATTGCGATCCACCAGCGTAGTGGCTTCCACATCCTGAGCCGCTACACCTACACCCGTAGGCTTCCAAAGCCCGTAGTAGGTTGCTACTGATATGGCAAATGCTGGAATAGCTGCCAATAGTGCAATGCCTAGATCAAATGGTGTAGAGCTTGATATAGCACCTGCAAGCTCAGTAATCACTGATGTGGCTAAAGTTAGCCCTGCAAGCAACCAAGCCTTTACAGAGCCTGCTGTGACGCGTGTAGTGACCAATCCTACTAATATAGGCAACACTACTGCCAGAATTAGCTGGACCACTACCTGCCAGTCTAGGGTAAATACCACTACTGGCGTGTTAGATACTGCGGCAAACAAATCCATAATTATACTCCTAATTTACGGTTTACTAATGCCTGGACTGCGTTGTAATCGTACCCTGCTGCTATGAGCTTCTGCTTACGCTCAGGGTTATTACCCCACTTGCCAGCAATGACTTCATTGGCTACCTGGTCATTTGACTTTTTGCCAGATACACCCTGCCCTAACTTCTGATTAACAATAGCCTGGACCGCGCCATAGTCATAACCTGCTGCACTCAAGCGGTTTTTACGATCATCACCATTACCCCATGCGCCAGCTAGTACTTGATCCGCCACTTGCTCATTGCTCAGGCGTGCTGGCTTTGATGGTGTAGGGCTACCAGCCACTTTTTGATTGACAATGTTTTGGATGGTGCGGTAATCATATCCAGCTGCCGTGAGCCGGTTGCGCCGGTCATCCCCATTACCCCATGCTCCTGCAAGTACTTCGTTTGCAATGACTTCATTGCTCTTACGCGGTGCAGTAGTAGGGTTACCCACTTTACCATTCACAATAGCCTGTATAGCATTGTAGTCATATCCAGCGGCAATAAGAGCATTACGCCTGTGCGGATTATTACCCCATTGACCAGCTAATACTTCATTTGCAATCTGCTCATTAGTCTTTTTACCTGGCTGTGGCTGTGGTGTAGGCTGTGGGGCGCTACCGCTGTCTAGCAGGGCATTTACGCGCCGTGCAAGTTCTGGCAGGAAGTCAATCAGTGTCATAGGGCATGCGGTAGGCTTATTTGGCGCTGCTACTTGCTTGTGACCAAATAGGTTTACACCTGGCTGCAATCTGCCAATGCTAGGGTTACGGCGGCAAATGTCAGCACAAAGCTCTACTAGAGTATTCTTTGTCTCATCCGCTACATTCCAGTTAGGTGCGCCGGTAGAGTTTACATTTTCAATACCAATGGACTCTTGATTAACCGGATAATTACCACAGTGCCATGCGGTAAATTTTTCAGGTACATACTGATCCACATTGTTATTGCGCCCTACACCGTAGTGAGCTGATGCGCCCCGGCTAGGATTTGCAAACACCTGACCAATACTGTCAAAGCTAGTGCTAGCGGCGTGGTGAATTATAATCTTTTTGATTGTTTTACGGCTGGTATCGTAGTTAGCGCTACTGGCTGGATATTGGCGTACTGAATAAGACATTTATTCATCCCCCTTGCCCATAGTTTCCACCTCTGCGGCGTGTTCTGGGGTAATTGGCTCATCTTGATCTTGCATGTCAAAACTCCTTTTCTTATGTACTCAGTATAGCACAAGCATCTACCATTGATTGGACCAGGGTACTTGATTAGTTACTGCCTGCTCTTCGTAATCCTCAGCCATTTTTGCGCCTTTTCTGCGGTTGCAGATCATGTGGCTAAGTTGTAGGTTTTCAAGCGCGTACAAAGCCCCACCGCGTGAGCGTGGGGTAATGTGATCTACTTCTACTGATAATGCGTTACGTTGCCCGGTGTCAGGATCAGTCATAGGTAGGCTGGTATCAATATATTTGTGACATATAGCACATACAGGGTCTAGGGTGGCTAATGCACGCTGTCTGGCAAGCGCCCACTCCGTCTTATTCCACTTCTGCACTCTAGCTGGTGCATCCATGTGACTACTCTGCTATGTTTTTCTTAATGTAAGCATCAACTTTTTTAATTTGAGCCGCTGTAAGCTTGCGCTTTGTGTAATTCTCTTTGTAATCAATGATTGGGTTGTCATTTTCGTCAAGCTCATCAGTCTCAACAGGTGTAGTGTTGCCCTCTTTCCATTCAGTCTCATAAACAACATTGACCAGCTTGCCAAATTCGGTAGTAACTGACACAGGGAATTTTGCGCCTACAAGCTTATGAAGCTCAGCAACATAATTGCGCTCTGTTTCAGGTTCTTTGCCAAATGTTTTTGTAGCCATATCAATGCTCCTAATTCTTACCGTATATTACTAATTCCGTGCCAGCAGCAAAGCTACCACTTCCAGCATTATTCACAAGATCAATACGGGAGATAACTGTGCTGGTATTTATCCATTTAGAAAACGACAAACGACCGGTTGGCACTGTGGTAGCACCTGAACCAGCGTCATCAACTGACCTAGAGAAAGCCACCTTCTCTCTATTACTAACATTTAGTATATCGGTTACCGTAAAACCAACGCCACCGCTTCTAACTGCGTTGGATGGAGTCAAAACATTCTCGCTTACCGTATCTGTGGCGCCTGCGAAAGACAAGGAATATTTACGAGCATAATTAGTACCACTGTCATTATTAAATCTCATCTGCGCAAATGCTGTGCCACCAGTAGGCATAACAAGCGCTTCAGTCCGTAGATATTTATAGGGCGGTAAGTTCTGCGCTGAAAGTGACGATACTGTGCCGGTGGCAGTAACACGCGCAATTTCTACATAGCCATCAAGTGGATCAGCTAATAATTGACGGGGGAAGCCAGTAGGCACACCAGAATAGCTATATGCAGGCTTATCAATAGGTGTATTGCTAAGTGAGTATGTGCCGTTACCTGTCACAGTAACCGTAGTATTGGTACTGAATGTAGCGCCAGTAACAATAAAGTACTTAAGTGAGCCGCCTTGATAAACACGCAAGCGCGTGCCTACCGGGAATTGTGCAGTGGCATCAACACCGGCAATAGTAAAAGTAGTAGCACTGCCATATACCCAGCTATATACTGCATCATGTATCCAGCCACCTTGATTTACTGCGGTTGCCATTAGGCGTAAATCATCAATTACTGAGTTACTGATTGATGTAGCGCCAGCCGCCACCCTCACGCGCGCCAGCTTAATAAATGGGTTACCAGAGCCTACTGCGCTCTGAATAGTAGCATTGCTAGGATCAACGGGGCTACCTGCGGCAGTACCTGATACGCTAGTAATCTTAACTACGCCATTGGTATTGTTTGCTACACCAGTGCTAGGAGTCTCATTGTAGTCAATGTACATTACCACAATATCACGGCGTGGGTTTGAGCCATCAGCGGCTGCAATAGCCTGGTTATACACTGCATCATTCCATGCTGGGTGACCATAAGTACCGTCAGAGCGCTGGATTATAGCATCACCAATAGCTACATCTACACTCATGTTAGCGCCAGCACCGCGCTGGCTGACATCTAATCCATTAAGCACCTGACCAATAAAGCCTTTTGTAACACCTCTTAGGTGTCCTGCTTCGTTAGTCCTACCGCCATCTCTGTTACTTGTTGCTAAGCTCATATACTAAATCCTTA
>Ga0255345_1006869_pt1 | contig 10914 bp, 10 predicted proteins | sample wastewater_treat_6_FD_192415 | JGI IMG/M metagenome (GOLD analysis project Ga0255345, IMG submission 192415) | Wastewater microbial communities from Lulu Island WWTP, Vancouver, Canada - plant20 | ecosystem: Engineered > WWTP > Wastewater > Unclassified | place: Canada: Vancouver, British... | reverse complement strand
GGGGGGGGTTTTTTGGGGGGGGGGGGGTTGCAGGGTGAAGGTGTGGATGATGGCGGGGAGCAGGCAGGTGGTGCCGCGTTGGAGAATCATGGCGGGTTGGCCGGGGGTTTTGATGCGGAGGTCGCCTTTGACGGAGAATAGGATGAGGTAGCTTTCGGAGTTGTGCTGGATGGTGGCGGGGGTGGTGAGGGTCCATTCTTCGACGTGGTAGTGCGGGGTGTTGAGGAGCAGCCGGGTGGTGTGGCCGGCGGGGTGCGGGGTGGGGGGGGCGGGGGGGGCGATGGGGCTGTCGGTGAGTTGCCAGTTGATGACTTTCAGGGCGGATTCGATGTGGAGGGGGCGGGGGGCGCCGGTTTTGTCGAGGCGGTCCCAGTCGTAGAGGCGGTAGGTGGTGTTGGCGTCTTGCTGGACTTCGAGGAGGAGGCAGCCGGCGCCGATGGCGTGGACGCGGCCGCCGGGGGTGTTGAAAATCATGCCGGGGCGGGCGGGGTAGCGTTGGAGCAGCGCGGGGATGGCGCCGGTTTGGCGGGCTTTTTCGAAGTCGCGGGGGGTGACGCCGGGTTTGAAGCCGGAGTAGATGTGGGCGTCGGGGGTGGCGGCGAGGACGTACCACATTTCGCTTTTGGCTTCGCCGCCGTGGCGGGCGGCGGCGGCATCGTCGGGGTGGACTTGCACGGAGAGGGTTTCGCGGGCGTCTATGAGTTTGACCAGGAGCGGAAAGTTGGGCGTGGCGCAGCGGGTGCCGAGCAGGGCGGGGCCGCGGCGGGCGATGGCTTCGCTCAGGGTTGCGCCGGCGTCGGGGCCGTTGATGATGCGGGTGCGGCCGTCGGGGTGGTCGGCGATTTCCCAGGATTCGGCGTAGATGCCGGGGTTGAGGCGGCGGCGGAAGTCATGGATGAGGCGGTCGCCGCCCCAGATGTACTCTTTGTACACGGGTTGCAAGAGGATGGGCATGAAGGTGCGCGGGTCCATGACGGGGAAATAGTGCCTTGTGGGGGTGGCAAAGGACAAGCAAAGAATCTGCAAGGGGGGCGTTTTGGGCTTGCGGTGGCGCGGGGGGATGCGCAAGCTGGTGGCTGTGATTCAGGCCGTGTGGCCTGGAGTGGAAAGTCCGGGCAATCAAACGTCGGGAGATATGGTGATGAAAAAGTGGATGTTGGTTTTGGCGGTCGGGGCGTTGGTCCCGGTGTCGAGTTGGGCGGCGATGCAGGCGGCGGCGATTGCGGGACGGACGGCGGGCAATGAGTTGTCGCTGGCGGCGCAGTTTTCGCTGGGGCTGGTGAATGGCGAGGCGCGCGAGCATGTGTATGATTATGACGGGCCGGGCGGGGGGCGGCGGCAATTGAGCCGTCTGGACTGGGACTTGAAGGGCGTGGCGATGGGCGGGGGGAGTGTGTCCGTGCGGATGCTGAAAAAGTTGACGCTCAATGGCGGCGTCTGGCTGGCGCTTTCGGAGGGGAGCGGCGAGATGGAGGATTACGATTGGATGCTCGTGAATTCCGGGGATTGGACGCATTATTCGCTGTCGGATGTGAATCTGACGGAGGGGTATTTGCTGGATGTCAACGTGGCGTGGGATTTGCTGGACAACTGGAACAACATGACCGCGCGTGTGATGGCGGGCTACAAGCAGAACGGCTGGACGTGGGAGGATGAGGGTATCTTCCTGCTGTATCCGGAATATGGGTATGTGCCGCAGGATTTGGGCGGCGAGAACATGATTAATTACGAGCAGGAGTTCCGCATCCCGTATCTGGGCGTCAGCGCGGATTGGACGTCGGGGGGCTGGACTCTGTCGGGGTATGCCATATACAGCCCGTTTGTTTCGGCGACGGATTGGGATGAGCATGTTGCGCGCGACGCGCATTTCGAGGAAACCTTTGAGGGCGGCGATATGTTCGGCCTGGGGCTGGAGGTTCGCTATGACATTCAACAGGGCTTTTTCAAAAATGCTTTTGTGAGCGCCGCCGTGGATTATCAGATGATTGATTTAATCGTGGGCGACATGACGATGCGTGATGGCAGCACCGGCGCCATTGGCAGCGAAAAGGATGTCGCCGGCATTGAAAACAAGTTTCTCGTGATGTCGCTGGGCGGCGGCATTCGTTTTTAGTCGCGGTTGAATGTCGCGGCGGCGGCGCTTGCAAAACAGAGTTTTGCGGGCGCTTCGCATTTGGTATGTTCCAAGATTGCAATGAAGAAAGGTGCGCGGCGCATGAAACAGAAACAAAATTGGATGAAACAATCGGCTGGGCTGAAAGTCGTGGGATGGGTGGCGTGGCTGGTGTTGGGGGCTGTTGTGCTGGCGTTTGCGGAAGAGCCGGTCGCGCCGGTGGCGGCGGCAGAGGCGGCTCCGGTGGCGGATGAGTCGCGGGGGCTGTGCGACATTGTGCAACAGGGCATTGCGCTGTTGGATGAAAGCGGTTTGGCGTTGGATGAAGACGCGGCTCAGGCGGCCCTTCTCGAAGCGTTGATTCTTACCGCGGACCCGGCGGCGACTTTTTTCGATGAATCTGAATTGGATGCGCGTCGGCAACAGCAGGCCGAGCGGGGCTGGGATACCGGCTTGGTGCTGGCGCCCACGGATGGTTTGCCCAAGGTGGCGGGTGTTCGGGCGAATTCGCCGGCGGCGGCCACCAACGTGCTGGCGGGCGAGGAAATTGTCAGCGTGGCGGGCGAGGAAGTGCCTCGCTGTCAGGATTTGAGTTGCGTGCGTGCGGTTTTGGCGGCGGGCGAAAGCGCCGAGTTGAAGCTCGCGATTCGCGCGGCGGATGGGAAGACTCGTGAAGTCACGCTGAAGCGTGTGGAGTCGCCGCCGACCACGCTGCTGGCCATTGAGGAACTGCCGAATCGCATCGGATATATGAGCGTGGGAAAAATCCAAGAGAGGGCCGGCGCGGATATTGCCGCCGCGCTGGAAAGCTGGGAAATTTCGGGCGTTTTCGGGGCCATCCTCGATTTGCGCGGCGCGGGCGGCGCGGCGGAAGAGGAAATTCCGGCCATTGCGTCGCTGTTTTCGCCGACCGGCAAGTCGCTCTACACCCTGAGCGACCGTGGCGGAAAGGTACTTCGCGCGCCCAAGCCGACATCGGTGCCGTGTTCTTCCGTGCCTCTCATGGTCCTGGTGGACGAGGGCACCACGGGCGCTGCGGAGTTGCTGGCGGCCGTGCTGGGCGGCAGTGTGAACGGGGCCATGCTGATTGGCCGCGAAACGGCCGGGGACCCGCTGATTCGTGAGCCGCGCCAGTTGCCCACGGGGCAATATGCGCTGTTGGCGGCCCGTCAGTTGAAGGTGGCGGACGGCCAGACGTATGTCGGGCTTAAAGGGGTCATCCCCGACGTGATTATTTCGGACGCGGCGCTCAACGAAAGCCTCTTTGAGCCGGATGCGCCCGTCTTGCGCAAGGGCAAAACCATGACCGACGAGGAAAAGGAAGACAAAGCCCTGCGCGACCGCACCCGCCATGACACCTATTTGCGGCGGGCCACCGACATTCTGCTGGGGCTGAAGGCGCTCGGTTATGGGCGCAACCCCTGAGTCGGTCAACATCGTTCCCGCCACCGCGGAAACCATTCGCCAGGCCGCGCAACTCGTGGCCGCGGGCGAATTGGTGATTATCCCGACCGAAACGGTCTATGGCGTCGCCGCGCGCGGCGATTCGCCGGAGGCATTGGCGCGCCTGTGCATGGCCAAGGAGCGGCAGGAGAAGAAAAAATTGGCCCTTTTAGCCGCCGATTTGGAGGCCATTCGCGCGGCTGGCGCGCGGGTGGATGCAGTTGTTGAGCAGTTGGCCGCCGCGTTTTGGCCGGGGCCGTTGACTTTGGTTTTACCAACGGCGGCGGGCGAGTGGGTGGGCTATCGCGTGCCGGACCATCCCGTGGCGCTGGCGTGGCTGCGGGAGCTGGATTTTTTGCCCGCCGTGACGAGCGCCAACCGCAGCGGGGAGCCGGCGGCGTTGACGGCGGCGGACGCGTGGCGGGCACTGTCGCCGCATGTGGCGCTGGCTCTGGATGCGGGTGTGGCGACCGGAGGGCGGGCGAGCACGGTTGTGAAGGTGGCCGATGGCAAGCTGGAGATTCTGCGCGCCGGGCCCATCTCCTCTGAAGCCTTGGAACGTGCGGCCGCTGATTGAAACGAGTGCGCACGTGCGCATTTGACTGCCGTTTAAAACCTATCGAAACCGCTTCTCCGAAAACACCCCGGATGGCGGAATGCCGGTAAAAAAAATACTCCGAGTCCAGTAAAATGCGCGCCAAGATGCCTGAAAATGCGCAAAAAGTGCATTTTTTGTGTGTCTTCCGACAGGGCCAGTGTGAAAATATGGTTGCATTTTTAATAAAATTATAGTGCATTTTACTTGTTATGTTGAGCGGTTTACTGCACAATTGACGGCCAAATCAAGGAGTTGGGAATGACGACAAAACGGAAAACGATTAAAGATATTGCGAAGGAAAGCGGCTTTTCGCTCAGCACGGTTTCCTTGGTATTGAACAACCATCCGCGGATCAGCCCGGCCACGCGCGAGCGGGTGATGGCGGTGGTGAAGAAATATAATTTTTTCCCTAACAGCGCCGCGCGCGGGCTGGCGTCGAAGTCGAGCCGCACGTTGAGCGTGGTGATTCCCAACCTGACGCGTGTGTTTTCGGATATTTACTTGGGTGAAATCATTTCGGGCATCTACGAGCGGGCGACATCCTTGGGCTATAAAATCCTGCTGGATATTGCGACGGCTCAATTCGTGAAGTCGCAGGAATATACCAAGTTGCTGGCCAGTCGGCGGGCGGACGGGATGTTGTTCATCGCGTCGGATATTCACGCCAATTATTTAGAGGTGTTCGAGGACAGCCCCTTCAAATTTTTGCTCGTGAACCACTTTTTCCCCGGCAAGAAGCTGAATTATGTCAGCGTGGATTATGCGGCGTCGGCGCGGCTGTCGGCGGAGCATTTGCTCGGGCTGGGGCATCGCAAGATTGGCTTGATTGCCGGGACGAATACGCATACGGGTTTGAAGTTCCGGGATGAATTTCTGCAGTTGTGCAAGCAGTGGCCGGCGGGCGCGGCAAAAGCGATCTGGGTGGACGGCGGCGAGGAGTGGAGCCAGCGCGGCGGGTACGCGGCGGCGGCGAAACTCATCGCGCAGGAGCCGGGCCTGACGGCGATTATGGCGGCCAATGACCGTCTGGCCATCGGTGCAATGCGCTGGCTGGCGGACAACAAGCGCGCCGTGCCGGAGGATATTTCGGTGATGGGGGTGGATGATATTCAACTGGCGGCTTTTGTGAATCCGGGACTTTCCACCATTCGCCACGACTTGCATCAGGTTGGGATTGAGGCGTGCAATCGCATGTTGCAACTGATTAAGGGCGAAATTGAGGAATGTAGCGATTTACTGCCGACGTCGCTGGTGGTGCGCGGCTCCACGGCCCGCATGCGCGGCAAGTAGCGCCGGCAGGCGGCCGAAGCGCAAATCAGCAGGCGCGGTCTCTGGCTGCCCCCGTAAGCCGGAGTCTCGTGATTGGCCAGCGATATTAGTCCTTGGCAAGCCGGTCCAAAGTTTTTCTGTATTTTGCGATGAAAGAAGGGAGGCGTTCTTCCAAGTTGTAAGGAATGTCGGAGTCGGACTCGTGAGCTTCGCTTAATTGTAACAAGCTGCGGATATTTGAAATTGTATCATTTTTAAAAATATGGCGCGACAGCCATTCTGACATTGAGGCGACCTCGGCGTCAGCGAATTCATTGGAGGGCACGGAGTTGCAAGCAATTAAATTGTGCGCGCTAACGCAAAGAATAAATTCATACATATCGTCTTCGGATGTCCGTACGGTCCAGCCGTTCATATCAAGAAAGACAAACATACTGACAAGCGCGGTGCGCTTGTTTGTGAAACGGGTGGTCATGTATGAGTGAATGCATGAGCGCCGCCGCTGCCATTGGCGCTGTTGGGTATTTGACTTCTGTGCCCAGCGATGTTCGATAGCGCGTGAGGGCGGAGTGCAGGTTGTGTTCATCCTTAATGCCTGCTGGTACAATAGAGTATTCGCCGGCACTGAAGTCTTGGACAAGCGCCTGGTAGATGTTTTCAACATCTTTGCATCTTAGATAGATGAGCACTTCTTTTTCCTCAATAAGCCATATTTCTTTGGAATGAGCGAGGCGATGCTTAAAGAAACTCCGCTTTATCCCCTGTACTTGCGCGTTGCCAACTTTCCGCATGCCCTCCTGGTCTCACTGCCCCGCGTTTGAGTAATAATCATTTAGCAACTTTGCGGCTTTGCCAACGGCAGCCATCGCCGACTTGCTATCCGTATAACCTGCTTGGTCTTCGAAGGCGCGGATTGTCTTTGACTCTGTTTTATGTGTGTATTCATCGGCGGGGTCCAGGCGTTTTCTGAGATCCGTCAGTTTATCATCCGGTATGTCGTAGACATAACGCACAAGGTAAAATGTGCCAGTATCTCTCAATACGCACGCGATGTTGGTGCGCTTGCCCCACTTGCTTGAAAACAGGCGAATAACCTGTGCGCCCGCCCAATTGTTGTCAAAGGATGAGCGTATCGAGATGGATTCATCACCTGTCACTTCCGCGATTACTCTTGTACCCATTTCCGCCAAATCGTCTAAATAGGCCTGTCGCAGTTTCAGGAGATCATTCAACAAGGAGTAGTTCTCTTCGACGAACTCATTGCGCTCATGATTGGGGCTTTTGGGGGCATAATTGTTTTCAATATTCATGATGAATTCTCTCAAGATAACGTGCCACTTAACATTCGATGCCTGACTAACATAATCGCCGAGTTTCTTTTTAATATGTTCCAGATATGATTCCCATTTGACCGAATGCCATTTCGGGGGCACTTGCTCTTCCTTAATGGATAATACGATGAAATACTTTTCGCCATCGTTTCTCTCTATATGTTTTTCGTAATCAGGCAGCGGATTCGCCAACCAATGAAACATCTTGTTTTCAATCACCATTGACCAGGTGGTGCTTTTAATGAGCAAATCAATTCGGCTACCTGTGTCCGTAGTCACCTCGCGTTCAACAGATGACACGAAAATTGGCGGGGGCGAGTCATAGCCGGCGGCTTCGAATAATGAGGTAATGAACAAGTCCCGGAAGCCGTGTTCGCGACCGGGATCGAGGAAAAATGCCAAGATGTCGCTTGTCGGATTTTCATAATACCCCTTGCCGCCGATAGAAAAAATATTGCACTCCTTTATGGCATGCCGAAAACGGTTCGCCTGGATGAGGAATTTATGATATTCGTATTTGTCCATTTGCATGTGCTTGTCCGAACGGTTGGAAGGTCGGGGGGCTGTCGCGCCTCCACCGCGACCCATGCAAGCCGCACCCTTTTGATTAGGCTTCATCTTTTCCGCCGCAATTTGCCGTTCCTTCTCGAACAGTTGCGCGCACTCCTCGGGCCCCGCAAAATCGCCAAATATCTTCGCAGATTAGCCTGTCAAATGGTCGAATGTGGCGCTTGAGCCATTTATCGGTTTTCATATTTGGCCTGAGGTCAAAATAATAAACACCGTCGAGGGGATTGATCTTGACAGTGAATGCTTTGAAGTGGCCCGGTAAGAATGTTGCATTCACGCCGTATTTGGGAGCTTTGCCTTTTCTCTGCACGTCGTGCAGGAAGACCGCAATATGAGGAACATTCGTGTTCGTCAAGCGGCTGAATAGAAGCTTATCCATGAATATCTTTGCGAGACGGTCTTTGCTGCTTGTCTTCACGGATCCAATCATCTGGACGACTTCGCCTTGCTTTACAATCAAGTCTTGCTGGAAGTTCATCTTGAAGTCCGCGTCAGCATCTGCCGTCGTTCCAGCTTGAACAGGGAGAACGACTGTGCCAGACACGCACGGGATGCCCACCTGATTGATTACAAGGCGCACTAGTTGCTCAAACAGATCGCCGTTTAGCTTCCGTGCCCTGTTACTTCGACCAATGGGCAATCCATCGAGCGCCAAGCCGACTGTTTGCTGGAGCGTGTAGATAAATCTGTTGAGATCACCGCACGCCGTATTTGATGGCACCTTGCCTGAACGGATTGTCTCAAGCACCGCGTTGAAGGCAAGGGTCTTCTGTTGATACACCTCCGGCCCAAGCATGAGTCTGGTATTGATTGGACGAGTGATCTGAAATTCCGCATACTCTTTGTACTGCAAGAACTGATAGTGCGGTTCATTCCGGCTGACAATTCTGGCCTGAAGATTGTCCTCTATGAAGTCGAGGAATTGCGCTGCAAAGTCAATATAACCCTGAATGGTCTGAAAATTGCCCTTATCGGTAGCTCTGGTGATCAAAGCGTTAAAATTCATCTTATTGATTCCCGTCTTGCGGCGTTTCTGGCGTCGTATGCGATCCATTCGGCCTCGCTCCTTGTGACAGCATGTTTCAGGCGCTTGATGCACCACCCGTTATATTCCTCGCTTTTGTCGCACCCGATCCATTTTCGCCCAAGTTGTTGTGCGACCACCAATGTTGTTCCTGATCCCGAAAATGGGTCGCACACGAGTTCATCCGGGCGTGACGATGCCAGAACAAATTTACGGACAAGCTCTTCCGGCTTCTGGGTTGGATGGGGCGTCTTCTCCCCCATTCCGTTACAAGTCGTGGGAATTTCAATAACATCTTTGGGCTTTGCTCCCTGCGGGTGGGGGCACCAACGCTCGTGCCGTTTTTTCCCCTTTCCGTATTGGCTTGTCTCTGCCTGTGAGCGAACCGGGTACTTCAGCGTGTGTGCGCCATAAGGCACACGAACCGCATCCGTGTTGAATGTGAAGGCTGATGACTTTCGGAAGTGGACGATGCTTTCGTGAGAGCGGCCCCAGTCGTCTCTCAGATTTGCCTTGTTCTTGTAGTGCCACACGAGCCATCGGCAACTTTCAAAGAGGGGCCGACAGCGAGCCTTGATGTCGGCCAGGAATTCGCTGAAGCCGCAAACGTAGAGCGTTCCAGTCGGCTTCAGAATTCTCGCGCATTCGCTGATCCATTCGAAACACCAGTCAATGTACTGATCATGGTGTTGAAAAACGTCCCAATCGGCTTTGCCGATGTTGTACGGCGGATCGGCAAACACCATGTCGACCGTAGCGGATTCGAGAGAGCGCAACCACTTCATACTGTCGCCGAGGTAGAGTTTCCCGTTCGCCATTTCAAAGTGAAGTTGCGGTGTATCCTGTTGTTCGTCAACGGGATATATCGTCCCGACGTCGTGGGGCATTTCTAAAGTTAGCTGTTCGCTCCGTCGTTTCTTTGGCATGTGCAGACTTGTACACTTTTCCAGTGCCAGTGTCGAGATGGCGTTCTGGCCTTTTTGTCTTTTCCCGGAGAGGGCTATTCGTTCGCCGATGAAAATCAGACACGGACTAATGGGCTACCGGCTGGGGATAGGCTTGGGCGAGGAGATGGGGTAAGCCATTTTTCGGAGGGAGGGTTCCGGGGTCTAGGGAAGGCACCGAGGGGGGAGGCAAGGGGATTGTAGATGCGCCCGCTGGGCGCATTGGTTCGGAGGGAAACGGAACAGCCTCTGCGCTCGGCGAGCGCAGCTACAGAACAGCCGATTAACGCAAGGGGCGTAAAAGGCACGTAAACGGCGCAAGCGGAAGAAAAGAGGGGAGCGGCGGCGTCCCGCCGCCGGTGGTGGGAACAGCCGTTCGGCGGCGAGACGCCGCCGCTCCCTTGTGAAAACCGAACAGCCGGAGGAAACCTTTTTTGGGGCGAGTTAAACGTTTCTTTTTTTTCTTGACGTTCGCGCGCGCATATCGCGCATATATTGATATGTGGGCGTCATGGCGATGGAAACGTTTTTTGAGCGGCTGATTGGGCCGCTGGAGTGCGTGCGCGCGGGTTTGGCGGGTGCGGCGATGGCGGTGACACCGGGAGGCATCGAATGAAGACACGAATGAGTGGCAGAGGATGGTTTCGACAGATGCTGGTGGTTGGGGCGGTTTGCGCCTTGATTGTGCCGGCCCGGGGGGCCAACCCGGACGGGGACTTGCGGATTGAGGTGATTGCCACCTACAACCTGATTGTAGACTCGAACGCGGGGACGCCGTCGAGCTATGCTCCCAACGCGGTTTATCTGGGGGCCACGTTCCACAACGACGGGGCCAACGCGCTGACGAATGTCTGGGCGTATATTGGCGACTACGCCGCCGGGACGCCGGGGACGTATCCGAGCCGGTCGCATATGAGTTTGGTGGGGCCGCTGCCGGGCGGTGAATTCGCGCTGACGCATGAGGGCGGCGCGCTGGGAACCTCGGATGCCACGCGCTATCTGGGCACCATCGAGCCGGGCGAAAGCGTCACGGTTTATTGGCTGGTGAGCTATCCGCACCTTGATGAAAACGGCGTGCCGGTGTGGGGGCCCAACTCCCAGTCTGATGACGACCTGTGGCTGGAGTATGACATCTGGGGCACGGCGATGGATGGGGCGGTGCCGCTGGAAGCTGATGAGAGCCGAACGGTGACGATGCGCAGCTCTCTTTCGGCGATGGCCAACAAAATTTCTCCGAACGGGGCGAACAAGGTGCCGCAGGAATATCAGGACCTGTTGGGGATGTATGAGCCAATCTGGACCAATACGCCTTCCGATGGCACGCCGGGCACGCTGATTTATACCGAGGGCATTTGGTACGATTTGGGCAATATCGGCACGGGGTTTGACAACGACGGCGATCTGATTCCCGACCGCAACGCCTGGATGCAGCCGGTGGGGGACGCGGACCTTTTTGATCCGTCGTGCTTCCGCCTCGTCAAGACCTATGCGGTGGTGATTGTGAAGCTCCCTGATCCTTAGCGACTGGTGAGGTGTCTGGATTTTGGGGGCGTTGTAGACGGTCAGGCACCACGGAGGCGACAATGAGGGGTGCAAACACCCCGGCAAGGGCTCTGACAAGG
>Ga0255345_1006864_pt1 | contig 10918 bp, 2 predicted proteins | sample wastewater_treat_6_FD_192415 | JGI IMG/M metagenome (GOLD analysis project Ga0255345, IMG submission 192415) | Wastewater microbial communities from Lulu Island WWTP, Vancouver, Canada - plant20 | ecosystem: Engineered > WWTP > Wastewater > Unclassified | place: Canada: Vancouver, British... | reverse complement strand
CGCGAGCGTGCCCGCCGGGCAGGTGCCGCCCACACCGTCGATCTCGTAGCCGGCAGCCGGCGTCAGCGTGAAGGTCGCGGTCGCCCCGTGTGCCACCGTCTGCGACGGCGGCACGATCGTGCCCGACGGCGTCCCCACGCTCGACGTCACCGTATGCATGGGCGGGCCCTGGCCCGGCTCCATCTGGATGAAGTCGAAACGGATGTTGCCGGTCTCGTCACCGGCCGAGTCGGCGCCGAACTTCAGGGTGACGTTCTGCCCGGCCCAGGCCGACAGATCGACGATCTGCTCGACCCAGTTGGGGTAGGTGTCGTTGTCCTGGATCAGGTCGTACGTCCAGACCGTCGTACCGTTCACCTGCACGTAGGCCTGATCGGGGTCGGCGTCGTCGTCGTCCGGACGGTAGGAGAGGATCCAGAAACGGAGCTCGTTGTCCGTGGCCGTCACCGGAATGTTCGCCTGCGTCACCGAGCTGGAGGTCGGTGCGTCCCCGCAGTAGCCGCCGGCCCAGAAATCGAAGTCGCCGTCGTGGGCGGCGACTCCCCAGTCGCCGAGAAAGTCGCCGATCCACTCACAGGTGCCGTTGGTCGCCTCGGTCCAGGCCGAGGCAGGGGGTGGACCGTTCTCGAAGCTCCCGTCGTTGATCAGGGCCTCCGGATGCAGCGCGGACCGGGCGTGGATCACGCCCGCGGCCGGCGGCGGCGCGCCGCTGCGGCTCAGCCGGTTGGCGGCCGCCGGCACCGGATCGGACTCGGCGACGGCGGGAGTCAGGAGGAAGAACAGCGACAGGACGACGGCAACGGCAAGCCCGAGCCATCTCTTCATGGGGTCTCTCCTTTCCAGAGAACGCGCCGAGCATACTTCATCTCGCAACCGCCCGTCAACCAGTACCGAAAATGGCCGCAGGTCTTCCATCTCGACAAGCCGACGGGCCGGGGGTCGCCCCCCGGCCCGTCGGTGAGACTCCTGCGGCTCGGCCGTCAGCGGCTCAGGCGCGCCGCCGGCGGAGCACGCCGAGGCCGAGGCCCGCGAGCGCGAGGCCGAGCAGCGCCCCACCCACCGGCGCGAGCGTCGGGATCTCGAGCACCGAGGGGCCGGGGCCGACGTCCGCGACCGTCAGCTCGACCGGGACGATCACGAGCTTCGTCCCGTTGCCCGGGCCCGGGTCGGGGTCGTTGCTCGTGATGCAGAGGTTCGCGTTGTAGGTGCCCAGCGCGAGGCCCGTCGAGTCGAACGTCACCGCGACCGGCGTGCTCGCGCCCGGAGCGGTCGTGCCGGTGACCGGGTTCACCGACAGCCACGGCACGTCCGCCAGGTCGGTGCAGGGCGCCTCGGACTCACCGTAGCCACGAACCATCCAGTTGCCGGGGAAGTAGGCGTCGATGAGCGTCCAGTCGTCATCCGGGGGCAGCACCGGCGGCGTGGGTGCGACGGGCGTCGTCCACCAGCCGGCCCAGGAGCGCTGCTGGGAAACCGTCTGGTCGATGGCCGCCGGGTAGTAGGAGGCGTCGGGGATCTCCAGCGCGACCACGCCGATCAGGACATCGCCGGGGCCGTTGAAGGTCACCGGGGTGGCCAGGTTGTAGGTGTTCCAGGCATCCAGCGCCCCCACCGTCACGTCGAAGGTCGCCCGGAGGTTGGAGCCGACGGCCGGGTCGGTGTTGCCGCTGGTGTTCTCGTAGATCGCCAGCCGCATCTCGTCCCCGACCTGCACCATGTCCTGCTCCGCGAAATAGATCTGCACCTGGTTCAGGGTGATGGGGAAGCTGCCCGCTGACGGGGTGAAGCGGTTGAGGAAGATGAACTGTGCGTCGCCGCCGATACCGATGCCGTTCTCGCGCGTGCCGTCGTCCAGCACGAGCGAGATCGGGGCGTTGACCGCGTCGGGCGAAACCACGCCGTGGTCGAGCTCGAGCACGACCCGCCGCAGCACCGGCTCCTCGGCGATGTTCCAGGTCAGATCCGCCTCGCCGGTGTTGCCGATTCCGAGCGTCCGGCTCACCGTCGTGTTCGGCCCCTGCGTGCTCGCGAGCGCGAGCGGAGAGACGTCGATGTTCGGCAGCTCGGCGGCGCCGCGGATGCCGCTCAGACGGAAGATCAGATCGGGGTCGGAGCCCGTGCCGCAGCTCACCCGGTTGCCCCAGTTGGTGCAGCCGGAGCTGAAGCCGTCACCCGGGTTGCGCCAGGCCGAAGCGCTGTTCGACTGCACCGTCCGCTCCGTCCAGCCCCACTGCCCGTTGCCGCCTGCGTAGTCCATCCGCGCCTGCACGGAGACCCAGTAGGTCCCGGCCGGCAGCACTGCGGGGGTGCTCAGGGCGATGGTGAAATGGCCGCCGGCCTCGCCCGACGGCACGCCCAGCGCGCTGTAGACCTGCGTCCCCGGCAGCCCGCTGACGTTTTCGTAGAAGTAGACGTTCGCCTGGAGCGACGGGCCACCCGGATCGCCGTTCCAGTAGGCACCGGAGACGTAGACCTCGTCGATCGTCCACGTGCCGTCGGCCGCCGGGATCACGAAATCGTCGGCCGCCTGGGCGTCATATGTGTTGAAGGACGCCTCGAAGTCCTGCGAGGTGATCGCGTCGGTGCCGGGGTTGTCGGTCTGGTCGTAGAGCACCTCGTGGGGGCCCTTGTACGCCGCCACCGCGCCGTGCGCCGGGCCGGACAGGGTGGGGGTGTCGGCGAAGCTGCCGCTCGCGGCGAGCACGAGCAGCGCGAGAGCGCCGATCACGAAGGGGGTGGGAGATCGTCTCATCGGGAATCTCTCCTTCTGGAAAGGGACTGGGGTCAGTCAAAAATCGGGGGAATGCGCGGGTAGCGTACCACCTTTTCGCATCCCCCACCAGAAGCGAACGGGCCGGGGGTCGCCCCCCGGCCCGTCGGTGAGTCTCCGGCTAGGCAGCCGTCAGCAGCTCAGGCGCGCCGCCTCCGGAGCGTGCCGAGGCCGAGACCGGCCAGGAGCAGGCCGAGCAGCGCCCCGCCCGCCGGACCGAGCGTCGGGATCTCGAGCACCGAGGGACCGGGACCGGCCTCCGGACGGAAGTTCGCGACCACCTCGCAGTCCGCCGTGATCGGTCCCGTCGTGTAGAGGTTGCCTGCGAGCGTGCCCGCCGGGCAGGTGCCGCCCACGAAGTCGATCTCGAAGCCGCTGTCCGGCGTCAGCGTGAAGGTCGCGGTCGCCCCGTCGGCCACCGTCTGCGAAGGCGGTGCGATCGTGCCCGACGGCGTCCCCACGCTCGCCGTCACCGTGTGGATGATCTCGTCTTCGACCACGATCATCTCGACCGGCACGATCACGAGGCTCGTCCCGTTGCCCGGACCCGGATCGGGGTCGTTGCTCATCACGCAGAGCCGGGCGTTGTACGTCCCCGCCGCGAGGCCGGTCGAGTCGAACGACACCGCCAGCGGCGTGTTCGTGCCCGCTCCGTTGCTGCCCGTCGTCTGGCTCACCGCCAGCCACGGCACGTCCGCCGGGTTGCTGCAGTCGGCCAGCCCTTCGATGATGAAGGGGAGACCCTGCGGCGTGGCCGTGCCGCCATCCTCGAGCGCGAGCCAGCCATCGGCGGTGGTGTACTGCCAGGCGTTGCCGGTGGTGGTCTGACCCACGATCGAGACCGGCGCAACCCACGGCCCGGAGGCGAGCGTCCCGGCTGCCTGCCAGTCGAGCCAGTAGGTGCCCGCCGGCAGGAAGGTGTTGACGGTCGCCTCGAGCGCCATGAGCGGCCGATCGGTGTTGGTCATTGCCGTGTCCAGCACCCGGTAGATGTTGGACCAGGCACTGCCGGCCAGCCGGTTGGTGGTGGTGTCGCCCCAGACCACACTGCTCGTGGCCAGGTCGGGCCGGCCGTCCCAGATCCGTAGGTTGAGCGCCGTGAAGGTCGATGTCGTCGACGATCCGGTCTGATAGCCGAAGAAGGTGATCGTGCTGATGAGCCAGCCGCCGCCGGTGACGGTGAAGTCGTCGGCCACGCGGATGCTGCCACCTGCGGAGTTACTGAAGCCGTAGCTGTCCATGCCCAGCGCGGTCTGCAGGGCGCTGGCGTCCGCGCCGCCCGCGCCGCCACCCGGATGGGTGACGAGCGGACCGTTGTCGAAGAGCACGGCGTCGGGGTGACGCCACGCGCTCGGCGGCGCGCCCACGCCCGGCACGTCGAGCGGCTTGAGCTCGCCGGGCAGGACCCGCTCGGCCGCCGGAGCGGTCGCGTTGCCACCGGTGATGGGCTCCGGCGCCCGTGCCACCGGCTCCTCGGCGATCGTCCAGATCAGCGTGCCGGTGCCGGTGTTGGCGATCGTCAGCGGCAGGCTGGCCGTGTCGTCCGGCGCCAGCGTGCTCGACAGGCTCAGCGGGATGACGTTGATGTTCGGGACCTCCACGGTCACGGTGGCCGTGTCGCTCGCCGTGGCGGAGACCGGCAGCACCTCGTGGAAGCGGATCGCCAGACCGTCGGTGATCACCGGCTGGTTGAACGAGTACTGCAGGGCGGTCGTGCCGTCCTTGTTGATCCCGACCGTGGCGGAGGCGCCGAAGTCGTACGTGGCGTTGCCGAAGTCGGTGTCCAGGTACTGGAAGAGGATGTCGCTGCTCCCCTCGAAGAAGATCACCTCGAAGGTCGCCGCGCCGACGTTGCTGTAGTGCGGCTTCTCGAACCACTCCACGATCAGCGTCCGGTTCGGCGCGGTCCCCCGCACCTCCCAGTAGACGTTGCCGCCCGCGCCCATGTCGTCCCAGAAGGGGAAGATGGCCATGGGGTGCGTCGCATTGGGCAGCGCCGTATTGGAGAAGCTCACGTCGCCGTTGGTGGCGCCGAAGAGGATGCCGCCGTTGTTGCCGATGCGCAGGCTGGTCGACGTCACCCCGTAGAAGCTGAGCGGGAAGGGCGAGGTGATGTTCTCCTCGCCATCGTCGGTCGGGTTGAGCGCCGTGCCGGTGGTGTTGATCGGCACGTAGTTGAAGGCCACCGTGTCGTCGTACTCGTAGGTGCCCAGCGCGGTCATCGCCGTCCAGGTGCCGGTGTTGGTGACGGTGGCCATCGGCGTCGCCGACTCGATCCACTGCATCGTGGCGCCGGGCGCCAGCACGGCGGCGTGGTCGTTGAGCAGGACGCCCAGCGCGCTGTCGGCCAGGTCGTGGAAGTTGAAGGTGACGTCGCCGGTGTTCTCCACCTCGTAGCAGTAGTAGACCGTCTCACCGGCGCCGATCGTGATGTTGTCCGTCGTCGCGCAGACGGCCGGCACGGTGCCCACCGTCTTGGTCAGGGTGATCGCCGGCCCGAGGGTGGACTCGACCTCCATCGCCACCGGCACGATCACCAGCTCCGTCCCGTTGCCCGGACCGGCATCCGGATCGTCGCTCGCGATGCAGAGGTTCGCCTCGTAGAGACCCACGCCGAGGCCGGTGGAGTCGAAGGTCACGGTCACCGGCGTGGTGGCACCGCCCGCGGTGGCGCCGCTGTAGACGTCGAGCGAGAGCCACGGCACGTCGGACGGGTTGGTGCAGACCGCGAAGTCGCAGGGGGCCGAGAAGGTGCCGCTGACGCTGTGCGGCGCGGCGCCCCAACTGTCGCCGGTGATGTTCCAGGGGATGTCCCAGGGCGAGCCGCTGCAGCTCGGCACGGTGACCTCGACGCAGAAGTCGAAGTTCGTGCCCGCGACGCCGCCGTTCCAGGCGCCGCAGCTGGACGGCATCGTGGCTCTGGTCTGCCAGTAGACCACGTTGCCCGCATCCACACCCGAGACCGGCGGGACGGAGCTCGCGCACCCGTTGGCTACCGGGTTGCTGTTGGCGGCGACGGCGCCGATCGTCCAGTCGTCCGGCAGGTCGATGTCGAAGCGGTCGGTGTACTCGGCGTCCGGCGACGTGATGCGCGCGGTGAAGCAGAGGGTCGTGGTAGCGCCGGGCGGCACCGCCGCCGGGGTCATCGCGGTGAGCGAGGAGCCGGTCACGTTCTCCGGCACGCTCGGTGCCCCGTGCGGTGGCACCGCGGCCGGCTCTTCGGTGATCGTCCAGTTGAGCGTCCCGCCGCCCGCGTTGGCCACGTTCAGCGTCTGCGTGGAGATCGCGTTGATCCCCTGCGTGACGGCGAGCGAGGCCGGACTCACCGCGATGTCGGGGTCCTGCGGCCCATCCGGCGCGCAGGCGACGATGGCGACGTCGTCCACCTGCCAGTACCAGTCCCAGCTCGCCTGGGCGTAGTGCCAGCGCACCCGGACGGCGCTCTGGCCGTCCGCGCCGGTGAGCGCCTGGATGACCTGCAGCGGGCCACGCTGGCTGCCGTTCCAGGTCAGCAGGTTGCTCCAGGTGCCGCCGCCGTCGAGGCTGACATCCACCAGCGCCTGCGCTCCGCTCGCCGCGCTCAGGTCGTAGAAGTCGGTGTAGTAGTAGACCATCGCATTCGTCAGGCCGGTGAAGTCCAGCGAGCCGGTGGACATGATGGTGTCCATCACGTTGCCGGAGCCGCACCTGTCGCTGTCCGCGATGGCGAAGGGGCCGGCGCCGCCGGTCTGGTTGGCCCGGGCGCCGGGGTTGGTGTTGGTCCACTCCGGCACACCGGGCGCGTTGCAGCCGGTGGTGGTGTGGGTGACGGTCCAGCTCGCCGGCGGGAACGGATCGTCGAAGAAGGCCGCGTCCAGGGTGACCGCGTGGGAGCCGGCCGGACAGGTCGGCGCCAGCACGGTGACCGTGGCGGTGTCGCTGTCCGAGGCGTTGTTGGTGCCGGCGTGCGCGGTCCAGGTGGCGGTGTTGGTCACGGTGGCGTTGACGGTGGCCGGTTCGATGTACGAATAGGTGTCGCCGGGCGCCAGCGAGTGGCTCATGCCGGTGAAGAGGGTCCCCAGCTCGCTGTCCACCAGGTCGTGGGTGGAGAGCGCGTTCAGACCGATGTTACGAACGGTGTAGCAGTAGTAGACATCGAACCCGGGCGGGACGACGATGCTGTCGGTCGTCGCGCAGACGCCCGGCACCGTCCCCACGGTCTTGGTCAGCTCGATGGCATACGGCTGCGGCGGGTCGCCGCAGACCTCCAGGCTCCAGCCCTGGAGCTCACCGCCGCTCGTGTTGGTCGTGTCGTCGGCCAGTTGCAGCGTCCACGTGCCGGCGGCCGGCGTGCCGTTGAAGGACGCCAGGCGGCCCGGCTGCTCCGGCTGGTGGATCATGCCGGCCACCACGGTGAACGTGCCGATGGGCAGCGCGGCCTGGTCGTCCAGGCCGACGTTCATCACTTGCTGGCCGCCGGTGGCGGTCGTGCCCACGTCGGTGAAGAGGGGTACGTCGACGCTGGTCGGTCCGACGAGGTTCACATCCAGGTCGGCCATGAGGGCGTGCGTGAGCTGGATGCTGACGTTGACGTCCTGGATCGACGCGGTCACGGTGCCCGGCACCGTGATGGTCGAGGTGACCGTGCCGGCGCCGGGACCGATGGTCTTGGGCACGTCGGTGCTGGTGAAGGTGGTGCAGTTCGTCTGCGCCGCCTTCGGATAGATGCTGACGCTCAGGTGGTAGCGGGCGTTGGCTCCCAGGCCGGTGGCGCTGTTGCTGTCGATATAGGCGTAGTAGGTGCCCGCCTGCTGCACCGTCATGAAGAACGCCTCGGCGTTCGGCCTCGTCGAGCTGGCGCCGTTGCCGAGCAGGATCATGTTGCCGCCGTCGCCGAAGAGGCCGAGGCCCAGGCGGGCGTCCCAGGCGCTGTTGGTGCTGGCGCGGTCGGGGTCCTGGTCCAGCGCCAGGAAGACCGAATCGCCGGCGTTGAGGCTGAAGGAGAAGACGTCGGGATCGGTGGTGGCCGAGATGTTGCCGCTGACCCAGCCGCTGGCCGGCAGCGGGTTGGCGTCCACCGTGTTGTTGTTGGGCTCCACCTCCGGCGTGGGCGTCCCGCTCTGCACCCGCAGGTGCAGGTGGTAGGGGGTGATCACGGTGGTGGCGCTGTAGCCGTACGCACGCACGTAATAGGTGCCGGTCGCGGGGATCACCGTGCCGCCGATGGCGGAAGAGAGAGCGCCGAACGCGCCGTCGTCGTCGTCGAACTCCAGGACGGTGGTCCCGTCGCTGTCGATGATCTGGAGCCGCGAGTCGCCGGAGACGTTCGACCACGAGGTCTGCATCGCCGCGTAGACGCGGTCGCCGGCGTTGGCGGTGAAGGCGAAGTAGTCGACGTCGCCACCCGGAGAGATGTTGCCGAACACCACCGCCTGGCTGCCGGTGAGCACGTTGGCGGTCGCCGCGGTGTCGTTGGGCTCGGTTTCGTTGACGAGCGCCATCCCTTCGGGCGCACGGAGCAGGACCGACCCCGGCACGGGCACGCCATCGAGACCCTTTTCGCCCGGGGCGCTGAACTCCTCGATCTGGAACGTCACCGGGGGCGCGTGCTGCGCGATCGCGCCCGGCGCCAGCATCGAGGCCAGCAGGACCGCGACAGCCATCGTCTGGAGGAGATGCTTCCGTTGCATGACGTCACTCCTTGTCGGTTCCGCGCTCGCGGCGGAGGAAGGGTAGGGTGTGCGTCCCGGGATCGTACTCGCGCGCGCCGGCACCTTGGCGGGCATCACGGCACCGTTGCCCGGACGGGCTGGTGCCGTTCCGTCGACGACGGCTCGCCGCGGGCGGATCCCATCGCTCCCCATCGATTCATCTCTACCAATGCTGAAACAGCGAACGGAGTCTACCCGGAGCGGCGAGACCAGCGCAACCTCATCTCCTCCTCTCGAGGCAGGGCCCGAAATCCAGGAAACCGGACGGGCCGGGAGTCGCCCCCCGGCCCGTCGGTGAGTCTCCGGCTATCCGGCCGTCAGCGGCTCAGGCGCGCCGCCTCCGGATCGTGCCGAGGCCGAGACCGGCCAGCAGCAGGCCCAAGAGCGCCCCACCCGCCGGACCGAGCGTCGGGATCTCCAGCACCGAGGGACCGGGACCGGCCTCCGGACGGAAGTTCGCGATCACCGTGCAGTCGGCCGTGATCGCCCCCGTCGTGTAGAGGTTGCCCACGAGCGAGCCCGCCGGGCAGGTGCCGTCCATGCCGTCGATCTCGAAGCCGCTGTCCGGCGTCAGCGTGAAGGTCGCGGTCGCCCCGTGGGCCACCGTCTGCGACGGCGGCACGATCGTGCCCGCAGGCGTCCCCACGCTCGAGGTCACCGTGTGCGTGAGCTGCCGGAAGTTCGCGACCACCTCGCAGTCCGCCGTGATCGGTCCCGTCGTGTAGACGTTGCCCGCGAGCGTGCCCGCCGGGCAGGTGCCGCCCACGCCGTCGATCTCGTAGCCGGTATCCGGCGTCAGCGTGAAGGTCGCGGTCGCCCCGTCGGCCACGATCTGCGACGGCGGCACGATCGTACCCGCAGGCGTCCCCACGCTCGCCGTCACCGTGTGCGTCACCGGCGCGGTGACGGTCAGGCTGACCGGCACCACCACCAGATCCGTTCCGTTGCCCGGGCCCGCGTCGGGGTCGTTGCTCGTGATGCAGAGGTTGGCGCCGTAGGCGCCCGCTGCGAGGCCGGTCGAGTCGAAGGTCACCGTCACCGGCGTGCTCGCGCCCGCTGCGGTCGTCCCGCTCGCCGGGCTCACCGACAGCCACGGCACGTCCGCCGGGTTGCTGCAGACCGCGGTTCCTCCCGAGCCTCCGAAGTTGTCCACACGGTCCACACCGGCATAGCCGGCGATCCCGATCCCCGTCCCCTCCCGCGGCGGTGCCCCGGAGCAGACGTAGGTCTGCGGCGGCTGGGCGCCGCCATCGATGTTGGTGAACGAGATCGTCACGTCGTCACCGACCCGGCTCACCGCCATGTGCGCCGAAGTGAAAGGCGACGACAGGGCGAAGAAACCCAGGCCGAAGCTCGCACCGCTGTTGTTGTTGCCGGTGTAGCAGGCGGCATAGTCGAACTGCGTGTGGTGATCCTGGAGCTGCACCTTGATGAAGAGGTTGTTGGCGCCGGCGCCATAGTTCAGCAGCAGCGCCTGGTAGTCGAGATCGGTACCGAACACCGCCACGTCCATCTCCGCCTGATCGCCGGTGCCCGTGGCGCTGTTGAAGGTGGCGCGGCCCGAGCCGGTGCAGGTGGCGGCGTTGCTCACCACGTTGCAGGCGCCGTTGTGAACCGTCCAGTTGGGGCCGATCGGTCCGTCGGGACGGTTGAAATCGTCGAGCACGGCCCGGACGCTCTCGCCCGTGCTCACCGCGGCAGCGATCGCCGGGGCGAACGAGACCGGGGCGCTCGCCGGCGCCGCGAAGCCGTCACCCGGCGCCAGGGTCCGGTCCAGCGCCCGGCTCAGCGGCTGCACCGGAATCGCCGCCGGCTCCTCGGCGATACCCCAGACCAGATCGACGGCGCCGGTATTGCCCACGGTCAACGTCTGGCTGCTCGCCGTGTTCGGCGCCTGCGAGCTGCTCAGCGAAAGCGGGGCCACGTCGATGTTCGGAGCCAGCGCCTGCTCGACCACCAGCTCGACCGGCACCACCACCAGGTCCGTCCCGTTGCCCGGACCCGGATCGGGGTCGTCGCTCGTCACGCAGAGGTTGGCGTGGTACGTCCCCACCGCGAGCCCCGTCGAGTCGAACGTCACCGTCACCGGCGTGCTCGCGCCCGCTGTGGTCGTGCCGTTGTCCGGGCTCACCGAGAGCCACGGCACGTCGGCCGGGTCGGTGCAGGGCGACGACATGGAGGAGATCATGTTGATCCAGAGCTCGACGCCGTCCAGCACGCCGTCGCCGTCCAGGTCGGCGTCGTTCTGCCCGTCGAGGAACCCCTTGAAGATGGTCCGGCCGTCGTTGCCCAGGATCAGCGCCGCCTGGTTCGGGTCGGGGCCCGGGGTGGTGTAGCCGGCCAGCGCCTGGAAGCCGGCCAGCGGCTCCACGTACTGGCCATAGGTTCCGTATCCCACATCATCGGTCAGCGACGTGAATTCGGGCACGTCGTTGGGCACGTTGAAGAAGCGATGGCC
>Ga0255345_1006861_pt1 | contig 10920 bp, 9 predicted proteins | sample wastewater_treat_6_FD_192415 | JGI IMG/M metagenome (GOLD analysis project Ga0255345, IMG submission 192415) | Wastewater microbial communities from Lulu Island WWTP, Vancouver, Canada - plant20 | ecosystem: Engineered > WWTP > Wastewater > Unclassified | place: Canada: Vancouver, British... | reverse complement strand
ATTTTTCTTGTTTACCGTCCGTTTATACGATGCTTCCTATGCGCGGTTAAATAGCAATCCGAAAAAAATCTATTGCATAGACCATGCTATGGTTAATTCCGTAACTTCCGGGATCATGGTCAATTCATGGCAATTGCCTGAAAATATGGTATTTATGGAATTACGCCGGCTTTTCACTGAAATCTATTACTACAGAACCGCTAACAATCAGGAAGTCGATTTCATGGTCATTGCTCCCACCAGAGAAAAATTGCTGTTTCAGGTGTGTGAATCAATTAAAAATGAACCTATAGCCGTGCACCCTGGCGTAAAAACAGCCGCATTAAAGTGACAGGAATACTCTAAAACTTCGCTACCTTTATAAAATGAACTTGACAACTTAATATTCAATATTATGAAACCACTGATTTCAAGATTTTTTTGGGTCCTCATGGTGGCCATACATCAACCAACTGAATTTAAATAAATTAAATACCACCTTAAAAATGAAAAATCAATTTCTGATTATTGCGGGATTGTTCCTGGCTGCTCTTGCCCATGGGCAGAACCCACCCGCCACGGTTTCGGGTCAACCCCAACCTCAACAACCAGCCCAGTACATCCAACCCACTATGCAGCAGCCTCAGCAGGCAGCCCAGCAACGGCAGCCTGAACGGTGGGCGCCCGAAAGTACCGAATGGTATACGCCAGTTCCTGTTAAGGTCACCCCAGGGGTGGGCACGAAACCTCCCTCTGATGCCATCGTCCTTTTTGATGGATCCGATTTGTCCAAATGGCAATCGCAGGGCGGAGGACCTGCCAAATGGAAGGTCCACGATGGGGTATTCACGGTGGAACCCGGCACAGGGAGCATTTCCACCAAAGAGTATTTTGGGGATTGCCAGTTGCACATCGAATTCAAGTCTCCGGATCCGGAAAATTACCATGGACAGAACAGGGGCAACAGCGGTATCATGATCCAAAGCCGCTATGAGGTTCAGGTGCTCGATGGCGACAACAATCCTACCTATGTGAATGGGATGGTCGGAAGCATCTATAAACAGAGCGCCCCCCTGGTTAACGCTTACACCAAAAACGGAGAATGGCAGGTGTATGACATTTTCTGGACCGCACCACGCTTCGGTGCCGACGACAAACTGGAGTCTCCGGCCATCATCACCGTAGTGCTGAACGGGATTGTCGTACAAAACAACTATATACTGAAGGGAAACACCCCTTATACCGGATTGCCCCGATATACTGCCCATGGCCGCATGCCACTCTCCCTCCAGGATCACAATACCAGGGTTTCCTTCCGGAACATCTGGATCAGAAACCTTTAAAACATTCTCTTACTGACCCATAAAAACCTTAACCAACAAAAAGGATATGACCACCAACAGAAGAGAATTTCTGAAGTTCGGTTCCGCAGTGGCCGCCGGAATGGGGATTACTTCCCTGTTTCCGGGGGAAACCATGGCGAACTTATCCGGAAAAGGTCCGGAGCCAAGAGGAGCATTTCATTCAGGAGATCACTCTGATGCCAGGATAAACCTGGGTGTTATCGGCGTGGGTATGGGTTGCCGGGATCTGCAGGGAGCCCTGACCGGTAATCCCTGGGTCCATTGTACGGCCCTGTGCGACGTCAACAGTGTCCGTCTGGAGGAGCAGGCAGCCCGGTTCAAGAAAGAGTTTCCCGGTCAAACTGCTGGCATCAGGCTTTATTCCGATTTCCGGAGGCTTTTGGAAGATAAGGATATCGACGGGGTCATCATCGCAACGCCTGACCACTGGCATACTTACATTTTCGCCGAAGCACTGAAGTCGGGGAAAGCCGTCTATGTCGAGAAACCCGTGGCCAATTCCATTGCGGAGTGCCACGTTTTGATGGATTTGCAAAAGCAATACAACCGAACCGTCACCACCGGTTTGTGGCAGACCAGCCAGAAATATTTCATTGACGCCAATGAAATATTGAAAACGGGTGTTCTGGGTGATGTTTATAAAGTGCAGCTTTGGCTGAGCCAGGGCACTGATCCCCGGCCTGCGGTAGAAGATGCTCCTACCCCCTCCACTTTGGATTATGACCTATGGCTGGGACCGGCTCCGGAACGACCCCATAATCCCTATCGAGTCAGGAATTGGCGGAGTTTCTGGGACTATGGAGGCGGACAACAGACCGACTGGGGAGTTCACTGGATCGACTCTGCCTTCGACGGACTGGAAGCCTTGGGAATCAGCGAAAGAGTCTTCCCAAAAGCGGTCTTTTCGACTGCCTTTAAGCACCCGCAGTCGTTTAATGAAACCCCCGCATGCCAGACCACCATCTTCAAGTATGACCATTTTCATATTGAATGGACCCAGCAGGTGGCCCACCTTTACAACCGAAACCAGGGCGTGGCCTGGATCGGGAGTAAAGCCACCCTGGTGTGTAATCGCGACGGGTACGAACTCATCCCACAGGTGGGCAGGAATAACGAGACTTCGGTGGAACCGGTGAAGGTGACAGGACCTTTCGAAGAGGGGGGAATCGAAGCTCATACCTCAAACTGGTGCGCAGCAATCCTTGATAATAGCATAAAAACGAACAGTCCGATCGAAAAAGGGGCCTTTGCCACCATCCTGGCGCACATGGCTAACATCTCCTTCCGGACAGGTACCATGGTAATCTACGATCCGGGAAAACAGTCGTTTATCAACAATCATGAAGCCGACAAATACCTGATGCCGGCTTACCGGGCACCTTGGAAATTCCCGGAGGTCTGATATACTCTGATCACGTAAAACCATATTTTCAGGCCCGTATTATTGGGCCTCAACAAAAAGTTTCAATTTCCATAGAAGTCCTATGATTATATTATTCCAAAGAATGGTTTTTGAAGCAGTCGAATTAATCAGGTGAAGGAGATCATTGAACTCCCGGGATGACACCCCTCCTATCCCTCCTGGAACAAGGGGAAAGGGTCGGGTTTCATTATAAAACCCATCATGCGAGAAGGGGAAATGTTCTTGTTCCTCGGTAATAACATCCATCATGCGAAAAGGGGAAATGTAAGGAAGCACTTCTGGAAGGCCGGAAACAACAGGTCGGGCATTACACACGATCAATACTCTTCCAAAAAATCATTGAGACTTTTCCCTGGTTTACGGTTCTGGAATTTTTCCCTCCTGAAGAAATCCGGCAGTTATTAACAATAGAGACAACTCTTACAACCAAAGTCCTAATCCTTTGAAAATCGGTCAATTCCCCTGGCTAACCGGATGCTTGCCCCTTCGATAAAAGTCATCTTACGGATCCACGGGGAGGATTATATATCAAACCTGATTGTAACCCTGAGGAACTGGCCTGCTCAATCTTCGTTCTCTTTTACATTTCATTGGAATATGTTCTTCAAAAAACAGGGATCGTGTTTCAGTTCGATTCGCGCATCACAGCAGTCAGTTATCTATGCAGGAGTATCGAAGTGCCAAATCAGACCTGTCAGTGATGGACTCCGCAGCAGTGTTTGTACTTTTTGCCGCTTCCGCAGGGACAGGGATCGTTGCGCCCAACCTTTGGAACGTTGAGCCTGACGGTCTTCCCGGCAGGCAATGGATAAGGTTCAGCAGGAAGAGGCCGCAGAAATTTCTTCTCTTCCCGGAAGAGTTCTTCAGAAGAATTTCCCTTCAAAACCCATTGGGGCAGCGTGTTGCTGAAATCCAAGAGCATCCGTAAGAAAACGTTGATGTCATCAACACCGCTGAATTCGATGTGTTCGGAAAAAAGTTGAATGATATTCTGAATTCCCAGATCGTTCTGCAACATGATGTAAGCCGTCCTGACCAGTTCTTTCGGGTTGCTGACTTTCCTCTTGTTCAGCTCTTTCAGAAGGGCAGCGGTTGCTTTGTTTTCCGGGAAGTAGTCCCCGCTTCCGCATTGAAGGATTTCCTCCATCGGGAAAAGCGGGTAATCCAGATCTTTCCTCGTGTTGACTTCCTTCAGGATGCTCTTTGGCTGGAACATAAATTCAGTGTGGTAATAGATCCGGTTGCCGATATCGAGAAACCTGATGTCCCCTGACAGCCTGTCGCGGGAGAGGATCATTTCGGCAATATCGTTTTTTGTAAATTTCTGTCCGGAATAGTGGTTGAATTTGCGTCGCATTTCCGTTTCGGACAGAATCCCGTACCGGTTCACGATTCCTAAGGCAAGGAGGTCAAGCGCGTTCTGAATAATAAAGTCCGTATCGTTAAAGATCGATTGAATTTTCGGGGCCAGCGCCTTCCTGAAATTTTCAGCCAGTGTAATGACGAATTTATGCTTTTCCGGCGTGTTGACCGAGACCAGTCCCCTTCCGATCAGGGGGATAAAGGGGATCAGGTCATTGGTAGTATAGGTACCGCCGGCATTGATTAGCTTTTCGAGCAGGAAAAACTCCTCGTAGGAATAATATTCCGTCAAAATCTCCGGAACTTCGAGGAGCCGTTTCTCGATGGCTGCTGCGAGCTGCTCTTTTTTCCAGGAAGATTTGTATTCGACGTCGTAATCGATGCAAAAATCAAGTAAATGGGACTTTTTGGCCGAAGAGACCAGGTTTTGGGCGAGGCTTTGGAGGCTCATGTTTTTTGGCGTTAAGATAGATAAAATGTTATTCACATGATAACTTTCCGCACTTGAGCCAACAGGGAAACGAATCCCGGAAAACCGGAATGCGTTCGACGGATTTCAGCACCGGATCAGCCAAAAGCAGAGACTAACCATTGATGCGTAGCTAGCTAAAAGAACGGATGTAGTCAATCCGATTTTGGCAAGGTCATCCTACAGGTGTTGTTTGCTTACCCCGCGGCGGAGCCTGCGGGGTAAGCAAACACTGTTTTGCCATAGCTGACACCAGATCGGACAAAGCCTTCTCAAGCCATGCAATCCAGGACATTAACCGTAGTTTTTCCGGTGAACCCGGAAAAACCGTCAGGCTAATTAAAGGGTACCGACACCGTATTGGAAGCTACGCCATTGCTGTCAACCACCTGGTAGGTGTAGGTTCCCTTCCGGGTCAGGGTGTTGGTATAACTTTTTGAAGAAACGGTAGCAATCGTTGATCCATTGCGCTTAACCTTATATTTAGGAGTACCTCCCGTCCATTGAAGGGTAACCCGCATCCAGCTGAAGAATTTAACTGTAGTGTAGGTCAGCACAATGTCAGTGGGTTCCGGTGCAGCCGTGACCGTCACGCTTTGCGATTTGGTTCCGGTGGCTCCGTCGTCATCGGTCACTGTCAGGGAGACATTGTATGTCCCGGCAGCAGCATAAGTATGCGAAGGATTTTGTGATGCAGAGGTGCTTCCGTCACCGAAATTCCAGTTCCAGGATGAGATGGTACCATCGCTGTCAGTGCTGGTATCGGTAAAGTTAACTGTCAATTCCGATATTGTGGTAGTAAAGCCGGCGACAGGCGGTTGGTTCACCGGAGGTTGCGGAGGAGTTCCGCCGCCGGAGAGGTCTGCCCATCCAAGATTCTCCTTGTTGCCATCGGGATCGTTCTGGGTATTCAATCCTTCGGCACTCGTCTGAAGTTTTCCTCCATCGATCAACGCCTGTCTGATGCTGTAAACTCCTGCTGCATTGGTAGCCCGTCCGTTCTGCACAATGTAAAGGGCGACCAGTCCGGCCGCGTGCGGAGACGCCATGCTGGTGCCGCTCATGGTGGCATAGTTGGCATCCTTATAACAAGAGAGGATGTTTACCCCCGGAAGGATCAGGTCGATGGCTTTCCCCGCGGAAGTGACAGGATTTCCCGATGTTACGCTCTTGCTGTAGTTGCTGAAAGTCGCCCAGGAATCATCGGCGCCATAGGAGGTGGAACCACCCAGTCCGCCGGGTTGTCCGTCAGAATCGGCCAGCGCCGAAATGGTCATCACTTCGGGATATGAAGCCGGAATGTAATCGTCAGACGTTCCGAATCTCCCATCCTTTCCATAAACATCCACTTTGCTGTTGCCGGCAGCAACCACAACCACGATGCCTTTGTTCACACAATTCTGCACCGCCGTACGATAAGATGTGCTTGTCCCTGTTCCGCCGAGACTCATATTGATTACCTCAATTTCTGACGACCTTGCCGCTACCCAGTTAAGTCCTGCAATGATGTCACTGGTGTAGCCCGATCCACTGCTACTCAGCACCTTGACAGCCCAGATACGGGCACCCGGACAAACACCCACCACACCAAAATCGTTGTCTTTGGCGCCTATGGTTCCGGCGACATGAGATCCGTGGCCATTGTCATCGTCATAATTGCTGTCGGAAGATCCACCGTTGTAATAGCGAACACCCCCGACAACCGTCATGTCAGCATGGTCCTTGTCTACACCGGTATCCACTACTGCCACATCCACATCGGGAGAATCAGAAATTCCGTCAATCGGAACAACGCTGTTCAGATTGGCGGCAAACCTCCTGATTCCTGTCGGAATGGTCTGGGCACAGGTGGTCATCACCAGGTCAGGCTCTATCAACGCAATATTGGGATTCCGCCGAAGTCCTTCGAGTGCCTGCGCAGGAATTCTGGCCGAAAAACCCTTAATGGCATGCTTGTAAACATGTCCTTTCTGGAATCCGTGCCGTCCTTTCAACGTCTCGGTGACACCGTCGGGATCGGTAACATCGTCGCGGAAAATTACAATGTAGCGGTCGCCGGCATTGCCGGAATCCGCCTTCTTCAACTGAAGGGCCTCATCATCCTGCGTCATAAATTCATCGTTTTCGATGCAGGAGAATGCAAGGAAAAGCATAAGGAAAATTGCGGTAAAGCGAAACCATCTTTTCATAACAGTAGTTTTTATAGGTTAATGAGAAATTGTTGCAAACGCAAATGTCCGGCGCAAAGCTTACGGGAAATATGTTCTGCTAAATTCATTCAAGCGACCTTTTTCGTCCTTGCAAAGTATATTTTTTTTACCGGTAATTCCAAATAATCAGGTTGAAAAATGGCCATATTCCGATATTTCCCGCAATTCGGGCAGCTAAGCTTCCGGGAGCCCTGTCTGTATTCACCGGAAATTGAGGAAATTAAAGCCTTTCCGGCAGAAAAAGAGGAGCTTGAGATTGTTAAAACTTTCAAAAGATTTGGTATCTCGGAATATTAAAACTACTTTTGAAGAGCATCAGACGTTCATTGAAACCAAAGATATTTCCGCATTAATTCTCTCGTTGGTAAACTCAACACTAAACATCGAAACGAGATAGCTTTCCGGCGTAAAAACAGGCCTGGTAGTTCCGACTTTGTCGGGATGAGTCTTCGGACCGTTGGACGTTTGAGCGACGGGGCACTCAAATCCTGTTCACCGGGGTTTTACACAATCAGAATTAGTGCGGATTTTTTTTGCCCTTTATCAGGGTCACCACCAGGTTGAGCAGGGTCAACGCCGCCATGAAAACCGACACCCGGGCGATGTAATCTCCGTGCTTCACATAAAAGGTGAGCTTGTCATTGAAGTTGATCTGCGCAGTGAGGGCATCCTCCACCCACCATTTGCTGCGCTGCAGCACTTCCCCCCGTTGGCTTATAAATCCCGATATTCCGGTATTGGCCGAACGGGCCACACTGCGCCGGCTCTCCACCGCCCGCAGGCGGGCAAAGGAAAAATGCTGCCGGTAGCCGGGCGTATTTTTCCACCATCCGTCATTGGTGATGATAAAGATCGCCCCGGCACCCTTCCGGATAAACTCAGCCATATACCCCCCGAAGGCAGACTCATAACAGATGGCAGGCGCCACCCGGTCCCCTTCAGGCGTAATGAAGCTGGTGGGCTCGTCCTGCTTGCCCAGAGTGCCGGTGGTGCCCCCCAGGTTGATGATGAAGGAATCGAGGAATTTCAGATATTTCCGGAAGGGCATCTTCTCCACTCCCGGTACCAGGATGGACTTGTGGTAGACCTGGTATCCCCCGTCAGCACCGGTATAAATGGCTGCATTGTATACGTCGTAGACCAGTCCGTCGGCTGCACGACGGGCAGTGGCCGGCACCTCCTCCCCTTCCCGGTAAATCCGGAAGGTCGACGCCCCGATTACCAATCTGCTCCCCCCGCTCATGCGCGTCAGCTCCTGCAACTGCCTGAAGGCGGGATACCGCAGCAGGTTGCCCTCGTCCCAGTTCTCCTCGAAGACAGTTTCGGGACCCACGATAAAATCGATTCCCCCGATAAGGTTGTTCTCGGCGATCTGAATGAATTTCATCAGCTTCTCGTTGACAGAGCCTTCTCCATGGCTTTCGGTATAGGGATCGATGTTGGGCTGGATGATGAGCACGGTTCGGAGGTCTTCCTTTTCCTCATAGTTGTGGTAGCGGATCACCGACCAGACGGTGGGCAACGCGACCACCACCAAGAGCAGGACGCCCCGGGTGACTTTCTGCCGGAGGGGAAACCCGTCGACTACCATCTTCAGAAAGCCGAACAGAAGGATGCCGACCAGCCACACCCAGAGACTTCCACCGAAAACACCGGTATATTCATACCATTGTACCAGCATGACATTATTACTGAAGCCGTTTCCGAGAGTGAGCCACGGCCATTCGATATCCCAGTGGTAGTGGAAAAATTCAAAAGAGAGCCAGAAGACCACGTAAGCCAGGTATCCAGGTGTTCCCCGGAAGGCGCGCCGCGCCAGATGCGCCAGCCAGAAAACCAGCGACATCAGGAAAGCGTTCACGATGATGGCGAACAGTGCCCCCGCAGGGGTGGCATGCCAGATCCACCAGGTGGTCAGCCCGTTCCAGATCAGAAATGAGAGAAAAGCATGACCCTGGAAGGAGATGCTCCGGAAACGACCCTGCTCCCTCACGAAAAAATCGTCGAGGAGGAGCAGGGGCAGGAAGCCCGCAAAGAGGAGCCACCCCGGAAAGCCAAGCCAGGGAAGGCTGAGCATAACCCCCGACATCACTGCAAGCATCCAGCGTATTGGTCTCTTCATAATCCGCTATTTTAGGTTTTCCGAAACTCCTGATAATATGTTTCTTCCTACGTTCACCATGGGTTATTAACATCACCCGTGTGAAAGATACTGGCTTCAGGAAACAAAAATAACCTTTTAAAAAACTATTTTGTCAAAATCATGGTTATTAAGGAGAATAAAATAGAGCCATTGAGAGTGCTTCCCAGCTTTTCGATACGCATAATTCTGCTCACCAGGGTGGCGGCCATGGGCTTCTTCCTCCCGGCGGGATTCCTGTTGGTGGGATGTCTTCTTGTGGGATGTCTTCTGGCACCGCGCCCTCTGGTGGCTCAGACTACCAGAACCTACAAGATCTTCGGACCAAAATACCAGCAGGTGACCATTTCAAGCAATGAGCTCAGTGGAGCGATCTACTACTTGAAATCGGGACACGGGGGTCCCGATCCCGGTGCCCTGGGGAAATACAACGGCCACACCATCAGCGAGGATGAGTATGCCTATGATGTGATCCTGCGGCTGGGGCGCAACCTGATCGAAAGGGGCGCGACGGTTTATTTCATCACCCGTGACCCCAACGACGGCATCCGCGATGATGTGATCCTGAAGCTGGACAAGGACGAAGTCTGCTATCCCAACCTGACCATTCCCCTCAACCAGGTGCAGCGGTTGCGGCAACGCACCGAGGCCGTCAACAAACTCTACCGCGCCAATAAGGGAAAATTCCAGCGGATGATCTCCGTCCACGTCGACGCCCGGAGCACCAACAAAAACATCGACGTATTCTTCTACCACGACAAGCGGAGCAAGACCGGGGAGAAAACAGCCCGGATCATGAAAAACACTTTTGAGGAAAAATACCGGAAACATCAACCCGGCAGGGGATATCACGGCACCGTGTCGGACCGGAACCTCTACGTGGTGGCCAACACCCTTCCTGTGTCGGTATATATCGAACTGGGGAATATCCACCACAAACGGGACCAGCAACGGATCATCACGGCCGACAACCGCCAGGCCCTGGCTAACTGGATGACGGAGGCGCTGGTGAAAGATTTTAAAACCAACAAATAAACTAAGGGTGAGGTTAAGGGAGGGAAATAAACCTTATCATCCCCCGAAAAAATCCTCCAGGTCGCGACGCTCTTTTTTAGTGGGACGGCCGGTTCCGCGCTCGCGGAAGATCCACTGTCCGGCTTTGTGCATCTCAAGAACCTCCAACTCCTCAGGCGGCGTTACATCCGTCATGTACCGGGGCACCTCTTTTGCCCCCACCCTGCTGTTGATAGGTTCCAGCGCCTTGTAGCTGCGCCAGATGGGCGACCAGCGCACCTTCACGATGTCGCCGGGTTTCACCACACGGGAAGCCTTTACAGGCAGTCCGTCCATCATGACCTGGCCTTTGCGGCAGGCCTCTGCAGCCTGGGTGCGGGTGTGGAAAATCCGCACAGACCAGAGCCATTTGTCGATACGGGGATAGTCTGTCATAATCTCTCTGTGCTGCCCCCCGGCTTTACCGGGAATTACTGAGTTCAGCTCTTTCAGGTTCCCGCGGTCTACGCCATTTAATGAATCTTAATCTGAACCTCAACCTTCTTCGGTCACCATGGGTTAGTGAATTTCAACCTTTTCAGGGCTGGAGCCACCGGGCCTCTTGTTATATAAGTTCATGGTGCGGTCTATACCCAGGGTGCCGAAACTCCGAATCACCTCCATGCTGGTGTCGACAAGGGGAGGCAACTCCTTCTTCTCATCCGGGGTCCACCGTCCCAAAACATAGTCCACCTGATAACCCCGGTGGAAATTATCCCCGATTCCGAACCGAAGCCTCGCAAATTCGTTGGACCCCAGCACATCGCTGATGTTCCGCAGTCCGTTGTGACCCCCGTCACTCCCTTTGGCCTTCACCCTGATGGTTCCGAAGGGAAGCGCCAGGTCATCGCATACCACAAGCAAGTTCGACAGGGGAATATTCTCCTTTTTCAGCCAATAATTGACGGCACGTCCGCTAA
>Ga0255345_1006860_pt1 | contig 10921 bp, 10 predicted proteins | sample wastewater_treat_6_FD_192415 | JGI IMG/M metagenome (GOLD analysis project Ga0255345, IMG submission 192415) | Wastewater microbial communities from Lulu Island WWTP, Vancouver, Canada - plant20 | ecosystem: Engineered > WWTP > Wastewater > Unclassified | place: Canada: Vancouver, British... | reverse complement strand
TATCGGCACCCTCAAGACCTTTACTGTCTTGTAATACCGACCCGACAACTTCAAGATAGCCATCTTGCTGAGCAAATGCGGAATAAGAACCCATTAGCAAGCAAAATGCTACCATCAATTTAATTAAACGCATAGAGAATGAAATATTCATAATTTGATATAAGCGAAAGTAGTAATCTTAAGTGAAACGCAAAGCACTTCAACATGTTGCATTTCAAGAGGCGAAAACCGTGCCTGAAAATAACATTGCTTCAGTAAAAGCAGCTTTATCCAGTTCTGTATTCACCTTATTTTCATTTAGATAGGAAATCAAGTTCTCAGTTGCCAAGTTGCCAACCAATTCATCCTCAGCCATCGGACAACCGCCAAAGCCTTTGATGGCCGCATCAAATCGACGGCAACCCGAGCGAAAAGCGGCATCAACTTTTTGATTCCAATTGCCAGCTGTACAATGCAAATGGGCACCAAATTCGACATTTGGCAAGGCAGGAATTAAGTGACTGAAGATAGCATTGATGGCTTCAGGCGAGGCAACACCGACAGTATCCGACATAGCAACGATTTTAACGCCCAATTGCTGAATGGTATTCACCCAGTTAAAAGCAATTTCCTCATTCCAAATATCACCATATGGGTTTCCAAAAGCCATTGAAATATAAACCACTAATTCTTTCTTATTATTCACGCAAAGCGATTGCAATTGTTCTACTGTTTTCAAAGATTGATCAATCGAACTGTTAGTGTTTCGCTGTTGGAATGTTTCTGAGATAGAAAATGGAAATCCGAGGTAATTGATCTCTTCAAATTTAACCGCATCTTCTCCACCTCTTACATTCGCGATAATTGCTAATAACTTCGAAGACGTTTGGCTTAAATCGAGAGCCGATAATACTTCAGCGGTATCACGTAACTGAGGAATTGCTTTAGGAGAAACAAAACTTCCAAAATCAATTGTATCATATCCCACTTTTAGCAATCGATTTATATATTCTGCTTTTAGAGAAGTAGGTATAAAATCGTGAATTCCCTGCATTGCGTCACGCGGACATTCGATAATTTTCATTTTTATCGGTTTTGATTATATAAAAAGAACCCGCTGGTGACAACGGGCTCTTTTCAAAATTTTATTCAAATAATTATTTAATAATTACACCGTCTGCTTCAAAAGAAAGTTCGATTTTCGGTTCTGTAATTTTATTAATTTCTGCCTCAGATAATCCTTCGTCTTGTGCATAGTGACGAAGATCGTCAACTGAAGTAGTATCCATATAAGCTTTACCTGTAAATACTGCAGTTTTTCCGCCAGAAGATTTAGGTACGAAGAAACCATAATCTTTAAACGTAACGCGCATTCCTGATCCATCACCTTTATCGATATTCATCCAACATCCTTTAGTTTGGCAACATTCAGATACTTTTCCTGTTACTTTTACGTTCGAGATTTCACCTTTAGCAGTGTTCATCATTGCTACTAATGAATCCATTCCGATTGCACCGGCTTCATCAATTTTAGCTCCGAAATTTCCTGTCTCAGTGGTAGCTGCTGCAGGTTCTTGATTACCTTCTTTAGTTTCTGACTTTTGTCCGCATGATGCTAATCCTAACATCGCGATAGCAAAAATGGCTGTTAATTTTTTCATGTGTTTTTATTATAATAGCACCTAATGATTGGTGCTGTTAATGGCAATGCAAAGGTAGTTAAAAAGGCGATTTGAAATTAAAATTACAAACCTTTAAGAATGCTTTTAATCATACCTGGACCTTCATAGATAAATCCTGTATAAACTTGCAATAAATCGGCACCGGCATCCAACTTTTCTTTAGCATCCTGAGCAGTGAAAATCCCACCTACTCCTATGATTACCATTTCTTTTCCAGCTAATTGTCGCAAATAGCGAATAACTTCAGTGCTTCTATTTTTAACGGGCAGTCCACTTAATCCACCTTGCTCTTTCACAATATCGCCGCTGGTAGTTAATCCTTGGCGAGAAATAGTAGTATTCGTCGCAATTATACCCGTTAACCGAACTTCTTTTACAATTTCAACTATTTCGGTCAATTGTTCATTGGTTAAATCAGGAGCAATTTTTAACAAAACCGGCTTCGGAGTTTCTTTAGCGGAATTTAGTTTTACTACGTGAATTAAGAGAGCAGTTAATGGTTCTTTATCTTGCAATTCTCGTAATCCCGGTGTATTAGGAGAACTTACGTTTACAACAAAATAATCGACGTATGGAAATAGTGCTTCAAAACAAATATCGTAATCGCGGAGTGCAATTTCATTGGGAGTTACTTTATTTTTTCCAATATTTCCTCCGATAATCACTTTCCCCGATTGCTTTTTTAAGCGCTCTACTGCTTTTTCTACGCCTTCATTATTAAATCCCATTCTATTTATGAGGCCTTTGTCGGCGGGAAGCCTAAACATTCGGGGTAAATCATTTCCCGGTTGGGCTTTTGGCGTTAGAGTGCCGATTTCAATAAATCCGAACCCTAAGCAACTCAATTCCTCAAACAACATCGCATTCTTGTCGAACCCGGCAGCTAAGCCGATTGGATTCGGAAAAGTTATTCCCATTACCGTTTTGGAAAGATTTTTCCCCTTAAATCCATAGCAACTTTTCACCAAAGAAGAAACACCAGGCACCTTAAAGGCAACCTTTAACATACTGAATACCAAGTGATGAGCAGTTTCAGGATCGAACAGAAACAAGATCGGACGAATGAGCCTTTTGTACATGAGTGCAAGATTAATAAATTATAGCATTTAGGATATCAAATTTTATTTTTAGATTTGTCTAAAATATTTTTTTAAGTCGTCACATGCAACAACATACCGAAACGGAAGAAAACTATTTAAAGGCCATTTATCACCTTTCAAATGTCTCTGTGAGTTCAGTAAATACTTCGTCTATCGCTACCTCCATGTCAACCACATCGGCATCGGTAACGGATATGCTTAAAAAATTAGCTGAGAAGGAATTGATTAATTACGAAAAATACAAAGGCGTTAAAATCACTCGCAAAGGCGAAAAAGTGGCGTTAAATATTATAAGAAAGCATCGTTTGTGGGAAGTGTTTTTAACGAAGGTTCTGAAGTTTGAATGGGACGAAGTGCATACTATGGCTGAAGAATTAGAACATGTAAGCAGCGATGAACTTATAAAACGTCTTGAAGCTTATCTTGAATTCCCCAAATTTGATCCTCATGGCGACCCCATTCCCGATCAAACCGGTAAGCTCGAATTAAACGATCAAATGTCGCTTTCGAGTGGAGAAACCGGTGCAAAATACATTATTACCGGAGTTGGTGAACATAGTTCAGCATTTCTAAAGCATTTAGCAAAATACGGATTAAAGCCGGGTATAACGGTAAGCATAGCCGAAATAATGGAATTCGATAAAAGTATGCTTGTAAAAGTAAACAAAGAGAAATTCCACCTTAGTCTTGAAGTTTCAAAAAATATTTTGGTAAAAAATTATGGAACCATTTAATCATTCATCATTATCGGAAGTTCATGGCACGGTACATATTAAGCCGGGAATGAGTTTCAGGAAAAAACTTTTGGCCTTCCTTGGTCCTGCATATATGGTTAGTGTTGGCTATATGGATCCTGGTAATTGGGCTACTGATATAGCCGGAGGTAGTCAATTTGGTTATAAACTAATTTGGGTATTATTAATGTCGAATTTGATGGCATTATTACTTCAGGGATTAAGTGCTCGACTGGGAGTAGTTCGAGGAAGAGACTTAGCTCAAGCATCAAGAGAATTATATCCTAAATATATAAACTACTATTTATACATTTTAGCTGAAATAGCAATTGCTGCCTGCGACTTAGCTGAAGTTTTAGGTATGGCTATCGGACTGAAACTACTTTTTAATATTCCTCTTTTATGGGGAGTAGTTATTTGCGCGTTTGACACCTTCCTTTTATTATTTCTTTTACATTACGGAATTCGCAAAATGGAGGCTTTTATAATTTCATTGGTGGCGATGATCGGATTAGCATTCATAGCTCAAATGTTTATGGCGAATCCTTCAGTAACGGAAATTGCAGGCGGATTTATCCCTTCCCTACCCAACTCAGCTGCATTATATATTGCTATCGGAATTATCGGTGCAACCGTTATGCCGCATAATTTGTATTTACATTCTGCGCTAGTTCAAACACGGAAATTTGAAAGAACACCATCGGAAATTCGAACAGCTATTCGCTTTAATTTTATTGATAGCGGCATTGCCTTGAACATGGCATTTTTTGTAAACGCCGCTATTCTCATTCTAGCCGCCTCCGTATTTCATAGTAATGGAAAGTATGATGTTGCCGATATTATGGATGCTCATCGTTTACTAGAACCATTATTAGGAAGTAAATTGGCTCCTGCTCTTTTTGCGATCGCTTTAATTTGCGCGGGACAAAGTTCCACCATCACAGGAACTTTAGCGGGACAAATTGTAATGGAGGGTTATTTGAATTTAAGAATCGCTCCATGGATCAGAAGGATTATTACTCGATTTGTAGCAATAACTCCTGCCTTAATCACCATTCATTATATGGGTGAAGAAGGAACAGGAAAGTTGCTAATTCTCTCCCAAGTAATTCTCAGTCTTCAATTGGGATTTGCCGTTATTCCGTTAATCCATTTTGTTAGCGATCAGGATAAAATGAAGGAGTTTGTCATACCACGTTATGTTCAATTTGCTTCGTGGTTATGTGCAGCGATAATAGTGGGATTAAATATCAAATTAGTTGTTGATCAAATCAACGATTGGTTAATGGATTATCCAGGGAACAATATCATACAATTTGTAGTAATTCCATTGACAATTTTCAGCGGAATAATATTACTTTATATCACCTTCATGCCTCTATTTGTCTCATCTCCGGGACGAAAAATATCAATTCCTCATGGAGATTTTCTTTCATTCGATGAAAATGCGGCAAAAATTCCTTCCCGTATTGCTATTGCGTTAGACTTTACTAAAACCGATGAAGAAGTTCTTCCACAAGCTTTGCATCAAGGAGGAAAACAAGCAACTTATATGCTGATGCATATCTCGGAGACTGCCGCGGCATTACTATTAGGTAGAGAAACGAGAGATTATGAAAGTCAGCTAGACCGCGAGAATCTTAAAAAGTACAAAGAATACCTTGAGCGCCTCGGATATACATGCGAAGTAAGAATGGGATATGGTAGTCCGAGGAAAGAAATTCCGCGACTCACAAAAGAATTTAATGCTGAATTGTTAGTTATGGGAGCCCATGGACATAAAGCATTAAAAGATATTATTCTCGGATCGACGATTGATGCCGTTCGACATAAATTAAATATTCCTATTCTGGTAGTCCGTTGAAACACTATCTTTGCACATTATGTCAGCGCCTTCAAACAGTAAAATTAATATTGTAAACAGACGAGCAGCCTTCCACTACTTCATTACAGAAAGCTGGGAGGCCGGAGTTATGCTTACCGGAACTGAAGTGAAAGCAATACGCGAGGGTAAAGCAAATTTATCTGACTCTTACTGTTATTTTCGTGATGAAGAATTATGGATAAAAAATCTTCATATTTCACCTTATGAACATGGTTCATATTCCAACCATGATCCTAAACGCGACCGTAAACTCTTGCTTCATAAGAACCAATTACGCAAAATTTTTGGCAAGACTAAAGAGAAAGGGGTTACTATTATTCCCGTAAAAATTTACGAGAGTGAACGAGGATTGATTAAATTGGAAATAGGATTAGCTAGAGGTAAGAAACTTTACGATAAACGAGAAAGCCTTAAACAAGCCGATGCGAAACGAGAAATCGGTCGTGCAATGAAAGATTACAATTAATTCTTATTTTAAGAAGTCGCCGAAGTTGGTACTGATTGTAAAATGATTGCTACCATCAAAAGGTACATAGACGCTTTTGGCATAAGAAAATTGGAATTTACTTATTTTAAATCCGATGCCGGCAGTAACACCTGCGAGACCTTTTTTCTCAGATAATGCCAATTCTTTCCGACGCAAGAAATTATATCCCAAACGAACATTGAAATTTTTGGTAAATAAAATTTCTACATTCATAATAGCGTGTCGGATTAACTTATCACCTAGTGTAATATTTTCTACTTTATTTTCACCGGTTAATGGGTCTATTCCATTTTGATTTGGATCCTTGTAAGTGATATCGAACTTTTGCAATTGCTGTCCGATTAAAGAAAATCTGAAAGGTGCGTTCAATAATTTTTTCGATATCCCCGCTTGAATTTCAAAAGGTAAATCTTCTTTTTCGGCGCCATCATATTTCTTGATTTGGGTACCAAAATTTTTCGCCACTAACGTAGCGCAAAATTGTTTATCGGGATTATAATACGTTAAAGCAACATCTGCAGCAACACCATTTGAAGTGTTTCCAAGACCCATATTCGAGAAGATTCCTTTCAGCGTAGTTCCGATATATAAGCTACTATCCAGTGCCTTGCTCCATGTCACTCCCACCGCATTTTCACTTGCTTTAAAGCTTCCTGTTTCTAAACTTGTTTCATCGGTCTCTTTAAAAGTACCATAATTCACGAAATGCAAGTACCCTGCTATTGTCCCAAATTTCTTCAAATTATGAGCATAAATCACATCACCAAATTTAATTCCCGCTACATGTCCCACGTAGCTAAAAGAAAGCTGACGATGCATATACGGCTGCAACTGCGAAGGATTTTGCAGGGCTAATGATACATCGTCAGCATGAGTTGCGATTGCATTTCCACCTAATCCGGCAGAACGAGCCGGACTAACGAGATTTAAAAACTCAAACGTATTATTCCCTCCTGTTTGTCCGAAGACAACAACAGAAGAAAAAACAAACACAAGAATGGTAAAATATTTAAATCTCATAGGTTGGCGGTTAGTTTTAAGAAACGTAAATCTCTTAACTGTATTGTACTAGTTTTAGTACAAAGGATATTTTTCCATGAATTTATTCACTTCGTCGCGTACTTTCATAATCACTTTTTCATTATCGTGATTCATGATTACTTTATCAATCAATTTTACAATCGTTTTCATTTGAGCTTCTTTCATACCACGACTAGTAATTGCAGCTGTACCGATACGAATTCCGCTAGTTACAAAAGGGCTTTTATCGTCGAAAGGAACCATATTTTTGTTGATGGTGATATCAGCTAAAACCAATGCATTCTCAGCTTGTTTACCTGTAACATCCTTATTTCTTAAGTCGATTAACATCATGTGATTATCGGTACCTCCAGAAATAATTTGATATCCTTTTTCATTAAATGCAGCAGCCATAGCCTTTGCATTTCGAACAACTTGGATAGTATATTTCAAATATTCATCAGTTAATGCCTCTCCAAATGCGATGGCTTTAGCAGCAATAACATGCTCTAATGGACCACCTTGTGTTCCAGGGAATACGGCAGCATCGAGCAATGAACTCATCGTTCTAATCTCACCTTTAGGAGTTGTTAATCCGAAAGGATTAGGAAAATCTTTCCCCATCATGATTAATCCACCACGTGGTCCGCGTAATGTTTTATGCGTAGTGGTTGTTACGATATGACAATATGGTAATGGATCGTTCAAAATTCCTTTAGCGATAAGTCCTGAAGGATGTGAAATATCTCCCAACAACAAAGCTCCTACTTTATCGGCAATCTTTCTTAAACGAGCATAATCCCAGTCGCGAGAATAAGCCGAAGCACCACAAATAATTAATTGAGGCTTTTCTTTCTTAGCTGTTGCTTCTAATTTATCGTAGTTGATTAAGCCTGTAGCTTTCTCTACTCCGTAGAAACAAGTTTGATAAAATTTACCGCTGAAATTCACAGGAGATCCGTGAGTAAGATGTCCACCGTGCGATAAATCAAATCCCATAATTTTATCACCTGCCTTTAACACCGCTAACATAACTGCAGCATTTGCTTGAGCTCCTGAATGTGGTTGCACATTCGCCCAAACAGCACCAAACAATTCCTTAGCGCGATCAATGGCAATTTGTTCAATTTGATCTACGATCTCACAACCTCCATAATAACGTTTTCCCGGTAATCCTTCAGCGTATTTATTAGTAAGGCAAGAACCCATTGCCTGCATCACTTGCTTAGAGACAAAATTTTCTGAAGCAATTAGTTCAATCCCGTGTCGTTGACGTTTCAATTCCTTATTGATCAGGCTGAAAATGCGGGTATCTTTCGTAATCATAATTTTATATATTCTGTATTTATTTTGTTAACTGAAATCAATTTCGGTACTATCGCCGATATTTAAACTTTGGCTCAACCCTTTTAAATATGCATCGCTACCTATTACACTTTGATGCAATATAGCCGTTTCCAATTGAGAGTAAGAACCAATAATCGAATCACTCAATATTGAATGCCGAATAATTGTATTCTCTCCTATCGATACATTGGGCCCAATAATAGAGTCGCTGATATCGCAATTTGGCGCAATACTTACTGGAGGAATAATGATGGTATTATTATAGTGATATCGTTGTTTATTCACTTCCGCATTGCGTTTAAGCAAAGTAGCATTTGTCTCTAGAAGATTAGCTTTTCCTCCGCAATCGAACCAATTACCGACTTGGAAAGTGCCAATTTTTTCGCCGTTTGTAATGAGACGTTGAATACCCATGGTCAAATGAAATTCATCATTTTGGCGCATATCGTTACGAATAATATGATCCAATGCCTCCATTAACTTACCGCCATTCTTTAAGCGATAAATTCCCACTAAAGCTAAATTGGACTTCGGGATAGAAGGCTTTTCGTCGAGCTTCGTGATAAATCCTTTATCGTCAACTTCAGCAACTCCAAACTGACGAGGATCTTCCACTTTTTTCACTCCTAAAGAAGAATATTCCATCGACAATAATGTCCGTAAATCGTAATCGATAATAGTATCACCTAAAACGATTAACAATTCATCTCCATCCTTTACCAGATCACGCGCAAGCCATACAGCATGTCCGGTACCCTCGCGAGGTTCCTGAACTACAAAAGACGCTTTAAGAGAAGGGTATTTCGTCTTCACATAATCTTCGATTTTATCACCTAAATAACCGATAATAAAAATAAACTCTTTATTACCGCCTTCAATGAGGTAATCAACGATATGCGACAAAATTGGTTTACCGGCTACCGGAACCAAGGCTTTTGGTTGCGTATGAGTATGAGGCCTAAGCTTACTACCAATACCGGCTACGGGGATAATTATCTTCATAATGAGTGGGTAAAATTAACAAAATCGGAAGAAGAATTCCTTCGAAACTACACTTCTTTTCAACCAACTTAAGCGCTTCATGAAAAAAAACGTTAATCGCTAAAAAACTAATTAACAATGCCCTATTGAAATTAAAAAATCTTTGACCTTCAATTAACTCAAAATAGTGTGAACATTCAACTAATTTCGTTGCATGATCATGGTGAAATCAGCAGTAACGCTGACGACTTTACTTTTACTTGTAGTTTTAATCAACTATTTCAGTTTTGAGCGATGTGGCCGTAATCACCTTATTGACATTGACTCAGATATCAAACCAGGGACATACGTTCTTGTTCCAGGAGCCGGCAGAGACTATCCCAACGGACGTCGTCCCAATTATTTCTTTCTAGGAAGGATGAGTAAGACAGCCGAACTGCATAAAGCACAGCCTCAGCTAAAAATCATACTTAGCGGAATAGCCGACGGACATCATTACAATGAAGCCATCGACATGCAAAAAGACTTACTACTCAGAGGAGTTGATTCAGCGGCCATGATACTCGATAATGGTAGTGTTGACACCTATGAAACAATAAGGATGTACGATGAACACTACAAGCACAATCCTGTAATAATCATCAGCCAAAAAGAGCACTTATTCCGAGCACTTTGGCTTGCTGAACAAACAGGATTACAAGCAGAAGGAATTATCGCCGACGGTAACCCCTATGGTACTCCACGTTGGTTTATAGTACGAGAAATGCTTGCCCGAATGAAGGCACGATACGATATATTAATGCAATAAAAATGCAACAATGAAAAACAGAATTACCGATTTATTCAAAATAAAATATCCGATCATACAAGCAGGTATGATTTGGTGTAGCGGATGGAGACTAGCATCGGCGGTGAGTAATGCCGGCGGACTAGGAATCATCGGCGCAGGATCGATGTATCCTGAAATATTAAAAGAACATATTCAAAAATGCAAGGCGGCAACAAATAATCCGTTTGCGGTGAATTTGCCTCTACTCTATCCCAATATTAATGAGCATATCAATATCATTATTGAAGAAAAAGTGCCCATTGTTTTTACCTCTGCAGGTAATCCCGCAACGTGGACAAAACATTTAAAAGACAACGGAATTATTGTTGTTCATGTTATCGCCAATACGAAGTTTGCGCTAAAAGCAGAAGCAGCAGGCGTTGATGCAATAGTTGCTGAAGGATTTGAGGCCGGAGGACATAATGGCCGAGAAGAAACCACTACACTTTGTTTAATTCCATTGATAAAAGATAGCGTTAAAATCCCTGTAATTGCTGCGGGTGGAATTGGAGATGGAAGAGCGATGATGGCTTGTTTTGCCTTAGGTGCAGAAGCAGTTCAAATTGGATCAAGATTTGTGACTAGCGCTGAGTCATCGGCACACGAAAACTTTAAAAATATTATCGTAAACAGCAAAGAAGGCGATACGTTATTAGCAATGAAGGAACTAACGCCGGTTCGATTAATTAAGAACAAGTTTTACAAAGAAATTGAAGCTGCTGAAGAACGCGGTGCCGGAGTAGAAGAAATTAAAGAAATACTTGGAAGAGCACGCGCGAAAAAAGGCATGTTTGAAGGAGATCTCGACGAAGGAGAACTTGAAATCGGACAAGTATCTGCCAATATCAACGAAATAAAACCAGCAGGCGAAATTGTT
>Ga0255345_1006857_pt1 | contig 10927 bp, 11 predicted proteins | sample wastewater_treat_6_FD_192415 | JGI IMG/M metagenome (GOLD analysis project Ga0255345, IMG submission 192415) | Wastewater microbial communities from Lulu Island WWTP, Vancouver, Canada - plant20 | ecosystem: Engineered > WWTP > Wastewater > Unclassified | place: Canada: Vancouver, British... | reverse complement strand
AAAGAAGAAATATTCGAAGTTATGGAAAACCCTTGTCAAGGATTTCGGACCGGACAGAGTGGAAAAGAAACTGCATCCGGAAATATATCCGGCAAACGCTTTCGTAGGTACATATCTTAGAATGGAACTGTTAACCGAACAGGGGTTGTATAAACAGTTGTTAAACGAATCGGTAGGATTTTTCAAGTACATGGCTGAAAGAACCGGTACATTGTGGGAGAATAAGACCGACGGTGCATCGTTAAATCACGGTTTTGCAGCTCATGCGGGCATATGGATATATAACGCGGTGGAAGCACTGAAAGAGCTTATCTGAGCATTTAACGGCAAACAACAAAAGGGAGTTTAGTACCGATTTTATAAGTCTGATTGATTTTTCTCTCAAAATATGTATAATAGAAAGTAGGAAATCCCTATTTTCCTACTTTTTAAGGAGGTGTTTATATGTCAAAAACAGCATTCATAAATGATGCACGTGTCATGTCAAAGGGTCAGGTTACTATCCCGAAGGATGTACGTGCTGTACTTGGTGTGGAGAGCGGCGATCGCGTTACATTTATCGTAGACGGAAACAATGTTCGAGTTATAAATTCAGCCGTTTACGCATTGATGCGCTTTCAAGAGCAGATGGGCGGTGAGGCGGAAAAAGCCGGGTTTCTTACTGAGGAAGCTGTAGCAGAATGGATTACTCGGTCTCGTCGTGAGGAAAATGCCGAATGAGGATTATGATTGATACTAATGTATTCATCTCAGCGGTACTTTTTCCTAAAAGGCGTGCTGCTGAAGCTATGTACAAGGCACTGGCTTTCCCTTATCAGCCTGTTATATGTGATTATATAATCGATGAACTTCACCGCAAGTTTCAGGAGAAATTTACAGATAGAACGCTTGAACTGGAAGCCTTTCTTTATATAGTGCTTCCGGTATTTGAGGTAGTAAGCGTTCCGGAAGAAGCGATTGAAGCGGAGACAAAGATACGAGATCCTAAAGATCGACCGATTCTTCGTGCAGCACTAAATACGGGGGGTGACTTTTTTCTGACAGGTGACAAGGATTTTCTAGAGTCAGCTGTCGAGGATTTACGTATTATCAGCGTTCAAACTTTTTTGGATATGTGACTGAGGTAACTGGATGTGTGGTAACATCATCAATCCGTTTTGCATATTTTAAGCAAAGATATTGCTGTTAAGCAAATGCTACACACAGGAAAGCTTGATTTAACAGGATTTTATGATGTATAAAAAAACAAAACTGCGTTTTATTTTGACTTCTTCTCAAGGAGAGTATGTCATAATAATGCTAAAGAGGAAAAGCGCAGTAATCAAAAGGGTTTCAGAGCTTCCACAAAGTAAGAAATTCGGAAAATCAGGTTATTATACAGAATTTGCATGGGTGAAACTTCTATAATAGGAATAGAATTAACGTTATTATGCGTAAAACTTTTGAAAAATAAAAGTTTTGCGTATATAATGTATTAAGGAGGTCGTCATGTTTATTAAAAGAGAAAACCTGCTCAACACACTTATCCGCTATAGACACAAGGATTTGGTTAAAATCATAACCGGTGTCAGACGCTGCGGTAAATCCATCTTATTAAACGAACTGTTTTACCGCTATTTGCTTGATGACGGAGTTCAAGCTGACCATATCATAAGAATTGCCTTTGATATGAAAAAATGGGAGAACTTGCGCAAGTCCGATGAGTTATATTCATATTTACTAGGCCTTTTTGAGGATAATGAGAAGTATTATCTTCTGCTCGATGAAATTCAGATGGTTGAAGGCTTTGAGGAAGTTCTCAATGAAATTCACAGTGAATACAACACCGATATCTATGTAACGGGTTCGAATTCAAAGTTGCTTTCGAGTGATATCAATACAATATTCCGGGGCAGAGGTATAGAAATAAAATGTTTCCCTTTGTCTTTTCGAGAGTTTTATTCTTTTCGCAAGGGTGATAAGAGAGAAGCTTTGGATGAATACATTTTATTCGGTTCCATGCCGTATACTGTTACAGAGCCGGATGCTCCCGCAAAAAGAGATTATTTGGAAATGGTGGCTAATACTGTTATAACGAGAGATATGATTGATCGTTATGATATAAGGAATGAAGAAGTCTTCCGCGGGGTAATCCATGTTCTTTGCTCATCTATCGGCTCGGCTGTATCGTCGAATAAAATAGCGAACACATTACAAAATAACGGATATAAATCTGTTGATAATGAGACTGTGAGCCGTTATTTAAAACATATAGCGGATGCTTTTCTTTTTTACAAAGTAGAACGCTATGATCTTAAGGGAAGAGCATATCTTAAAACACAAAATAAGTATTATGTTTGTGATATGGGGCTTCGGAATGCTCTTATTCAGTACCGTCAGCTTGAAGTTTCCCGTGCGATAGAAAACATCGTATATGTGGAACTCATAAGGCGGGGTTATGTTGTCGATATAGGAAAAAACAGAAATGAAGAAATTGATTTCGTTGCAAGAGATGCAGAAGGGCGGAAAAATTATATTCAAGTCACTTACAGCTTAGAGAATCCAAGTGTGAAAGAGAGAGAACTATCCTCTTTCCGCGGTTTGGATGACGGTTATAAAAAGATACTCATAACAATGGACAGAACTCCATTTTCAAACCTCGAAAAAGGCTATCGTCTGTTGACAATTTTAGATTTTTTGGAAAATGATAATTCTATTGAGAACGCATAGGGCAACTATGCGCAAAACTTAAAAATATAGTAAGTTTTGCGCACAGGATGATTCGTGCACTACCGACAATTAAGAAAATTTAAATGAATTGAAGTAGATAAATTATAGTAAAGAAAAAGTAAACAATGAATATTAGTATAGATGGGATTCATATAAGTAGTTGACTTGCTAGATACAGTTGTAGGGTTAACAATCCACCTGAAACAATGAAAAATTTAATTCTACAACTATTGATATAACTTATTATTATTCACTGGGGTCTCACAACTTGCTGATAACATATACTTCTCAATATATTCCGCACCGTCATTGGACAGAGTGATATAGCCGGCTGCTTCTTTAACTTCCAAAAGAGTATAAACCATTGTTTCGTTGTAATTTACAATGGCAGTCCATTCAAAACCTGTTTACTTTATTGGAAATCTTGCCATGATGTATCCGATAAGGATGTCAATTTTGAATTCTGCAGGCAGCTCTGTTCCTGTCCGGATGAAAATGTATTGACAAGTAAAAGGCGCTGTGATATAAATTTCAGTATCTAAATGCTTCTATGAACTCACAAGGCTTGTAAAATCATTTCAGTTAGAGGTTTCATACCTAAGGGTTTCTTAGTTGTATAGGATAAATTTTTTAATGGAGGACCAGATGAACAAAGGTACGGTAAAGTGGTTTAATTCCGAGAAAGGATATGGATTCATATCCAATGACGAAGGCGGAGACGATGTATTTGTACATTTCTCAGCTATTAACATTGATGGCTACAAGACTCTTAAAGAAGGACAAAAAGTCACTTTTGATGTAGAGGAAGATCCTAAGAACAGCAAAAAACTTAGAGCAGCCAATGTTTGCTTAGCATAAGTAAACGAGATCTAAAACGCTGACCTAATCATATTAATATATAAGTAATTGAGTAAGAATGTGTTTTGAAGAACGGGTATCCGTTCTTTTTTTCTTACGGCAAATATAGTATACTTTCTGTATGACAACAAAAAAGGATGAGGATATGTTTAAAAACAAGAGTATTGAGGAATTTATTGATGCCTTATCGTCAAAGCAGCCAGTGCCCGGCGGAGGCGGAGCCAGTGCATTGTCAGGTACAATGGGAACGGCTTTGGCAAGTATGGTAGGTAATCTTACGTTGGGTAAAAAGCGATATGCCGATGTTCAGGAAGACATTATGGTTTTACAGAAAAAAGTATCGGTTCTGACTGAAGAACTTATGGATCTTATTGACAAAGACGCGGAAGTTTTTCTTCCGTTATCAAAAGCCTATTCTTTGCCGAGTACCACCGATGAAGAAAAGGAGTATAAAGACAAAGTAATGGAAGAGGCTTTGAATACCGCCTGTTCGGTTCCTGTAAGTATTATGGAAAAATCCTACGAGATGCTGTTACTGTTAGGGGAGTATGCCGAAAAAGGTTCCAGAATAGCTATATCCGATGTGGCGGTTTCTGCGGTTATGCTGCGTGCGGCCATTACCGGAGCATCGGTAAATGTATTTATCAATACCAAGGCAATGAAAGATTGTAACAGAGCGGAGCAATTAAACAGTCATTGTGATGATATAATAGAGAAAGGCAAAAAACTTGCCGATGAAATATTCGAAAGGATAGAGAAAAATTTAAGGTGATATTATGGAAATCTTATACGGTAACGATGTGGTAAAAGCCTTATCGGACCAGATACGGAATCAACTGGCAACATTGTCGGGGTATATACCGCATCTGGCTATTGTAAGGGTGGGAGAGAAACCCGATGATATGGCTTATGAAAGAGGAGCGGTCAAGAGATTTGAAAAGCTGGGTTTGAGATGTACTGTACACGCTTTTCCCGAGAGTATTAATCACAAGGATTTTGCTTATGCATTCAAAAAAATCAATGACGATAATGATGTTGACGGTATTCTTCTTTTACGCCCGCTTCCGAAACATCTGGATGAAAAAGCCATAACCGAAATGATTAATCCTGTTAAGGATATTGACTGTATCAGCCCTATAAATATGGCAAAAGTGTTTTCCGGTGATGATACGGGATTTGCTCCGTGTACTGCCGAAGCGGTAATAGAAATGATAGATTATGCGGGAATTGATCTTACCGGTAAAAGAGCAACGATAGTAGGACGCTCTATGGTAATAGGAAAACCGGTAGCAATGATGCTGATGAAAAAGAATGCAACCATTACCGTGTGCCATACCCGGACGGCGGATATGCCGGCGGCATGTAAGAATGCCGAAGTACTTGTAGCTGCCGCAGGTAAGGCAAGGATGATAAACCGTAACCATGTATCCAAAGGGGCATATGTTTTTGATGTAGGCATAAATGTGGACGACGAGGGACGGTTATGCGGGGATGTGGATATAGAGGACATATCGGATATAGCGGCTTTATGTACTCCCGTTCCCAAAGGAGTAGGCACCGTTACCACTTCGGTGCTTGCAAAGCATGTTGTTAAAGCCGCAAAAATGAGAAGGGAAAAGAAATGATAAAATTTGACGATGTTAAGAAAAATACGGAAGTAAAGACATACATAGCCAAAGCCGATGAATCACTGATAGCTTTGGGTTATACCGAGCACAGTTTTGCTCATGTACTTAAAGTGGCAACAACCGCCAAGTATATATTGACAACACTGGGGTATTCCCAAAAGGAGATAGAGCTTGCACAGATTGCATGTTATCTGCATGATATAGGGAATCTTATCAACAGGGAAGACCATGCGCAAAGCGGCGCAATGCTGGCATTCAGAGTTTTAAAGGATATGAACGCAACACCCGATGAAATTGCTACGGTTATAACTGCCATAGGCAATCATGACGAGAGTACCGCTTATCCGGTCAATTGCGTTGCCGCCGCATTGATTATTGCAGATAAAACCGATGTCAGAAGAAGCAGAGTAAGAAATACCGATACGGCACATTTTGATATACATGACAGAGTAAACTATTCCGTTAAGAAATCCACGGTCAGGATAAATGAAGATAAGACGGAAATATGTTTAAGTCTCACAATAGATCCCAAGTATTACTCTGTATTGGAATACTTTGAGATATTCTTAGACAGAATGATATTATGCAGAAAAGCTGCGGAAAGCCTTAATCTGAAGTTTAAGATGAATATAAATGACAGGCAGATTCTGTGATATAAAGAATCTTCAGAGTCAATCAATGTAGTACAAATGATTTATTACTCACCTTCACTATTAGTATGGTATGTGATACTTTTCCTGTACTCAAAGTGTGAGAGAAAAGAATTATAGCATATATTCTTATCTGTGCTTCTATGTTCTAAAGTGATAGGGTAAAGAAGCAATCACTATAAGTTCATCCTCTTTATCATATATAAAATAAATACGATTACTCTCATTCAAATATAAGTGTCTGTCAATTTCCTTATTTTTACGAGGTGTTCCGTCCCTCTTATAGTACTTAAATCTATATTCGGTTTTATTTTTTAAGGCAGGGTCATCTACCTTTGTAACTTCATAACTTCGGTCGTATATTTTTGAGGCTCTATTATTTACCATATCTACAGAAATGTTTCCTCTGAGAAGATCACGATACTCAAACGCAAGGTATTCAAGCGCATCACAAATATTATCCAAGTCGTGTTCTTTCGTAATTTCATTAACCTCTTTTTGAGCTCGCTCACTCATTATGAGTCTGTCTTTGAATCTATTATTAACCCATTTAGGTATATCCTCGAATTTTTTAGGTCTTTTTTTGAGATTTCTTAGTCTTTCTATTAAGTAGTCTTTTTCGTTAAGAATTCTATTTTGGCTTTCTACGAAAGATTTACTATCCTTTTCCTGTTGAATCAAATCATCCTTCAGATCCTGTATTTCCTTATCTTTTTGATTAATAATCCGTCGTATTTCACTATTCAAGTCAGCTATATTTTTCTCGTAATCACTTTTTTGTGAATGTAATTCCTGTTCCAATCCATCAATTTTTTCCAGTAAATCCAACGTACTTTTCTTGGTTTCCTCTTTTTCCCGATCTAAAACTTCTTTTAATTCCGGTACGAACCGGACCCCAAAAAAACTTATGTCTTTTCGTTCATAATATTTTCGAATGGTTTTTATAACAGTCGCTTTTGTAGAATCATCTGCGCAGTACTGGTTCATGTTGTATGCGTATACAGTTGATGTTTTATATTTTTTGGCACCAATAATGAACAAATCCTCATTGTCAAGAACCGGTGTTTTCTTGTTCGAAAAGTTAATTTCAGCAATATCCTTAAGGAAAGTTTCCCGACGGCTTTCCGGTAGTGTATGATAGAAAAATGCATAGCCTCTGTTAGACAAAGCCAGCTTTTTAAATTCATCAAGATAATCTATAACATTTGTCTCATCTTTATTCTCGGTATGCACTTGGGTATTATCTTCAGATTCTTCTTTTATTTTTACCTTTATAACTTTAGGTGATGCACAGTATAAAACAGCTAGTGCTTCTCTTTTATCTGATTTCAGCCATTTCATGAAGTCTTTATAATTGTCTTTATTTTTTACTTCAATATGTTCCTCTCGTACAGGCCAACCATCATTTACCAGCTTGATGTCCTTATCTGCTATAAGTTCTTTTATAAAAGCCTGCCTGAAAGCATCACACTCTTCTTTAGTTCCTTCCGGTTCATCTACAAGGGTTCTTGTTGCGATTTCAACACTACTTTCATTTCTTCGCAATCCTATGTCTGTTATAAAAGAACGTCCCGGTACAGGTTTTCTAGCTTCGTCCGGCTTATCGGGTTTTGGCCCTCGGTCAATCTCTTGTACTCTCATAGCCCAATTCTTTTTATCTCTTGAAACCATTATCTCTATTTGAAATCCTGCATAATATCTATAAGAAGCTAGATCTTCAAGGGGATAATCTTCATACTCTTCAGGTTTAGGGATATTTTGCAGAAATTCCGGTAAATCCGCATGATTAGAGTTATCCTTATTTAAGCACCTTTTTTGTATCCAGTTAAGTACATACAATATTTGCTTTATGTATAACTGTTCCACAGAAATGCCCTGCCCCGGTTCAGATTTTGCATAAAATTGAAAGGATGTATAACGTATATTTTTTGGCAATGGTATTGTCCGTCTTATATTATGTTCTTGCATGAGTTCCTCCTGTAGATATAGAAATGACCTGTTGTTATGTGTTTGACTTGATATGTTAATAATACACTAAAATGACTGTGTTTAAAATATGTTCATTATTGCATGGCAATTTAACAGACCGTTATAACGGACACCAATGATGGTATAATAAATATGACTCAGAGATAGCGAAATAACATCAGTAAATAGAGGGGAAATACAATGGATAACAAAGGTGAAAAGCTGGATATTGAAAAGCTCAGAGAAGCCTTGAAGGCTGAAGCTCAGGGAGCATATTTTGTTGGCGGATATGGAGGAGCATTGGTGGAATCATTTGACATTGATGATGCTTCACCTGAAGAACTAATATCCATAGCAACAAGATACGGTATTGATTCAGAAGATTATTGTGAATAAGGTATGTATTACTTTGGATTTGCTGGCGACAACTGTGTAATGAATTGAGGTGTTTGAAAATCAGATTGGTATCATAATAATACGGGTTGGGGCGGAGAGCATGAAGGTAGATTTTATTATAATTACGATGATGACTTTATCAGACATCACATGGAACTTGATGAAGGAGCAGAGATTACAGATGAGATAAATGAAGAATTCAGAGACTCTTTGTGTAGTGCAGCAAGTAGAGAGACAACAACCTGGACATATGATGGAGAAAAATTTGAAGTTTCTTCTGAACATGAATTATCATAGAGATATTAGATTAAGGAGGTATTAATATGCAAGAAATAAAGTGTCCCAATTGCGGGAAAATGTTCCAAATTGACGAGACCGGTTATGCTCAGATTTTATTACAGGTGCGTGACATGGAGTTTAAGAAGGAACTTGCCGAAATGAAAGAGAAAGAGTTGAAAAATGCTCAAACTGAAAAAGAGCTTGCAGTAACAAAGGCTGTTCAGGCAAAGGACAAGGAATTGTCTGAAAAGATTACTGTAATATCCAATCTCGAAAGCAAACTGAAGTTACAAGAACAGGCAAGCGTGTTGCAAAAGAATAATCTTATTGAGAAACACAAGGGCGAGTTGAAACTTAGAGAAGACGAAATTAATATGTTAAAGGATTTTAAAGCAAAGCAATCAACCAAGATGGTCGGCGAGAGTTTAGAACAGCATTGTATGAATCAGTTTAATCAGATTCGCATGGCCGCTTTTCCAAATGCATATTTTGAAAAAGATAACGATGCTAAAAGCGGTAGCAAAGGGGACTTCATATTCAGAGAATCATCCGATGAAGTAGAGTTTATATCCATAATGTTCGAAATGAAGAATGAGATGGATACAACTGAAACAAAGCAGAAAAACGAGAGCTTCTTTAAGCAACTGGATAAAAATCGAACAGAGAAGAACTGTGAATATGCTGTTCTGGTTTCGCTCCTGGAAATGGATAACGAGTTTTATAACAACGGTATTGTAGATGTCTCTTATCGCTATCCCAAAATGTTTGTAATTCGTCCTCAATTCTTCATCCCGATTATTTCTCTGCTTCGTAATGCAGCATTAAATTCTTTGGAATATCAGAAGAAATTGGCCATAGTAGAAAATCAGCAACTTGATCTACGCAATTTTGAGGAAAATTTGTCTCAATTTAAAAGCAGTTTTAGTTATAGTCTGGAAAATGCAAAAAAACGTTTTGATGATGCAATTGATGGTATTGATAAGACAATTTCTACTTTGACAAAAATCAAAGAGAATTTGCTTAAATCCGGGAGTCACCTAAATGCAGCAAACAATAAGGTTGAGGATGTCGATATAAAGAAACTTACACATAATGCACCATCTGTTAGAGAAAAGTTAGAAGAGATTAAGTCAGCAAGGTAAAGAAACGAATAAGCCAATATGGAGAAGAATGCAAAGCATGGATGCTTACACTCAGTTTAAAAAGAAACTTGGTGAGCATCCGTATTTGTTTCAATATACAATATATCGCTTTATCGCCGTATACAATATATTAAAATAAAGTTTAAGCCTATGTAAATATATGTATTTTAAACGAAACAAGAAAAGCTAACATAAAATTAAATTTCCTCAGATGAATCAAAAACAAGTTGCAGTTTCCAAATGTGTTCTTAAGTTTAAAATATGGCTGATGCTTCAACAACTGAGCAATTAACAGATGTTTTGAAAAACAGTATTAATTCTGCATTTTACACATATAACATTAATGATTGTATATATAAGCTATCTGCTTAATCTAAACATAATTCTAAACACGTAATTCTATGGGAATATAATATTATATGCATAATGTGCTTTTGTCACTGAAAAGCCGGTGTTTTATTGCTATTGTATTTAGTGTAGTTCATTAATTTTGAGGTGTGACATGAAAAAGATTTTAATCATAATACTAATGTTGGCTATAATTACAGCACTGGTCGGTTGTGCCGAGGATAAAGGAGTAGATGTGAAGAATACTTATGAAAAGATTACTGCTACGGAAGCAAAAAAGATGATGGATGAGAAAAGCGGATACATCATCTTGGATGTAAGGACCAAAGATGAGTATAAGGGGGGACATATACCCGGTGCGGTTCTTCTGCCTAATGAAAGTATAGGGAAGGAGACAATAGATATATTACCCGACAAAGACCAAATTATTCTTATCTATTGCAGGTCCGGCAGACGCAGCAAGGAAGCAGCTGCCAAATTGGTTAATTTAGGATATACTAATGTCTATGAGTTCGGCGGCATAATAGACTGGACTTATGATATAGTTAAAGACTGATTTTTACAGGGTTGATTGAGTATTTTTAAGCCTATAAACATAATTAGTGGGAATATTTTTGGACACATACATGTAATAACTATATTACAACGGTATTTTATATTGTACACATAATCATGCGATGATAAAATGGATATGCGGAGGAAAAGAACAATGACACTTAAGCAACTTTACACATTGAAACTGGTTATTATGATACTATTCTGGCCCTTTTTTGTTATCGCTAGAGTTGCGGGGATATGGAAGTAATAACCTATCAAAAAGGCATAAAGACACGCTTTTTTGCTTTATGATATAATATCAGCAATTCATTTAAGCAGAGGTGACAAGCATGTATAATCTTGATGAATATCTTATACCGTTATGGGAAGGTAATATAGTTTATGATGAATC
>Ga0255345_1006852_pt1 | contig 10930 bp, 8 predicted proteins | sample wastewater_treat_6_FD_192415 | JGI IMG/M metagenome (GOLD analysis project Ga0255345, IMG submission 192415) | Wastewater microbial communities from Lulu Island WWTP, Vancouver, Canada - plant20 | ecosystem: Engineered > WWTP > Wastewater > Unclassified | place: Canada: Vancouver, British... | reverse complement strand
GATTGGCCAGTATCGCCGAGGGACGAATGATCTCATCGACATTCGATGTTGTCTCGTTCAAAGCGAGGTCTCGCTCGCCCTTGTCAATACTGTTCGTGAACTAGCAAACATGGATGAGGTGACGGCATACGATCGAACGACACAACAAGGCATCTTGCGTCATCTCGTTGTTCGGACAGGTTTTGCATCTCGCCACGTCATGCTGGTCTTCGTTGTCAATGACCCGTCTGTCAAAGAGACGATTTTGTCTTGGGTGCCTGCCCTTGAGGAAACAGTGTTGGATGCGGGATATACGCTTAAAAGTGTTTGGATGAATCTCCAAACTTCGCGCGACAACAGGATTTTGTCAGACGATTATCGGTTCTTATTTGGTGAAGAGACGATTGAGGAAGAGATCAATGGATTACGTTACAAAATATCGCCGGATAGTTTCTTTCAAATTAATCCTGTACAAACAGAGAAGCTTTTTCGCGAAGTCGTAAAGGCCGCGAACACCAAACCGGGTGATCGCGTTCTCGATCTTTATTGTGGCGTGGGCGCCATCGCTCTTCAGTTAGCAAGCGACATCGCAAGCCATGCGCAAGGATCCGGTGAGGTGATCGGTGTTGAGATCGTGGAGGCGGCTGTCGATAATGCGCGCGACAATGCAAAGTTAAACGGCATCGAAAACGTTCACTTTATCAAGGCTGAAGCGTCCAAGTGGCTTCACGAACAAAAGGACAAACTGATGATTGATGTCATCGTCGTTGATCCGCCGCGAAAAGGGCTTGATCACACCGCTCTCGATGTCATTCGAAACGCCAATTGCGAACGACTTATTTATGTCAGTTGCAATCCCGCGACACTTGCCCGCGATCTCGATCTCCTGAGCGACCGCTATCAAATCGTTGACATTCAACCTGTTGATATGTTTCCGCGCACGATGCATGTGGAGACCGCGGTAATTCTGAGCAAGAAAAATGCGAATGCGATGAACTGTGTGGAGATAGACGTCGGTGCTGAAGATTATTGCAAACACGGGAATCTTTGATTTCCTGCTGAATGAGAATAGTTGGTGTCTTTAGTGTTTTTAGGGAACATCTCTGAGATGTCGTAACGATTTGAAAGGATTGCATAATGGTAATTTTAGTGATTCGACATGGTGAATCTGAAGCGGATATTCTTGATGTCCACGAGGGAAGAGCCGATTTTGAACTGACGAAAAGGGGGCATATGCAGGTCGCTGCCTTGGCGAGATTTGTAGCGGATAATTTTAAACTCACACGAATCTATACAAGCACCCTTAAAAGGGCAGCTCAGACTGCGAAGCGTCTGTCAGAGGAAACCGGAATTCAGATTGAGTTTGATTCAGATCTAATGGAATTCAACAACGGGCTGTTAGCCGGTCTTTCCCGTGAAGAGGCGGATCGGCTCTATCCTAAAATGGAGAACACTCCAGTCGATAAAGCGGTTTACGGCCAGGAATCAAAAGTGGAATTTCGTAACAGGGCTGTAAGCGTACTGAATAGGATTCTTAAGGAAAATGATCCGGAAGCCGTCATCGCCATTGTGACGCATGGCGGGATGGTGAACCAACTGTACGGCGCTTTGTTTCATACGCCGGTCGGAGAGAACGCTTTCTTTTGCACAGACGATACCGGAATCCACATTTGGAAAATCACGAATCATGGCAGTTATGTTTTGAAGGCTAACTTAGATGACCATACACGGGGAATATAATATTCAAGTTTATCAAAGTGGTTGTTGTCCACATATTAACTTGGCAGATAATTAATGCTTGAGAGTTTTGTTATCCAATGAGTACGACATCGAGATAGTTATTTTGATATCTCAAGTCGTGATTTGACGATAGACTTGTTGCTAGCGAGGCAATTAGGAATTTGTGGCTGCAATGATATGAGAAATGAGGTGTGCGATTTGCCCATGAAAATCGATTATTTGGGACACAGCGGTTTTTTCGTTGAGACGGACAGCGTGTTGCCCCTGTTTGATTATTATTCTGGAGATCTTTCGTTTATAGGGCAGAAACCGGACGATAAGCCGCTGATTCTGTCTGTCATGCGTCCGCGGTATGTGCTGCCTATGCACTTCTGGGAAAACAAGGGTATTGTGGATCGGTTTAGAGAGCTTCCCGCTTCACTGGAAGCGGAGACGATCCTGCTGGATACGACTAAAGAAACCCATTGGGAAATATAGCAGAGGAGGATTATATTATGAAATTTAAAACGGTGCATGAAAACTATAGTGCTGTATTTTTAAGCTCTTTTCTTTTTTTCGGTGCATAATTGACTAAAAAAGTGCCCAGTGAAATTAAGAGCAAAGCTGCTAGAAATCTCCAGTTCCATATATCTTCGCTCAGCAACATCCAACCGAAAATTGCGCCAAAAATAGGGTTAAAGGAAATAAAAATAACCACTTGACTCGTAGACTTAATCTTTAAAAGCATCGACCATATGCCGTAAGCTAAGGACGCGATAGACATCAAAACCAGCATGACGGTGATGCCCCGAATATCCGGCACACCTATCTTTCCACCCATCAAAACGGCAAAAATAGCCAATGCTAAACCGCCAAGGAGGAATTGATATCCTGTTAAAGCCATAGGATTGTGCTTTTTGCTGAATTTGCTCATAAAAATATTTGACAGGGCATTCATTAAAGCCGACATCATGACTGCGATTTCACCGTTTAGACGAAATTGCAGGCTAAAACTTTCGTCAACAGAGAGCACGATGATCCCTGCAAGTCCTAACAAAGTCGCCAAAAACTTCCTATTCGTAAAAGCCTCGGTCTTGAAAATCAGGGTTGCGAGTATGACGGTAAAGAACACACTCGTAGTCGTAAGCATGGCACCGACCGATCCGTGTACGACTGCCAAGCCTAAGTATAGAAATACATATTGAGCTGCTGTCTGAAATAGTGCCAAAATAACGATTGGGCTTCCCATACTTTTATTTAGTTTGGGACTCTCGCCTGTCAATAGCTTAGTCAGAAATAAGGTAATAATACCTGCTCCTACAAATCGTATGCCTGCAAACAAAATAATATTGTATGGTGCAGACGTATCGACAGGAAAAAGCTCATATCCGAACTTAATCGTCGGAGAAGCTGCTCCCCAGAGCATCGTACATAAGAGTGCGCCCAAAATCCATCCATGATTTTTGAAAAAATACTTCATGATCTCTCTGTTAAAACTCCAGTACACACGATTATACAGCTGAAGCGTTATCGATAAAGTCTGCTTTACATATTGTAATATCATCCTTATATCGTCTGTATAATAAAAACAAGTCATTTGCCTGTATTATGGGTTGAAACCTTTGAACGAGAAAAATGTAGGAAGAGGGAAAATATGAAAGTACTTATCCTGAATGGGAGTCCTAAAGGTAAATATAGCTTCACGTTGCAGACTTCGTTGTATTTAGAGAAAAGGTTTCCGGAACATAACTTTCAGGTTCTACACGTTAGTCAGCAGTTGAAATCAATTGAAAAAGACTTTTCTGCCGTTTCTGCTGCAATTAATGAGGCGGATTTGATCGTATTTTCTTATCCTGTCTATACATTTATCGCTCCTAGTCAGTTTCATCGGTTCATTGAACTATTTAAGGAATCCGGTGTGGATGTAACGGGGAAATTTGCTACTCAGATTACTACTTCGAAGCATTTTTACGATGTAACGGCGCATCAATACATCATGGATAATTGTCAGGATCTCGGTCTGAAGTATATAAAAGGGCTGTCTGCAGATATGGACGATCTCTTGACGGAAAACGGACAAAAGAACGCAAAAGATTTTTTTGAATATGTTTGCTGGAGCGTGAAGCACGATGTTTACGAAACGAGTCGGGATCATGTAACACCTGCGAAGAAACGTCCGATCAGTTCTATTGCGTTAAATGAGGAAGAAAAAAGTATAGAGGGCGATGTTGTCATTGTCACGGATTGCGCTAAAGATGATCAACAATTGAGTGATATGATCAACAGATTTCGCGCGGTTCTTAAATATAGAAGTCGCATTGTCAATATTGCCGAGTATCCCTTTAGCGGTGGATGTGTAGGCTGTTTTCACTGTGCGGCAACCGGAAAGTGTTTTTATAAAGACGGATTTGATGAATTTTTGCATAGCAACATTCAGACTGCTGATGCAATTATTTACGCATTTACTATTAAAGATCATTCTATGGGCTCTACATTTAAGATGTATGATGATAGGCGGTTCTGCGATGGTCATAGAAGCGTTACGATGGGCAAGCCGACGGGATATCTCATCAGCGGCAATTATGCTTCAGAAACCAATCTACAGATGATTATCGAAGCCAGAAGTGAAGTCGGAGGGAATTTCCTTGCCGGAGTCGCGAGTGATGAAACAGATCCGGATACGGAAATTGACAGGCTTGCTCAAAGGTTGGATTATGCGATCAAGCATAATTACATGCAGCCCAATAATTTCTATGGTGTTGGTGGAATGAAAATATTTAGAGATGTAATCTGGCTGACGCGCGGCATAATGAAAGCTGATCATCGATTCTACAAAAAACACGGGTTTTATGATTTCCCACAAAAGAAAATTGGGACTGTCTTGAAGATGTATCTTGTAGGGGCACTTATTTCATCTCCAAAGATAAAGGCTAAAACAGAATATAAGATAAACGAAGCGATGATTGCTCCGTATAAGAAAATCATATAAATCGAATCCGCATAAGTGTTTGATGCTCTATATTTTGATGGGTTTTTTCTATTGGAAGGCGTGCGTGACGGCGTTGATGCCATGAATCTCTTTCCAAAGATTTCAATATATGACTCCCGCCGATCAAACGGTAGCAAGGCGGAATATATTAAAATACTGCAAACCTGATACCTATGCCATGGTTAAGATATGGAAAGAGCTCGTGAGAGTAACGGAGTGATCCCAAGCTTGAAGAATAGCACAACAATCAGTCATGAATATCCGCACCATCGCGCCATTTTAGGCATAAAAAAAGTCCCAAAACGCCTGGTATGACGGCGTTTTGGGATAAATTGTGGTGGAGACGAAGGGGATCGAACCCTCTACCTCTTGAATGCCATTCAAGCGCTCTCCCAAGTGAGCTACGTCCCCGAGACGCTTGATTAAATTAGCATAGAGTATTCGACTCTGTCAAGCAGAAAATAAGCGGAGACTTTCTAAAAGCTCTCAGAGCTGAATGCCAAAGTAACTTGGACAGTGAGAAGCGCGGGTCGTCCAGTTTAATCTGGCAAATCGGCTGTTTTGTTTACTATGACACGACATGCATTAATCTGTGTAACCTTTCCGCTATACTTTTTGTCACAAGAGAACGACTCCTCGGCATAGGCCTCCTGCTAGGAGGTCTCTATGTCAAAGCACAAACATCTGACGATGGAGGATCGTCAAAGGATCATGCAGAAGCTTAATGCTGAATGCTCGTTTCGTAAGATTGCAAAAGATCTTGGCAAATCACCCACGACGATTTCTCAAGAAGTCAAAAAGAACCGTACCGTTCAATGCTCCGGCACCCATGGATGGCCGCATAACCCCTGTCGCCATCGGAGGAACTGCCAAGAAAGACTGCTTTGCGGAAAACTGTACTGCAAGAAAATGAACTGCGCGTACTGTAAAGAAGGATGCTCGCCACGCTGCCCGTCCTTTGAGCGTGAAGACTGTCCAAAGCTGGAGAAGCCGCCGTATGTCTGTAATGGATGTAAAACGCGAAACAAGTGTACGCTAGTCAAATTCTTCTATAGGCCTGCCATCGCTCACAACCGTTACAGGGAGACCTTGTCCGTCTCACGCCAAGGGTTCTCTTTCGCGCCGCATGAGATGGAGCTCATCGATGCGTGCATCTCGCCCGCGCTCAAGCGTGGCTTGTCACCGTACAGCGCGTGGACGCTGGCGAAGGACACCATACCGTGCTCGGTACGGACGCTCTACCGGTTGGTCTCGGCTAAGGCTCTAAGCGTTGACAGCTTCGACCTCCCTTACAAAGTGCGCTATCGTCCGCGACGCAAGGTCAAACGACACAAGATCGACCGCGATTGTCGCAAAGGTAGGACGTACAACGATTTTCTCCGCTACATGGAGGACGAAGGAGAGCCGGCCGTGGTAGAGATGGACACGGTCGTCGGAACCGTCGGAGGCAAAGTCATTTTGTCACTTTACTTCCGAACGTCCTGTTATCTGCTCTTATTCCTCCGTGAAAGGAACACAGCACAATCTGTCATCGACATCTTCAATCGGCTCGATGAGACGTTGGGAAGAGAGCTCTTCCAAAAGCTCTTCCCCGTGTTACTCACCGACAATGGCTCGGAGTTCTCTAATCCCCGCGCCATTGAGTTCGACTCACACGGCGTCCAACGCACACGACTCTTCTATTGTGATCCGGGTGTGCCAAACCAGAAGGCGGGTGTGGAAGGCGCACAGAAACATTTGAGACGTATTCTCGAAAAGGGATCATCGTTCGATCATTTGAGGCAGGAAAAACTCAATCAGGTTATGGCTCATCTCAATGGTATGAACCGAAAGAAGCTGAACGATATCTCACCCACCGATTCGTTCAGCTTCCTCTTTGGTCGGGAAGTTCTATCTCTCTTAGGGATACCGGAACTTCCACCCGATCGGGTTTCGTTGAAACCCTGTGTTGCCGACTAAATACAAGAGCGACAACACCCAATTTTCTAAGAAAGGAGGTCTAGTCGAGAGCGTCGTTCTCTTCAAAAACACCCGTCCAACTTAACTTGCCAAAAAACAAGTTTTGTACGATAGGGTTGCTTAATCTCGCCGTTCTTTCCCTTCTATGACTCTATTCTACCAGCTTTTACTCACTTTTGGTAACATTCAATACAATTCTAAACTTCGATCAGGGCAACGTTTGAGTCAATTCTTGAATAACTACTCTACTGTCCAAGTTACTTTGGCATTCAGCGTAAAAGCTCTCAGAAGTCGTGGCGAGTCACACAAGTGTTTTTTTGGAGGAATCAAGTATTTGGTGGATTAAAATGGCGCTCGATTTGGGGAATATCACGCTTTTCGAAAATATCATTGACGAGTATAGATTTTAGCAATAGAATGCTAATTAGTTAAAATTTTTTAATGAATGAGGTTTTACATGAGTCACGGAATTTATAAATACCCTCTGTACGACGTGCGCGAGATCGTGAATCTGCGCGATATGATACAGCAGAGTGAGAAACTGTACGGAGAGCGCAACGCTTACCTTCTGAAAGATCCGATCGCAACGCGTCAGATCGTTCCTCGAAGCGAAGAGGCGAAGAACTTGAAGATAGACAGAAAGCGTCCCTACGTCGGTGTCACGTTCAAGCAGTTCGCCACCGATGTCCGTTCGTTCGGAACAGCGCTGAAGAACAGCCTTGTCAAGAAGAACAGCCGCGTGGCGATCCTCGCCGAGACGCGTTATGAATGGTATGTCTCCTACCTTGCAGTCGTCAACGGGCTCGCCATTGTTGTTCCTCTTGATAAGGAGCAACCTGCCAACGAGATCGTCAATCTCGTGAACAGCGCCGAGGCCGACATTTTGCTCTTTTCGAATCACAAGAAAACAATCGTTGACGAGATTCGTGACGAGATCCCCGGTGTCAAGCACTATCTCAATTTCGATCTTCCCGGCGAAGATGAATCCGATCTCTACTTTTGGGACCTGTTACAGGACGGGGAGAAGCAGCGTGAAGAAGGCGATCTTTCCTATGATACGTTGCCTATCGACGAAGAAGCGATGCAGATCCTCCTCTTTACGTCGGGGACGACGGCGCAGCCGAAGGCAGTCATGCTGAGTCATAAAAACGTCTGCAAGAACTTGATGGGAATGTGCTCGATGGTCTACATCGATGAGTACGATGTTTTTCTCTCGGTTTTACCGATTCATCACACGTATGAGTGCACATGCGGATATCTCTGTCAGCTGTACCGTGGCAGTTGTGTCGCGGTGAGCGAGGGGTTGCGTTATATTCTGCAAAATGTTCAGGAGGTAAAACCGAGCATCATTTTGCTCGTGCCGCTCATGATGGAGGCCTTTCACCGTGGAATTATGAGAAAAGTAAAGGCCGATCCGAAGATGTTGAAAAAATTCAATTTCGGGCTCAAATTGACGAAAGCGCTCCGCAAGGCGGGTATCGATATCAGGAAGAAAGTCTTCAGTGCCGTTCACGAGAACTTTGGCGGCAATTTGCGTCTATTGATTGCTGGCGGTGCTTCCATTGACGAGAAGCTCCTTGAGAATATGCAGGATCTCGGTATCCACTGCCTGCAAGGATATGGCCTGACTGAATGTGCGCCTATTCTTGCGCTGAATCGAGGAAAACATTACAACAATAAGGCGGCCGGTTTGGCATTGCCGGGTGTCGATGTCAAGATCCTCGATCCCGATGAGAACGGCATCGGTGAGATTCTCGGTCGCGGCGATAATGTGATGATCGGCTACTACAAAAACGAAGAAGCGACGCGCGAAGCGATCGATGAGGACGGATTCTACCACACGGGTGATCTCGGCTACCTCGATGAGCAATCGTTCGTGATCATCACGGGACGAAAGAAGAACAAAATCGTCACGAAAAACGGCAAGAACATCTTCCCCGAGGAAATAGAATTTATGCTTCAGCAGCAACCGCTCATCGCAGAAGTTGTCGTATCCGGTGTTGAGGCTAAGGATGGCGATGTAATGATTCAAGCCGAAATCTTCCCTGACCGCGAAGCGGTCGATGAAGACCCGGAACTCAAGGGACTTCCTTTGACCGATGAGCGCGTCAAGGCTAAGGTGGAGCAACAGGTGCGCGAGATCAACCGCAAGCTCGTTACGTACAAGGCCGTTCGCTCTGTCGTGTTGCGCGATGAGGAGTTTCCGAAAACGACTGCCAGGAAGATCAAGAGACAATATTAATAGTGGTCGGGCCTTGTTCGCTATGTGGGAAGAAGCGCGGGGTCACAATCTAAACGGTTACAAAATGAAGGGGTTGTTCCGCGAACAACCCCTGTCCTTTTCGGCTGAAGTGACGTCGGCTATCAATTTTCAGGCTTGTAGGAATCTCTTAAAGCGACTGACCGGTTGAACACCAGCTTATCCTCGGTCGTATCGTGGCAGTCATGGATGAAGTAACCGGTCCTCATAAACTGGTAGCCGATATGTGAGCGATCCTCTTTGAGCCAAGGTTCGACGTAGGCGTTCTCGATAACGACGAGTGAATCGGGATTCAGGAGTTCGTGATAATCGAGTTCGCTGGCGTCGGGATTCTCAACGGTGAAGAGGTTGTCATAAAGGCGTAATTCAGCCTTGACCGCAGTTTCCTCATCGAGCCAGTGGATGGTACCTCTTATGCGCTCGCCTTCGCGAGCGGCGCCGCCACGCGTCTCCGGATCGTATTCGGCGAGCACCTCGATGATTTGTCCGTCATCGTCCTTTTTATACCCCGTACATTCAACGATATAGCTTCCTCTCAGACGAACTTTGTTTCCGGGGAAGAGACGATAGTACTTTTTCGGCGGGTTGATCATGAAGTCATCGCGCTCGATCAGAAGATGGCGCGAGAAGGTCAATTCGTGTGTACCTGCTTCGGGTTTGTTAGGCATACTGTCGACGACGAACGTCTCTGTTTTATCCTCCGGGTAGTTCGTGATCGTCAGCTTGACAGGGTCAAGGACTGCCATCGCGCGAGGTGCGCGTTCATTTAAATCTTCCCTCAGACAATGCTCGAGAAATTTGATATCAACCATGCTGTCGACTTTCGAGACGCCGTTCCGCTCGCAGAAATCGCGAATGGCACGCGGCGTGTAACCGCGGCGGCGCAACCCGGATAAGGTAGGCAAGCGCGGATCATCCCAGCCGTCAACGAGACCTTCTTCGACGAGCGCGCGTAGTTTACGTTTGCTCATGACGGTGTAATTGATGTTGAGCCGCGCGAATTCGATCTGTCTCGGTTTGGAGGGGACGGAGCAGTGCTCGATAACCCAGTCGTAAAGCGGGCGGTGATCCTCAAACTCAAGCGAGCAGAGCGAGTGCGTGATATGCTCGATCGCATCCTCGAGAGGATGCGCAAAATCGTACATCGGGTAAATACACCAATCGTCGCCCGTCCTATGATGTGTCTCATGTTGGATACGGTAGATGACGGGGTCACGCATGTTCATGTTGCCGGAGGTCATGTCGATCTTGGCGCGCAATGTGTAGGTGCCATCGGGGAATTCTCCGGCACGCATCCTTCTGAACAAGTCCATACTCTCTTCTTTGGGGCGGCTACGCCACGGGCTCTCAGTGCCGGGAGTTGTCAGTGTGCCGCGTGCGATTCGCATCTCCTCAGGTGTCTGTTCACAGACGAACGCGAGGTCCTTTTCGATAAGTTCTTCCGCGTACTGATACATCTCTTCGAAGTAGTCCGACGCGTAGTAGAAGCGATCGCCCCAGTCATAGCCGAGCCAATGGATATCTTCTTTGATGGCGTTGACGTATTCGATGTCCTCTTTTTCGGGGTTTGTATCGTCCATGCGAAGATTGCAAAGACCGTCGTACAACTCCGCCGTGCCGAAGTCAATGACAATGGCTTTGGCGTGTCCGATGTGGAGATAGCCGTTAGGCTCGGGAGGGAAGCGCGTGTGGACGGTTAACCCCTCCGTGCGTCCGCCGGGCCCCATGTCCTCGTCAATAAAGTCGAGTATAAAATGTGAGATTTCGTTGCCGGTCTCTATTTCTTCTTTCGGCGTGATACCTGTCACGATGCCGGGAAGGCGTTTCACGTCAGAATCATTTGTTTTATTCATTTTAGAATCCTCTCGTTTGGTTGTGGTCTATGCAGGTCATGTGTGAATTGTCGGGAGCCATTTTACAGAAGCTCCATTTGTTGAATGTTTTACGGCTGGCGTCCGTTCAGAAAATCGATCGCCGCCGCAAGCCTTAAGAGCGCCTCTTGACGACCGAGAATCATAGCCGTC
>Ga0255345_1006850_pt1 | contig 10930 bp, 11 predicted proteins | sample wastewater_treat_6_FD_192415 | JGI IMG/M metagenome (GOLD analysis project Ga0255345, IMG submission 192415) | Wastewater microbial communities from Lulu Island WWTP, Vancouver, Canada - plant20 | ecosystem: Engineered > WWTP > Wastewater > Unclassified | place: Canada: Vancouver, British... | reverse complement strand
TCATCCAACTTTACAACTATGCCCAACTTTCCTACAACTTCACAGAATCACTATATAGCGCTTTTGTCCAACTAAAACAACTTAATTATAGATTTTTAGCTATAAAGGCGCCCACCCCAAAAAAACCGCGTTATATATTATATAATATAGTTGTTTTAGTTGTATAATAGCTATAACTATTGGTTTTAAGAAGTTGGATAAAAGTTGGACCCAACTTTTCAAAGCCTCTTACTGTTACTAATAGCGATTATTAAAAGTTGGGCCAACGTACATCGATCTGCAGATATTGAGCTGCTTTTTTCGGATCTGAAAGAAGCTGCAATTCTTGGACCTTGGCCTAAATTTTGACCTATGATACACCTTAACGCATAACAGCTTGGTCGTAGCAGCACTGATATTACTCGAATAGCTGAGAAAGAATAAACTATTCAAGCGCAGAAGAGGGCAATGTTCCTTAAAGACATTGCCTGGAAAAACCATACGAAATCCTATATATATTGGGCCTATCCTAGAATTCTCCAAAGGATGAAATTGCATCCGAGAGTGACAAGGCCAAGATAAAAATTTTTAATCGCTCATATATTGGAGATGTCTTCTAAAAAGCCTCAATCCGACTTAAGAGTCTATCTGCGATGTATATATATATTTGTAAATATCTTTATTAAGCTTTCTAGGCCTACCGTCATCTAGTCTTCGCTGACCTGAATTCCTTGACGCACTCAATCAGAACTTTATTTTCGTTTTTTCTGCAGCCATAAATATAAAAGCGATGGCTCACTTCATCCTTAATATAAAGGTTGGGATATTCCAGACCCTCTGCGCTCCTAATGTAATAATCCAATCGTGATTTAGTTCTCCATTCTGCTTCTCACAAACCGCTCCGTATCCTTGTCCATAAAGTAGACATAGCAGCCCTTCAGGCCTCTGGTCAGCAATACCCTGTAGGAATTTTTAATTAATTCTGTGAATTTATCTTTTGAGCCCCTGACTACCGTATCTTCGGAATACTCCTTATTTCCCTGCCATTCCTGTTTTTCAAAATCATAGACAAGGTCCTTTCCGAAGATTACGCCTACATAATCGAATTCGAAACCCTGCGCAGTATAAATGCATCCGATCTGGTCAATGCCATTGGGATCAGTCGCCCAAAAATGCGATTTGGGAATTCCTGGCGCGAGATGGCCATCTGACTTTGCATTCCATGGCCTTTCATAGTCTCCAATCACTACGTCATTCTCCAGCTCGCCATCTGAATTTGGCTGAGACCATTTCCAGCAAAAGCCAGCCGTCATCCTTCCCGTATGGCCTTCTTCCACCTTGCTCTTTATGGTAGCCTCAAGCTCTTCAGGGCTCTTGAATATCTTGAAGTCAAAGCTCTCCTCTTTGGTCCACAGTATATTAGCCGTCTTCTGTATTCCCAGGGTGTTATCAACCCAGCTTACGAAAGCATCGGAGCCGCTGCACCTAAATTGAATATCTAATTCATGCTCAAAGATCTTGCAATTATATTTTTTTGCAAATTCTTTTATATAGGCTACAGAACCGATCTCCTTCGGTCGAACTACCTGTCTATCATCGATGAAAAAGACGGCCACTTTGGAGGCCTTCAGGATCTCTTCAACCAACTTTAAATTCGAGCGCTTGTCCTTCTTAGTGAACCTGCTGTTGCTGGTATCCCAAATTCTATGGGCTTCATCACAGATCATCACATCAACAGAGTCGGGCTCTGCCGCGGTGAAGCTGTTGAAGTACTTGAACTGGGTTGAACCCCTGCGACCAATCTTCGATCTTAACGTCTCGGTAAATGCTTTGGAGCCGGTGGCATAATAGGTATTGTACTCTTTCAGCAACAAATCAGCCATTAAATTGATAGCTATAACCGATTTGCCTGTACCTGGGCCGCCTTTTATGATGATGACTGCCTTATTCCCATCATGAAATCCCATTTTGGCATGGGAAAGAACCTGATCGTAGACTACAAGCTGCTCATCAATAAGGATGTACTCCGGCTTGCCTTTGATCGTATTTCCCACATGGTCCATCAGTTTCTTGCTGGTCCTGAACTGGCTTTCCTCCACCCTCTTTAGCACATCCAGCCCCTGGCCCTTCTCCAGCTTATCCACGAGATATTTGCCGAGCTTGCTGGTATCATCAGCCGTGAATAGGGGGAACCTTTTTAGAGCTGCCTCAAACTTGGACGCAAAAATTACGTCGCTACTATTATATTTGTAATTATGAAGGTAGGTGCAGGCGTTGAGAAGGACGGGGGACTGGCCATCATAAAAAGCGGTATGCGTATCTTCAAGGTACATCTTGTATTGGCCCACCTGCACCGAGGGATGAAGGACATCTCTCTTCCGGCCGGCCACCCAGGTTAATACCTCATTGGCTCCGTTTGCCTCCTCGCACTTGGACCATTGCTTTAATTCAAGTATCACCGAATTGTCTTTTCCCTTCTGATCTCTGCCGCAAATCATGCAGTCCAGCCGCCTGGAGCTGAGAGGTAACTGATATTCCAGGAGTACGCCATGGTCAAGAAGCTCTTCGCCCTGGAATAGAAGGGAGAGAGCCCTTAAGGAGTTCATCCAGGAGTTTTTCTCGTTTGGTGAGGGCTTATACCTATAGTAGCTGAAAAAAGCGTTTTCCAGTTTGTCAGCGATTTGGTTTTGAGTGGTATCTTTGATAAACTGCTTTGAATTCCCGGAGTAAAGTCTCATTTTTCTTGCCTTCTTCGTGTTAATCTTCTGTTGATAGCTCTGCCTTAACCGGGAATCTATCTTCATTCAGCTTTAATTTTTTGGTTGCTTCTTCCATCAGATCTATGTCCAATTCTTCGCAGAGGTAGATGAGATAGATGAATATATCAGCAGCTTCTTGACCAATAGCCTGTATTTCTAAATCATTGAGCTGCCAGGATTCAGCAACAGTCTTCCATAGAAAATTCTCCAAAAGCTCGCCCGACTCTATAGATATAGCCTCTGCCAAGTTCTTGGGGTCATGATATCGAGCCCAATCACGCTGATCTCTGAACTGGAGCAGCTTCTGCCTGATTACATCAAACCGATCTACCATAATGCTCAGACCGAGTTCAGATAATCCTGGGGCACGTCCTCAAACCCTACCCAGCTATACCACTTGGACAGTCCCAGGAACTCTGCCCATCTGTCGATCATGATCATGTCGCCCTCGTAGCTGTTCACGTAATCCTTCTCTGTGAGCTGCATTAGCTGCTTGCCCTTCTTCGAGAATGGGGTGTTGCGGTAGGGCCTGGCTAGATCGGCTTTGATGTGGCTGCCTATCAGGTTAAAGAAGACGAAGTTCATTATATTAGATGAATTATAGATCTTGGCCGGAGTGGTCATCTGGACCTTTCTGGATATGCCCTTCAAAGCCTGCTGGTTCTGCCTTTCCAAGGATTGGAGCTGATAAGGTCTTAGCTCAGGGTAGCCGTCATAAATCCACTTTTCAATCATGATATCGGGCGGATAATTTGTTAGCTGCCTGATCAAACCACCTGTCCACATGCCGACCACCTGAATCAGCTCTTGCATCGGTATTAGCTTCGAGATCCTGTTTAGATCTCCCTCGATCTCTTGTAGCATTGCTCTGGGGTCTCTCGGTTTGGCGGGAATCAACCTCTTCCCCTCAGGCACTCCGAACATCCTTAGTATATGGCCGCATTCATGGGCCACTAGATGATTGATGATAGCATCATGCTGCGTTCTGTAGAAGACGACATGGGTGGGCATGGTCTTCCTGGCTATCTTCACTGCAGCGAAGGTATTCAGTTCGTCCTTCTCAACGAACCTTAAAGGCTTCCCAGTTGCTGCTTCCACCTCTCCCAAGATGGATTTTACAGGCTCTATAAGCTCTAGGGTCATTGCGATATACCTGATTCGACCATCTTCAATGCAAGGTTATATTCATCGGTGAAATCCATGCCCAGATCCAGGCTTGGGTCGATCTGCTGGAAGCCTATATACATGATACTCACTAGCTGCAAGGCGGTAAATTCTCCTGGTAGAGTCTTCAGGCGGAATTTCTTTGTGGGATCATTGATCTCGAATCCCTCTCTCCCAATGAGGGCGATCTCAAAGCTTATGTCTTGGACCTTTTTCTGGGGCTTGTCCTTGAACATCTTCAAGGCGCTTATCATGTAGAAAACGACATCCATCCTGGGTCCGCTGGACTTAAGAGTCTTGAACGCGATCTCACCCAGCCTTTCTCTCGCAAGCTCCTTTAAGGTCTCAGGGGCTGGCATATCCAGAAGGTCTTTGAAGTATTTCTCGGCGTTTTCCAAGTCATTCAGAGATTTATAGGCGAAGGCAATTCCATAAACCGTCTGAGGATCCTGCGGATTGATCTCATATGATTTCTTGAGGTAATAAAATGCGCTCTGGTAATCTCTCTCCTTGCCAAATATCCCCCCAAGATTCTTGAGAGCAAAGGGGTTGTCTGGAGCGATCTTCAGGGCCTCTAAGGTGTATTCCTTGGCGCTCTTGAGATCGCCGAGATTCATATAAGCAAATCCCAGGGCCACGTGGGCATTGGCATTTTCTGGTGATATTTCGGTGCACTTCTTCAATAGCTGGACTGCACTATCGGGGCTGCCGAGTTCAGTGTAGAGCATGCCGAGGTTGTAGAGGATATCCTCATTCTCAGGGTCTTGCTTCAGCAGCTCCTCGAAGTAAATTCTGGCCTCGTCCAGCCTACCGGCCTGGATGAACTGCAAAGCCTGTTCAAAGGGATCCATCAATGAGGTAGATGATGGGCCAGTATTAAAATAGTTGTCCTATTGCATGACGTCTGGCAAATAGAAGCTTGCATCCAGCCTCAGCCAGCGAGACTTCGGGGCGCGGACGGCGATCTCTAGAAGGATATTCTTGGCCGGACGCTCTGCTCGTCCGGGACCTGCATATCCAGCACCATCTGGAAGTGCTTCTGAGCCTGCTCCATGTCTCCCAGCTCCATAAACAGATTTTAATATTAGAATACCAAGTTGCCGATTCTAGAATTGCTTAGATTAATTTCAATCCAATTATTTCCACCCAAGCAATACTCTCCCTTAAATTTCAAACCTTCTGCAACTATTGACGGGTTGACTTCATTACGGTCACATGCGTAAACTTTGAATCCGGCCCTGTATTCTGGCATTGTCTCGATAAAGTATAATCTATTCAATGAGTTTTTAGATATATAGTTATTTATTTCAGACATATATATGTCCTTTATGGGCGCAATAGGAGGGCTGTAATATCTACTTTCGTTCTCAAAAGGACTCAATTCTATTTCGCCATTAGCAAAATAACATTGGATACCACCTCTAATCGTGAGATTTAAATTACTTAAGGCAGGGTTCTTGAGGAGTTGCTTAAATCTATGGATAGACTCTCGGGCACGTGTTGGGATGCCGAAATAATATTTTTCTTTACTTAATCTAATCATATATGCATCATCAAGAAGATCTTCTATTCGTTTTTCAATAGGGATTTCTTGATCAAGGTCAGTGAATCGTTCTATATTTTCAGAATATCTATATAGGTTTATTACTCCTCGCAACTCGGCTAAAAGATCTGGGACTTCAGGAGAAGTTTTTAGGTATCTAGATGTTTTGAACACATTATCCCAATTATTTAATATGTTAAATGTAGACATCAAATCTACTTCTGTCCTCTCTTTGCAAGCCATATATAGCAAAAAAATCTCATTCATCAATATATCTAAAGTCGGGCTGCATATATGTTCATTACATATAGGTTCGAAAAGAGATATAAATTTGGAAGGAATTTCGTTTATGTAGACTGACTTTGTTCGTTTTTTCAATCTTGGTGGAAATCCTTCCATAACTTGATTTTCAATATCCTTATTATTCCAGACAAGGATAATTTCATGGGCTGATTGATCTATTAAGATGCGTGTGACTCTTGTTATGATATCCTTTGTTAATCTAGCATCTATTGCTGAATCCTCTATGTGCGTTTTATTCTTTAGTAATGAGGAAGCATCACCAAATGTATGCGCTTTTAGAATTAGAGGAACTTGGATAAGCACTCTATTATAAGTCATACATCAACCCGAGTGATTTCAATAGTTGAGGCATCTAAGATATATGTCTTTTCATTAACTCAAAGAGTAATGCCTTATTTTTATAGGTAGCGTGCTAATTCTGCTGTAAATTTATTCGATAAAATGATAGAAATAACCATACTCGGCAGCTTGTAGAGCAAGTTATTAATCGCAATACCCCGCAGCTCTGCAGCGAAGTATTAATGATAAATAAAGTAAGAGGCTGTGGGACATCATGGCATTCCCACATCAGCTCCCCCTGATAGCCACTGCCCATCCTTACATCTGACAAGCTCGTACTCAGGCTAATTTACGGGTAAAAATAGGCTGAAGTCTCACTCTCGACACATTTGCGGATCAGGCATTGAGCTTACTCGTAAACTTGTGCGTGTTTCCCATGATCAGCCAACTCCACAACTACGCCCAATTTTTATACAACTTCTCAAAATCAATATTAAGAGTCTTTATCCAACTAAAACAACTTAATTTTGGAATTTTAGCTATACAGGTGAAACGGCGGCGACGCACCCCGCTGCAAGCAGACGGGGCATCCGAGGCGTCGCCGCATAAAGATAGTACTACTCGGATCTGATCAAATCCCTAAGTTGGACACGGATGCCCTTTATCCCCGATGCAAGCATCGGGGTATTGCGGCAAAAAAATAAAACCTAAAATCGGTATATATTATATAATATATAGTTGTTTTAGTTGTATAACATTTATAGTTATTGGTTCTTGAAAGTTGCCCAAAAGTTGGAGACAACTTTTCATGGTACTTCACTGGCTATTAATAGCGGTTCTGAAAAAGTTGGATAAAATGAAAGAGGATTCGCGGTGGGATGGCATAATAGCTATAAGAAGAGTCTGTGCAGACCAAAGTATTTATCATAGCGAAACCATGATTAATGCCTATCTTGGAGATATTTGGTGAGATCGGATGGCTTTAGAGAACGGGATCACTTATATGAACTACAATCTATTAAATGTCGATCCCACTGAGATTTATTCTGTCACCGAGCTCTCAAAAAATATAAAACAAATATTATCTGGCCATCCTCAATTGAATAATGTCCTTTTGAAAGGCGAAATCACAAACTTCATTAAGGCATCTTCTGGCCATCTCTATTTTAGTATAAAAGACGAAAACACAGCCATTGCATGTGCTTTCTTTAAATATCTCCAGGATACGGATGTTGATAAAGACCTCTGTGATGGTATCCAAATAGTTGCTATGGGTTCCATGACAACATACGAGCCCAGATGCCAATATCAGCTTAACATCAAGAAGATCATTCCAATTGGGAATGGAGCTCGTGCCCTTAGGTTGAGGCAAACCGAAGAGAATCTAGAAAAAGAAGGGCTCTTTGACGAATCGAGAAAGAAGGCAATACCTAAGCTTCCGAGAAAAATTGGAATCATAACTTCTAAAGACAGCGCGGCAATTACTGATATCTTTACAGTAATCAATTCGCGATATCCAATGATGAACCTTGTTATGGCGTATGTGGCACTCCAAGGGGAGAGCGCTCCAAAGAGCATCATCAACGGATTGGAGAGTCTTTCTAGAATTGAGGACATCGATGTAGTTATTTTGGCAAGGGGAGGTGGCCCGTCTGAAGATCTGATGGCTTTCAATGATGAGGGACTCGTACGGGCTATGCATTCCTATGACAAGCCCATAATAACGGGAATAGGCCATGAGAAGGATACATGTTTAGCAGACAGAGTCTCGGATCTAAGAGCTTCCACCCCATCTACTGCTGCTAAAGCGGCTGTTCCCGATATGCAAGAATTGAAGAGCGAACTCAAGGATCTTGATGGGCGCTTGAAAATCAGTGTTTCGCATATTATTGAGCTAGAGAGGACGGAAATTAAGAGACTAAGAGAAAGGCACGATTTATTGAAGCTAGGCTTGGAGCGATCATATAAATCCTACTTAAATCTGCAAAACGCAAAAAATAATGAAGTACTGGTCAAGAGAAAAGAAGTCGAAAAACTTCATAATAATCTGGTTTCTCTGAGGCTGACATTGGAGAGATCCTACCAATCCTATTTAGTTGCAAGTGAGGCTAGAGAAAAAGAAATCAAGGCAAAGAGAGACGAAATAAATCAGTTAAGCAGATCTTTAGATTCTCTCGAAGTAAGCTTACAGCGATCCTATGATTCGTACCTGAAGGTACAGGAAAAAAATGCCGAATTCGCGAGAAGAGAAGATGAAATAAAACAGAGAAATGAGGAAATGAAGCAGCAAGAAAAAGAGATGAAATTAAAAGTTGAAGATGGAAAATCGGAAGCCTCTAAATATAAGGCTATTATCGCTGTTATGGTTGTGGTTATAATAATTATATTATTGATTCTAATAAGGTTGATGACATGAACGACGATAAATATTTTGAGAATATCCGCATGGTAGAAGGAATAATCGCGAAGCTAGATGAAGGCAAGATATCCCCTGAAGAGGCAAAAAGGTTATTCGAGAGCGCAAAAGATTTGATCAGGGAATGTGAATCTATCCTAAACGGCTATTCAGGAACTATTGAGGAGATAATTTAAATTAATGGGATCCTAAAGAGGCCATGGTGGCATAAGGATTTAAATTTCATCCAACTTCACAACTATGCCCAACTCTCATTCAACTTTAAGAAATCACTATACTGAGCCTTTATTCAACTAAAACAACTTAATTTTGGAATTTTAGCTATATGAGCACCTACCTAAAAACCGAACTATATATTATAATATATAGTTGTATTAGTTGTATAAAGGCTACAGTTATTGGTTCTGAGAAGTTGGATGAAAGTTGGACACAACTTTTCAGGATCATTCACTGTTTACTAGTAACAGTTTTAAAAAAGTTGGATCAAAGCTTTCTGAAGATTACTACTGATTTTGTTCGTAGATAATCTACCAGTAAGAGGTCGGTAATATGTAGAGCTAATCGTGTGCAATCACTTCTCCACTTGCCAGCTGCCCGATCCCTAAGTGATCTATCGACTTATTGAAAGTAGACTATCTGAAACACCGATAAGTCAAAATCATTTCTAACGGCTCGCAAATCGTTCACAAAAAGCATCAGTATGGCTCTTGATTTTATCTTTTCCGGTTTGAGTTAGATTCAAAGTGTGAGTCCTGGTGAGTTTTCGAGAATTGATACTCCGAATGATTCCGTTTCTCGTCCTATATTTTTCTTTTGAAACTAAACCAAGTTCGATATATTTAGTTATGTTCATCTTGACGCTATCCTCGGACCAGCCCTTTTTTTTTAGTCTATTTTGTAATACGAAACATTTTATAGGTTGCCAATGCCCCAAAAGCGATAAAATTTGATAATCATAGTCGTCAAGAGTTTGAACAGGATTAAGCATCTCCGCACCCTCGTTCTTCACATAGGGTTTCGGGATCTCGACTAGCATCCCGGAAGGGGCATCTTCGGGCATCTTTGCCTGTTTCCACTCACCCGTAAATTTGTGCACTTTCTTCGTGCCCCTCTCATGCAATCTAATGTCTATATGGCCCTGGGCGAATGCTTTTAGAGCAGCCTGAAGGGGCGATATACCTTTGAATATTTTAATTTTATTGCCTTTTCCATTTATCAGGGCAAATTCTTTCATATCTTTATCGGTCGAGATAGTTTCATACATTAAAAGATCGAGACTTTTAATCTCGATCTCTTTTAGCCTGGCAGTAATCTTCTCGACGATTGCAAGCAACGCGGCTAGATTTTCTGGGCACTGGCTGCTTTCTATGTCTTGCAGAAGCTTTAGACTAGCTTCCTGATTCTTCTTGAACCTCTCCAGGAATTTATCCGCTTCGTTAGGGGTTTCCTGATCGGACAGTACGATTTCTCGCATTAGGGCTACTACTTTCGGCTTACTACCTGCTTCAATTTGAGTTTCAACTTTTTCCATGATCTTTTCCTGCTTTTCTAATGGCAGAGAAGCGATCTTAGAAGCAGCGCTAACCGCAATGTCCCCAGACTCTACTCTTTTCACAAGGTTCGGAATGCCTTTTACGGACACCTTTTTTGCAAATGACACTGTTTGGTGAGAGACGCCCATGTCCTTGGCAGCTTTCTCGGCAGAGCGGCCAACTTCACTTCGGGCTAAATTTTGGCCGAGGTCTGTCCTGGTTCCCATTCTCTCTTTGGCTTGTTCGCAATAAATATCGTTAAGAGTAACAGCCAGCATAGCACGTTGGGATTCATTGAGGTTCCGACGTCCTCGCTGATTCATGAGGATCCAGATCTTTGCTTCGGCTCGGCTGGAAAGCTCGATCTCCATAGTCTCGGAGCGGATCTCTTGCTCGGCACAGATCTGATAGCGGTGATGCCCATCCAGTAGGATATTATGGTCTTTCCATACCACCAGCTTGTCACGGCAGCCATTTACCTTAATGTCCTCTTTGAGTGCTTCGAATTCCTCTCGGGAGAGGGGCGGTATCAAATCCCTGAACTCGGGGTCTATCTTCAGCTCGTGCATTTCCTGGCCGGTTGCCTCTGTCCCGGACTCTGCTTCACGCCCTGGCGTTTCCTGATCTATTGCGGTGACGTCAGGTTCTGCTTCAAACCCGGGAATTATTTGGCCATCTGCTATAAAATTAAGGCCAAGTGTAGCGACTTCTCCCGCCATTTAAGCCACCTCATTAGTGACGCTGTTCTGATTCGGTACACGAAAGGCACTATAGGCCAATTCATAATTTGATCCATCTATTTCGAACATGTTTCCTCTATCCTGCACAAATTTTATTCGATGGCATTTGTTTTGCCAACAATACCATATAAGATATTTATTCTATAAAAGAATATTTATTGGTTATTCTTTTTACTTCAAAATAATAACCATTTATTGTAAAACCCGAATTTTTA
>Ga0255345_1006849_pt1 | contig 10930 bp, 10 predicted proteins | sample wastewater_treat_6_FD_192415 | JGI IMG/M metagenome (GOLD analysis project Ga0255345, IMG submission 192415) | Wastewater microbial communities from Lulu Island WWTP, Vancouver, Canada - plant20 | ecosystem: Engineered > WWTP > Wastewater > Unclassified | place: Canada: Vancouver, British... | reverse complement strand
GATAAAAAATCGCAAAATTTTTCCGAGCGACGATTCAGCCTTGAAGTTAATCTATTTGGCTGTTAATAGGGCATCTCAGAAATGGACTATGCCGATAAGAAATTGGAAGCCCGCACTGAACAGATTCGCCATAGAGTATGGAGTAAACTTTGAATTCTAAAATCGCAGTTACACAGAATTATTTACAGGCTCATGGCTTTTTCAATTCATATCGCACACTTACGCCATCCAAGACAGGGTTCGAAAGTATCTTGTTTAGGAAGTCACGCCTCTCTTTGGCTGACCTTTGCAAATACAGTTCCCGTGCCTTTTTGGCGAGTTCTAAAATTTTTCTGGCTGTGACAAGGACTGCGCCTGTTACTTCCTGTTGAGCTTCGCCCAATACATCTGAAAGGTTCTGACGCTCATCCCTGACACGTTTCAACTGACGTTTATAACCATTTTCATCCAGCACACCTTTTTTAAGGTCATCGTAGATGCCATCCTCTGCGTTCTCCATCTCTTTGAGGCGTGCCTTCAAATCGTCGATGTTTCGTTGATGTGCCGCCTGTGCCTTCTTCTCTACCTTGTTCAAGGCTTCTGCGATTTCATCGGCCAGTTGCTCGCTAATCGAAATCGATTCGACTGCGGGCGCAAACTGGTTAAAAATATTTTCTTCGGTAACATATCTCAAGTTCGGATGTGCCTTTCTTCCGTTTGCACAGCGATAATAATCGTAGTGGATGCCGGAGGGCTTGTCTTTGGGGTCATAGGTAACCTGACAGCCACAGGCACACTTCAAAAAGCCGGAGAATACACCACGACGTTTCTTCTGTGTGTATATAGGAACAACCTTGCTTCTAAATGTCTCCTGTACGCTTTGCCAATCCTTTTTTGTTACAAGTGGCCTGTGTTTTCCGATACAGCGTTCACCGCCCCATTCGTATTCGCCCATATAGAACGAATGTTTCAGGATATATTCAACACGGCTTGCATGGAAGCGTGTTACGAGATTTGCCGGAACAAGTCCTTCTCTGATAACAGTTTCATGTATTGACCGCAAACTGTGTCCTTTGAGTCTCAATCCGAACATTCTGGGAATAAGAATTTCGGCGAAGGGAAGCGGCTTAATTTGTCCTCTACGTCTGTTTTTATCGTCACGCTGTTCGGGATAGTAGTTCGTATATCCAAAAGGGGCTTTATGTGGATACCAACCTGAACGTGCCTTACTCAACATACCTTTTTTGGCTTCACGTCCGGTATTGCGTGCCTGATACTGATTGACGGAAGTCATAACGTCATCAACCAAAAACTCCTCCGGCGGGCTATCTTTTGTTAAGATTTTCCGTTCCTTGTAGAGGTGAATCTCAATCTTGCCCTGTTCGAGGAATAATTGGAGTTGCAATTTGTTGGCATGGTTCCGATATAACCTGTCACGTTTTTCCGCTATAACTGTTATGCACGACTCTTTTTTTGCGGTTTCATTTGCAATGTAACTGATTATCTCATCAAACCTTTTTCTCTGAGTATATTTAGAAGCAGTCTCTTGAAATGTAAAAATCTTCGATATTTTTATCTTCTTACAGGACGCATATTTTTTACCCTGATATTCCTGCTCATCCAAAGAATAACCTTCCGTCTGATGCGCATCCGATACCCTATTGATTAGTATTGCTTTCATGTTCTTCATTTCTACCATACTCTGCCTCTCTTTCCCACTCTAAAAGGGTTCTAAAAATGTCCAACAAGCCCTTAAACTCCTCATTTGAGAGTGATTCAGACGTTATGTGTTCGTTACCTTCAATCATATAAATCAACCTAATGCTTAAACATTTCATTTGGTTTGACCCCTAATAAAGCCGCTTCCTCGTCCGAAAGAACACGTGAACCTTCAAATATATCCAAAACCCTTTGCACCGCTTCTGACTCAAAATGGGTCTCTGATACCGATAGGTTTGGGGTAAGGTCTGGAGAATAAGTAGCTTTGCTCGTCTTATCGGTACTTATGCAATTGTTCTCTTTCTGGTTTTCTCCCTCCCTACATATAGTGGGAACCAGAGAACCTGAATTGCTATGATTGATTGAATAGAGGTATGGCGAACCTCGCTTGCCTCTGCCAGTGCGTTCTACATAGCCATCGTTGTGTAGTTGACGAATCGCCTTTTGGCAGTAGATGCGCCTTCCCTCGACACCTTCCTGTATATTTATTTCTTCAACAGGCTCGCTCTGTCCACCAAGATAATCAAGAATAGCGCCTTTCAGTCTGTCAATTTCCGCCTGTTCGTGACTTTCACCAAGTGACGTAATTTTTGTCTCTGTATCAAAATTCAGGACAGTTTTTTGAATGTCATTACCATCTCTTTGGGTTGACGATATTGTCCGATACTTTTCCCCCTTATTGAGAAAAATGACTGTATCTACTGAGCCTACGAGCGCAGTTGAGCCTAGAGTAGAATCAATTCCCTCCGATTTCCCTTTTTTTGCATGGTGAGTTAGTAGCAAGTGAGCACCAACATCCCTTGCAATGGCAAGAATTGGTTCTAAACCGTTTGTTACATGTGAGTAATCGTTTAAGTCCTTTATGCGGGCCAGTCTCGCAAGTGTGTCGACAATTATAAGGGCCGGTTTTTCATTTTCTGCTACTTTACGAAGTTCATCAATTGCGTTTGCTGGACTCATTCCAACAAAAATTTTAAGATTTTCATTACCGGTTGCTCCCATCGCTCTAAAATGGCGTCTGACATCTGTCCTTCTATCTTCAAGCCCAACATATATGACCAAACCCGCTTTAACCTTGCGACCAAGAAAACTCTCACCACGGGCAACAGACAGGGCTAATTGCCTTGCAAGTGTGCTTTTTCCGGTCTTTGGCTTGGCTACCATGAGCGATAGGCCACCTATCAGCAGCAGGTCATCTACAATATAGTCAAACTCCTCTTCTGGTTCCGAGAGCAAATCCTTAATAGACGTTAATTTTATGGGTTGTTCATGTGAGTTCTTTTCTACATGAGAGGTTTTGTATATTCTTTGATGCTCGTTTTCATCGACCACTGGGGTGTTCTTAATGACGAGCCACAATGCCTCTGCATTACCGCCGGACTCTTGCCATTCAGTTATATCTTTTTCAGAAGGAGGTTTGACAACCTTAATTGCTTTTGCCTTACTCCAAAGCGACTTGATAACAGTTGATGTCCATGCGATTCCCGCTTCATCGTTGTCGGGAATTATGACGATTTTCTTGTTAATCAATGAATCACTATATTCATCACGCCATGACTTTGCACCAAAAGCATGTGTCGTTGCCACAAAGCCCATATTTATTAGTGTTTCAGCATCCTTTTCCCCTTCTGTGAGACATGCGTATTCAGAAGATATTAGCTTCGGAAGATTATAGAGAACTCTGCGAGTATTACCTATCCCTTGAGTCCATTGACCTTGTGAGTCCAATCTATAAGGACGGAAATTCTTTGGATAGAAACGGCGGACTTGATAGAGCAGTTTTCCATTTTCATCTGTATAATCATAGCGGGCTATTTCTGTGGTTTTTGTTGAGTTTGCTTCACAAGGTGGTTCTAAGCCGAGCGCATTGGCAAACTGAACGACATTCCCAGACTTGCCACAGCCATGACATATCCACAGACCATCATTTATATTGCACGAAAAGCTCGGTTGTTTATCTTCGTGAAAAGGACATAAGCCAGTTGCTTGGCCATTCGATTTGACGTTGAGTTTTTTGATATGTTGATGAAAAAAAGGTTCGAAGTTCACTTTCGCCCCTTCTTTCTAGTCCACTCAAAAAAGGCGTTTTCATCAATCAATACACGTCGACCGACTTTGACAATGCACCTATCAAAACCAGATGTGCGTGCTGTGTAAATGAGGTGGCGGAGGCCACCAAGAGGCGGCCACGGGTGGTACTCACTCCACTTAGTAACAGGAATGAGTCTTTTGGTTGACGTGTGATGGTTGTTATCCATAGCATTCCTCCGTACATTACAACAAAGAGCATTATTGCTCTGTTTTGGGAGGAGCTTACTATGGATTTATATAAACGGTCTGCTGACTAAAAAATACTCCACAAGGACTTGGTTTTTACTTAGCAAGTACAAAATAATAAGTTGTTAAACTTTAGACATTATTGCCAAAATGAAACCAATCAAATAATTTACTCTTTTGTTTTACTCCGCTATTCTAACTTTAGAGATTTGTTGATTAGTCTGCTCATCTCGTTAATTGACATACTGTCCATATCATCATCTGAAAGAAGTCTTTCTGATTCAATGACTTTACATATACCAGCACCACTAATTTTGCCCGTTCTATCCTTGCATTTATCACGACAATTATTAAGAGCGCATAGAGCCGCTCCAAGAATTTTCTCACGATTACTTGAAAATCTTCTAGCGTTCCCATGAGGTTTATTTTCGTGTTTTTTATTCTTCTTCTGTAATGGGTCCGTTATTTTATTAAAGATATTCAATTTATTTGCTTCATCTACAAGGCCATTCGGAATTGACAAAAGATTTTCATTTGCCCATGTCAAAATATGGGAACAATGCCTTGTGTACTTTAGTTTATTTTGCTCAAAAGAGTCTTTCTTAAAAAATGATGCATGTCTGGCGGGTTCGCTTTTGCTCAATAAGTCAAACGGGCCATTCAAAAGCAATTCGTAGTATTCTTTGGTTGTTTGCTCGAATCCTTCGGGGCAAGATGGAAGTTCCTTATCAGGTACATATCCACTATCCAACAAAACCCTTGGTTCTACGTCAAGGAGAAGAAACAAAGCTTCATAGATATTCCAGTTCCCTTTTCTAATCCAAAATAAATAATCTGGTTTGAGATTTCTTAATGAAAATGTGTTTGCTTTCTTCGCCATACATTACGGACTCTAGCAATAAATGGCGATAGTTCTCTTAATTGAGAGTAATGGAGACTTTTTTTGTGCCCCACCCCTTTTCAGGTACAATCAACCTTAATCCTCCGTTGTTTGCTGCATCCATTGGAACTTCGAAGACCGAAGCCATATCCCGCTTTAACCCTGGTTGAATTTCACTGATTAAAAAATCTTTTTTCCCACCACCCATCATATATGCCGTATTCGCATCTGATGAGCTACGAAACGACCTCCCCTTATAATCTGATAATGTGAAATCATCTGTAATTACAGTTTTAGTTTCGTTTGACTCGTTATGAATGGTGTATTGAACTAACAGGAGAACAGCGCCTTCCTGTGCTTTGTATCCAAAATATTCATTACCCACACTGTTAAGCTTTTTAATTCTTTGAACAGTATATGTAAAATCTCCAAGACGGAACGGCGTGCCTATGTTTATTGGATTATCATGTTCGCCATTTGATGCGTCTCCCTTCATGGTTACAGTGCCAAGCTCCTTTTCTATCAGTGACACGACATCTTTAATTTCAGAACTATCGGGGTTGTGCTCAACGGATTTTCTAAATGAATTTAGCGCCTCATTTTTATTGCCAAGATGATATTGAGAATTACCCAAAGCGTTATATATAATAGCCAACATTAGGTTTGGATTAGACAATGAAGCCTGAGTTGATAGGTCTATATTAAGGGCTTTAGTTAGATATTCGATTGATTCTGAATAGCGTCCCTCCTTTGACAGTATCGAGCCATAAGCTGCTAGTAAGCGAACGCTATCTGGATAAAGAGAGAGCCCAGTTTTATAAATTGAAACGGCCTCTTTGTTTTTATTTATTGTTTCGTAAATACTTCCCTTTAAGGCGTAAACTGAATCATCAGAGGTTTTCAGACCTAAAGCGATATCTACGGTCTTAAACGCTTCATCATAGTCTTTCATGTCTGTTAATGTAATAGCCTTGTCTTTATAAACACCGAGCATTGACGGGTCGAGCTCGATTGCCTTATCATAGAGTTTTATTGCATCATTAAATTGTTTTTTGGCATCATACGATTTACCTATATTGACATATGCAAGTGCCATTGTCGGTCTAATATCAATAGCCTTCTGACATTCGCTAATAGAATCGTCATATGCTTTCATTGAAAAATATACTCTACAAAGTCGAAAATGAAGGTCGGCATCAGACGGATTTGTACTTATAGCGTTTTGATAATGTTTTACGAGCTCTTGCCCACGTCCTACATTAACCATCTCGTTATCATATTTTTTGCCAGCCTCATAATCTGATGGGATTTTCTTTAAAACCAAATCACAATAAATAATTGCATCTTCGCCGTATGAGCTTTTGCATTTGGTAACAGCTTCTTCAATGCTAATTGTTTTATGAAAGTTAGTACTATTACGACCATTAATGAAATATATAGCTGTTACGAGGAAGATGAATACACCCAATGCAATGATAATATATTTTAATTCTTTGGATTTATTATCCTGAACCGAAGAGTCATGTTGTAAATCGATATTTTCCGCTAAACGCCCTGTTGGCCCTTTCTCAATTATCGTACTTTTTTTAATAAATAATCCTATTACCAGAGCAGCAAGTGTTGGTAAAAACCATATTGCACCTATCATTGCAAAACCAATGGTTGTACCAATTGCGGCACCAGCACGTTCTGCATCGGATTGTAGTGTACTAACGTGTTCGCCAACTGATATAAAACTGGCTATGGATGCAATAGCAATTATTATCGTCCAAAACAGGACAAACATTTTTAATACATTCCAACCCTTTCCACCTTCTCTCATTTCCCCCGCTTTTAATGAGCGGTTGGCATAGTAAAATGGCGTTACAACAAAAGGTAGCAAAAATGCTCCCAAAGCCCATCCAATGACCCGCATTCGTCTTCTCTTTGCATCCAGAATGACGAGGATTGTTACAATAGAACTAAAAATAAAATACCACATATTTTCTCCTTTCATTTGTTAAAAAATAATCTTTACAACCCACATTCATTAACCCACAGACCTTTTTTCTTTGCCTTAGCGTCTGTTTCAGCCTGCTTAAATTTTTTTTTGAACTTGAATGATGTGCTTAGATAAACTCGCCCATAACCATCGGCTATTATTTTTTCATTTATAAATGTCCCGTCCTTAGTGAATACATATCCCAGTGAGCGCCCGTACATATCTTTGCGTTGATTGTCGTATTTCAGGCGTATTTTATTACCCAATAGAAGATTGCTAAGATAATCGGCTGATTGTGCGCCCATTTTAATAATGTCATCGGCCTTGCACTTAGAGCGGACTACATCACGTTCAATTTTTTTGTTGTAATGACTTTCAGGGGTATCAACGCCAATGAGCCTTATTTTATTTCCGTTGCTTAAAACAATCGTGTCACCGTCCACAATTCTCACGACCGTCTTTGCACAGCCAGACAAGAGTAATGATAAAAATAAAATGAAGATTGCTGACTTTATGCTGTTACAGGTTGCCTTCATTGCGATTTACTCACTAACACAAATGCCTCGCATTTCATTTTCCGCCTTGTGACAATAACACCATGTGCCGCATTGAATATCGTAATAGCAAGGGTCTGTTCTACAATGCCAGCAATCGGCTTTGCCAGACCAGAAAAACACACCCCCTGCGATAAGAATTGAAATGAAGATGAGAATCACCAATAATCTGTTAGCTCGTTTTTGCAGATGGTGTTTCGTGTTCGCCATTAATTCAATATCTCCATAGTTATCATGTTCTTACATATGGTATGGTCTATCATACCATATCTATAAAGGCCAGAGGTATTTATAGTCCTTCATGTGAAGGATTATACTGAAACATATACAGCTTTTCAGAAGCGTTTTTGTGACAATCTAAAAAAGGCTTTGAAAAAAGCGGGGATGAGCCAAAGACAACAACTTCTATCAGGTCTTGACCCACGTTATATCGCACGAATAAAAAAGGGCGAAGGCAACCCCACTCTGATGACGGTGTGGCGCATTTGTAAAACCATCGGCGTTGACCCTAAGAATTTGTTTGAGAAATCTTGAAGTACATATTGATATGAGTAATCAGTAAGTTGAAAGACAATCTTTCTTCCATTCTTCGAAAGACTGTCTATTGTTTTCAATGCACGGATATTTATCAGACACTAACTGTTCACCAGCATCCCACGCATGTTGTTCATGTTCTTTATTTCTGATTTTCGACAAATCAAAAATTAGCAAGTGACCAACTTCGTGTACTAAATCCCATATTATCGTGAGATTTTTTCTGTCATGGATAGAGCCATCTGTATTTTTTATTTGGTGTCCAAGATAAATCCGACCGCCGCTATCTGGATTATCCTTATCATGATATTGAATAAGCGAATTACTGACTCTGGGCGTAGCCACAACATCAAACCTTTTTTGCTTAGCATAATCGGTCAAAAAAATAGTCATATTCTTAAAATCAACAACGTGAGTCGGCAATATCGGAGCAGATGCCCCATATTGCATATCAAAACGTTTTCTTCTTAAATCTATATTTATCAATCCAGCCAAAAAAAGGAGTTCATCAATTTTACTCTCTTTTCTAGTATCCACGCTATTCATGGTGTGCATACAGGTATCAAGTTTGTACCCGAATGTCAGTATTATTTTGCATTGTATAAGTCGCCTAAAAGATTTTTCAGCCTTGTAACGCCATCACACTTTTTATGCAGATATGAGAGCGCCTGTGACATGGCATCCACTTGGTCATCGTTCTGGGCGTTTGGAAAATCGGCGCACTCATCCAGAAAATCATTCACCCATGATTTTATCTTAGGGTCGGGAAGGTAGATATTGCCGGATTCCTGTAAATAAGAGACTGCCTGTGCTCTCGACTCCTTTGAGCCGTCGGGAGTCATCGGCAATACGCCCTGAAACTTTCGTTTCAGAACGTCGATGATTGCAGAGCCATTGGCCTTATCTTCTATGAGCTTACTGTATGTTTTTGGATAGTCCTTTACGAGTTTATTGATAGCCTTTATCGTATCGACGAAACCCATCTTTCCTCTCACTTGGTCGATGAGATAAATATCAGGCCCGACCTTACCCCACACCTGACCGACAACATAACTCGTGTTTTTGCCATCCTTGAAACTCGAATCCCACGACTGAATCATCATATCGAATCGTGACGGCGAAACCTGATAAAATCGCCATTTATTTCGTTTGAAGATATTGCCCTCTCTTGCTGATGGTCTGCCCATGTAAAGGGCGTTCCAGAAATATGAGCCGAGTGTTTTTTCAATATCTCTAAGAGCCGAATCGCCGAACATCTCCGGCCACAGTGGGTTATTGTTTTCATCACGAGCCGAAAAATTGATGACCGTCCAGTTTTGGTTAGTAAGTTCATTTATAGCCCAACCGATATTGTCGTCCTCATGCCAGCGTGTGCCACACATAACGACGGCCCCATCCTTTTGAAGGCGTGTGCTCGCAACAGAGCGATACCAGTCTTTTATCTGTTCTCGAATATATTTGCTGTCAGCCTCTTTGTTGTCCTTAAACATATCATCAAGAATAAGAAGGTCTGCACCTTTGCCAGTTATTGAGCCGCCACGACCGACGGCATTGTATGTGCCACCTTCGATTGTGTTGAACTCATGCTTAGCCTGTGAATCCTCACTAATATGGCAATTCGGGAATATCCTTTTGAACAGAGGGTCTGCGAGTTGATTTCTGACAAGGCGACCGAATTTTGTGGCCTGATTCTGGCTGTATGATGAGTAGATTATTTGTTTTGATGGATTCCTGCCGAGATACCATGCGGGGAAAAATTGGGCGATGTTAAGCGATTTGCTACACCGAGGCGGCATCGTAACGATGAGGCGGTCGATATTCCCGCACTCAATTTCTTCTAGGGCATTACACAGTTTCAGGACATGCAAAGGAGTCTTGTATCCAGACCACATCGTCTGGGCATATGCGGCTAGTCTTATTCGAGAAAGTTCGAGAATATCTTCAAATTCATGCTTCATTTCTCATCTTCTGGGCTTTAAGGAAAGTTTGTGCAATCTTGACAGCGTGACCCTCGTCTATATCCGATAAAGGCCGTCCGGCGGCTCCTGTCCATTCCTGACGTGTGCTGAACTCATCCTTCTTCTTGCGTTCCATAAACTTCATAGCAAATTCAGGGTCATCCAGACGGTCGAAAATGGCCTTTCTAGCCTTCAATATAGGCGTTTCCTTCAAGACCTCTTTTTGTTCCCGAAATTCAGGATTTTTTTGTTGATAACGGCCAAGTGCAGAAAGCGAAATTTCTGCATGGTTACAGGCTTCTGCGTCCGTTGCACCAATGGAAAAAGCCCACTCCAATTTCGAGAGGACGGTTTTTTCGTCTTTACCATCAAATTGCGGTCTGCCGACCTTCTTATTTTGTGTTTTCTTACCGTTCATAAATCCTCACTTTATGCCGCACATTGCATCGTATATTCAAGACATGCAGTTCTAAAACTTTCCAACAAGCCACCCCAAGTAGGAGAAGAAGCCATTTCGGCAACTAGTCGGAATGGCTTTTTCAATTCAAAGGCTCCTTAGATAATCGACAATTGTTTCTCATTTCTAGATTCTAGCTTCTTGATGTTGGTCGATGGTCAATTGTCCATTGTCCGTGGTCGAGGTTGGGGTTGTACAGAATTGCTCGTTGCTCCGTCTTACGATTTTATGACGATTTTGAGATTTTCGGTTGATATTTAGCGAGCACTGTGCGTAGTATTGGCAAAAATAGGAGGTGTAGAATGCGGGAAGGAAGTGAACCGCGCCCTTATAGTTGGACAGTTTGGGGCTGATTATTAGAAGAGCCTGACTGACCGTTGTTTCGGTTGATTGCATTTTCTCTATTCTTAATCAAGTCCTCAAATTCCGCAGGCGGCAAGTAACCAATGCCGGAGTGCACGCGTTTCTTGTTGTAAACCTCATCTATGAAGTACGATATCCGCTCTATCACGTCGTTGAAGGTCTCGTATTCCCACAGACGAACTTCTTCGTGTTTCAGCGTTTTCATAAAGCTCTCGGCAAACGCGTTGT
>Ga0255345_1006824_pt1 | contig 10950 bp, 9 predicted proteins | sample wastewater_treat_6_FD_192415 | JGI IMG/M metagenome (GOLD analysis project Ga0255345, IMG submission 192415) | Wastewater microbial communities from Lulu Island WWTP, Vancouver, Canada - plant20 | ecosystem: Engineered > WWTP > Wastewater > Unclassified | place: Canada: Vancouver, British... | reverse complement strand
GTAGCCGGGGGAGACGACAGGGTCGGCCAGCTCCCATATTCCCGCCGCCGGATCCTTGAAGGCCCCATCGCCGTACACCAGCACCTCTATTCGCCTGCCGGTCCTGGTCCGCAGTTCGTCTGCCAGGGCGCGCGCGAACTTCGCGCTCTCCCTGGGGAAGAGCTTGACCGAGTCCTCGCCGCTGAAGTTCGACCCCAGCAGCCCGTACTCCTCGTTGTACCCCTTGCCGTCCGCGCGCGGCGCGGCGCAGAACTGGTCCAGGGTGAAGACGGTGGCCCCCGCCCTCTCCAGTATCTCCCGGTGCAGGTGACGAGAGTGAATGCTGGCCACTATCACCGTACTGGAGAAGGTCAACGCGGACAGGGGGTTGTTGGCGAAGTGGATCTCTATCTTCTCGGGGTTCATCCTCTTGTAGAAGTCGACGTAGTCGACCCCGGTGAAGGGGTGGGGGCAGCGGCCGAACACCTCGTCGTACTCCCTCTCCGAGAAAAGATCGCCCTTGATCCTTCCAGCGTTGGCGTGGAAGACCAGCGGGTCGACGAGCCTGTTCCCCACCTCGTCGGTCGGGTAGGAGAGCAGGAGGTGCAGCTTGCCCCGAACGCCCTCCGCGAAGGCGGACAGCATTCGCCCGAACCTGTTGCGGCTGAGCAGCGGAAAGATCAGCGCCATGTCTCCCTCGGGCGTCAGCCTGCGCACGTCCGCGGTTATATCGTCCAGCGCGACGAAGTTGCCCTGCGTGCGGGCCAGGATCGACTCGGTGACACCGACCACATCCCCGTCGTGAAACTCGAACGGATCCCGGGGGGCCTTCGACGCTCGCTCAAGCTCGTCGCAGACTACCCTGACCAAATCCGCCCCCCTGGTTAAAACGGGGAGCCTTATTCCTCTTGCAGATGCTCCTGTGCAGCGCATTTGCGCTTCCTGCCTTCCATTCTCGATTTGGGCCTGCGTGCTCCGGCGCCCAGCTTGCAAAATATATGATAGCTCATAGCACCACGAGACACAAGGGAGTTGTTCGGACCGGGAGCCGTCCGTCACGTGTTCAGCCGGAGACTCTCCTGGCGGCGATGCGTGTCAGCCACGCTAGGAGCGCCGCGGCGACGTAGACGATCGCCACCAGGGTTGTCGAGAAGGCGCACGCCCTTGCGAACTGGAGCTCCGTCATGCACTCGAGTATCCTCGTGGTCAGGAGACTCCATCGCACCGACACCAGGAACACGGTGGCGCTTATGGCGGTCATCGAGTATATGAAGAGGTAGCGCATCCCCATCAGCACGGCCGGGACTATCAGCGGTGCGGTCACCCTGAAGAACGTACGGGCGGGGCCCGCCCCGAGGCCGGCGGACGCTTCCTCGAGGGAGGGGTCGACCTGGTGGAGGGACGCGACGACCGCCCTGATGCCGGCGGCATGGTACCTGAAGATGTACGCCGCGACGAGTATCGTCAGGGTGCCGGTCAGCATTATCGGCCTCTCGTTGAAGGCGATTATGTACGCGATGCCGACGACCGTTCCAGGCAGCGCGTAGTTGAGCATGGAGATGAACTCCATGGTGCGCCTCCCGAAGAATTCCCTCCGCTGCACCAGGTAGCCGGTCACCACGGCGAGGAGCCCCCCCAGCGGCGTGACGATGGCTGCGATCGTGAGAGTGTCCGTTATGGCCTTTCTTCCGTAGGTAAACACGTAGATGAAGTTCTCCGCGGTCAGGGAGTTGTCAACACCCCACACCTTCACCACCGCCCCGGACAGTATGAGGGCGTACAGGTAGAGGATGAAGGCGGTAATGGAGAGACAGGCGCAGAGGACCAGCGCCTTCGCGAGCCTGCCCCCGGTCCTTGAGCCCGACCTGCTCCCCGTCCTCCCCGACACGGTGGCGTAGCTCCTCCGGCCCACCCAGCGACGTTGAAGGAAGTAGACCGCGAGCGCCGGCAGAAGCAGCAGGAAGGAGAGGGAGGCACCCCCCGGAGGTCGTACATCCCCGTGATCTGGAGGTAGGCCTGGGTGGGCAGCATGGGGAAGCCGTGTCCGCCGAGCACCAGGGGGGTCGCGAAGTCCGCGAGCGAGCTGGCGAACAGCAGCAGGAAGGAGTTGGCAATCCCGGGGATGGAGAGCGGCAGGGTGACAGTGCGGAACACCCGACGCGGCGAGGCGCCGAGGGAGAGAGCGGCATCCTCGAGGTTCGGGTCGAAGGCGGACAGCACCGCGGCCATCGTCATGAACGACACGGGAAAGTAGGTCAGCATCTCGGACAGCCAGGTGCCCCAGAAGCCGTAAAAGTTGAAATCCCCTGCCCCCAGGAGGTTCAGCAGCATGCCGTTCGGGCCCAGCGACAGGGTGAGCGCTATGCTGCTCGTGAACGGCGGGGAGATAAGGGGCAGCGTGGTCACCGCCCCCAGGAACCACTTCATCCAGGCGGGCATGGATATCCGCGTCACAGCGTATGCGTACAGGTACCCCAGAAAGGTCCCGGCCACCGCGACCGCAGTCGCCAGCCAGATGCTGTTGACGAACGCCCTCCTGAAATACCACCCCTCCAGCACCTCGGCCAGATTGGAGAAGGAGAGGCGTCCGTCGGCTACGAACGCCGTCAGGAACAGCCTCAGCGCCGGATACAGTACGAACACGGCCAGGGAGAGCCATATCGCGACCAGCGCGGAGAAAAGCGCCGGATCGCGCCTCATCAGCGAAGCTCCCCGCGACTCAAGCACCTTCTGTTCGCCGGCCGTCACCTCGCCCCCTCCCCGTGCCGTCCGCTACCGGGCGGCGGCGCGCCTGGCCGCCCTGCGCTCCTTGATGTTCCAGTAGAGCGAGTACACCGCCGGGATCGCCAGCAGGGCGATTATTCCCCCCGCGACCAGCCCTCCTATGGCCACGAAGGCTATGGGCTGACGGAAGGATCCGCCGTCGCCGGTGCCGGCCGCCAGCGGCACCATGGAGATGACGGCGGTCGCTATGGCCATGAAGAGCATCCTCAGGCGGACCTCGCAGGCCTTCCGGACCGCTACCGCCCCTGGCTCGCCCTCGTTCTTGCGCCTTATCTCAGCGTAGTCTATGACAACTATGGCGTTGTTCACCACGAGTCCAACCAGCATTATCAGACCTATCAGTGCGAACATCGACACCGCCTGCCCGGCCATGAGCATAGTCGGTATCACTCCCAGCGCCGCCAGGGGGACCGACAGGGTGATGACAAACGCGTAGAACCAGGACTCCAGGATGGCCGCGATTATGATGAACGTCAGTGCTATAGCTATGAGCAGGGCCTTGCCCAGCTCAGCGAAGTTCTCCGCCATGTACTCCGCCTCGCCTGCGAACTTGATCTCGTACCCGGGCTGCAGGTCGATGCCGGCTATGGCGCTTCGCGCCCTCGCTATCGCCTCCCCGGTGGTTATGTACCGCGCGTCCGCCCCCACCGTGACGGCCTTGCGACGGTCCTTGCGGACGATCTCGGTCGGCCCGTCCCGCCACTGCACGTCCGCGAACTCCTTCAGGGGCACCAGCCCGTACTCGGTCATTATCGGCAACTCCGTGACCTTGAAGATATCCCTGGCGTGCTCGGGATTTATCCGCGCCTTGATGTCGTACTCGTACCCCTCCTGCCGGAACTTCCCGGCGTCCATGCCCACCAGGTAGCCGTAGACAATCTGCGACAGGGTCGTCATGTTGATGCCGAACTGGGACAGGCGCCAGCGGACCGGAAGTATCTGCAGCTCGGGCTTGCCCATCTCCACGTCGATCTCGGCGTCGATTATCCCCGGTACTCGCGAGATCCTGTTCTTGATCTCCTGTGCGATGGAGTACAGGACCTCGAGGTCCGCACCGTTTACCACGATCTCTATCGGCTTCCCGCCGCCCATCCCCTTGCGGAAGCCGCTGACGGTGGACTGGACCCCCGGCATGGAGCTGACGAAGGGGCGAAGCCCGTCGGCGAGCTCGACGGTGGAGGGGCGCTCGACGCCCTTCTTGAAGTAGGCCTCGATGGAGGCCTTGTGAGTCCCCTGGTTTCGTCCCGACGCGCCTATGGTGGACACCACGTACTCGACTCCGGGGAGGGTGGTCATCATGCGATCCTCGATCTCCCCCGCGCGCGCCTGCGTCACGTTCACCGGGGTGTTGCTGGGAAGGGTGATGTCGACCGCCATAGCGCCGCTGTCGGTGCGCGGCATGAACTCCATGCCCAGGTACCCCCCGGCCTTGAACGCTCCGAAGGTCAGCGCCACGAAGACCAGTATCGTGAGCACAGGCCGACTCACCGAGGCGCGAAGGATGAACAGGAAGAGCTGCTCGAACCCGCTGTAAACCCAGTCCCACCAGCCGCACAGGATCCGGCCGAGCCTGGGAATGCCCGAGTCTGGCTTGAAGCGGGCCGCCATCGAGGGCGTCAGGGTGAGCGAGACCCAGAGGGAGAACAGGGTGGCATAGACGATGGTCATCGCGTACTGAACCAGGAACTGCCCGGCGATGCCCGTCATGATCGCCACCGGCAGGAAAACCCCGAGGTTGGTGGCGGTACCCGCTACGACGGAGAGCGAGATCTCCACCGTCCCCTCCTCCGCGGCCGCCTCCGGGGAGTACCCCAGGTCGCGGTACCTGAAGATGTTCTCGATTATCAGGATTGCGTTGTTAACCAGCACTCCCATTGAAATGGCCAGTCCGAGGGAGCTCATGATGTTCATGGAGTAGCCGTGCATTACCATGGGGGTGAACGTCGCGAAGAGCGCCACCGGCATCGCTATCGCCACGATGAAGGTGGCGGAGAAGCGCTTCAGGAACAGGTAGAGCACCACCGAGGTGAGCAGGATGCCCAGGGCCATGTCCCGGAGTACGTTCTTGACCGAGGACTCGACGAACAGGGAGTCGTCGTAGGCGATCTCGGCCGAGAAGTCGGGCATCGTCCTCATGAGCTTGTCCAGCTCTTTTCTCAGCAACTTCCCCGCCTTCACCACGTCAGAGTTCGGCCTCGGGCTGACCCTGAGCTGCACGACCGACTGGCCGTTGACACGGGCGATGGATCGCACGTCCTCCTCGCCGTCCTCTATGCGGCCCAGGTCGCGCAAACGGACCGGGTTTCCCGACGGCGTCGGTATCATGATGTTCTCCAGCTCCTCGACCCTGTTGAACTCGCCCACGAGCCGGAGCCAGGTCTCGTCCCTCTCCTGGGTTATGTACCCCGACGGGTTTGTCACGTTGTTGGCGGCGACCACCGCGGCCAGCGTCCGGATGTCGACCCTGTGCTCGCTGAGCGACACGGGGTCGAGCAGGATGCGGACCTGGCGCACACGGCCTCCGGTGACGTCGGCGCGACCCACACCCTCCACCCTCGACAGGATGGGGACTATGGTGTCCTCTATCACCTTTCGCGCGTCCTTCTCCGGCAGACTGCTCGTGAACGAGGCTATCAGGAAGGGGAAGGCGTTTATGTCCACCTTGCTGAACACAGGCTCCTCCACCGCGGTTGGCAGCTTGTACCTCGCGGCCTTCACCTTGTTGGATATGTCGACGAGGGCGAGGTCGACGTCGACCTCCACCTTCATCTCGAGCACCACTATGGACATGCCCTCCGCCGAGTAGCTGGTTATCTTGTCGAGCCCCTCGAGGTCGGCGATGGCGTCCTCGACGGGCTTGGTCACCAGCTGTTCTATCTCGTTCGGGCTGGCCCCGCGGTAGACCGTGCGGACCAGGACGATCGGGATGTCCACCTTCGGCAGCAGAGCGACGGGGATCTTGTTGTAGCTGCTGATCCCGAGCAGCATGAACACGAAGACCATCGCCCAGGTGAACACCGGGCGCTGGATACTGAACCTTACAAGCCCCCTCATGGCTGTTTTTCCGCGGCTCTCCCGGCCTCGGGGTTCTCCTCCCCGGCCTCGTTGGCGATCTTGACGAGAGCGCCTTCCGAGAGCATGTTGCGCCCCCTGAGGACGAGCAGGTCTCCCTCGTCGAGCCCCTCGACGACCGCCACTGCGCCGTTCTGCCCCTCCCCGGTCACTATCTCCCTGACCCTTGCCCTCCCGTCCTCCACGACGTATACGGTGGCCCTGTCCTCTCGCCTCTGCACCACGTCGGAGGGGATCACCAGGAGGTCCTTCTGCCGCTCGACCAGGAACCTGGCCTCGACGTGCGTCCCCGGGAGCACCTCAAGGCCGTTCAGCCCCACCACCACCGCGTAGAGCCCCGAGCCCTGGGCCGCCTCCGGGCTTATCCTGCGTATCGTGCCCATGGTCCGCGCGCTGTCGGACAGGATCTCCACCGGAGTATCCAGGCCCAGGCTCATTATGTCCCTGCGGGAGACCATTATTTCGGCCTCGAGGTCCTTGAGGTCGATGATCGTCAGGAGGGGCCTGTTCTCCCCCGCCACCTCCCCCGGCTCGATCAGCCGCGACGCAATTATTCCGTCTATGCTCGCCTTGAGCTGCGTCCGCGAGAGGGTTGAACGGGAGGCCTGGAGCTTCGCCTCCTCCCCCTTCATGCGCGAATGCGCCTGCTCGACCTGGGCCTGGGAGACTCCGCCGGACTTCTGGAGCTCCGACAGGCGTTTGTACTCCTTGACCGAGTCCTCGTAGCTGGAGCGAAGCGCGGCCTCAAGGGCCCGCTGATCCTGGGAGGAGAGGGTCAGGAGCACCTGCCCGGCCTTTACCCTGTCGCCAATTTTGACGTTGACCTCCTGGACGATCTCCTTGACGTAGGAGGAGACAATCTGGCTGCGCCCCGCCTTGGCCTGGCCGTAGTAGCTGCGCCAGACCTCCCAGTCGCGGCGATTGAGCTTCATGACGTCGACCGGTATCGCCGTCTCCTCCACGGACTCGAGGGCCGCGGTGTTGGCAGCGGCGGCCTCCAGCCTGGCGTGGATCCGGAACACCATGAGCACTCCCCCGGCGCAGACGAGGACGACCCAGAACAGAACGCTCAACCTGGAAAACAGCTTCTTGAACATTACTCCCCTACCCTTTCAAACTGATAAAAATCTACCGTCAGGCGGCTCAAGGCAGGAGCCCCGCCCGTCTTCCTCCTGGACATCCGCGCCGGGGAATCCGCCCGGCTCGCTCCCGGGCCGCTAGGGCGACAGGACTCCCCTGTACACATCTATTGCAAACTCCACGAAGGCATCCGCGTCCACCGGCCTCTCGTCGTCCCTGAGCCTCTCGAACAGCCACGAGTCCATAGTGTGGCCGAGGGAGCGCAACATATTCCAGAGAAGCTCCGGCTCGACGTCCGTGCGAAGGGCCCCCAGGTCCTGCCCCTTCTTGAGGGCGTACAAGACCCATCTCTCCGCCCTGCGCATGGGCTCAAGCGCGGCCCCGCGGCCCAGCGACGCCCCTCTCGACGGGTCGACCAGGCCTCTGACCACCTCGATCGTCTTCAAGTTCGACGCGGCGAAATCGATCGCCTTGCGGTAGTACGACCTGCACACGCCCCAGAACGCATCCCTGTCGTCTGGGATCCTCAGCGTGCCGACGGCCTCTAGAAACTTGCGCTCAACCTCCTCGAGGACTATCCTGTACAGGCTCTCCTTGTTCTCGAAGTAGTAGTAGACAGCCCCCTTGCTCAGGCCGGAGCGCTCGATTATCCTGTTGTACGAAGCCCCATCCATCCCGTTCGCCGCTATCTCCTCGATGGCCGCGTCTATCAGGCTTCTCCTCTTGTCCTCATCCAGCCTCCTGGACCGTGACCGCACGTCGCACCTCCCCGCACAGCAATCAGAGTGCGACTGATAGGTTAGACCATCCGGTCTGTTTTGTCAACAGGCTTCCTAAAGAGCCGCGAAGAAAACGAGCACCGCCAGCTCCGTGATCTCGCAGAGCGCCCCGTACGAGTCACCGGTCAGGCCGCCCAGCATTCGGCAGAGCCAGCGCGAGAGCAGGTACGCTAGGGCGGGTACCATGACGAGCAGCGGAAGTCCGTGCAACCCCCCCAGCAGAAGCACCGCCCAAAAGGCCGCCAGGGAGGCAAGGGTGAGCTGATTGCCGCTGCACAGCGCCCGGAACGTCTCCCCCATGCCGCCGGGCCTGGCTGACGGGAAGAAGCGCATGCCGACGAGCATGCTCCACCGCCCCATCACCGGGGCCAGCCACAGAGTCTCCAGGCGTCCCCCGAACTCCGCCAGCAGGACGGTCTTCAGCAGCAGCACGGACGCGAGCGAAATTCCGCCGAACGTGCCAAGGCGGCTGTCCTTCATTATCGCGAGGCGCGACTCCCAGTCGTGGCCTCCGCCTATTCCGTCGAAGGTGTCCGCGAGGCCGTCCAGGTGAAATCCCCTGGTGAGGAAGGCCCACAGTGCCACCACCGAGGCCGATGCCGCCAGAGGGGAGAAGACCGGGAAAAACAGGAACCGCGCGGAGAGATAGAGGATACCCCCTACCACCGCCCCTGCCACTGGAAACCAGCCGCACACCCGGCTGTAGTCGTCCATCGAGGCGAATCGTCGCGGGCAGGGAAGGATGGTCAGGAAGCCGAGGGCCTTGAAAAAGTCGCCCAGGTATTTCATGTCAGCCCTCGTCCACGATCCCGCCAGGCTGAACCGGCCCCGACACTCCTGCGCTCTCGAACGTGGCCATCTCGTCCAGCACCTTCGCGGCGGCCTCGGCGATGGAGATCGCCAGCGCCGCCCCGGTGCCCTCCCCAAGGCGCAGCCCAAGGTCGAGCAGCGGCCTCGCGCCAAGGTACTCGAACATGTGTTCGTGCCCAATCTCCACGGACTTGTGCGAGTAGATCATGTACTCCTTGCAGAGGGGGCAGAGAAGCGCCGCGATGATCGCACCCGCGGTCGAGATGAATCCGTCCACCACGACAGGGATCCCGAGCGATGCCGCCCCCAGAATGCAGCCCGCTATTCCCCCTATCTCGAAGCCGCCGACCTTGGACAGCACGTCGAGTCCGTCTTTCGGGTCCGGCCTGTGGAGCGCAAGCGACGCCTCGATCACCTCGATCTTCCGCCTGAGCCCCTCGTCCGTGAGCCCGGCCCCCCTGCCGGTCGCCAGAGGCACCGCTACACCGGTGACGGCGCAGGCGATGGCCGTGGATGGAGTTGTGTTGCCTATGCCCATCTCGCCCGTGCCGAGGATGTCCATCCCGGCCCTGGCCTCCTCGAGGGCCGCCGCAATGCCGTTCTCCAGGGAATGAACAGCCTGCTCGCGCGTCATGGCGGGCCTCCTGAGCATGCTCGCCGTCCCTCGCGCGACCTTGCGGATTTGAAGTCCCTCCACAGGCTCGAAGTCGTGGTCCACCCCCATGTCGACCAGCACGACCCTGGCGCCGACGTGCCTGCCGAGCACGTTCACACCCCCGCCGCCCCGCAGGAAGTTCATGACCTGCTGGACCGTGACCTGCCTCGGGTAGAGGGCGACCCCCTCGTCGACCACCCCGTGGTCGCCGGCCATCGTCAGGATCACCTTGTCGCGGATCCTGGGCCGCGCGGTTCTCATGATCCCGGCAAGTCTTACGGAGAGCTCCTCCAGCCTGCCGAGACTCCCCAGGGGCTTGGTGAGCTGGTCCTGTCGCCTGCGGGCTTCCTCCATGGACTTGGTGCAAAGAGGTCGTACTGCATCGATAGTGCGTTGTAGGGACGTCATGATGCCTCCTTCGTCGTATCCCGCCGCGGCGGGAGTATGTCAAGTCAAGGTCTGCAGATAGCGCTATTTCAGCCTCTGGGGCAGGCCCGCCACCAGCAGCCAGGCCTCGTCGGCCTCGCGGGCGACAGCCTGGTTGGCCCACCCGAGGGTGTCGCGAAAGAGCCTGCCCAGCCTCGACGTGGGGACTAGCCCGCACCCCGTCTCGTTGGAGACGACTATCAGGGCGCAGCGACTGCGCCTGGCGGCGGCCAGCAGCTCGTCCACCCTGGCGAGAATAAAATCCGTTACGCCGTTATCCTCCTGCTCCTCCTGCGCGTGGAGCATGTTGCTGACCCACAGGCCCAGGCAGTCCAGCAGGACGACCGTATCCGCCCCAGCCCTTTCCAGTTCCTCGACCGCCGTGAAGGGGGCCTCGACCGTGCGCCAGGAGGACGGCCTGCGCTCGCGATGCCTGGCTATCCTGTCGACCATCTCCCGGTCGTCGGGCCGGGATTCGCAGGTCGCGAGGTAGACGACGCTCCTGCCCTCGCCCTCCAACTCGAGGGCGAGCTTCTCCGCCCACGAGCTCTTGCCGCTGCGCGCACCCCCCAGGATGAATACTATCCTTCCCATGACCCCCTCCTCGAGAACGCACCCAGGCGCTCGATCAGCAGATCGTTCTCCCTCTCCGTCCTGACTCCGACCCTGACGTAGCCCGGCAGGCCGAAGGACGCGCAGTCGCGAACCAGTATGCGGTCCCGCCAGAGGTACTCCTTCAGCGCCGCCGTGTCGCCCACCCTGAACAGCAGGAAGTTCGCGCTCGGCTCCAGCGGGCTGTAGCCCACGCGGCGAAGCCCCTCCGCCATCCTCCCGGCGAGCCTGCGGATCTCGCGCCACTGCTCCCGGTAGTATTCGCCCTGGCGAAGAGCCTCTATCCCGGCCTCCTGCGCGCAGGCATTAACGCTCCAGGGAGGTTGCAGGGCGACCAGCGGGCGGATGACACTCCCTGCGGAGGCGACGTACCCGAGCCTCAGCCCCGTGAGCCCGTAATCCTTGGTCATCGACCTCATCACCAGCAGGTTCGGCGACGGCAACAGATGGACCAGCGACGAGCCCGGGGGGGAGAAGTTCACGTAGGCCTCGTCGATCACCAGCAGCGCCCCCGCACCCTCGCAGGCGCAAAGCAGCTCCCTTGCCTCCTCGCGGGAGGGGAGCGCGCCGGTCGGATTGTTCGGCGAGCAGACCCAGACAAGGGACGGGCGTCGCTCCCGGACCGCGGTCGACAGCCGGCGGGACGGGAAGGAGAATCCCTCGTCCTCTCTCGCGGGCACTAGCTCGAAGTCTGCCCCGGCGAGCCGCGACGCGGCCTCGTACTCCCCGAAGGCCGGCGACGCGGCCATGGCA
>Ga0255345_1006822_pt1 | contig 10952 bp, 8 predicted proteins | sample wastewater_treat_6_FD_192415 | JGI IMG/M metagenome (GOLD analysis project Ga0255345, IMG submission 192415) | Wastewater microbial communities from Lulu Island WWTP, Vancouver, Canada - plant20 | ecosystem: Engineered > WWTP > Wastewater > Unclassified | place: Canada: Vancouver, British... | reverse complement strand
ATCATTATAATATGCAGCCCGGTCAGGAGCCATCATTGGCCGGGCAGCAGCATAGCGCCAACCTCCAAGGAAAAAAGCGGCTGCAAACAACGCATGGGGCAACCGTTTATCAACACGCGTCAGCTGGCGCAGATAATGTGTTAAAACCCATGCTTTTGGCAATCGCCAGGAGAGAATCAGCGCCAGAAAACACAACAAACTCCCCATAAACCAGCCCCAGGCTGGGATTGAAATTTGGTCAGTCAGCAGAATTCCGCTCAAGCAGGCCAGAGCCAACCAAAAGAAGGGCAAAAATCCGTGGAAGGGTGAGCGTTTCGGTGGATGTTCCGATGCTAGCGCTGGCAAGATGGACCTTTCGAAAAGCCTGTTTCAGACGGGTTAATGGCTTAATTTTATCAAATTATTTTCGCCACATAAGAGTTAGACTGCTATCACGCAAATCTTACATCACAAAACGCACAGGCTTTTAATCATGGATGCTGAAATGAATTTTTAAAATTTATTAACGAAATAGGTCTTAAATCGGAAAATTTAAACTTCGAGAAGATTCGTTGCAGTTATTTCAACATGTTTATTTTGCGAATAATGTCTTTAATTCAATTAATCTTCTTGTATTTCTGATCCGCTATGCCTTGCTTTGTTCTGCGCGTACCTCTGCCAGCAGATTCAATATCTGTTTATGGATTACAGGGTTGGCACACAGAATACTGGCTGGCTTTTTTAAATAATCCGGGCCGCCATTAATATCCGTCACCATACCGCCGGCCTCCTCCACAATCAGTCCCCCAGCAGCAATATCCCACTGGCAGTTTTCAACCCCCCAATAACCATCCAACCTCCCTGCAGCCACATAAACGGTATCCAATGCGGAGGAACCCAGCCGGCGCACGGTCATCGCCTGTTGATTGACGCGTATAAAATTGGCTGCATTGTTATCTTGCGGATTTTCTGCTGTGGTTAAAAAACCGGTCGCCAAGAAACATTCTTCTAAAACCGTGCGCTGTGCCACTTGTATTGGAGCCCCATTCAAGGTTGCGCCATGGCCGCGCTGGGCAGAAAACATTTCATCCCGCAAAGGATCGTAAACCACGCCCAGCATTACCTTTCCCTGATAGGCATATCCAATAGAAATCGAATAAAAAGGGATACCATGGGCATAATTGAGGGTACCGTCCAGGGGATCGATAAACCATTGATGATCTTTCAAGCCTGATGATTCTCCGGATTCTTCGGCGATGATAGAATGCTCGGGGAAAGCTTGCCAGATGGAATCGATTAAATAGCGTTCAGATGCATAATCCGCCTGGGTGACCAGATCCTTGCTGCTTTTATGAGTAACATTCAAATCTTCAGGTTTAAAATTTTTCAGAATATCACCCGCGTTGGCAGCAATATGCTTAACGAAATCGAGGGTGGGGTTCATAATGAGGTTCCTTTCATCGTGTTGATCAGCTCAGGGCTTCATTGTAGCACATAGAAAAGGTATCAATGGGGATGAGACTAACCGAAATTTGGAATTTGATACTCATAAATAGAGGTTAACGAATTTTTGGCAAAATTAATACGGGATTGCCGATGTATAATCAGCCTGAAAGGTTAGCAAACTTTATTTGGCGGATATTTTCAACATCGGATAACCCCTGATCCCAATTCCTAAATGATCGCAAGCCATGATTACTCTACGTCTTGACAATGTTGCTTTTTCATATCCAGCCACGCCCATTTTCACAAATGCCTCCTGTGAAATCCAGGAGGGTTGTTACGGAGTGATCGGACCTAACGGCAGTGGCAAAACCACCCTTTTGCGGTTGATCCTTGGTGAGCTAAAACCGGATGCGGGTTCAATTTTACGCCACAGGCGATTGCATGCGGCTTATATGGCTCAGGAAGTGGAATTGGATCCCGAACTGCCTGCGAGTGAAGTGGTCCGCCAGGGTGCAGTCCGCATCTTGGCGCTTGAAAACAAGCTGGCTGCGCTGGAATCCAAATTTGCTGACCCCGGTTATTATCTTAACGAAAAACGATTATCTCGGTTGATTGATGAACAGGAAAGTACTTTAACTGCCTATCACGACTTGGGAGGACCCGGTCTCCAAGGGCAGATCAACGCCCTGATGATTGATATCGGGTTCAAAAACCATGAGCTGAGCCTGCCCGTTAAAAGCTTGAGCGGTGGGCAAAAGAAACTTTTGGGCTTGGCGCGCATCATTATTGGTCGACCGGACATCCTTTTGCTGGATGAACCGGATAATCACCTGGACCTTGACGGCAAAGCCATGCTTGGTAAATTGATCCAATCTTTTCCGGGCACCGTGATCATCGTCTCCCATGACCGGTATTTTTTGGATATGGTTGTGGATGAAATACTGGAAGTAGACAGAGGCGGCATTGAGCAGTTCAAAGGCAATTATTCAGAATATATCTTCGAAAAACAACTGCGCATGCAACGGCAGGCGGTGTTGTATCACGCCCAGAAAAAAGAAATCACTCGTTTAGAACAAGCTGCCAAACGCCTGTTGATGTGGGGCAAGATCTACGACAACCCCAAGTTTTCCAGCCGGGGAATTAATATCCTTAAACGGCTGGACCGGCTGGAGAAAATTGAACGTCCTCCATCGGATGAGGGAAGAATTGAAATCGACCTGGGCGGTTGGCGTGGAAGTGAAAAGGTGCTTGAAGTTGCCGCGCTTCAAAAAGGATTTCCTGTTAATAATGAACGAGAACGGATTATCGTACTGGATAATATTAACTTGCTCTTACGCTATGGTGACCGCGTGGGATTGATCGGCCCCAATGGTGTCGGTAAATCATTGCTGATCCATCTGATATTGGGGAAGATAACACCCGATGCCGGGACAATTTATATTGGCCCCAGTGTAAAACCAGGTTATTATGCCCAGGAGTTTGAGACGCTGAACCCGAAAAAGGGTTTGTTGGAAACCATTTGTAAAGCGGGAAGTTTTTCAGAAAATCGGGGGGTTGCTTTTATGAAGAAATATGCATTCGGTTACGAACAGCGAGATACCCCAATCGGATCGCTTTCAGGCGGCGAACGCGCCCGTCTACAAATTGCTTTGATCACCCTGTCGGGCGCTAACTTCCTCCTGTTGGACGAACCCACCAATCATCTCGATATTCCATCCTGCGAGGTCCTGGAGGATGCCTTGCTGGAATTCAATGGTACTTTACTGGCAATTTCGCACGACCGGTATTTCCTCGATCGAATAGCCACCCGGATTGTTGAATTGCATGGTGAAGGTATTAGCGAGTATTTAGGCAATTATTCTGATTACGAAAATCAGCGTTTTGTTTCAAACCCACCTGCTTAAATTGGTGAGCGCCAGGGACGCCGACCCTGGCGCTCATCAGAAGGAGAAGAAAAGTGTCTTTGGTGAAAATATTGTAGCAAATGATGGGTTCGTCTACTTGACGATTACCCTACGATCACCCTACGCTCACTCTTCAATCACCAACAATGTGTCAATTCCTTAGTTCGCATTCTTTTTAAAATTTTTCTTTCACACATGAAAATAGTTTTTATTCATAACGCAAAGCTTCAACCGGCGCAAGATTGGCTGCCCGGTTAGCTGGGTAATATCCAAAGAAAACACCCACAGCCGCTGAAAATAAAGTTGCCAACAAAACCGAGTTTAAAGTCACAGCAATTTCAAGAGGGGTACCGCTTCGGGTGGCAATCTGGCTGACAACGGTCGAAATCGCCCAGCCCAAGGCTATCCCAATCATGCCGCCAAACAGGCTTAAGAGCACCGATTCCGTCAAAAATTGAACCAGGATATCCGTTTTTCTGGCACCCAGTGCTTTACGCAATCCAATTTCGCGAGTGCGCTCCGTTACCGATACGAGCATGATGTTCATAATCCCAATTCCCCCTACCAATAGTGAAATCGCACCGATACCGCCCAGGAAGATGGTCAGCACATTTGTGATCGTGGCGGCGACCGCCAGAAAATCCTGTTGATTGAGCAGGGTGAAATCGTCGGGGCTGCGCGGCGGAATACGGTGTACCCTGCGCAAGACCGTGCGGATCTGCCGGATTGCCAGATCTGCCTGATCCGAATTGATCATAGATGCCAAAATAAACTGAACCCGGTCGGGTGCGCCGCTACGCGGCAAGCGCGCTTGAGCGGTAGAAATAGGAATATAGATATTATTATCTGGATTATTAAAGGCACTGCCGCCTTTTGCTTCCGCCACACCCACAATACGGTAGGGGTAGCCGCCGATACGTATGGTGTTCCCTACCACGCCGGAGCTGCGGCCGAAAAATTGCTCTGCCCTCGATGGACCCAAAACAACCACGGCGCTGCGACCTTCAACCTGTGCAGCGCTGATGAATACGCCTTCCGCCATATTCAGATTTTGCACATGCTGGTAATCTGGCGTGATGCCAAGAATGGACGTTGAAACGCTGCGATCGGCCTGGGTGATTTTGGCAGAACCGGTAAAAACCGGAGCGACATAAGCAATTTCAGATGCCTGTGTGGAGGCTGCTAAGGCCTGGGCATCCCGTAGGGTTAGATCTTTAGGGTTTGTAACTTCTTCATTAGTATTGCCCTGCAGGATATAAATCACATTGGTGCCAATGCTTTCAATCTCTCCGGTAATCGAATCCCCCGCACTTTCGCCTAAAGAAAGCAGGGCTATCACCGATGCCACACCAATGACAATTCCTAATATCGTCAGGAGTGAGCGCAGTTTATTTGCACTCAGGCTTCCAATCGCCTCTTTGATATTCAGAAAAATGTTCACCAGCGCTTCTCCTCATTTTCGATCAATCCGTCGCGCAGATGAATAACGCGTTGAGCCATCCCGGCTACCTCAGCATCGTGGGTCACAATCAATAGTGTGGTCCCATTATTTTTATTCAGCGAAATCAATAACTTCATAATCTCTTCACCGGAGGTTGAATCGAGGTTGCCGGTAGGTTCATCTGCCAGAATAATGGCGGGATTGTTAACCAGAGCACGGGCAATGGCAACGCGCTGCTGCTGACCGCCAGAAAGCTCATTTGGTCGATGGTCCACACGATCAGCCAGCCCTACGGCTTCCAGGGCGTTAAGCGCCAATTCTTTTGGATTCTTATTGTGCCCGGAGTAGCGCAGGGGCAAGGTAACATTCGCCAATGCGGTAGCGCGCGGCAAAAGATTAAACTGCTGGAACACAAACCCAATCTTGCGATTGCGAACTTCTGCTAACTCGTCATCCACAAGGGTCGATACCAGCTCGCCATCCAGGTAATAATTTCCATCGGTGGGCGTATCCAAACAGCCAATCATATTCATCAGCGTGGATTTACCCGAACCGGAGGGACCCATTATCGCCAGAATTTCCCCGAGAGATACATTAAAACTTACACCGCAAAGAGCGTGCACCTTAATCTCTCCCATCTGGTAGATTTTGGTCAAGTTTTCAATTTGTATGACGTAATCTTGCTCAGTCATTGTTTTCCTAATTTCCAAATCTACCAAAGCCTCCACCGCCCGGGTGCCCGCCGAAGGGCATCGCTCCGGTGATTTCAGGCGGTGGATTGAGAACAATTAATTCACCCTCCTGAATATCTGCTTCAATCACTTCACTATAAAAGTCTGAATAAAATCCCAGAACAACAGGAACTGCGATGTACTCGCCGCCCCGTCGCACATAAACCTGCTCGTGTCCATTAACGCTGACGATAGCATCATTGGGAATCACAAAAACATTTTCAATCTCTTCAATCAAGATAGTTACAGCTGCGGTCATGCCGGGTCGGATACGTGCATCCGCATCCAACATTTTCAGGGTAACCGTGTATTCAACAACCCCCAAACCGGATATACCAACTGGAGAAATCTCTGACACCTCTCCAGTAAAGGTGTTTTCAAAGTAAGCATCAAACACCAATTGGGCTGGCTGACCAACCCGCACAAAAGGAATATCGATCTCGGAAATTTGCACTGCCAGGCGTAAATCTGAAAGGTCATCCAGTTGCACAGCCCGGGTGCCAATCTGAACCACATCCCCAACCTGAGCAGGCAGATCTGTCACCGTACCGGCAAAGGGTGCCTTTATTGTAGGGCTATCCAAGCGAGATTGGGCAATTGCCAGCCGGGTCTCTAAAATGGTCACCTCATCGGGGTCTGGTCCATTGATAAGCAGATTCACCCGGTTTTTCAACTTGGTTAAGCGAGCGGCGGCAATTTCAAGATCTAAGTCTGCTTCGGCAATTTCACGTTCACTGAATTCGGACAGACAATAATTTAAATTTGCCTGGGCGGTGTTCACCCTTTGCAGATTGGTCGCATTCTGCTGAAATTTATAGATCTGTTCGGCCTGTTCCAGGGCTTCTTCCAGGTCTTCAATGCGCTCATCCGAGCAACGCTGAAAATTCATCGCCTTGCGTTTAGATTGTAGATCCTCTACTCGCTCTTCAGCGTTAAGCATGTCCAGTCGGGTCTGTGCCAGGTCTACCCCCCAGTTTTCATGCAATTCATCCAGTGCTCTCTGGGCGTTGATTACATCGATTTCCGCTTGCAGAATTTCCACCGAGAGTGAATCTGCCGCAAGTGACATCAAGACCTGATCTTTCTCAATCCGATCTCCGACAACCACAGCAACCTCGCCCACGATCCCACTGGTAGACCAGGTCAAAACAGCAGTTTGTACAGGCTGAACAGTGCCTGAAGCAAAAATAAAGGCACTCAGACTATCCCGTCGATAGGGTTCTGTTTCAATATTTGCAAATACATGTTTGGCGGTCTGGCGGGCATTGAAAAATCGCCATCCAAAAAATAAACCGGCCAGAATCAGGACTATAAGCAGTAACCAGAGCCTTTTTTTATTCCTTCTTGTTTCGCTTGTTTTCGTCATGCTTTTCCTCCAACGACTTCACTTAGCATGCATTTATCATCATCGCGCCCTTCAATGTTTGTTGAAGGACAGGTTTTTTCAATATTTTCAGTTTTATTCCCTGCCAACTTTAGAATTCTACCCGCTGAGGTTTTGAATTGTTATCAATGCAAAGGCTTACCATTCACCGCATCCAATTCCCCAATAACAATTCCAAGCGCAGGAAATGTAATCTCGAAACATCAAATTCTGGAGGATACATTTTGCATTAGACAACCCTGACGATTCTATTTATAATTATGTTCAGCCTCAATTCAATGACGAAAGCTTATGGAGGATTTATGACACGAAAATCACTTGGTTTTGTACCTCTCGTCTGGCAGTGTGGGTTTTGCCAAACAATGAACCCTGGTCCGATTAAAAGCTGCACCGGGTGCGGTGCTCCGCAACCTGAGGATGTAGAATTTTTACAGGTTGATGAAGAGCGTTTCAACTTCATCAAAGATGAAGCTCTGGTGCGCATGGCGAAAACAGGCCCCGATATTCATTGCCCCTTTTGTGGTACACGCAACCTTGCGACGAATGATATTTGTAAAAACTGCGGTGGTGATCTCAGCTGGGGCGGTAAAGAACGCCAGACCGGTCAGCGGGTACGCACCATCGGTGAGGCGAAAACAGACTCACAACCTAAAGAAGAACGGAAAAAGAGCAAGGCTCCGCTGGTGATAATTTTCATTGTCCTGGCGGTAATTGTGGGGTGTATCGTATTAATGGTCATGCTTCTTAAAACAGATGACGTCAAGGCTACCGTTTACGATGTTAATTGGGAGCGATCAATCGGTATTGAGGTCTATACGTCGGTCACTGATACCGCCTGGCGGGATGAGGTACCTTTTGGCGCCAAGGTCGGCTACTGCACGTCCATGCACCGCTATACATCCGATACTTATGTTGCCGGCGCCGTGGAGGTGTGCGGTGAGCCTTACGTTGAAGATACAGGCACCGGGGTCGGCGAGGTCGTCCAGGACTGCTCCTACGAGGTGTATGATGATTACTGCGAATATACGGCAATGGCATGGGTCCAGGTGGATGCAGTTACAGCAAGCGGCTTTGATCACAATCCTTACTGGCCTGCGCTTAATTTACAATCCGACGAGCGTGAAGGGGAGCGCACGGAAACCTATGTAATCAATTTCCGGGATGGCAGCGATACCTACCGTTTCACAACCAGGAACTATGAAATATTCTCACAAGCAGAAATTGGCAGCCGCTGGATTTTGAATATCAATCAATTGGGCGGCATCCAATCTTTGCAACCGGTCAAATAAGACCGCGTTTAAAGCAGTTGCTGAAGATGTTGCCAGCCCACCTTCGTTTTTGGTGGGCTGGTTTTATTAATATCTCTGATCTCGTAGAAATTTCCTGCAAAAATTTCCACTCGCAACGAAAATCGGGTGCCATTCCGTCTAAACTGCCCGGAAAATTTCCCCATCACCGGTCATCTCAACGGTTTGCCCGGGCTGCAAGATGAGAAAATCTGCATCCCATGTCGCATTCAGTAAACGCCGGATCAGTGCCAGGTCGCCAGCCAGGCATTCAAAGCGCCAGCCGCGGCGTTGTGCATCGTTCCGAGCACGCTCCGAGGCTTTAACGCCATTCCCATTCCCAAGGTCAATATAAGCGGCACGCTCATAATGTTCCTGCCAGGCTTGCATTACCTCCATCAGGTAAGTGGCATTATCTGCGCCATATTTTTCAAGATAGACAGCATAAAGAGTTTCCGCATCCCCTGCAGTAAACGCTCCTATTGCTAAGGAGTTTGTTTCATAATCACCCCGCTCGACAAAATCTTGCACGTACCAATTCGTACCCGGACAGTTTGCAAACTCCGCGTTATAACGCGTCCGTCCGCCCAAAAACAGGGTGATGCAATCATGTGCGCGTGGGATCACCAGCGGAATCCTCCCCGCCATCAAACCATGGGCGGCTTTTCCACACAAACCATAGGCTAAGACAACCGCATCATAATTACCCGCTTGATCAGCCTTATGAATATGGGATTGCAACACCTCTCTTAAATTCTTTGGTGTAACGTGTAGCCCAAAAGGTTCCAAAACCACGTTCACCACATGGGGAGAGTGAGCCGCTGCCAGATAGACCGGGCGCGCCATCACATCGCAGGCAACGCACAAAATCCGCACCCGCCCGCCTTACAGTTTAGACCAGAATTGATTCAGCGCATTAAACACCCGCTGAGGCGCTTCCCAGTGGGGCAATCCTTTCGTGGGAGAAATGCGGATGCCCTCCCAATTTTCGCATTCATGCAATAGCGTGGGCAGCATTTCGAAATTTGTGTGGGGATCGCGATCATAAATTACCAAAACAGGCTGTTTGAGCATCATATAAACGGTCTCTCGCACAGCCGGGGTGTAGAACTTACCGCTCAAAAAGTAAGTCGGTGCATACTGTGCACCGGGCTGATGGGCTGTTTGGTAAGCATAATCTACAAACTCATCCGGAACCATCCCTTCAAAACTCTTGTTAAGGAAAACCTGGATACTCGGTCTACTGGAGGCCAGATCAAATAAGGGACGATTCCATACGGGTATGGCCAAGCCTGCATATAATTTATTTTTTGTACCGCGAAGATCAGCACGCTCAGCAAGCCTGTCCATTCGAGGAGGTTTAAAGCCGGTGGGCGAGATCATAACAAGCGATCGAAATTGATCAGGAACATAGGTGGCCGCTCGGGCAGCAAATTCACACGAGATTGAAAGCGCAACAACGTCAGCGGGTTTTTTAATCACCTCAGTGAGGAAGTCGCTGATCGCGTTTTGATAAAGCAGCGGGCTGTACAACCGATCCGATCGTTCCGAAAAGCCAAATCCGGGGAGATCGAGAGCGTAAACCGGTCGCGTACCCCGGAAATGTTCAAAAATTGGTTTAACTTCGTAGGCACTGGCAGCAACATTGATGCTGTGCAGCAAAACCAGGGGCGTCCCCTTGCCACGTGTATCCGCATAAAAACTGATCCTCCCCGCGCGCGTGGAGACGTAGTCGTGTTGATCAGCATCGAGGGCTTTATCGATAGGTGCATCATGGCGAATATATTTCCGGCTAAAGAGGATCCAACCACCAACAGCGGCAGCCGTAACGGAGGCTAATCCTGCCACACCTTTGGCTGTATTTTTTATCGCTTTTTTCATTAAAAACCTCCAGTTAAGATCGGCTTTCACATTAAGTAAAGCCTTCCTATACTTTAGCACATTTTTACTCGATTAAGCACATGACAAAACCTTAACCCACAAATATTCCTTTTTTAAAGAGGCTATCCGCGTTCATTATCCTTTTTATATTAAAAAGTCGGTCAGAACAACCTCTCTCACAACAAAATGAATGCTCAATCCATATGGTTTCGATTTATAATAAGCGCATTCTTTATTTTACCGAGGAGGACTCCATGGAGACAATCGAGAAAAAGCGTGCCCAAACAGCCTGGGCGATGTACGATTGGGCAAACTCAGCCTTTGCCACCACCATTATGGCTTCAATTCTGCCAAATTATTTCGCAGCCTATATCGCTACCGAAGGCGCTCTGGCGATTTGGGGATACACTGTCGCAATCGGCAGCCTGGTTGCTGCCCTAATCAGCCCGTTACTGGGTGCCATTGCCGATTTTCGCGGTTCGAAGAAAAAATTCATGGCATTCTTCCTTGCCTTGGGGGTAATCAGCACCGCGCTGCTTTTTCTGGTCAAATCTCCAGATGATCAATTGCTGGCATCGGTGTTGTATATCCTGGGCACAATTGGATTTGCCGGCTCAATGGTGTTTTATGATGCCCTGTTGCCCCACATTGCAGATGACGATGAAATTGATCAGGTTTCATCAAAGGGCTATGCCCTGGGCTATATTGGCGGTGGTTTGCTGTTGCTGATCAATGTTATCATGATCTTTTTTGGCCCAAAATTGCTACCCACCATGAGTGAGGAAGCAGCCACCATGCTGATGATGCGCCTGAGTTTGGCCAGCGTAGCCGTCTGGTGGGCTGTTTTTTCGATTCCTATTTTCAGACGGGTTAAAGAGCCCGTCCGTATGGTAGAAACCA
>Ga0255345_1006818_pt1 | contig 10955 bp, 13 predicted proteins | sample wastewater_treat_6_FD_192415 | JGI IMG/M metagenome (GOLD analysis project Ga0255345, IMG submission 192415) | Wastewater microbial communities from Lulu Island WWTP, Vancouver, Canada - plant20 | ecosystem: Engineered > WWTP > Wastewater > Unclassified | place: Canada: Vancouver, British... | reverse complement strand
AGTAGTAGACGCTAACAAAAAACCAGAGAACCAGCAGAGACCATAGAGGAATGATACAGGCTAAAACAACTCTACTTCCGAAAAGATACATTAGCCTGACCTTGTCCCAAATGGGACGAGGTTCAGCTAAAACAACTCTACTTCCGAAAAGATACATTAGCGGAAGTAGAAAAGAGGGTAAAAAGACCCCTCACACAATGACGATAAAAGACCTCTGTATGATGATATACACATACAGCTATACAGACCACTAAAAGAGAGGGGGCTATACTTTGAAGCCACAGGAACAGAAAACAGAATTTATAAGGCTTAGGGCAGAGGGGAAAAGCTACTCTGTTATAGCCGATACTCTCCATATATCTAAAAGCACTTGCACAGCATGGGAGCGGGAGCTTAAGGACGCTATAGCAGAACTCAAACAGGAACAGCTTAACGAACTTTACAGCTCTTACTTTATGACAAAGGAAGCCAGAATAAAGAAGCTGGGGGACACGCTGGACGGCATTAACACCGCCTTAGACGGAGCAGACCTTAGCCAGATACCCACAGAGAAGCTATTAGAGTACAAGCTCAAGTATACGGAAGCTCTAAAAGGGGAGTATACAGGGAGCGGAACGCCCTACCAGTTTACAGCCGATAAAATAGAGCCTAAAGACATTGTAACGGCTTTAGGAGACCTCTTAAACAGAGTGAGAGCTGGAGAAGTAACCCCAGAGCAAGCGAACAGGGAAAGCACCGTTATAGCTAATCTCTTAAGGGCTTATGACACAGTAGAAGTAAAAGCTAAGTTAGACGCTCTGGAAACTATAGTAGGAAGTAGGGGCTAAGTTATGGCTAACACAAATAATATAAACCGCTTATTGAAGAAAAAAGGCTGGACTGGAGAGGAAGTAGGAAAACTTCTTATAGCCAGTATGCTTAACGATATAAAGCAACAGGGGCAAGCAGAGAAAACCCCTCTATTTTCTCAAAAAGACTTTGAGAACATGGAAAGCTCCCTAACAAGTGATTATGACTATCTTACTTATGGGGTATACAGAGACCTCTACAGCTCCATTATAGATAGCTTTAACAGGGGGCAAGGGCTTTACCAGCAATTTTTTAACGGCTTTTCACGCCTTTTTACAGACCTTAGAGAAGCACAGAACGCAGATAACGCACAGAAAAGCCTTGATGATATACCGCTCATAATGACAGAGAGCCAGTATAACAGGCTGGAAGCGGAAGCGGTAAAGACCCTTAGCGGGTACAAGGATAGCTTTTGCGCTCTTATGTTTCATTGTCTGGATAACTTCTTAGAAGCAGACGAAGCCTATATAAAAGAGGAAGCCCCCGCAATATGGGAAGCTCTGGAAGCCACTAAGAAGATACCCGCCACAGGAAACCGCTTTTTACCGCTCTATAATGAGACTTACGGAGAGGGCTACTATAGCCTACCAGATGGACGAAGAAGCGACCAAATGACAGGCGAGGAGTGGCAAAAGACCTTAGAAGAAGAATTTTTGAAAAGCCACAAGCTAACCATAAACGGAGAGACAGTACAGCATTATAACCAGAACCGCCTTATTAAGAGCTACGAGCTTTACTTTAAAGGGGCTAAAGCTATCAGAGCGGAGCTTTTAGAGCGGACAGGCAAAGCCACAGACCTTACGGACGAAGAATTAGAGGAAGCTCTGGAAGATACTATAGACCATGTAGGCAGAGCGGGCTTTAATCCAAACGCCGAACAGATAGCGGAAGCTCTGGACTTCTCAACGCCTACAGAGTGGCACACTTACGAAGAACCGCCAGAGGGCTTAACTCTTTATGACCTCTTAGAGCTGTACCCAGAGGAATTTAGGGGAGCTTTTGAAGCGGACGAAAAGGAAGCCCTAAAGCACTTTAAAAAGGACGCTCCCGCCCTGTATGACGCTCTCAAAGCCTATATAGAGAGTAAAGTACCGCAAGCCAGAGGGCTTAAGCCTAACCAGCTCCACAAGGATATTATTAGCTGGGGGGAGCTTGTTACTACAGGGCTTATAGGCTGTAGCGAACTCATACAGCCAGACGATAGACAGATTATAGATATAGCCACAAGGGGAGAGGATACAACCGAAAACAAAAGCAAACGCCTTAGAACAGGGCTAAAGGGTATAGCTATCCTTAAACACCCCGCCCCTTTTCAGATGGACGAACAAGGGGACTATATAGAGCAGAAAAGCCCGCTCTTATTCTTCCAAAGCCTTTATACCTTAGAGGGGGACGGAGAGAATATAGCGGAGCTACAGGGCTATATAGACACCCTCATAAACCCCGCTTTAGGCTATCTCTATGCCTTTAATACCCTCATGGAGATTATAGGGAAAGTATACGATTTACCAGAGCTTGCGGAAGTGGCTTATTATGATACTTCCCTCTTTGAAAGTAAAATGAGGGGCTTTAATGGTATGCTTTATATCTTCTACCATGATGTTTACGGCAACGAAGCCGAAAAACAGCACAAGAGAGCCATTATAAAGGAAGCCTTTAGACCGCTGGAAACAGAGACCTTAAAGCCCTCACAGGAAGCCATAGAGGAGATAACAGCGGAGCTTACAAAGCTGGGGTTTAGTAGTGACGCAAGGAAAAAGCTAAAGTATCTGGACGCATTTATAGACCGCCTTATGAATAGCAGAGAGGGGGCTTTATAAATGGGAGTACAGAATAAAAACAGCACAAGGGCAGAGCTGGAAGCCTATAAGAAGAAAACACAAGCGGAGACCCTTAGAGCCTTAGAGGAAGCTGTAGCGGAGACGAAGCCCGCCAGCTCCAGAGTAGCCCCCTCTATTCTCCCCACAGACGATAGAGAAAAGAGTACCTTTAGCACGATAAGACAGGGTACAGCTACTAACGCTCTTACAAAGGTAAAAGCCAGCACGAAGCGGAACACAGTTATAGACCCTATCACAGGGACAGCTACTATAAAACAGGGCAACCTCACTATAACCATTCCAGACTTTACGGAGCTTACAGGCTTTAAAACTTCTACCTACCAGCTCTTAGACGCTCTCACAGTAGCCTTAACAGAGACAGGAGCTAAAAGCCCTGTAGTAGCTCTATCCTTAGAGGAATACATGGCAAAGAGGGGGCTTAAGGACAAAAAGGAAGCCAGAAAACAGGCTACAGACGATTTAGAGACCCTCTTTAACGCTAAAATATCCTTTAAGGAAAAGCGGAAAAATGGGCAAGAGCAAGACTTCCACGATATAAGGATTATAGACAGTAAGGGCATTAGAAAAGGCGTTATAAATGTTTCATTCGGAACAGCCTTTTACAATATCCTTTTAGGCTATCCTATCATGCCTTACCCCGCTCAACTCTGGACGCTCAACAGCAAGCGCAACCCTAACAGCTTTTACCTACTAAGGAAGATAGCAGAGCATAAAAACATGAATGTAGGGAAGAAGAACGAAGATATTATAGCTGTAAAGACGCTCTTAGCTGTAGCTCCTAATCTTCCCTCTTATGAGGAAGTAATGGCAACAGGGAGACAGCTTAACCAGAGAATTATAGAACCCTTTGAGCGGGATATGGACGCTCTGGAAGATACCCTAACATGGACATATTGCCACAGTAACAACTCCCCGCTTGCGGACGAAGAATTAGCAAGCCTTAGCTATGATACTTTTATCTCCCTCTTAATAAAGACGGATTGGAAGCTCTACCCAGACCAGACCGCCAGACTTGAGAGAAAAGCGGAGCGGATAGAACAGGCAGAACAGGGGAAGAAGCGCAAGACCTCTAAGAAGAAAAAAGCAGATACAGAGTAGAGGTGAGAGGGCGGGAGCTGGACAGGCTACCCGCTCTTTTCCGCTAATTGGCAAGCAGTGCATACATGGACGTTTTTAGCTGTATGCCTTGTTAGGGGAAGCCCCCTAAAACCCTAAAATCCGAAAGCTACCCAGAGTACAAAACCCTGTTTTGTGCGAGGAGTGTATTTCGCTCCATTCGGAGAAATTGAAAAAAAGGGGGGGTAACAATGAGCCAACATTTAGAGCCTTTAAGAGAAGAAGCCCTACAAGATATAGCTTTTCACTTACTCCCCGCTCCAGACAGAACGGAGAAAAAAAGGGGGGTAACGATGAGCAAAAAGGGGGGTAACGATGAGCAAGAGGGGGGGTAACGATGAGCAAAAAGGGGGGTAACGATGAGCATAACTTTTTTGAAACCCTTGTAAATACAGGCTTTTTAGCCCCTCTCCAAACCCTAATATAACTAATATAACTAATATATTTAAGTAGCGCACACCGCCCCGCTTGTATGCGGGCGGTATGCTATCATAAAGAAGCCCCAGAGCCTATAAAAATAAGCTGGGGAGCGGGGGTACTCTTTTCCTTAAAGGCTGTAGGGGGTATGCAAATCTCCAGCAGATAGGAAGCGGAAAACGGCGGGGGAGCATCATGCAAAAAATTGCATAATTCAAAAGGGGTATTAACCCCTGTAGAAATCAAAGCCAGAGAGGAGCTTTATAGACGATGGAAAGACAGGAAGCCAGAGAACAGCTTAAAGAACAGCTTAAGCCTTATGTAGAGAGCATAACCCGCAAGAGCAAGGGGGCTAATATGTATGTATGCCCGCTATGCGGAAGCGGTACAGGAAGCCACAGCACAGGGGCTTTTAGCATAAAGGGGACAAGCTGGAAGTGCTTTAGCTGTAACGAGGGCGGGGACATATTCGACCTTATAGGGAAGCATGAGGGGATAACAGATTATAGCGAACAGCTAAAGAGAGCTGGGGAGCTTTTCGGAGTATCCATAGACAGCTACAGGGCTACAGCTCAAGAGGATTTTAGAGAGTACCAAAACCCGCCCAAAAACGAACAATATACACATAACAACATACACACAACAGACTACACACAATTCTTTTTACAGGCTAACAGGGATATAGAAAAGACCAGCTACCACAGAGGGCTTAGTATTGAGACCCTTAACCGCTTTAAAATCGGATATGTAGAGAGCTGGAGACACCCAAAAGCCCCAAACGCTCCAGCAAGCCCCCGCTTAATTATACCTACCAGCAAAGAGAGCTATTTAGCGAGGGATACCAGAGAACAGATACCAGAGGAGCAAAAGCCCTACAGCAAGAGCAAAGTAGGGAGTATTCACCTCTTTAACGCTAAGGCACTCCAGAACGCTACAAAGCCTATCTTTATTGTAGAGGGGGAGCTGGACGCTCTTAGCATTATTGAAGTAGGCGGGGAAGCTGTAGCTTTAGGGACTACCACAAAGGTAAAGAGCCTTTTAGATGTACTTAAGACGAAGAAGCCAGAGCAACCGCTTATTATAGCTCTGGATAATGACGAAGCGGGAGAAAAGGCTTATAAAGAGCTATCAGAGGGGCTTAGAGGGCTTAGTATTCCTTTTTACAGGCTTAACCCCGCTGGAGAGTATAAGGACGCTAACGAAGCTCTACAGGGCAACAGAGAAGCCCTTAGACAGGCTGTAGAGGAAGCGGAGCATATACAGGACGAAGCGGAACAGGCACAGAGGGAAGCATACCTAAGCACTTCTACCGCTCATTATCTCCAGAGCTTTATAGATGGCATAGCCGACAGCGTAAACACCCCTTATATTCCTACAGGCTTTAAGGGGCTGGACGCTGTATTAGATGGGGGCTTATATGAGGGGCTTTACATTGTAGGAGCTATAAGCTCTCTGGGAAAAACAACCCTTATAACCCAAATAGCAGACCAGATAGCACAGGCGGGGTATGATGTTTTAATCTTCTCTCTGGAGATGGCAAGAGCGGAAATAATGGCTAAGAGTATCAGTAGGCACACGCTCCAGCAAGTGCTAAGTAGTGGCGGGGACATTCGGAACGCTAAGACCACAAGGGGCATAACCACAGGGAAACGCTACGAAAACTATAGCAAGACGGAGCGGGAGCTTATTAACGGAGCTATTGTAGCCTATAGCCAGTATGCGGAACACATTTATATTAGCGAGGGGATAGGGGATATAGGAGCGGAGCAGATAAGGGAGACAGTAAAACAGCACACTCTCTTTACAGGCAATACTCCAGTAGTGATTATAGACTATCTCCAAATCTTAGCCCCCTATAGCGAGAGGGCAACGGATAAGCAGAACACAGACAAGGCGGTAATGGAGCTTAAGCGGATAAGCAGAGACTTTAAAACCCCTGTAATAGGGATAAGCTCTTTTAACAGGGCTAACTACTCTGTAGCGGTAACGATGGAAGCATTTAAGGAAAGCGGGGCTATAGAATATTCAAGTGATGTTTTGATAGGGCTACAGCTTAAGGGAGCGGGTAAAAAGGACTTTGACGCAAACGAAGCAAAGAAGAAAAGCCCCAGAGAGATAGAGCTTGTAATACTGAAAAACCGCAACGGAAGCACAGGGGATAGGCTGGAATTTAGGTACTACCCGCTCTTTAACTACTTTGAAGAAGAATAAAGGGGGCTACTGTATGGAGTTAGACTTTTCAAAGCTCAATAATTTAGCCCTTATGGACTTTACGGAGCTACCGCCAGAAAAACAGCCCTCTAAAACGCCCTTAGAGCCATTTTTAGGGGCAGAGGAATATAAAACCCCGCCGAAAGAAGAAAACGCCTTAGAGGGGCAAATAAACGGCTTAGAGGGCATACCCATACTACAACGGCAAGCGGACGCTAATAAAGCGGACAGAGAGCGGGCTTTAGCGGTATACAGGGAGTACCAGAGCAATATAAAAGTATCCTCACAGCTCCAGACAGACATACTAAAGGGAGCAAAGCGGGGAGAGGATATATACAGCCTATTCTTAAAGGCGGTACAGGCTATAAGCCTTATGACCTCTAACACAGTATTTTACAGCCAGCTCAACGATGATATAAGAGCTATATATGGGGCAGGGCTATTAGAGCCTAAGCCCTTAGAGCTGGAGCTGGAAGAAGTACAGGGACGCTTAGAACGGCTTATAGAAGCCAGCAAGCGGGGAACGGAGACAGCGGACAGCCTACAGAGGATAGAGAGGGCTATACAGGCACACAAACAGAGAGCCACAGAGCTAAAAGGAATGATAGAAAAGGCACAGGGCGGGGAGAGCTTAACGGCTTAACCCGCTCCCTTTTTGTAAATAGTGTATGGATATATGAAAATGATACTTGACAAGCGAAAGAAAAACGCTATAATAGAAGATAGTAAAGCATACTCTTAGGGTTATACACATAACAGTATACACATAAGAGCATGGAGAGAGGAGCTTACACAATGGAAGCATTAGCCAGAGTGCAGAACGGAAGTATCATAGACAGACAGGAAGTAGGAGCGGAGCTTTTTAACCGCTTTATTGCCTATCTGGATACCACGCCTAAGACCATAGAGACCTATACAAAAGCTCTTAGACAGCTCTTTAGCTACTTCTCTCTTAATGGCATTAGACAGCCCCAGAGAGAGGATATTATAGCCTTTAGAGAGGAGCTTAAAGCCAGCGGGCATAAGCCTACAACCATTCAGAACTATATCACAGCTACAAAGCTCTTTTTTAGCTGGACAGCGCAAGAGGGCTACTATCCTAATATAGCGGAACACCTCAAAGGGGCAAAGCTGGACAGGGAGCATAAAAAGGACTACCTCACAAGCAGACAAGTAAAGGAAGTGCTGGGAAGCATTGAACAGGACAGCTTACAGGGGCTTAGAGACTATGCTATATTAACGCTCATGGTAACAGGCGGGCTTAGAGATATAGAAGTATCAAGAGCCGATATAGGAGACCTTAGAACCGCTGGAGAGTTTACTGTACTCTATGTACAGGGTAAAGGCAGACAGGAAAAAACAGAGTATGTAAAAATCTCCCCGCCAGTAGAAAAGGCTATCAGAGCTTACCTTAAAGCCAGAGGAAACGCTGGAGAGGAAGAACCCCTCTTTACTTCCCTTAGTAATAACAGCAAGGGGAAAAGACTTACTACCCGCTCTATAAGCGGAGTGGTAAAGAACAGGCTTAAGGAAGCGGGCTATAATTCGGAACGCCTTACAGCTCACAGCCTTAGACATACAGCGGTAACTCTCTCCCTCTTAGCGGGAAAAGATATAACGGAAGTACAGCAATTCGCAAGACACGCTAATATTGCTACAACAATGATTTATAACCACAGCTTAGATAAGGCTAAGAATAGCTGTAGTGAAGCCATAGCACAGGCTATATTTTAAAGGTATGATGATAGCTATATACACATAACAGTATACACATAGACAGATAAGGGGGACAGCATGACAACTACAGAGAAGCGGGAAGCTACCCGCCAAAAAAACAGAGAAGCCCGCAAGCTCAAAGAGACGGAAGCCAGAGCAGATAGACAGCTTATAAGGGCTAATCTCTTAAAAGTGTTGGAGAGTGAAGAAGCAACGCCAGCGGAAGCGGAAAAATACGAAAGCTGGAGCAAGTAGGAGAGGAGCGGGAGACCATGAACATATTAGCGGTAATCAATCAAAAAGGGGGAGTAGGGAAAAGCACAACGGCTTTAGCTATTGGAGCGGGGCTTATCCTTAAAGGCTACAGAACCCTCTTTATTGACTTAGACGCACAGGGCAACCTTACTTATACTCTGGGGGCTACCACAAAGGGCTATAACGCTCTGGGAGTGCTACAGAGACCAGAGACCGCTAAAGAAGAAATACAGCACACAGAACAGGGGGACATTATAGCCAGCTCCCCCTCTTTGGCTGGAGCGGATACCCTCATAACCCAGACAGGGAAAGAGTACAGGCTTAAGGAAGCTCTGGAGACTATAGCGGGAGAATATGACTATTGTATTATTGATACCCCGCCAGCTCTGGGAATACTTACTATAAACGCCCTCACAGCTTGCACAGGGGCTATTATTCCCTCACAGGCAGACATATACAGCCTACAGGGAATAAGCCAGCTCAACAGCACTATAGAGACAGTACGGAAGTATTGCAACCCCTCTTTATCCATTATGGGGATAGTGCTAACCCGCTTTAATGGACGCTCTATTATTCGGAGAGAAGTAGCGGAAATGCTGGAGCAGACAGCCGAACAGCTCCATACAAAGCTCTTTAAAGCCAGAATAAGGGAGTGTACCGCTTTAGTAGAAGCGCAAGCCACGAAGCAGAGCATTTATAAGTATTCTCCCAAAAGCAACGCCACAGCCGATTATAAAGCCCTTGTAAATGAAATCTTAGGAGAGGAGTAACCACGATGGCAAAGAAAACATTTAAGGACAGCATTAACCCCGCTATGAGCTTTATATCTCAAGAGAGCATAGACAGGGCAGAGGGAGAAGCCCCAACAACAGATGAGACCGCAAAGCCCCGCCCCGCCAAAGCTCCAGAGGGCTACAAGCTCAACCCTCTTTATATTGAGACTAAGAGCAAACGCCTACAGCTACTTATACAGCCCTCTCTCCATGAAAAGCTCAAGAGCAAAGCTAAGGCAGAGGGTATAAGTGTAAATGAGCTTGTAAACAGTATCCTACAGAACGCATTAGCAGAGGAGTAACCACAATGGCAGATATTAAAGTATACACGCTGGACGAAGTAGCGGACATTATGAAAGTAACGAAGCGGACGCTTTACAACTACATTAAGGCGGGGACGCTCCACGCTGTAAAGATGGGGAAGTATTGGAGAGTATCAGAGGACAGCCTACAGGCTTTTATCTCTAATGGCACTCCAGTAGTAGACGCTAACAAAAGACCAGAGAACCAGCAGAGACCATAGAGGAATGATACAGGCTAAAACAACTCTACTTCCGAAAAGATACATTAGCGGAAGTAGAAAAGAAGGTAAAAAGATACCCTACACAATGACGATAAAAGACCGCTGTATGATGATATACGCATACAGATATACAGCCACTAAGAGAGAGGGGGCTATAATTTGAAGCCAGCAGAACAGAAAACAGAGTTTATAAGACTTAGGGCAGAGGGGAAAAGCTACTCTGTTATAGCCGATACTCTCCATATCTCTAAAAGCACTTGCACAGCATGGGAGCGGGAGCTTAAGGACGCTATAGCGGAATTGAAACAGGAACAGCTTAACGAACTATACAGCTCTTACTACATGACTAAGGAAGCCAGAATAAAGAAGCTGGGGGACACGCTGGATAGCATTAACACCGCCTTAGAGGGGGCAGACCTTAGCCAGATACCGCCAGAGAGACTATTAGAATACAAGCTCAAGTATACGGAAGCTCTAAAAGGGGAGTATACAGGGAGCGGAACGCCCTACCAGTTTACAGCCGATAAGATAGAGCCTAAAGACATTGTAACCGCTCTGGGAGACCTCTTAAACAGAGTTAGAACTGGAGAAGTAACGCCAGAACAGGCTAACAGGGAAAGCACAGTTATAGCTAATCTCTTAAGGGCTTATGACACAGTAGAAGTAAAAGCAAAGCTGGACGCTCTGGAGAGCTTAGTAGGGAGTAGGGGCTAATGAATATAACAACGGAAGCGAGGGCTAAGTAATGGCTAACAAAAACCAGCTAAAGAACCTCTTAAAGAAAAAGGGCTGGACTGGAGAGGAAGTAGGAAAACTTCTTATAGCCAGTATGCTTAACGATATAAAGCAACAGGGGCAACAGGATAAAGAGCCTTTATTCTCTCAATCAGACTTTGAGCAGATGGAGAGTAGCCTTACAAGTGATAGGGACTATCTTACTTATGGGGTATACAGAGACCTTTACAGCTCCATTATAGACAGCTTTAACAGAGGGCAAGGGCTTTACCAGCAATTCTTTAACGGCTTTTCCCGCCTTTTTGCGGAGTTTAGAGAAGTAGAGAACGCCGACAACGCACAGAAAAGCATAGATAACACCCCTCTTATTATGACAGAGAGCCAGTATAAACGGCTGGAAGCGGAAGCGGTAAAGACCCTTAGCGGGTACAAGGATAGCTTTTGCGCTCTTATGTTTCATTGTCTGGATAACTTCTTAGAAGCAGACGAAGCCTATATAAAAGAGGAAGCCCCCGCAAT
>Ga0255345_1006803_pt1 | contig 10970 bp, 10 predicted proteins | sample wastewater_treat_6_FD_192415 | JGI IMG/M metagenome (GOLD analysis project Ga0255345, IMG submission 192415) | Wastewater microbial communities from Lulu Island WWTP, Vancouver, Canada - plant20 | ecosystem: Engineered > WWTP > Wastewater > Unclassified | place: Canada: Vancouver, British... | reverse complement strand
TAGTAAAAAATCTAATTATTCATTCGCATAAACAGATTGATTGGTTACACAAAATATTAAATAAGCAAATATGAAAAAACTATACATATATTTATTAAGCTCGTTAATTGGCTGTTTTGCTGTTGTTGTTCTTTATGCTCAACCTAACACCATGTATTTTATGAATTATTTACCCTATCAAAGTTATATGAATCCAGCTATTCAGCCTGCTTGTAGGGTATATGTAGAACTTCCTGCTATTTCTGCAATTAATTTTTCGCTAGGAAATAATTCATTGTCAATGAATGACTTTGTGTATATGAATCAAGGACAAATGGTAACAGCTTTGCATCCAGAACTTGGCGATAAAACGAGCTTGCTTAATGCCTTTAGTGCAAACACTAAATTCTATCAAGATTTGTCTTTTAGTTTGTTAGGTTTTGGTTTTAAAATAAAAGAAAACGGATATCTTTCAATAAATGCTTCATTACGCCAAGACATGGCTTTTTATATACCAAAAGATTTTGTAAAATTAGCTTTATATGGTACTCCAGAAGAAAACCAAGTCAATACATTTAATTTACAAAGTTTAGGGTTTGATGCAAGTGCTTATATGGATTTGTCTGCAGGGTATTCGCATAAGATTAATGAACAATTTACTGTCGGATTACGTGCCAAATTGTTGGTAGGGTTACTTGACGCTAACTTAGGTTTTAATGAATTAGAATTACAAGCATCACAAGAAGAATGGCGAATTATAGGAAACGCTTCAGCTCGTTTTTCGGCACCTACAGTTACTGTATTAGTCAATAATGATGGTATGATAGAGGAGGTGGCAATACCGGATGATGTTTTGAATTCGTTGAAAGATTATCGTCCAAACCTAGGGCTTGGTTTGGATCTTGGGGCAGTATACAAACCAATAGAAAACCTAAGTTTATCGGTTGCAATTCGTGATTTAGGCTTTATTTCGTGGAAAAATGGTTACCAACAATCTGCTTCGATTGATTTTGCTTTTGAAGGAATAGAATTTGATATTACGCAAATGGATTCAGATTATGCAGATTCTTTGCTTACTGTGTTGCAAGATTCATATACGGTAGAGGAGATGAAAACAGGATACACATCCATGCTTAAATCAAAAATTTACCTTGGAGCTGAATATGCTTTTCTTAACAACAAAATGAGTGTTGGCTTATTATCCAAAACCACAGTTGAAAATTCACAAGCTTTTGGTGAATTAACAGCTTCGTTAAATATGAGACCATTAAGTTGGTTTGGAACTTCATTTTCATACTCTTTATTTAATGGCAACTTCAGTTCTATGGGAATAGGGGTTAACTTACGTATTCCTCCATTTAGTTTTTATATAGCAGGAGATTATTTCCCATTATATTTCAGTAGCGAGATGATACCATATAAAATGAGAGGAATGAATATGCAAACTGGTATGGTAATGACTTTTGGATGCAAAAAGAAAAAAATAAAAGAAGTGCAAGAAGAAGATAAATCGACTAAAATGTTGCGTTTGCAACAAGAGATGATGCTTTTACAACAAGAAATGGACAAAGAATCAAAAGAACAGCTAAACGATTCTTCCAAAACGAATAATTCTGATGTACTATATCAACCCATACAACGTATGCAAGACCCTACTGGGGTGCTAAAAGCAATTGAGGATGGCGAAATTACACTTGAAGAGGCAACAAAAGAGGGCGTAATGGAGGTGAAAGTTATACCTGAGAATGTACAGCAACAACATAGTGAAGGAGAAAGTGGTATTCCTAGTGCTATGGAACCAACTCCAACTATCGAGAATATGGTGCCAAATACAATTACTAATACAGAACCAACAAATGAATAAACATAGAATTAATTCAATTTAATAAACATTTTTTATGAAACAAGAAATCAATCAGGGAGCTCCTTCTGGAGCAGTTTATGGTTTAGGATTAATTGGTGCTGCTATTTATTTTATTTCGCAGGCGACCACTTTTTGGTTGGGCGTTTTGGGATTTTTAAAAGCACTGGCTTGGCCAGCATTTATGGTTTATGAGGCATTAAAGTTTCTTGGGGTATAAATAAGTATACAAGTACCACAAATCTATACACAATCAAAAAATGTTGCAAACATTAATTATTCGTATGCTGTGAATGCCTTACCAATAACAACTACACTTGTTGATGTGGTAGTAACAACAGGTAAAGCAGGTTCATATACAATTAGTTTAGATAATATAGATGATACTCCAAGTTATAGTAGCATTATATTAGTAGTTGGTAACAAAGAATACGATTTGATGAAATCAGCATACACCTTTACCACCACAAAAGATCAAACCTTTATGTGGAAAGTAAAATTGGTGCAAGGAGTTATAACGCAAATTATTCAAACTCATGGAAATGGCATTGATGTAACATCTATCAACAGACAGGTATATATTACAGGCTTACAAAGTGAAGCGACTATTCAGGTATACGACATGTTAGCGGTAAGCGTGCGCAAATCGCAAATTTATCGAGTTTTGAAACGTAAAAGATACGCGAAAGACTATCTTCCAAAAAAAATATCGAAAAAAAATTACAAACCGAACAACCTATGCGGTTATTTGGCATACGTCTACACTACCTTTGTCAAAGTAATAACAATTAAAAGATACAACTATGCTACAAATGATTCGATGGAAAAACGAATTAATTCGTATCAATCCAACAGATGCAAAGAAATTAGAGTATTCACGAGACTCGGGTAGAGTGTGGATGCCTCGCTATCACGGAAATCAATACGATTTTTTCTTTCAAGATTTGATGGATAACGGAACAGAAATTTTAGCGACAACTACAATGGGATTATTTCGCTCAACATCTGATGGTGTAAGTTTTGTGAGAAAATAGTGAATGATATGCAGAAAAAAATATTCAAACTCTATGATGACAATAAGATTTAAAGTTCCGACCGAATTTGGGACAGAAGAAACCTACCGCGAAAAATTTTCAGAAAAAATATTGCTCGAAGAATTTGGCGAAAGTGCATATGAAAAATTTGAAAGTTACGACAAAGCCATACGCATAAAACTCGAAGCAGATTATTTACGACAACTTACGTTGAACGGTGCGAAAAAACGTTTCGGCGAAAAAATTGATACTGAAATACAGGAGCGGATAGACCTTGAATTGCAAGCTATCAAAACAACGGGATTTTCGGAATACTTTCTCATCGTACAGGATTTGATAAATGCTATGCGAGAAATAAACATCTTTGTCGGTACAGGAAGAGGAACAACGGCAAGCTCAATTGTAACATATTGTCTGCACATAACGGATGTAAACCCGATAAAATACAAGTTGCAATTTGAGCGTTTTATAAATACTGACAGAAACCTAAGCCTAAGCATTCAATTTGATTTTGAAAATGAAGGACGTGAAACGGCAATTCGCTATTTGACCGAAAAATTTGGTAAAGAACGAGCTATCCGAGTAATCACGAATAAGGAAATTGACACTGAGTTGGCTTATTCCGAAAAAGGGAATAGAATAGTTGAACTTGAAAGCACGCCGTGGGAGAATATTGCATATCCTGTGGAAATAATTATTGGAGCCGAGAATCCAACCGATTTGTCTGTCTTCACGATTATTAATAAGGAAACAAAAGAGGAAATTCTTGCAAGCAAATCGTATAACCCAAAATCAGTTGAGATTTACTTTACGGGATTAGCACAGTTGTCGGTTATCAAAAAAACATTGTCGAATATTCAAAAGTCGAAACATATTGCAATTGATATTGACAACATTCCTTTGGACGATACAAAAGTTTATGAGCTTTTCAGCCAAGGGAAAACGAATGGTGTATTTCAATTTGAATCGCAGGGAATACAAAATTACTTACAAGAATTACAGCCCAGCCGTTTAGAAGAACTTATCGCAATGTATGCCCTCTACCGACCAGGAGCAATGGAATATATTCCCGAATTTATCGACAGAAAACACGGAAGGAAGGAAATAACATACGATTTTTCCGAAATGGAAAAATACTTGAAAGAAACGTATGGAGTTATAATTTATCAGGAACAAATAATGCAGATGAGTCGTGAATTAGCAGGGTTTACGGGGAATCAAGCGGATACTTTGCGACGATTATTGGGAACAAAAAGACAGCCCGATTTAGGTTTGATGAAAGAGCAATTTTTTTCAGGTGCAAAGAAAAACGGATTCGGTTCGGTTGAAAAACTTGAAAAAGTATGGAACGATTGGTATAAATTTTCCGCCTACGCCTTTAACAAATCTCATTCCGTATCTTACACGCTTATTGCGTATCAAACTGCGTGGTTAAAAGCTAATTATCCCTTAGAATATATGAGTGCTTTAATTTCGGAAAGTCATAAAGACGATTGGCGTATACCAATGTATTTGGAAGAATGTAAAGCTATGGGAATAAATCCCGATAATTTCAATTAGAATAGCGTTTTGAAAATCAGTATCTTTGTGTTTGAAAACTCATAAAAACAATAAATATGAAAACAGTAGAATATCAAGAAATTGTAATAAAATGGTCTGAAAAAAAACCTGTTAAGAAAGCAGAAGACTTAAAAAAATTTGATGTTAAAAGAACAGATGTCTTATATCAGATTTATGGCGACCACCACATTTATGGGAGAGATACCCTATTGTATATTGGAATTTCCATTGACGCAGACAGGAGATTCAATGCTCATTTAAACGGAGTGTTTGATTATGTTAACAATCTCAGTGTCTCAATTGGAGAAATAGAAAATTACGATAAAAGTTTTGAATTACAGATACCAGAATCCGTATTAATTGCTAATCACAAACCAAGTTTTAATAAAGATTTCATTCACGACTTACCACCAATAGCAAGAAAAAACAGAATCATTATAATAAATAATGGCAACAATGGAATGTTAAAAACCTGTTGTACCAATTATTGGTGGCCTCTCATTCCATAAACAGTAAATTTCTTTTTATGGAAAAGAAAAATTCCAAGGATACGACATCAAACCTTTTCAACCGTTATGTTTGGTTGGTAGATTTGATTTATCGGAACGAGAGAATCACATTTGAAGAAATAAACGAATATTGGCAACGCTCGTCATTAAATCCTAATGGCGAGGACATTCCCTTGCGGACATTCCACAACCACAGAATTGCCATTGAGCAAATGTTCGACATCAACATCGAGTGCGACAAGCGCAACGGTTATACATATTACATCGAAAATGCCGATGATATGGAACGAGGCGGAGCAAAAAGTTGGTTGTTGAACACATTCGCAGTCAATAACTTGATAAATGAAAGCCATAAGTTCAAACATCGGATACTTTTCGAGGAAATTCCATCGGGACGAAAATTTCTAATGCCGATTTTGGACGCTATGAAAGACAATTCAGCGATAGAAATCAGCTATCAAAACTTTTGGATCAAATCGGCAACAACTTTTCGGATTTATCCGTATTGTGTGAAAGTCTTTAAACAACGGTGGTATGTCGTTGGGTGCAGTCCCAAAACCGAAGATATTCGTGTTTATGCCTTAGACAGAATCGGACAAATAACGCCAACGGACGAAAAATTCGAGTTTCCGAAAGATTTCGACGGAGAAACATTTTTCTGCCATTGTTATGGCGTAACCGCAGGCGATGGCACGCCAGCAGAACGTATATTGCTAAAAGTGTACGCCAAGCAAGACAGCTATATAAGAGCGTTGCCACTTCATCATTCTCAAAAAGAGGAAGAAACGACAACGGATTTTACCGTTTTCAGTTATTTTATCTGCCCAACTTTCGATTTTCGGCAAGAAATTCTTTCACACGGAGAGCAAGCCGAAGTTTTAGAACCGAAATGGTTAAGAGATGAAATGAGCAAAATAGCACGAAAACAAACAGAAAAATACAGAAATGCCTACCGCTAACAAAGCGTTTGCCAAAATGGCGGGGCAACAACGGATTGTACAAGGTTTGTGCTTTCCATCCGCAAAGATAATTTCTTATTTGCTTTTTTGAAATTTAGCAAATAAAAATTATCTTTGCTCACTGAGGCTACCGTTCGAGGTTTTGTGGTTTCTATTCCGCCACTTCGGCAAGCGCCCGACCGTTAGGCAAATTAGTACAAGTTATACAAAATGTACAAAATAATCAAGCTTTAACTATTAATAATTCTGGTGTAAGTATATTGAATGTCAGTACCTTTACTCAGCAAACACAAGCCAAAGTCTTTGTAGTACAGAATCTCTATTTCTTCATCCCTTTTTCAATGTTAATTGGGTAATTTTTTTTGTAAAATAAGAAAAAAACAACATAAAACTTTGATGTTTGAGATATAAAAGTTTTATCTTTGTAGCAATATAAAAAATGTACCACTAAATGCTAATAGTGTAAATATGGTTATTGCTAAAAGATTTTTTCTGCTTATCGTAGCTTATCAGGTTGCAAGTGCTTCTGCATTTGCTCAGTTAATGCCAGATACATCAGCCGATAAAGATGCATTGTCAAGTTGGGAATTATGGCTAACAGTCTTTGTAGCTGTGTTAGTTTTAGGTGTTATTCAGTACGTTAAATATAAAAATAAAGATTGATTTAGGTCGTTTTTTTAAACTAGCTGATTTAAAACATGAATGGTATGGCATGCCACAATTCCAGCAGTTTCTGTGCGTAGTCTGTTTTCACCTAATGAAACACTTGTAAAGCCTTTCTGTAAAGCCCTTTTTATTTCTTTTTCACTAAAATCTCCTTCCGGTCCTATTGCTAGTGAGATGTTTTTATTGATAACGTCTTTTTTTGTCAATTCTATTTTTGTGGCATCTTTGTAGCAATGAGCAATACATTTTTGTTCGGCGTGTACAGTTGATAGCCATTCATCAAATGTCATTGTTTCATCTAAAATTGGCATATAAGCTTGGTGAGATTGCTTGATTGCCGAAATAATAATTTTATGCAATCTATCTGTTTTGCATATTTTACGTTCCGAATAGTGGCAAATTATGGGTGTAATTCTATCTATGCCTATTTCGCATGCTTTTTCTACAAACCATTCTAACCTATCCATATTTTTTGTAGGAGCTATGGCAATTGCAATAGTATAATTTCTATTCTTTGGTATATGTGAGGTCTGGGTGATACGCACAGAAGTATGTTTTGGATGAGCCTGTTCGATAATGGCTGTACAAATATGACCATTACCATCGAATACTTCTATTTCATCGCCAATACCCAACCGTAATACACGAATAGCATGAGCAGATTCTTCTTCGGTAAGTTGTAATGACGAATGAATATCAGGACAATAAAAATGATGCATAGTTTTTCTTATTTTAGGTGCAAAAATAGCATTTTGAAAGCAACTTGACAAGTATTGTTATTCCTTTTTAATTATCTTTGCACAAATATGAAAGAGATGAATTGTTTGGTTACTGGTAGTACTGGATTAGTAGGAGCACATTTGTTGGCTCATTTGGCACAATCGCACCTATATACTGTGCGAGCATTAAAACGTAAAACCAGTAAAATGGACACATTACGTTATGTTTTTGGGTTTTATTCTCAAGATATAGACTCATTATTGGATACCATTACTTGGATAGAAGGAGATATATTAGATAAGGATAGTTTGGCAATTGCAATGGAGGGTATTCAAGTCGTATTTCATTGTGCTGCAGATGTAGTGATTGGTGAAGATATTACAGGTTCGGTATTGAAAACCAATGTGCAGGGAACTCAAAATATAGTAGATGTAGCATTGCAAAAGAAAATACAAATTCTATGTTATGTCAGTTCTGTGGCTGCTATTGGCAAATCGATAACGGATAGTTATCCAGATGAGACTGCTTTATGGGATAGTAATCAACCACATTCTGTATATGCTCAAAGTAAATATGAAACAGAACAAGTAGTGTTTGCCATACCCCGTAATCAAATGCGTGTTATTGTTGTGAATCCGGGAGTTATTCTTGGTGTAAATAATAATAAACATGGTAGTAGTGCAGTAATTTATCTAGCCAAAAAAGGATTACCTTTTTATACGCAAGGTGGTAGTGGATATGTAGATGTGCGTGATGTATGTAAAGCTATGCTATTGTTAGTGCAAAGTAGTGTTACGCATGAACGGTTTATTTTAGTAGGAGAAAATTGTACAACAAAACAATTGCTCACATATTTTGCACAAGGATTTCAGCATACACCTCCTTTTATTCTCATGCCTAAGTGGTTATTGTGTATTTTTGCTTGGTGTGCAGAGATACTATCAACCATTTTGAAAGCTAAAGGAAATTTTAATAGAAAATCCATACAGACGGCCTTGCATACGAGTTTTTATAGTGCAGAAAAGATGAAACAGCGTTTTAATTTTCACTTTACACCAATGCACCAGTGTATAGAAGATATTTGTAAGTATATTAACTAATTTATAACTCCGCTAACAGTAATTTGAGTAATTGAAAGGTTTTTTGTGGAGCTTCTTCCCAAAAATTATCGTATTGTTGTTGGTGGTTATCTACCCAAGGAGTATCGCTAATAATGCGAAAACTTATAAATGGCAATTGGTGGTAGAAGCATACTTGAGCTATACTGTTAGACTCCATATCTACTGCCAATCCACACGGTCTTTTTTTCTTAATGTGCATAAGTTCATCATTATTAGTAATAAATTGATCTCCCGTACAAATTAATCCAAAAGAAAACTTTTTATTATACTGTAGTTTTGATTTTAATGTTGCAAGTAAATCTTTATTTGCAACAATTTCATCAGGAAATCCAAGTTCTGCTTGATGGTTTTGCACTTCACCGGCATAAAAATCGTGGTAACATGTTTTTTGCCCCACTACAATATCGGCTACCTGTAAGCGTTTATCAATACCACCAGCTACACCTGTGTTTAATACACAATCTGGACGAAATTCTTGAATCATAATTGTGGTAGCTATGGCAGCATTTACTTTGCCAATACCACTTTTAAGCAGTATTACTTCTTTTTTGCCAAGGTTTCCTGTACAAAAGTGCAAGTGTTTATGTTGAAAATGTTCTTTATTTGTAAGCAGTTCGCTAACTAATGTAAACTCGCTATTCATGGCAACAATAATGCCTATTTTTGTGTAATTCATGTTGGTTTATGTTATTGAGTATGATTGTAGTCTATTTGTTTGTCCGTAGTAAATATATCCATTAATGTCAGTAAAATGCATTTCTTTCAATAATTGCATATATGTCATTAATTGTTTTTCATGGCTATATACAACTTGTTCTCCAAATTTATAATCAATTACAATGGCTTTATTGGCATGTGTGAGTATTTTGTCTGGTCGGTATTTTTTACCATCAGCAGTTAAAATACTACGTTCATTATAGCTTTTATAAATGCCAGAGAACCATTCTTTTACCTCTGTTAATGTGAAGAAAAGTTCCAGTTGAGAGCGGATGTCTTCTGATTCTTTATCAGTGATTTTCCCTTCCATTCGTAATTTTAATACTGATATGTGAATATCATTTTTGCATGTAATGTGTTCCAAGATTTGATGCATTAATTTTCCATAATCTTTTGCAGGACTAATGCCTATAAAATCAGAAGCATGTAATCGTAACGAGATTTTTGAAGATGGGTCGGCTGAAAAATAGGTAGAAACTTGATATTGTTGGTTATCTATTTGTTTTTTGCTAGGGAGTAGCATTTCTTCCCATCTACCAAAGCAATATTTTTTTCCCTCTGTTGTGTTTTCTTTGCCTTTTTGTATTGATGAATTGCAAAAAGTATATAATAAATCTCCTATTGTTTTGTTCTCTTCTGGTTTTTTACTATGTGATCCTGTAGCAAATATTCCGAATTTTGCTCGTGTAAGAGCTACATATAATGTGTTGATATTATCAATATACGCATACATTTTTTCTTCGAAATAATCATTTTGAAATAGGGTACGTTCTAGATTAGAACTATAACTTATTGGTACGATGGGCAACATGTCAAAAGGAGCTTCTGTGGGTTTGCACCACAAAATAGTTGAATTATGAGCTATATGATCCACATTCCATGTTGCAAAAGGCAGCAGCACAAACCCAAAATCTAATCCTTTGGCTTTGTGAATGGTTATTATTCGGATAGCATTTTGCGTATCTGAGGTAGATACGGTTTTTTCTTTGCCTGTTTCCTCCCACCAGGCTAAAAAAGACCGTAAATCTGATCCTTTTTGTGTAATAAAGTCGAGTATAAGATCTTGAAAAGCTTGTAAGTACACTATATCTTCGTAAAACTGGTTGAGTGTAAATAGTTCGATTAACTTTTCAGTCATTTCGTAAAGAGGAAGGTGTATAGACGAAATTATACTAGTTTTTTCGTCATCAGAAAATATATCATATACCGAACTGTTTTCAATATCCTTTTTGGATAAGTATTCATCTACTATTGATTTGGTTGGATGAAACAGATTGTTGTATAAATATACTATTTTTAGCCTATTTATTTTGTCTGAAGGTTCCAATTGATATAGCAAAATTGCAATAATAAATTGGACTATTTTTGAATTAGCAATACACAAGGATTCTTCTGAAATAATATCGTATGCAAAGCCAGTGTTGGCTAGCGGGTTATTTTTATATTCTAGTAAATATTCAGCTACCACTTTGCCCTCAGCTTTCGTTCGAGTAAGTATAGCTATATCACGAAGAGAGTAACCCGATTCTTGGATTTTTTCAATATTCTTAACCATTTGAAGCAATGTATAAGCCTCGAATTCTTCTTTGTTGTTTCTATCTGTAAACTGAATTTCTATATACCCTTTGTTTTTCCGATATTCTTTTTTCTTAGGAAAATTTTGTTGTACTTGAGCGTATGATTCTGTCAACAAATGTGTTAATGAATTGTTTGTTGTGTCGATGCCAGCTTTTGCTATATCGTCTACATATTTTGCTTGTAACTGCTGTGTGGCAAATAAAAAAAGCTTATTATTGAAAGAAATAATTTCTTCGTCGCTTCGCCAATTATCTAGCAAAGATTCA
>Ga0255345_1006793_pt1 | contig 10987 bp, 4 predicted proteins | sample wastewater_treat_6_FD_192415 | JGI IMG/M metagenome (GOLD analysis project Ga0255345, IMG submission 192415) | Wastewater microbial communities from Lulu Island WWTP, Vancouver, Canada - plant20 | ecosystem: Engineered > WWTP > Wastewater > Unclassified | place: Canada: Vancouver, British... | reverse complement strand
TCTCTCCGCGCTCGATCGGCCTGTGTATTCTCACCCTCACCCGGCCTCTCCCGTCGAGGGAGAGGAGCAACGGCCTGGACGGGCAGGGTGCATGTTCTATTCTGGCGGAGGGAGCAGGATTCGAAATAGTTGATTAACTATTCAGTATCATTAATATCTTATTAAGGGTATTTTCTAAAATACCCACAAAGATACCCGCTAGATCACCGCCTTATTTTCATCGCGATAAGTATCATCAAATTATCCAATATTCAAACTATATTTGATAAACAGCTTTAAGTGCCGGGCTGTCAAGTTCACATCTGCATCCATTTTGGGAAGTGAACACCTCACTCACTTGCCGGAAAAGCGGTTGACAATCGGTAAGAATCTCCCTATTGTACGCATATTTCTAGAAAAAGCTCATTGCAGTCCTTCCGCTTCGCTTCTCGTCTCCGGGCAACGGCGACCAAACAGCACATTGTGGGGTTAGAGAAATGGCCGAGATGGAAGACCGATGGCTGTCAGTGGATGAGATAATCGTCTGACAAAATCTTGGGTCTATTACGTTAAACAATCTCCGCGAAACTCACGATGATTGTTTTTACCAATATGGAGGGTCATTATGCCGGTGCATTTATCTGCGCGCTTATCCTGGCACATGGATGGATGGAATGGCCATGTTTGTCGCAATCCCGAGAGCAATAGATATTGTATTGGCTCTCATTCATACCCAGGAGACAAAATTCGCGCTAATCGTGATCTGGCTTGGGAAAAGTCAGAGCCCGTTGCTGGGAAACCATGTTCCATGATTAATGGAGTGCCACCTTGCATATACAGCATCAATGCCTTTGGCACTGAACCCTTGACAGCAGCTGATGCACCGCCGGACTTCTTCCGCACCGGGCAAAAGACTTCATGGCCCCTTCCCCCAGCCACTGTATGTGTCTGGCCTTATGAGGCCATGTACTGCGATGAAGCCAAGGCCAACGGCCGTGTTGATAATTGGAAACGCCTGGAGCTGATGAAGGATTTCTTTTCAGTGATCGAACCGGGCAAGAGTCTCATTTTCCACTATGCCAATTTCAGTAACCCCTTCAGCATGGAAGATGCCAAGAAGTATGTGGTCATCGGTTTGTCGAGAGTCAAGAAGCTCGGAGATGTCATTTATTATGAGGGAACCGACGAAGCGACCAAGCAACAATACGGCGGGGCTTATGTCTGGCAGAAAAATGTAGAGACATTCTATCCAGACCAAGGAATGCGCATCCCCTATCATCGGTACATGGATCAGCCGGATATCTTGGATAAGATCGTGCTCATTCCAGAAAACAGTCGCTGCTTTAAATACGGCTCACGCCACATCAGCGATGATGATGCCCTGTCGCTAATAGAACAATTCATCGAGATCGTTACCACTTTAAAGGACATTGGTGATGATTCAGAAAACTGGCAAATAAGGCTGCAGTGGTTGAATAGCCTTGTCGCCGAGTTGTGGAAGAGCCGAGGCCTTTACCCAGGACTACCGACCGTAATGGACATTGTTGGGTTGTCAAATGCAGTCAAGCCATTCCGGAATGCAACTGCCAACGATCAAGAGAAAGACTACCATAATGCCATATTCCAATGGCTAAATGCTAAACGGAACGATATCCCAAGTGTCACACTTGACGGTGCCGAAACCGCAAAAATCCGGCGTCAATGGAACCTGAAAACGGATGAAGAACGACGCATCCTAACCGAATTATTGTCAAGAATAGACTTGCCCAAAGATCAGATGCTGCAGATTTTAAGCGAAAAGCGCAGCGAGAATGGGCTGGAGGTTTCTCTAAATGAGATCGTGGATGATCCCTATCTGCTGGTGGAACAGTACGTCGGGCTTGATCCCGATGATTTGATTAACTTTAGCCGGATCGATCATGCCATGTTTCCCTCGCCGGAGCTCGGTGGCAGCTTTCAGTTTGCTATCGATGATTGGCAAAGATTACGGGCGCTGTGCGTTGACCGGCTGAAGTATGAAACGAAGCATACCTTCATTAGCTGTGGACAGCTACTGCAGGATGTAAATCGGCGGCTCAGCTACCTGCCGGATTGGAAACGCACCGAATTTACCGCACGATACCTCGAAGTAGATCGAGCCAATCTTGAAACAGCTATTGTCTTCCGTAAAGAGACGGAACGAGAATATGCTTATCTCAGAAGCGCCTATGAGGCTGAACGTGAGATAGAAGATCGCATTCGAAAACTTGCCGGCTACTCGGATATCTCATTCAAATCACCCGTCACGGAAAAATACTGGAAAGATCTGTTGTTTGAAGCCAGGAGCCCCTTGGCTGAAAAGAGCAGACAAGAGTACGAAGCAGCAATCGAGTCGCAAGCGGCCGTGTGTACGAAGATCTTTAACCGACCAGTAGCTGTCGTATGCGGCGCGGCAGGAACCGGCAAGACGACCATCATTCGTTCGATACTACAGGCAATTGAAAAGGCACATGGTGCTGACGCAACCTTCCTCCTTCTCGCCCCCACTGGGAAAGCTGCCGATCGCATCCGGGAAAAAACCGGAAAGGAAGCCAGCACTATCCATTCGTTTCTGGCGAGAAGGGGCTGGCTGAACCCCAATCTAACCATCAAACAGGGTGGCGGCCGGCGCGAGGACAAGGTTACCACCTTTGTCATAGACGAAGCATCGATGCTGGATCTCGGCTTGCTGGCGGCTGTTTTCAGGGCCATTAACTGGAGCGCCGTGCAACGCATCATCTTGGTGGGTGATCCCAATCAATTACCACCAATCGGACGCGGAAAGGTCTTTTCCGACATAATCGATTGGCTGCGCAAAAACCATCCGGCCAGCATCGGCGAGCTAACGGTTAACCTGCGACAGATGGAGAATCGCCTGACCGGCAAGGGAACGGGAATACTGGACTTGGCTTCAGTCTATGTAAGAAACCCAAACCGTGATCAAAAGGACGAAGGAGAGTCGATCCGCGCAGAACAAATGCTCCAACGCCTCCAAGACCTCCCACCAGATGGAGCTGTGGATAAGGACTTGCGGGTCATCTACTGGAAAGATTCTGACGACCTGCTAAATAAGCTGGTCAGCAGGATCATTGCTGATATGGAAGAAGATACCGGCGAAAAATTTAATCCGGAAGCAGCATACAAAATATGGCTCGCTGCTGCACGCGGATCAGGAAAGAATGCTCGTCCTGATTATCACCAGGTAATCTCTCCTTACCGACATGAAGATTTCGGAACCGAGGCCATTAACATTCGGATCCAGCAAGAGGCTCGTGGTTATGGGATGCAGCGCGTTGGTCAGCTTTCCGGGATTACCCTGTTTGACAAGGTGATCCAAATCCGTAACCGCGGAGCTTCTGATCAGATATGGGCCTATAATCACCAGACACGACAGAATGAGCTCTCATCGGTGTTTAATGGCGAACTCGGCTTTGTTGCCCCCCACGCACTGGACGGCTCGAAGTGGCAAGCCCCAGAAAGAACGTACTATCGGATCAAGCGCTTTCAGGTCAGGTTCTCGCGGAAGGAACATCTCGCATTTTCCTATGGAGAAAATTTAGGCTACGCGATGATGGGCGCAAAGAAGGTATTTCTGCCTGACGAGGCACCCGAAGATAACCTTGAGCTTGCCTACGCCATCTCAGTGCACAAATCGCAGGGCAGCGAGTTTGAACGCGTATACTTCGTTTTGCCGAAACAAAAGACTGCCCTGCTGTCGCCGGAACTCTTCTATACTGGCATCACTCGTGCGACAAAACACTGCACGGTCCTCATTGAGGAGGATATTGCCCCCCTGCTGAAGATACGACGTCCGGAGAGTTCCCATCTCGTCGGCATCAACTGTTCGCTTTTTGATTTCACACCAGCACCTGAGGGCTTCGAGTTGATCCGGCGGGAGGGTTTCCTGGATGAAGGAAAGATTCATCGCACCCTGGCCGATGTCATGGTCCGCTCAAAGTCAGAAGTCATTATTGCGAATATGCTTTTCGATCGGGATGTAGCCTTCCTATATGAAAAACCCCTCTATGCACCCGATGGATCGTTCTACCTGCCGGACTTCACGATAACCTGGCGCGGCAAAAAGTTCTATTGGGAACATCTCGGCCTCCTTGAGCGTGAAGAATATAAAAGACATTGGGATACTAAGAAGGCTTGGTACGAGAAGCATTTCCCTGGACGGCTCGTGACGACAGAAGAATCCGGCAATCTCTCCGCGGAGGCCATGAAGCTAATTGAGACGAGGTTTTCCTGAATAGCAAAAAGAGGAGAGGTTGAAAATAGTTAAGCCATGATACCCCTCGAACCTGGAAAGCGTGTACGAGTAAAAAAAGATCCCGGTCGTATTGGGATTCTTACAGGTAAAAAAAAGGAACGTGGCAATCTTATCCTCCACCAGGTCTTTTTCCCAGACACCGTTTCATACATTCCTGAAGATCAGATTGAATGTCTCCCAGACATATCTGATCCGGTTGAGCTTTTGGCTTCCGGGAAACTTGGACGTGTAGCCGATCTGCGACGAAATTTGACACACATACGACTGAGTGGAAGGCTGGCCAATTTAATATACAGCATGGACACGACCAATACTGATTTTTATCCCTATCAGTTTAAGCCTGTTATCAAGTTCCTAAACGCACCCAGCAATGGCATGCTCATCGCTGATGAAGTGGGGCTTGGAAAGACGATCGAAGCGGGCTTGATATGGACGGAGTTGCGGAGTCGTTTTGATTTCCGGCGATTAATGGTTCTCTGTCCAGCGATGCTAAGGGAAAAGTGGCAAGAAGAATTGAACGGTAAATTTGGAATCAAAGCGGAAATCCAAAACGCCAAAGAGATCTTATTGACCTTAAAAAGATCTCAGCAAGATGGATCTATGTCGAGCTTTGCTGTTATTGGCAGCTTGCAGGGATTGAGGCCTCCCCGTTCCTGGAAATCCCGTGAGGAAAATAAAGAGAGGGACAATATCACAGCCAGACTTGCAGCTTTTCTTGATGAGAGGGCAGATGAAGAGCCGCTTATCGATCTGCTGATCATTGATGAAGCCCACTACATGCGAAACGCCGATACGGCCACATCCCAACTAGGCAGGCTGCTACGGCATGTTTCAGAATACATTATTCTTTTATCGGCTACACCGGTGCATTTGAAAAGCGGTGATCTTTATCAATTACTCAATCTTGTTGATGAAGACACTTTTCATCAGCCCGGTTTATTCGATGAAATTCTTCAGGCAAATGCACCGCTCATCGAAGTACGCGATGCGGTAATGGCCCGCAAAGTGACACCTAAACAGATCAAAGATTTGCTAGAGGTGGCAGTAAAACACCCTTACCTACAAGGCAACCGACAGCTCCAGACCCTTCTTTCAGAGCTGCCCGGAGAGAAACAACTTTCTGACGACCACTACCGTAGCCAATTTGCTTACCGTTTGGAAACCATGAATCTCTTAGGACACGTTGTAACAAGAACTCGTAAGCGTGAAGTCACGGAATGGCGTGTCATGAGAGAGGCCGTACCAGAAGTAATCCAGTTTACACCGCAGGAGCGCCAATTCTATGATGGTGTGACAAATCTCGTAAGAAAATTTTGTATGGAATACGAAAAGCACGAGGGTTTCCTTCTTGTTATGCCTCAGAGACAGATTGCCAGTTCGATGGCTGCCGCGCTACGCGAGTGGCAAAACCGAAGACATGAATATGATGAACAGCTTTATGAAGATTTTGGTCCTCGGGAAGAACAAAACGACACGAAACATGGCCCTGTCGTTACGGAGATCATGCGACAAGCATATGCTCTCGCAGATTTACAGGACCTGATCAAGAACGATTCCAAGTACAACCGATTACTATCCATCCTTTCAAACCATCTCAAAAAATATCCAGATGAAAAAATTGTCCTCTTTTCTTACTTTCGTCCGACGCTCCAGTACCTCAAAGAACGGCTGGCGCAAGATGGAATCCACGCCATTATTCTAATGGGTGGCGATAAGGATAAATCGGGTACCCTCAAAGAATTTAAGTCTAATCACGGCCCCAACCTTCTGTTGTCATCAGAAGTGGGCAGTGAGGGCATTGATCTGCAATTTGCTAGGATAGTGATCAATTATGACCTTCCCTGGAACCCAATGCGTGTCGAGCAACGCATCGGTCGTCTCGACCGGCTTGGCCAAAAATCCTCCAAGATCCTTATTTGGAATCTTTTTGCCGAGGACACCATCGACGCCCGCATTTATGAATGTCTCTACAAACGAATAGATATCTTCGAAAAAGCGCTGGGGGGGCTGGAGGTCATCTTAGGGGAGGAAATTCAGAAACTGACCCTTGATTTGCTCAGCGGATATCTCACACCTGAACAGGAATCAAGTCGCATCGAGCAGACAGCTTTGGCATTGGCAAATATCAGACACCAGGAAGATCAACTTGAGGAACAATCCGCCAACCTGGTTGCCCTTGGCGATTACGTAATGAACCAAATCAAGGCGGCCCGGGAGTTAAATCGACTCATCAGCTCCTATGACCTTTGGATCTACGTTCATGATTTCTTCCAGAAATATTATCAGGGATGTGAGTTTAGACGACAAAAGGGTGATGATATCAATGTCAATGTTCTTTTATCATCAGAAGCCAGATATGATCTAGAAGAATATGCCAGGAATGAGAAAATATCCCATTTGACACACCTTACGAGGGCAGCCTCTGTACCGGTTCCGTGTCGATTTGAAAACAGGGTTACAGTGACTACCCCGGGCAAGGTTGAAGTGATCAGCCAATTCCACCCACTGGTCCGTTTCGTCAGGCACCGTCTAAAAGAACTTGAAGAATCTTATTATCCTGCGGTGAGCATTTCCGTCCATCACCATGAATTGCCGCAATACGAACCAGGATTGTATGTTTTTACAATCCAGAGGTGGTCGACAAGTGGGCTACAGGAACGGGAGCAAGTATTCTTTTCTGCTTCAAAGATCGCGACACAAACCAAGTTTCTGCATGAAGATGAGGCGGAGAAGTTGGTCACAACCGCTGCGCTGCACGGGCATGATTGGCTAGAGGCTGCCAATTTGGTTGACTGTGCAGAAGCAGCTAGGATCGCAGAGCAATTATTGTCCTATTCAGATGATAGATATGCAAACTATGTTAAGCAGAAAGAAGCAGAAAACAATGACCGCGCTGATCTCCAAGAAAAAACACTCGACCAGCACCTCGGCAGCCAGCTGAACACGTTGGAAGTAATCAGGTCAACACATCTCCAAAGTAATCGCCTCTCATTGACCAAGGCGACGGAAGCGAAAATGAACACCCTTAAAGAAAAAGTCAAACAGCGCAAGTTGCAGATCAAAGGACGTCGAGAACTTAAAAGTAGAAAGGATGAGATGTGTATAGGACTCATTGAGGTTGCTTAAAGGAGGAAATGGGATGGCTGACAAAAATAAGTTTTGGAAACGCTTTGGCAATTTCTTTTGCATTCAGGACGGGGATAAACCGAAAAAAGCGGTAACACCAGCGAAAGAATCAAAAGCAAAGAACTTTAATCAAGCCAACTCCTTAAATCATCAATCCCTTTCTGAAAAAACCGCTTTAAAAACTAAGACTGCGCCCCCCAATCGGAGTCAGATTGAAGCATTTCTGATTGACACTAGCCTGCAATATCCGGCAACAGAAAACGCGGAACAGGTAGATCTTGTCATTGGTTTTGATTTAGGTACTGCATGGACTAAGGTCGTCATCCAAGATACGGCCCGGAGAAAAGCTTTTGCAATCCCTTTCAAAGAATACGGCAGCTCAAATAACCCCTTTCTTCTTCCAACCAAGATAGGACACTCTCACGGGCACCTGACGTTATGTAAAAGCAATGACCCACACCAGCTTTGCAAAGATCTCAAGATTTCCTTAATTGAAAATCATGATCACACCTTAAAGATTGTTCAAGATCAAGAATACAAAGTTACAAGCTCTGAGTTGAATGCAACATTCGTAGCCCTTGTATTACGCTATGTACGTTGCTTCTTCATGAAGAACCAAGCAGGCATCTATAAAAATAATCGTTTGCGGTGGCAGTTGAATTTGGGAATACCTGTGAAGAATTATGACGACACAGCAATTAGAGACGCTTTTCATCAGGCAGCATTGGCAGGCTGGTGGTTGTCTTCGCAACGGGGTGAGATAAAAATACAATCTGCTAAAGAGGCTATGCAAAAAATACAAGATCCGGATTTCATGCCTGGTATCAACCGGGCTTTTATCAATGTGATCCCAGAGGTTGCGGCGGAAGTCGCCGGTTATGCGCATTCAGATTTACGCGAAGAAGGATTACACTTATTGATTGATATCGGCGCGACAACCCTGGACGTATCTACATTCGTCTTAGACAGCAATGACGGAGAAGACGGATACAAATTTCTTACTGCAGAAATTGGTCGGTTCGGGGCTTACGAACTTCATTGGTCCCGGCGGGAAGCATTCAAGCGTTTCATGGCCACCTGGGTGTCAAAGGTTGATGGAATAGCCGAAACATTGGAACCAATACCAGAATCTTGCAACGCTTATTTACCTTCGGCTACCGACATACCGAATTTCGACAATGATTTTATTGATAAAGCAGCAGTACCCATCACCAGGGTTGTCGCAAGAACTAAGAGAGATAGACTTCCTATATCTCCAATGTGGGAAAATGGCCTGCCCTTGTTCCTATGCGGCGGAGGCAGTCAAGCAAAGTTTTATTCGGAAAAATTGGTCTATAAAGTTTCAAACTCCTTGAATAATATAATTTGGAATGGCTTCAGGGCTAAAGAAATTCCCAAACCAGCAAATCTTGAGGCAGATGGTTTAAGATCTCACGAATATCACCGCCTTGCTGTCGCTTACGGTCTGAGTTTTCAATACGAGGACATTGGAAATATCGTGCCACCGTCAGATATTGGGAATATCCCTCGCCAATGTCCCCGAAGCTGGTACGAGGACCGATTCATAAGTAAAGATATGGTTTGATCGCATACCCCGGTCTTTATTTTCCGATTCCAGGTGACGATTTAAACTGACTGCTTTGACAACTACAACCTTCCAACCCGCATTCAAATGATACCGTCAATTATCAAACGAAATGCGCTACACAAAAGCATCACCACGAAATCACGAGTTCAATAAATATACGATAACCTCACAATAAATCGGAGTGGCGAGTGTACTCTGCTTGACCGTGATCTGTTGCAAAAGGCAAGAAATGATGCAGGTTCCTCTCTTGCTGCCTTGCTCGAATCCGATCTGTCGGTCGATTAATCGACCACTTCCCCCTCCCAACACGGTTTTCTGGTCGAATAATATCCACGTGGAGAAAACGGAGAGATATTCATCGGTATTCATCCTAAAATCCCTGCATGGAAAACATTATATATAGTAGGAGCATGTGGATTTGTGCCGCCCCTCTCTCGAATATCATTCCTGGCGCATCAGTCGCTTGCAGGATGAATACAATATATTATTTCTTCGCTTGGGAAGACCCGTTACGTCCAAGACTGCCTTTGTAAAAAGGTCCGTAACGCTCGAATTCGCCGGTAACGTAGGTTATCCCCTATAAAGCCCGGTGTCTCAGACTGCCCGGCAGGGCAGGGAGTGCGCCGTTTTCCGACGGTTCAGCCGGTCAAGAGAGGGTGCCCCCCTTTGACCAAGCGGCTGGTTCGACTCCAGCGGAAACGGTTTCGAGTTAGAAAGTTTATCGTGGTAGGTATGAGACTTGGTGTGCCTTCCGGCATCCAAGCCTTTTTGTTTAAGGGCCTGCGCAGGTTCCCTGTCGTTCGTCAGAACCATGGGACCGGGCAGGCCTTTTTTGCGAAGCAGCAGCCATTGACGAAAGCAAGTTCGGCAATGCCGGAGCATGAGCTGAGCATCTCCATGGTGTCTTTTTGCCTCGGCACTATGACACCATGGAAACCGGGTGAGCGGAGCAAGGGCGAGTGAACCCGCCTAACGCGCGAGTCGCAATTTTCGTTGCAACTGTCAGTTGCAACGATTTTTAGCTCCGGCTCGCGCAACCTCCCGCCCGCAGGGCGATTGCGCAAGGCGCTGGTTAGGTGAACGAAGTGAACCTAACCAGCGCTGAGACGATTCAGGTTTGGTATTCTTGCGAGTCAGCCTGCCGTCATCCACGATTCCCCGGGATCGTGCTCATGGCGATGAGGCGGTGTCATGAACGGCTTTTCTTCTGGTGGGGAGGAAAGCCGTCTTTTCGTTCAGGACACCACCATGGGACTGAGGCCGGGAGGTCATTAACCCCTTTCAACCGGGTGTCCGCAAGGGCATACCGTCCATATAGAGCCGGAAATTTTTCGGGTCGCCGGCATACAAATAGGGCTCGTTGTTTACCTGACAAGGGTGTCCCATAGGACACACCATTCACAAGGAGGTACCCGCATGGGAAAGAAGAGCGTCCGTGGCTACCTGCACGGACAGGTTGAGGGCATTTATCACAAGGTAGGCAAGGGTATCGGCGAGAGCCGCCATGAACTCAAACAAGAGGGCATGCAATCGGAAAAGATTCACAGTGACAGCACCCGCATGGCCTATCTGGATAGATTCCATTCGGTCGTCGAGCATGCGCGAAGTAATTTCGGGATCAAGAGCGTATTCCAGTTAACGGACGAGATGGTCCGAAGCTGGCTTCAGAACGAACGGATCGGAAAGGTCGCGGCCAGTACAATCAACGTCGATGTTGCCGCCCTGGGGAAGATTGGGCAGATGATGACGAATTTCAGCAAGCTGAACGGCCATGACCGGGAGTTCAATTTCACCTGCCGGTTCGATGCTACGCGGGAGGCTATCCGGGACAGGATCAGCCCGAATGCCTGGAACGGACAGGGCCGGGCATACGACAAACCCGAAGAGTTGATCAACGCCATCGACAACGAGAAACACCGGATCATGGCCGAACTTCAGTATCACGGCGGCCTTCGCGCCGAAGGCGTGGGAGCGCCAAGGGAGCCACATTCAAAGGCTGCGCT
>Ga0255345_1006792_pt1 | contig 10989 bp, 10 predicted proteins | sample wastewater_treat_6_FD_192415 | JGI IMG/M metagenome (GOLD analysis project Ga0255345, IMG submission 192415) | Wastewater microbial communities from Lulu Island WWTP, Vancouver, Canada - plant20 | ecosystem: Engineered > WWTP > Wastewater > Unclassified | place: Canada: Vancouver, British... | reverse complement strand
GTTTTAGCTCATGTTGATGCAGGAAAAACTACCTTAACAGAAAGCTTATTATATAACAGTGGAGCGATTACAGAATTAGGAAGCGTGGACAAAGGTACAACGAGGACGGATAATACGCTTTTAGAACGTCAGAGAGGAATTACAATTCAGACAGGAATAACCTCTTTTCAGTGGGAAAATACGAAGGTGAACATCATAGACACGCCAGGACATATGGATTTCTTAGCAGAAGTATATCGTTCATTATCAGTTTTAGATGGGGCAATTCTACTGATTTCTGCAAAAGATGGCGTACAAGCACAAACTCGTATATTATTTCATGCACTTAGGAAAATGGGGATTCCCACAATCTTTTTTATCAATAAGATTGACCAAAATGGAATTGATTTATCAACGGTTTATCAGGATATTAAAGAGAAACTTTCTGCGGAAATTGTAATCAAACAGAAGGTAGAACTGCATCCTAATATGCGTGTAATGAACTTTACCGAATCTGAACAATGGGATATGGTAATAGAAGGAAATGATTACCTTTTGGAGAAATATACGTCTGGGAAATTATTGGAAGCATTAGAACTCGAACAAGAGGAAAGCATAAGATTTCATAATTGTTCCCTGTTCCCTGTTTATCACGGAAGTGCAAAAAACAATATAGGGATTGATAACCTTATAGAAGTGATTACGAATAAATTTTATTCATCAACACATCGAGGTCAGTCTGAACTTTGCGGAAAAGTTTTCAAAATTGAGTATTCGGAAAAAAGACAGCGTCTTGCATATATACGTCTTTATAGTGGCGTACTGCATTTGCGAGATTCGGTTAGAATATCGGAAAAGGAAAAAATAAAAATTACAGAAATGTATACTTCAATAAATGGTGAATTATGTAAAATTGATAAGGCTTATTCCGGGGAAATTGTTATTTTGCAAAATGAGTTTTTGAAGCTAAATAGTGTTCTTGGAGATACAAAGCTATTGCCACAGAGAGAGAGAATTGAAAATCCGCTCCCTCTGCTGCAAACAACTGTTGAACCGAGCAAACCTCAACAAAGGGAAATGTTACTTGATGCACTTTTAGAAATCTCCGACAGTGACCCGCTTCTACAATATTATGTGGATTCTACGACACATGAAATCATACTTTCTTTCTTAGGGAAAGTACAAATGGAAGTGACTTGTGCTCTATTGCAAGAAAAGTATCATGTGGAGGTAAAAATAAAAAAGCCTACAGTCATTTATATGGAAAGACCGTTAAAAAAAGCAGAGTATACCATTCACATCGGAGTGCCACCGAATCCCTTCTGGGCTTCCATTGGTCTTTCTGTAGAACCGCTTCCATTAGGGAGCGGAGTACAGTATGAGAGCTCGGTTTCTCTTGGATACTTAAATCAATCGTTTCAAAATGCAGTTATGGAAGGGATACGATATGGCTGTGAACAAGGATTGTATGGTTGGAATGTGACGGACTGTAAAATCTGTTTTAAGTATGGCTTATACTATAGCCCTGTTAGTACCCCAGCAGATTTTCGGATGCTTGCTCCTATTGTATTGGAACAAGTCTTAAAAAAAGCTGGAACAGAATTGTTAGAGCCATATCTTAGTTTTAAAATTTATGCGCCACAGGAATATCTTTCACGAGCATACAACGATGCTCCTAAATATTGTGCGAACATCGTAGACACTCAATTGAAAAATAATGAGGTCATTCTTAGTGGAGAAATCCCTGCTCGGTGTATTCAAGAATATCGTAGTGATTTAACTTTCTTTACAAATGGACGTAGTGTTTGTTTAACAGAGTTAAAAGGGTACCATGTTACTACCGGTGAACCTGTTTGCCAGCCCCGTCGTCCAAATAGTCGGATAGATAAAGTACGATATATGTTCAATAAAATAACTTAGTGTATTTTATGTTGTTATATAAATATGGTTTCTTGTTAAATAAGATGAAATATTTTTTAATAAAGATTTGAATTAAAGTGTAAAGGAGGAGATAGTTATTATAAACTACAAGTGGATATTGTGTCCTGTATGTGGAAATAAAACACGATTAAAGATAAGGGAAGATACTGAATTAAAAAAATTCCCCCTCTATTGTCCGAAATGCAGACAAGAAAATTTAATTGAAATAAAGCAGTTCAAAGTAACTGTGATTACAGAGCCAGACGCAAAGACGCAGAGCCGATAAAATGAGATTAATACAATCTCATTTTATCGGCTCTTTCCGTTATGTATGGATTCTTTTAATTAGTCTTCGATGTTTCTTGCTTCGTTGATACCGCTGGCTAAAGATTCCATTAAGGATAGTTCTTTGTCTGTAAAGCTATCCATGTATTTCTCTATCTGTAATCGTCGGGTGCTTTTTACCAAGTTATTAGCAGGTAAGAAAAATTCATCAACGGAAACATGAAGTAACGATACAAGGTCATAAAGAACTTGTATGCTGGGGTGTTGCCCTTTATTTTCAATATTAGTTAAGTACCGTGGGTCAATTTCAATCAATGCTCCCACTTGTTCACGAGTTAAACCTCGTTTCAATCGAGCTTCTTTAATGGCTAAACCAAAGGCTCTAAAATCATATTTATCTTCTTTTTTACGCATAGTAGACCACCTCTATACATTTTATTGTTCCTACTGAATTAAAAACAGGTATAGAAAAACGTGTTATATGGTTTATAGGTTTATATTTAATAAAAAGCACTACTAAACGCCAATAAAAAAAACCGTTATATGGTAGTGCTATTTACGCTGTTAAAATATTGTATATTACTTCCAAATGGCGGTTTGTTGGAGGTCAACGTCGCCATGAAGTACATCATATACAATAAATTTCCTTACATTGGGTTCTTGTCAAAAAAAGTCGTCTATCTGCAATAGATAAGTACGTCCACCAATGTGGTTTTATAAATCATATAGATAGAATAACAGAAGCATGTAAACAGAGAAATAAATCTGTTTATATGCTTTTTTGGCTATTCAGAACTTTTTTACAAAGTTTATTTATCAGTAATGCAACAAATCCCCCTTTCACATTGGGACTAAGAGTGAAAGGAGATAAACGAGCAAGGCTCACTTCCTTTCCTAGACAGAAAGGGGGTGAGAAACATGAAACCATCTTCTTTTCAGACCACAATAGAAAATCAGTTTGACTATATCTGTAAACGTGCTATGGAAGACGAGCGAAAGAATTATATGCTTTATCTTTCAAGGATTGCAAAGCGTGAGGTGTCCTTTTCGGATGTTGGCGATTATCTTGTTAGCCAGTTTGCGACAACAGATAACTATTCAACTGACTTTCAGATTTTTACACTCAATGGGTTATCAGTAGGCGTTGAAAATGATTTGTTGAGTGAAGCATTACGTGAGTTGCCAGACAAGAAACGTGAAATTCTACTGCTGTTTTACTTTATGGACATGAGCGATTCAGAAATTGCAGACCTGTTGAAATTGAACCGTTCTACTGTCTATCGGCATAGAACCAGTGGACTAGCCTTAATTAAAAAGTTTATGGAGGAATTTGAAGAATGAAAACACAATATCCTATGATTCCCTTTCCTCTCATTGTAAAGGCAACAGATGGCGATACCGAAGCGATTAACCAGATTCTACATCATTACAGAGGGTACATAACGAAGCGTTCCCTACGACTTATGAAAGATGAATATGGCAATCAAAGTATGGTCGTTGATGAAGTCTTACGTGGAAGAATGGAAACCAGACTGATTACAAAGATTTTGTCATTTGAAATTAAGTAATATCCTCTCTCCTTTCGTGGAAGCGTGCTAAACCATTCCACGCTTCCCGAACAGGGAGGTTTGTTATTCCACCAAAGCATATTGAGCTTTCAATGTGTTTTGATAGGCTAACGAGCCATTGTTCTTTGAAAACTGAATAAAAGTAATCGAATACGTTTCGATAAGAAAAGAGCCAACGGAACTAACCGCCATGACCTATCTTATAAAGATAGCGAGCGATTCATGTTAGTGATCCGAGAAGCAATCTTTAGCAGGATTGCCTGCAACGACATTCTTATCGTGATAATGATACTCCCATACAGTCAATAGTCCGAGCGTGATAAAACCGTCGCAGGCAATGAGTATGGCTACATGAGAACCATGCAGGGGTGGAACTCCCGTGAGCTTTGCTAAAGCTGTTCGATTGCTGGTAAAACAACTTTTATGAAATCCAAATAAGTGATTTGGAAAGGAGGATTTTATGAAGCAGACTGACATTCCTATTTGGGAACGTTATACCCTAACCATTGAAGAAGCGTCAAAATATTTTCGTATTGGCGAAAACAAGCTACGACGCTTGGCAGAGGAAAATAAAAATGCAAATTGGCTGATTATGAATGGCAATCGTATTCAGATTAAACGAAAACAATTTGAAAAAATTATAGATACATTGGACGCAATCTAGCGTCGCCAAAGGGTCTTGTATATGATAAAATAGTATTAAGTCGTATCAAGGCTCTTTCCATAAAGGAAAGGAGCAAATGCCATGTCAGAAAAAAGACGTGACAATAAAGGTCGAATCTTAAAGACTGGAGAGAGCCAACGAAAAGACGGAAGATACTTATACAAATATATAGATTCATTTGGAGAACCGCAATTTGTTTACTCGTGGAAACTTGTGGCTACAGACCGAGTACCAGCAGGAAAGCGTGATTGTATCTCACTTAGAGAGAAAATCGCAGAGTTACAGAAAGACATTCATGATGGTATTGATGTTGTAGGAAAGAAAATGACACTCTGCCAGCTTTACGCAAAACAGAACGCTCAAAGACCAAAGGTTAGAAAAAACACTGAAACTGGACGCAAATATCTTATGGATATTTTGAAGAAAGACAAGTTAGGTGTAAGAAGTATTGACAGTATTAAGCCATCAGACGCTAAAGAATGGGCTATTAGAATGAGTGAAAATGGTTATGCTTATCAAACCATCAATAACTACAAACGTTCTTTAAAGGCTTCATTCTATATTGCTATACAAGATGATTGTGTTCGGAAGAATCCATTTGACTTTCAACTGAAAGCAGTTCTTGATGATGATACTGTCCCTAAGACCGTACTAACAGAAGAACAGGAAGAAAAACTGTTAGCCTTTGCAAAAGCTGATAAAACCTACAGCAAAAATTATGATGAAATTCTGATACTCTTAAAAACAGGTCTTCGTATTTTGCATATTTCGGCAACATCCGGACACTGAAACCGGAATTATCCGGACAGCATATCGGAATTATCCGGACAGCGTATCGGAAACATCCGGACACCTTGCCTGGCTAACAAATTAACTGGTATCTTTAAAGTATTAAACTTTAAGGAGGCCAAAAATGAGGAGGCTAGACATGTCCAAAGTAAGAGAAATACTCAGGCTGCGATTTGAAGTAGGTTTATCCTTAAGAGACATCGCCGCATCATGTAATTGCGGAAAATCAACCGTAAACGACATACTCAAAAGAGCTGAAAATGCCAATATCTCTTGGCCTTGTAATCTCAACGACAAAGAGCTTTTGTCTTTAATTTATCCCCCTGCTGAAGGGAAAAATACAGCAATAGAGCCGGATTTGAACTACATCTTCACCGAAATGAAAAAGCCGCATATGACTTTGCTGCTCTTATGGGAAGAATACAAACGCGAGCACAAAGACGGTCTTATGTATACACAGTTTTGTGAGCGTTACAGGCAATTTAAAAAGGCTAATAAGTTGTCCATGCACATTGAGCATAAGGCAGGGGAAGAAATGCAAGTGGACTGGGCTGGAAGCACTGTGGATTACACCGATGTGGCCACAGGCAAAGTCAAGGAGGCATACATCTTTGTTGCTGTCCTTCCGGCATCTTTTTATCCCTTTGTCTACGCATATGAGGATATGAAAAAACCCAACTGGATAGATGCTCATGTAAGGGCCTATGAATATTACGGAGGAGTCCCAAGAGTTACCATACCTGACAATGCTAAAACCGCCGTCAATACACCTGATTTGGTTGATCCATACCTTAATACCAGCTATGCTGAAATGGCCAGGCATTATGGGACCAACCTGGTTCCTGCCAGACCTCGCAAACCCAAAGACAAGGGCGCGGATGAAAATACGGTAGGTGATGTCTCAAGGCGCATACTGGCAGCCCTTAGAAACCATAAGTTTTTTAGTGTGGCTGAAATTAACCAGGCCATAAAAATCGAATTGGATCAATTTGTGCGGCGGCCCTTTCAGAAGATGGAAGGCAACCGTCTGACAGCCTTTGAAAAAATTGACAAGCCTGCTTTAAAGCCCTTACCTGCAAGCCGCTATGAATATGCTGATTGGCAGGAGGCAAGAATCGCTTCCAACTATCATGTCGAATACCAGGGTTCGTTCTATAGTGTTCCCTATTCCTATGCCGGTGATATGGCAAGGGTGAGAGCAACCGCCTCCATGATTGAGGTCTTTGTTGACAGCGTTCGAATTGCCACACATAAGAAGAACAAGCGCAGCGACAAACGCTACATAACCTTGCCTGAACATATGCCGGAAGCCCATAAAATGGTTGCAGGCTTAAATTCTGACCACTATTTGTCCTGGGCAGAAAAGATTGGGTCAAATACCAAGGAACTGATTACTGTCATCCTGGATAGAAAAGACTATCCGATACAAACATACCGTTCCTGTATGGGGATTATGAGGCTTGCATCAGACTATCCTTTGGACTTGGTGGAAGCTGCCAGTGCTGAAGCCATAGAGAAAGGAACCTGCAATTACAAGTATTTCAGCATTATCCTTAAACAAAAGCTACTAACAGCTAAAAGTCCCATAAAAGAAAAAATCGTGCTAAATACCAACCTACGCGGCGCAAAAAGCTATGCAGGAGGTGGAGTAAATGCTTAACAACCAGACTGCAGAAAAACTTCTTGATATGAAGCTGAAAACCATGGCTCAGATGTTAAGTGATCCCCTTCCGTCTGACATAGCACTTTCTTTCGAAGAACGGCTTGGCTTAATGGTAGAAAAGGAATGGTTGGCCAAGAAAAACGCTAAAATCAAGCGCTTACTCAGGAGTGCCAGCCTTGGCGTGGACGCCAGTATCGAAGGCATCGAATACTCATCCAACCGGGCTATTGACAAACAAACTATACAAGAACTGGCCAGCTGTGTATTTATTGAAAAAGCATTAAACATAGTTACAACAGGAAAGACCGGTAGCGGTAAAACCTACTTGGCCAGTGCCTTTGGCAATGCTGCTTGCAGGAAAGGATATTTTGTTAAATACTTCAGGATTCCTGAGCTCCTATTAGAGATACAGGACGCGAAAGTGCATAGCAGATATTCTAAGTTTATGAAAAGCCTTGAAAAATTCAGGCTCTTGATTTTAGATGATATCGGGCTCAGGTCTTACACTTTAGAAGAAAGCCGTGACATTTTAGAAATTGCAGAATCGCGCTACAACAAAGGTTCTATGATTTTAGCTGGTCAAATACCCCACGGTCAATGGTATGAACTTTTCCCAGATCCCACAATAGCAGATGCCATTATGGACCGTATTATTCATAATTCATATATTCTGGAGTTAGATTCGAAACTCTCACTCAGGAAGATAATGGCAGATAGGAAAATGGGAATCGCTAATGAAGTTTAAATATTGGCAATATTTATTGCTAGATGGCAGCAATTATTTTACAATCAATTTAGCCGGCAAGGTGTCCGGATAACCCCGGTTTCATGTCCGGATGTTTCCGGAACGACTGTCCGGATGTGCCGGAATATGTACTCTTCAACAATACAGCCCTCTTCAAACAGGTTGCATTTATTACACATAGAATACCCTTGAATATGCTTTCCATATTGCATCGCTACATAACATTCCGTGCACATTTCATTATTGCTGTATTCGCCTTGTTCACCGAATTTATGGTGATGCATGCTATCAAGTGATTTCCCACATATATCACATCTATCATCTCTATTGAATTCCATTGTTCTTTTTGCTGAATCATGCACGCATTTACTGCAATGCTTTTCAGAATCACCTGACGCTAAATGATTGGTAAAATATCCTCCACACTGCTTGCACTGAAAAATCCGCTTTTCCACCAACCACTCTTGAACTTTTTTCTCACAAACAAATCCGAAATAGTCCATTTCAGCATCACCATAATATATCTCATAACCGTTGTCATAACATTCCCATCCACTATCAAAATAGACACAGTAGAGCTGTTCTTCTCTGATTAACCTGTCAACATACTCACCTACATCTTTACTCTCTGCACACATTTTCTCCCTTCTTTCATTACAGCCGTAACAAATGAAGCCTTCGAAATCTCTCATGTACCATGTTGGGAAACCTAAGTTGCTTGGCTTACTAAATGTCTCTCCGCAATGGTCGCAAATCTGTGTATTTTCGGGGTTTTGAGCAGGGGCGATAGGTGTTACAGCCACTGATCTAATGCCCTCACCTCTAACTGTACTTATTAGTTTATCTAACACAATTTTTCCTCCTCTTTCTGTTTTTTATAATATCTAACCTGGCGGGTTGTTGTGTTGCAATGCAACCACCCAACAAGTCAGCTTATATCGCACTTTTTCTCTTATGAAACCTATATAAATCTTTTGGTTTCTGCCGTTCTACAGCTGCATTAAGTTTAGGAATTAGATTTTTATCAACGGTTTTAGGTTTTTTACCGAAACAACTTTTTACTGCTATTTCCGCTATTTCATCATTCTTTGTCACAGTGTAATTATAGTTATCGACAATAAATTCAAAGCGAATTTCTTCACAATCAGAATACTGCTCTAATAATAATTCACGAACCTTTTTAATAATCGACTCCGTAATCAGATCATCAACTTTCTCATCCCAATAGATATAATAGTCTTCAAGTACTTTGAGAGTTCTACAGGCCCCGTAATTGTATTCTACAATGTAGATTTTGGTATAACGATCCACACTCGATGAATGCTCAGCGATTATTCTCTCGTCTTTTGATAATGCATCCAAAAGATAATGCAGCTCAAACCCTCTTGAAATGATATACAAACCGTCATCTTCTAGAAAGACATCTCTGAACTTTTCCTCAAGCAAAGCATCGAGCGACTTAGCGCTTATCGGTAGTCTGACTTTTGATTTCATAGTATCTGCCATAAAAATTCCCCCCCTTATCTTTATTTATTTTTATCTATATATACTGCTCCGAAGAGCAGGGATTTTTAGGCTTTGGGCATAAAAAAAGAAACGCTAAAACATTACATAGAAATACCACCAACACCAACCAACGCCCATTGTTATGTGATTAAAAATTCTATTTAGTTATTTTTTCGTTTCCTGTATTTTTTTATTTTTAATTCCTTAGTTCCTATTTTATGAAAAAAGGAACTTTCTTAATAATATCAGAGTGAGAAAAATCGGCAACACGTAGAATCAGTTGTAATAAAACTGTAATATTCAAGCATAATAAATCGGCAACACCTATCCCATTCAAATTGCTGACACAAGCCAATTTCCGCATTCGGTTCTACAGTTGTTATAATTCAAATCACTAATATAATAATAATATAGAAAAGTTTTATAAAACCCAAAATCAGCATTGTATCAAGATATAATCACTGTTACCGTTAGTTATATAAAAATCTCCAATCTTCATAACTCTAACGCACCTGATTCCGGCAATGATAAATTATCGGTTTTTTCTCCCTTTTTTAGAAAACAGTCTTAAACCCACTAATGATCTGCCTTTGCACATTTATTCAAAATTGCAGTTATTATATTTACTTAAGCCCTTGTGCTATAAGGGATTGCCCAACTCTTAAAACTTGATATTTTCATCTTATTGAGGATTAGGAATCAAAGCACAATGTCAATGTTGGAGCAAGGTTCTTAATCCCTCATTAGAGCAATTTTTTAAGAAAACATACTATAATCACTTCTTCCGTTGCCCGTGTTGCCCAATTGTCAACGAATTTTGGGCAACAAAAAACCTGTGATCGTAAAATATCACAGGATAATTTTTTGTTTGGAGCTGGTGGGGGGATTTGAACCCCCGGTCTATTGATTACGAATCAATTGCTCTACCCCTGAGCCACACCAGCATTTTCAACACCTTCAGCTTTTGATCATTTTTATTTCGACCAGTGAATGGTGCATTTTTTTGTATCTTCTTCTCTCAGTTGAAATTGCCCGCGAGCCATTCATTTTTGAGCGTGCTCCATTCATTACGAATCAGCTGCTCTACCAACTGAGCCACAGTAGCAAGCGATTCATTGTGACGAACCGATTTACATATTACCATATTGCCTGTATGCATGCAATCAAAAAAATATTTTTAAAAATACCGTACTTTTTGTTGATTTTGTGTTATTGTAAATCCAATGTGAGCCGGCTGCTTAAAATTGAGTGAGCAGCGGGTTTTTTACAGAACATGCAGAAAGCAGGTAAAAGAATGACAGGTAAAGTAAAGTGGTTCAACAGAGCCAAAGGCTACGGTTTCATCGAGAGAGAAGATGGAGATGATGTATTCGTCCACTTCACCGGACTCACTGGCGTGCCCAGGAGAGAAGGACAGCTGTTCCTGATGGACGGCGAAGAGGTCAGCTTCGAAATCTCGGATGGCGCAAAAGGGCCACAGGCGACCAACGTCGAATTGATATAAGATCCAAAAGACTTTTCAGTTCAGTTGAGCAAAAGAAAAGAGGTGATCAAAAGGGTCACCTCTTTTTTCATTCAATTCACAACCTCGAGCGCTACACAAGATTCAACAACTCTTTTGGGTCATCGATATGGAAATCGGGTTTATAGATCCCTTCCTTTTGTTCCTCTGTAACGCAAATACTCCAACCGACGAGCACAAACGGGACGCCGGCATTGCGCGCGCACATGACATCAAATTTACTGTCTCCGACGTACAGCGCTTCTTCCGGCTCGATGCCAAGCAGTTTTAAGCAGGTGAGGCACGGTTCGGGATCAGGTTTATGCGCTTTTGTATCGCTTGCAGTTACGACGGCATCAAAGTACTGCG
>Ga0255345_1006788_pt1 | contig 10993 bp, 13 predicted proteins | sample wastewater_treat_6_FD_192415 | JGI IMG/M metagenome (GOLD analysis project Ga0255345, IMG submission 192415) | Wastewater microbial communities from Lulu Island WWTP, Vancouver, Canada - plant20 | ecosystem: Engineered > WWTP > Wastewater > Unclassified | place: Canada: Vancouver, British... | reverse complement strand
GGGTTCCTGTGTCAAAACTTTCAGATTTGAAATGGTCTGATATCGGTGACGCAATAAATACAGATGTTTTTGATAAACGAGACAATAACTAGTTTTTTGAGTTGCTATTTATGTTCTCGGAGTGATAAAATCAATCCCTGAAAGTAATTTGAAGGGAAATCTAATGAACAAAATTAAAAACACCGTAAATATAATTATTATAATCTTTAGCCTATTTATTGCCTCTGCCGCCGGCGCTAATGATTGCAATCCCAAAAATATTATATATTTAATCGGCGACGGAATGGGAATTGCTCAAATAACAGCAGCGAGATTTGAAAAAGAACCCCTAAATTTCGAAAGATTCAAAGTAGTGGGTCTGCATATGACTTCGTCTAACGACAATGAAGTTACAGATTCTGCAGCGGCAGGAACAGCTTTGGCTACAGGCTATCTTACCAATAACGGCGTTGTCGGGCTTACTCCTGACGGAAAACCGGTAAAAAACCTAATGGAATACGCGAGAGAAAAAGGTAAGGCTACAGGAATGGTTGTAACGGCAACATTGTCGCACGCAACTCCTGCAGCATTTTCTTCGCATGTAAAGTCAAGATATCATTATGACGATATTGCCTTGCAGCAAGCTAAGGCCGGTTTTCAAGTAATGGTGGGAGGCGGCAGCTCAAATTTATATCCGAAGTCATTTTCGGGAAGCAGAAGAAGAGACGAAGTGCACGTTCTTGATATTATGCGAAATGCGATGCCTGTTGTGTTTAAGTTCGAACATTTAGAAAAGGTAACGGGCGACAGATTCTCGGCTATTTTTGCAAAGGGACATCTGCCCTTAGCATCAGAAAGAAATTACTCATTGGGACAACTTGTTGAAAAAGCCATAGAAACATTAAACAAGAGAGAAGCCGGTTTTGTTTTGATGGTTGAGGGCTCTCAGATAGATTTGCGCGGCCATGCCAACGATTCTAAGGGCATTATAAACGAAACTTTAGACTTTGACACAGCTATTAAGGCGGCGTTAGATTTTGCCGAATGCGACGGAAACACTCTTGTTATTGTTACCGCCGACCATGAGACCTCGGGAATGGCATTAGACAATAAAAAAACTTTCAAAAACGGCAAGGTTGTTTCACCTCATTTTGCATCAGACGACCACACCGCAGCTATGGTGCCGGTATTTGCTTACGGGCCCGGCGCGCAAATTTTTGGCGGTGTTTATAAAATAAATGAACTGGGTAAAAAAGTAATAGATTTTGTGAGGTAATGTTTGTGAATAAGTCTGCTGTAATTATTGCGGTTTTAGCTTTATTATTGATTTTTATCGGTATTAAAAATGGAGAACATTTGAGTTACTTTAACAAAGCTGTTATGGTTTGCACTCAATGCATAGGTCTCGGATGAAAATCAGAAGATGGGTTCAAATCACTTCAACTGTATCTGCTAACGCTTATGTGGCGGGTATAAAGGCCGGGGCAATTTACACGGGCCCTTTAAAACACGCTTGTGTGCCTTTTTTAAACTGCTACAGCTGCCCGAGTGCGCTTTTTTCTTGCCCGATAGGGGCATTGCAAGTTACTGTGGCAGGTGCGGGCGGTTTGGATTTAACAGCTTATCACACCCTTTATGAGCGTTTTAGTGCTGTTTTAACGTCTTTGCCTGTTTTGGTTATTGGCTTTTTAATGCTTGTGGGCTCTTTTGTGGGGCGTGCGGCGTGCGGTTGGCTCTGTCCCTTCGGTTTTTTGCAAGATTTATTGAACAAAATTCCTTCGCCTAAATTTAAAGGCTACGATTTTTTGAAGTATTTCAAATACATTGTATTGGTCGTATTTGTATTTGCTTTGCCTGCTTTTTGGTTAGACGACTACGGAATGGGCGAACCTTCGTTCTGTAAGTATATATGCCCTGCCGGAACGCTTGAAGGAGGAATTCCCTTGGCCCTTTTACAGCCTGAATTAAGGGCGCAGCTCGGAAAGCTTTTTGCCTGGAAGTTTGGGCTTTTGATAGCGATTTTGTTAGCGTCGATTTTTATCAAAAGGCCGTTTTGTCGTTGGCTGTGCCCGTTAGGAGCTTTTTATGGGCCATTTAATAAAATCAGCTTTTTTAAGATCAAAATTGATCAAGACAAATGTATAAATTGTAAAGCTTGTTCGAGAGTTTGTCCCGTAAATCTGAACGTTCCCGAAGAAGTCGGCTCGCCGGATTGCCTTCATTGCGGTGATTGCGTGAATGTTTGCCCTACAAACTCTCTTTATACGGTTAAATTTAAAAAATGCGCAAGCTGTCATAATATCGGAGAACAAAAATGAAAAAACTCATTCTGTTGTTTGTAATTCTTTTTACTGTTTTTACCCTCGGTTGTGGCGGAGGCGGCTCTTCATCACTTGTCGGACCCGAAATCACTTATGCTGACAATACAAAACTCGCAGATGAATACCCCGCCGTAAGTACAAATTATAGGTCTGTTAAAGATATAATGAGTTCTCCTGCAACTACAGACACTGAAAGAACAGATCTGGTAAATAATTTGCTCGTTTATTTTTCTGATGAATTTAAAGATAAAGCCGGTAATTCCGCCAAAGATAAAATACGAACCACAACATTAGATTATCTTGACCAATACACACTTTCGTCATACAAGTTCAGCCCTGTGATTAAAGATGAAGTGGGGCATGATTACGATGCCGCAACCGAGATTCTTACCGTAAAAACACTTATCAATGCTGTTGCCAATTCGGGTAGTCTGGTTATTAACGTAAATAAAGTGTTCGATATTGAATGGAAATTGTCCGGAAGTGATTGGGTTATTGTTGGCGGTTTTCCGACCACTAAAGCAGAACTTGGTTTGTAATATCTGTCAGTAGTTGTCGTATCTTTGTGTTAACTGGTCATACGCGGCGATTTTAGCTTGCAGCTTATTATCGTCCATTCCGTATCTGAATCTTCCTTTGTCGCCGGGGAAAGCTTTAAGATAGAACTCTATCCAAAATTCTTCTCTTTCGTGGCTATATTCTGCTCTTGCTTCCCAACAATGCAGATCTCTTGTTATTCCTATGGTCAGCGGGCTGAATTTATGAGTAATATGGTTGTAGCTGCCCGACGTGCTAAGCGCCCAGAGCGGTCTTATTACAGTCGAGTAGTTAAACGAAGTATTGGTAATCCTGCCGTATTCATTTGGAATGGTGATATTGGTGTCAAACGACCACAGATTGGTTGACATTCTGTATCTTGCGCTTAAATTACCCGGCTTAAGATTTGCAAAGCTGATTTTTGACATTGGTACTGCATCAGGCACGTAATCTCTTCTTAAGAAAAATTCCCAGCTTCTGTATGCTGTTGTAGAGGATCGCTTCGTGTAGTCCCAATAAACTTGCTCCATTTTTCTTGTAACTCTGTTGTAGTTGAAGTTGATTGGGTTAAGTGTCCAGGAATTCTCGGAAAACCTTAATCTTGTTGAGGTTAAGTCTGTGCTTGTAACGTTGTCAAAATAAAACGGTGATTTACCTTTTGAAGTTGAGATATTGTAGTTAAAATCAAGATTTGCCACGTTTGAGAACTTATGGGCGGCTCTTACGAGCGTTGCTCCGTTTTCTCTTTCAGTTCCGTCAGAATAAAAACTTTTTTGGAAATTATATGAAGGCGTAAAATTAAATTTATCGTTGACTTCAATTGTCGGAACTGTAAAACTAAGTTTTCCGTCCTTTTTCTCTGTGTCTTTAATATCTTTGAGAGTTCCCTCTTCGTATTTCCCGTACATGCCCGATAAGGTCGTTGTCAGAGGAACCAGCGGTGTTGTGTATGCGGGAAAACTAAAGTTAACTTCAGGCAGTCTGTTCAAGATTGTGTATCCGTTGTCTGCTGTGTATTTATCTTTATCAAGGTCGTAAAATTTATTGGCAGTGATGCTCATTGTCATAAAGGGTAAGACGGGTCTTAAGTTTACTTGCAGGGTAAGGTCTTCGTTTTGAGCCGCGCCAACATATTGGTCGCCGGTGTAGTTGAGGTTAAAGCTTAGGTTTTCACCCCCGGGGAAGCTCTGATTGTGCGAAATACTGGCCTGTTTGTTCGTGTGGCCTCTTTTGTTTTCGTTTAAATCGTAATAATATACCGAGCCGTTTCCTCTGGATCCTAATGCATAAGTTCCGCTTACACCGTATCCGCTGCCTCTTTTTTCAAAGTTATCTATATTTACGGTTGCATTCACCTTTTCAGTGAACATTATGTCAGTAGCAAATTTAAAATAGAATCCGTCTACTGACGATGTGCCTTGTCTTGTAGTAAAAAACCTGTTTTCTTTTCGCGCCCTGCTGAAATCATACGCTTTACTATAAAGGGTTTTGTTTCCCCATTTCATTTTAAGACCTTCTAAGGTCATGTCTTTATTTGGTCTGTTTTCCAATTTATGAGCTTTAAGGCAATAATGGGGATTTTCATGGTCGCAGGTTGTTTGGGTAATATCGTGAGCAAGGTTATAGCTCGGGCTTAAATATGCGTCTTTTGCCGTAAAAATTTGTCTTTTATTAATAATCTTTGCGTCTCTTAACCAGCCTTCACCCTTTTTCATGTTATATACAACAAAATCGCCTTTTGTTTGATCGTAACCTTTCCAAAAGTCAACGTTTCCCTGTGCAAAAATGTCTTCAGTGGCTGTATTTGCTTGAATATTATCGGCGCTGATTTTCATGTCTTGGTAGGCTATGTAAGCTTTGCCTTTTGTGATTACCTGCTCCGCTTTTGTTCTGTATTCAAGATAATCTCCGTATATCTCAACGGGGTGTTTTTGAGAATCAATCGCAGGTGCTTCGAATGCAAAAACATTGATTATTTCAGATAAAAAAAGTGAAATAATCAAGATTAATTTTAACAAGCGGCGCGAACGCCTGTTTCTGGGTTTGCTGATAATCAATCAATTACCGATATTCCGAGATTTGACCGGAGACAATCAACCCGATCTGAATTTATATCGGCCTGTTTAACAGAATAATGAAGTAAAAATTACCAGCTCGCATTTTGCCAAATTTCTTTGCGCATAAAAATAGCGATAGCCATAATTTCAAGTCTTCCTGCCCACATCAAAAATGAAAAGATAAGTTTACTGCACCCGCTTAAATCTGCAAAAGAGCCCATCGGTCCTATGGCCGCAAATCCCGGCCCAATGTTGCCAAGGGTGGCTATGGCTCCCGAATATCCGATTATATAATTGTTTTCTATTATTGAGACTAAGGTGCCGCCGATAAAGAAAAACATAAAATACATTGCAATAAATGTAATAATCGGGTGAATTTCAGATTCTTTTATTGTTCTGTTTTCGAGCTGAATGGTTATAACGGCTTGCGGATATATGTTTTTCAATAATGTTTTTTGAAGATATTTAAGTAATATCAAAACGCGGATAACTTTTATACCGCCTCCGGCAGAACCTGAGCAGCCGCCTATCATCATAAATATAACAAGTATTGCTTTTGCGGCCTCCGGCCATATATCAAAATTTGCAGTTGCGCTTCCTGTGGTTGTTGTAATGCTTATGTTTTGAAACAGAGCAATTCTTAAATTGTCAATAAAGGTTTCTCCGCCGATTTTATTGTAAAAAAGCATAACTGCGAGTATGAATGACAGCGACACCAATAAAAAGGTATAAAGTCTGAACTCAGGATTTTTAAAAAAATCAATTTTGTTTGTTCTCAGGGTTTTAACTTGGAGCATAAAATTTGCACCCGCCAAAAACATGAAAAAGATAATTATCCATTCAGCTTTTGTGTTGTTATAGCCCATTATGCTTTGGGGGTTCGGAGAAAAACCTCCTGCTGCCAAGGTTGAAAAAGAATTGCTGACTGCGTCATTCGCCGGCATTCCCACCAACATTAAAGCAAAGATCATTATTATGGTCAAAAGGCAATACCAGCTCCATAAATGTCTGGCTGTGTCTGCAATTCTCGGAGTCAGTTTTTCTTTGCTGGCTGAAGAAGTTTCCGCATAGAATAATTGGCGCCCTGAAATTGCAAGATGTGGCATTACAGCCACGAACAGCACCATGATCCCCATTCCGCCAAGCCATTGAGTGTAGCTTCTGTACCAATAAAGCGAGGAGTTGAATTTTGTAAAATCACTTATAATAGTGGCTCCGGTCGTTGTAAAACCGCTTATAGACTCAAAAAATGCGTCGATTGGGCTCATTCCCAAATATATATAAGGAATTGCCCCCGCTAAGCTTACGGACAACCAAGAAGACACAACAACGGCTATTCCTTCTATTCTGGTAAGATCATCGAAATTTTTGTCAGAATTGAGTTTTTTGGAAAAAAATCCAAATAATGAAGAGGCAACAATACATATCGTAAATGCCAGTGCCGAATTATATTGTTTGGCTATAAGAGCAGTTATTAAAGGAAAAATCATCAGCAGTGCAAAGCCTTTGATAATGCTGCCTAAGATAGAAATAATAATGCGAAAACGTATCATTGTTTGTCGCCGGTTTCCTTTTCATTCGCTGAATTTCTGATAATTTCTTTCAAAAACTCTGTAATAACATCTGTTTTATCGGTTGCGCTGAAAACTCTTAAATGGTCACCGCTTTTAATTTTATCTTGCCCACACGGCACAATAGTGTGCCCGCCTCGCTTTATTGCGGCTATGATGATTCCTTCGGGCAATTTCAGATCCATTAGTTTGCTCGGAGGGAAATCGCTTGGAACGGTAGTTTCTCTGATCTCGGCCTTGCCTTTTTCTACTACCGTAAATAGATCTATGCTGTCTTTTGAAATCTGTTTTGTAACGCTTTGTATGGCGTTGAGTTGTGAACTTAATGCGACATCGACGCCCATTTTTTCAAAAAAATCTATGCTTTCAGAAAAGTGAGCTCTGGTTATTATTTTTTTTGCTTGTAATGATTTTGCGTGCATTGAGACATAGAAATTTCTCTCGTCGTTTCCTGTCAATGCTACCAGGCAATCACATTCGTTCAGCTGAAGAGTTTTTAAAAATGCGGGGTCGGCGCCGTCTGCGTTTAGTATCAGTATTCTTTCCGAGAGATTTTCTGCCAAAAATTGAGCTTGTACAGGCGATTTTTCAATAATTCTGACCCTAATGTTTGTAAATGGTTCAAGGGCTTTTCCGAGTATGTAGCCCACGTTTCCCCCGCCGATAATAACCACGTTCATATTTTTATTATTTCCGGTTTTAAATCTGTTTTCAATTTTTCTCATTGCTGATTCGTGACCGACAAATATTATTTTGTCGTTTCTGTGAAGTGTTGTAAGGCCGCTCGGAATAATTACTTCTTCACCCCTGACAAGAGATACAACAAGAACTCCTTTAGGAATGTTGAGGTCTTTTAGCATTTTGCCGACCCCGTGTTCGCTTGTCTTAACTCTAAATTCCAAAAGTTTGAGATCTTCGTTCTCAAAAAACTTAACGTCTATTGCCCCCGGAACTGTTAAAATTTGCGCTATGTATTCTCCGAGATACATTTCAGGCCATATTATTTTATCTATAGCCAGTTTTTCTCCTAATTCGCCTGCAAAAGTTTGAAAATAATGAGATTTGTTCACAAAACAAAATGTCTTTGCTATTCCGAGTTGTTTGACAGCAAGACATGATATGACATTAACTTCGTCAGAATGTGCGCATGCGATAAAAATATCTGCGTCAGCCACTTGTGCTTCCTGTAAAACCGAAATTCCCGTGGGATTTCCTCTTATGATTTGCAGATCAAGCTGTTCAAGTTGCTCAATAGCTTTAGGAGAAGTTTCTATGACTCTTAAATCGTTATCAGCAACCAAAGTTTTTGCAAATAATATACCCAGCTCTGTTCCGCCGGAAATAATAATTTTCATTTGTGCGCAACCTTAAAAGTTTTTGTTTTTAATTATTTTATTTTGAACGGCTTTTGATTCGTTCATTATTTCTTCATAAATTTTTAACAGATGATTTCTAATTTCGGGGTCGTCTGTATTTTGAGAAATTCTTTCACGAACAATGGCTTCTCGTTCAGAATCGCAGGCTTGAATGAATAAAACTTCTTTTTTAACGAGAGCAATTTTTTGTGCAATTCGGAGTCTTTTTACAAGAAGTTGTGCGAGTTGGTCGTCTATCGCATCTATTTCTTTTCTCAGTTCATCAAGTTTCATTTCTTTGGTCTCATGGGGCAATCAGGGTCATTTTCTCTGCAGTATGGGTTTTGTGAAAATCGACAGGGAGCTCCGGCTTCTTTAAAAATAAGCGGTGCTACTTTTCTGACTTCTTTTAGCATTTCATTTGCCAAATGTCTGATTTCCCACTGTGCTTTTATACAACATCTTTGTTCAAAAAAGTTAAACAAGCTTCTTGCGTTGAGTGTAAAAACAAGTTTCGTTTCGATTGCATTTGGGAATATATATCTCGCATCTTCAGGGGGAATTCCAAGTTTCAGTAAATCTTTGTATGCGTTTAGTGTAACGTCCATCGCTGTTTTATAAATATTTAAGGTTTCTTCGTTTTTACTTATGCTCGGCGGAATAATGTTAGGAATCTGTTCAAGTTTCAAATAATTAACATACCTTTGGCTTTCTTGTGAATAAGAAGCTATTCTATGCCTCACAAGCTGATGCGAAAGAGCTCTGGAAACTCCGTCTGCACTAAACGTAAAAGAGACGTGTTCAAAAGGCGACAGATGGTTTCTTTGCCTTAGAAGACCAAGCATTCTTTTTTGTTCTTCTTCGGGCATTTTATCGCCTATTTCTTGGGCTTCGCGTGAAGAATAGCATCTTCGAGCGGCCATTGCGACAAGTTTATCCGGTTCAGGGGTATGTCTTAGAATAATCAGATTCATTAGCTTCTCCTAAAAAAGAATCTGCCGTCATTTTATGGTGACAGCAGATTCTTTTTCAATAGGCCAATTATTCTGCTTTTGTTTCAGCAGTTTTTTCGGTCTTTTTGGTTTTTTTGGCTACAACTTTTTCAGCTTCTTTTTTTTGAGCATCAAGTTTTGCCTTAAAGCGTTCTACGCGGCCGGCGGTGTCAACAAAACGCTGTGTTCCGGTGAAGAACGGATGGCATGCGGAACAAACTTCAACCTTCAGCTCGGGTGATGTTGAAAGAGTGTCGAAAGCATTGCCACAAGCGCAAGTGACAGTAACAAGATTGTTTTTGGGATGAATATTCTGTTTCATTTCCGGGGAACTCCTGATTAAAAATCTTTAGAGGCTTCTTCAAGACTGTCATAGGTCTTGATTATGTGCTGCAATTGTATCAGCGTGAAAATTCCGTAAATATACGAATTTAGATTTATCAAAACAAGGTTTCCGCCAGCATCTCGTAAGTTTTTAAGCGTTCCGATAAAGAAACCGAGTCCGGATGAATCTATGTAATTGGTTCTTTCGAGATCAAGAACCAGATTTACCTTTTTTTCTTCAATTAGCGTTTGAACCTGCTCTTTTGCTGTGGGGAGAGTCCACATGTCCAAATCGCCGATAAGAGAGAGCACAATGTATCCTTTGGTTGCGTCTTTGCGTTCAAATCTCAGTTTTTCTTTAGACTGTTCAGCCATTTTAACTGTCCTCCGGTTGGATAAGTGATCGCTCAGCTGTGCCGCGGGTTGTTGTTAACTATTTTTATAGCCTTGTAAACAGCCATTGAGACATCAGCCCGCCACTGATCAGAACTTAACTTTACACTTACAACGGCATTGCCTTGAGTTGTAACTGCGTATTTCGGAGGCAGTATGTTTAAAGATAGCGCTATAATGTCTAGTTTGCATCTTGAACATTTGCAGACAGACTCATATTCTTTTTCTTTAAATAACTCTTCAACAGCTTGTCTAACGGTGCTTTCCATTTTGTTGACAAGTATTAATTCGTTCTCCATATAACCTCTGAGCCAGTGGTGTTTAAAAATGTTATCACAGTGCTATTTTTCTGTCAAGATTTAAGATTGTATAATGTACATAAAAAAATAAGTAAACTATGAAGGGCAAATAACCGATGTGTATTAAAGAAAATAAAAAATGGAGGCAAGGTTATCATGAATATAGGTTCGTTAAACTCGGCAATACAAAATTTTGGTGTTAAAGGCAACGTTAAAAAAAGTGAAGTTACGTTAGATTTTAGTGCGGATTTGAATTCATCTGCAGCTTCCAAAGGCACTTCTTTCGATAATTTAGTCGATAAATATTTTAATATTACCGATTCTATGCCCAGAGAAGGTCAGATATCTTTTGCGGCTTCTATTGTTGCAAACCGTGTTATGCAACAAGGAATCACAGGCGAAAATGAAGGATTTGTTAAAAATATCGGTAATAAATTTAATCTTGAAGAAATTAATACTCTTAAATCCGAAGTCAGGGCTTCAGCTTTGATTAAAAACAAAGAATCTCATGAGATTGACGCATTTTTGAAAAACTTTGACGAACTTATTGATATTCAAAATAAAATTGAATTAGAGTCTGCAAAAGAACAGCAGGCGCAGCCCAAATATAATAATCCCGCTGATGTGTTCTTTCGCTCGACAATGCTTATGAAAGGAATATAAGTATTCCTACTGTGTTGCTTGCAAAAGCCAGTTAACTTTTCGAGGGGTAATCATCATGAAAAATGATTTAACCCTCGGGTCAGAATCGGGGTCTTGAGTTATCGAGACCTTTTCTTCTTCGGTGAGCTTTTCGTATTTAACCGAATAAAGAATTTTCATGTTTACCTTAAACCAAACTTTTGAGTTTAGGGCAAGCTCTGATTCAACAAATGAGTTTGAGTCTCGGTAGCTTGAATCATATTCGAAAGCCAATATTTGCCCATCATCGAACAGAAATTGTCTCAAATCCGATACTGACGGGTCAGGGTCGTTTATGGCTCCTTTCGAGCCCCGGTACAAACGTCTGTTTTCTTCGTCGAAATAATATTGAATTGTTGAGTCGGCCGCAATCGGAATATTCAGTCTGTCATTAAAAACCTGGGGTTTATCTACAGCGTTTCTAAGCTCATTTCTTATGCCGGACATAATTATTCTGGTTGCTTGTAAAATATCCAGCTTGTTT
>Ga0255345_1006785_pt1 | contig 10996 bp, 16 predicted proteins | sample wastewater_treat_6_FD_192415 | JGI IMG/M metagenome (GOLD analysis project Ga0255345, IMG submission 192415) | Wastewater microbial communities from Lulu Island WWTP, Vancouver, Canada - plant20 | ecosystem: Engineered > WWTP > Wastewater > Unclassified | place: Canada: Vancouver, British... | reverse complement strand
CAAAAAAGCCGAGTGGCTCGACACGTTCTACCCGCACGGAGCAACCCTTAAAAGAGGCTCCGAGGTACCAAAAGAGAACCTCGGGAAGATGCCCGTCACAAAGAAGGAGAGCGCAACAAAAAAGCCGAGTGGCTCGACACGTTCTACCCGCATGGAGCAGACCGGGGTAATCAATATACAAAAAGTGCCACAGATCAAAATGATACGAAGCAAAATGCCCGTCACAAAGAAGGAGAGCCACCTGTTACAGTGGCTCTCTAAAACTGACCTCAAATAAAGGCTTCTAAGGCACGATCTAAGTGAGTGATAGTGTGATACCCCTCAACAGAGATACTTTGACGCAATAACAGCGAACACAAGCAACAGCACAAAGAACGCATAGAACGCATAGTCTGTCCAGTCATCTTTGTCAGGCTGATCAGGTTGTAAGGCTCCCATGATCTTACTGCTTAAAGTAACTGACATGGATCTGCTTTAGTCGCCTCCGCTCCCGTCGTTGGCAAACGTGGCAACAGACTAAGCCGACAATGATGAACAGCCACATGGCAGTCATCAGGCCGACAATAATAATGCTCACCGCTTCCATGACTTGCATACTTTTTTGAGATAGTTCAAGTCTCTGACCTTTGGATCTTCGCAGTTCTTTGTATCGTCAATGAGAGGCATATCACTTGTGATAGCAGTCCATTGTCTGCCAGTGACTGGTGATGTGTAGGTGACTTTGTAGTGTCCATGACCCGACGGAATGAACCGGAAGTCATGCTTTGTGATTCTCTGTCTTCTCATGGCTCAATTCAATTTGAGATTGTCAGACAGTAAGCGAATAAGGGCCAGTGTAGCAACAGCAGAGCCGTCAGAGAAGTGACGCACCCATAAAATGGGTAACAATGGGATTCGCACCGGAGTTAATCCAGTGGCAACAATAGCAGATTTTTTCATGATTTTGAAACTGAGGGGCCTCGGCCCGGTGGCGTTCAACTATCTCACGTGGAGTAATTGCACCAGGCTCTGGCCCTTTTAATACTGTTAGTTTCATGATTTGAGATAGTTTGAACGCAATTCAAAGATATGAAACTTTTGAATTGTCACCACCTTTTACAGAAAAACTTCACATCGCAAATGAGGTGCTTTTTAGCCGTTTTAAGGCACTCAGGCCGCAAGTGAAGCAATCCTATTGCCGAAACAGTCACTTACGCTTCTGTTGCTCCGTCCATGCGTTCATCAGTTCAATCTGTTGCTCAGGTGTTGTGGCTGCTCTCATGGCTGAAATATATTGCTCTTCACTCATGCGCTCCGGTGTCGATGCTTGCTCAGGCAGATCGAACAGTTCCGATGCAATTGTTTTGATCGTATCCTGAAAGCTAACAGGCCAGCCGTGAGCATCTGATAAGACTGCCCCTGTCTCTGTCAGGGGGGTCACTTGTCGCCCCCTTCCTAACTCCCAGCGACGGGATCGGATTTCGCTCAAAAAGTATTTTTTTGCTTTCTCAGTCAAAGGCTGACCGCTTAATGTAGGGTTCAACTTGGCCAACTCTCGCTCGGCCAGGTCAGAAATAAGTTCTAAGTCGTCCATAGTCGTGTTTATTTATAGATTGAATTGCGTAAGTGTTCAGAATTAATCAGGAACCGACCCTGATACGGTGGGTGTTCAATGTGCAGACCGAATATTCGTGTTAGCAGTTCTTTGTCCGTAGGTGCCAATGGGAACATCGCATCGTGTGAGTTCAGGATCGTTACCAGTGTATTGTAATGGTCCACCACCGCGATCTGCTGCTCATTCTCCGCAAATGTTTTGAATCTCTCGCAATGCTTCTCAATCTCTGCCTCATTCAGGATGAATCCCTCAGGCGTGAAAGTCAGATAATTCTTGTATGCTGACCACCTTGTCGAAGTTATCGCAGGCTTGCCCGCCCGTCTCACTACCCGTGAAGTTTTGCACGGCTGGCAATCTACGGTCACTGGTAACCCTGAGATGACTGCATTAAAATTGTCACGCTCATATCCGAACAATTTGGCAAGTGTTGACGGCTCCGGTTCCCTGCCTCCGGTCATTCGCATCTCTACGTTATCCCTGAGGGTTTCGTCAAAGTATTCCAACGGATCACTGACCAACCGTTCAAACTCCGCTAGTGTTGTTATTCGCCTCAAATCCTGAAACTCTTCAAAGTATCCGATTAAATCATTTGCCTGAGCCGCAGTAGTTTCGCAGGCGAGCCGAAACGTCTGTTTCTGCCCGGAGTCTTCGTAAATCAAAATCTTTTTGTCCATTTATTTATTTATTAAGTTCAACAATAATTCCAAGTTCATCAAGCACCGGCACCGTTACTGCCCCGCCTGATTGTGCGATTGCGTTCAGTCGATGCCGTCCGTTCAGGCAAATTCCATTGCGTGTTATCATTATCGGTGCCCGCTTTTCTGGCTTCCATCCCCCTGTTTTAATCAGCTCAATGAAGAGCTGAAGTTTTTCCTGATCAATCGGCTTTTGTCGTGGAAACATTTTGCAACGGTGTAGAACTTCCTTTGCAGTCTCGCTGTCGATCCTTACCATGACGGGCTGGCCAGTCAGCACCGGGCTTGCGTAACGTCCATATCCTTTATCTGCTGAAGGAACCGGCATAGGCTTCGGGCGGGCCCGTTCTAAACGGGTGCGCTCTATAAGATTTTCAATAAGCTCCACCCCCTCCGGCGAAAGCCGTTGCATGATCTCTGCTGAATATTCATTCATAAGTCCTTCTCCCGCACAATTATTAACTTGGCATACGGTCCCAGAGGACTCATTTCATGCCACTCTTCAGGTGTTAGCATTCGACCTGTTTTTATGTCGTGAAACTTGCCGTCCCGGTTCACAATTGCCATCACCGGCAATGAATATTTTGCAACAATTTCCCGGATATCTTTTCCGGTGTCTGCAACCTCCTGTAATATCATTTTTTTCATTGTCATGTTTGGTTCGGTCCCCCCAAACAATTCACTCCACGCTGTTTTTTTCGTTTCCATCATTGCTCCTATTTTTAGTGAGTATTTTTTCTACTAAGGCATCCAGTGACGCCTCGCTCAAGGTTGTCAAATCAATATTGGCGTCAAGGTCCATGCTTGCCATGCGGGGCAAAATGAATTGCAGTAGCCGTTCAAAGTGTGCCACACGGTCTTTGGGCTCAAGTGTATTAAAGTCCCGTTCTATTTTGTCCCATTGTCCCTCAAGAAAATCTTTTATCCGTTCCCTTAATTCAGTTGTTACCTTATTCGCTGCACCCTTTCGCCTTCCGTCGGGGTTGCCGCTCTGTCCTTTTTTGAATGCCATATCTGTTGTATTTCGTTGTTGTTTGCAATTAATTCAGGTCAAAATCTGATCTCAGGTTCCGCCTTACCGTGATCCGTCCCAGTGCGTCGGTCTGACATTTTGTTGCTGCGATCTTTGAATAACGTTTATACAGACTGGCGACAAATGCCATTGTCACCTGAAAGTTTTGGTGTCCCTCATGCTCCCGCAGTTTGGCCATGTACAGGCCGAGGCCGTCCCGTATTATCAGCGATTCTGCTATTTTTAAAACTTCACTTTCCATTGTCTTCGTTGTTTGTTATTGTTTTAAATCCGTCACCTTCATACATCGTTACCCACGACGGCATATCCGACCTGAGAATATAATGAGTCGCCACCACTTGACCCGTCGCCCGTTTCAGAAGGATGACATTGACAAAATGATTGTCGGACGGGTCCGGGCTGAAAACAACCTCATGCGGTGAATGACTTTTACGCATCAAAATGACCTTTTTTTCATCCTTATTGTGCAACTGTTGTACAACTTCAGTTTTCATATTCTGTTTATCAATTAGTTAACCTTCATTTTTGCGGTGCTGTATGAACCGCAAGTGTTAAAACAGCCCCCGGAGAAATATGCTATCTCCGGGAAGCTGCTAAGGCACCGGCCCCAGCCACGAAGCCGAAATCTTCATAAACACAATTCTCAAAAAAGAAAAAAAGCCAGTATGACGCCGGAATTTATTCCGGTGTAGACTCTTTAAGAGTATTATTAAAAGAGTATCGTATAAACTTGCTGTACCTCTTGCTGTGCCTCTTGCTGTATTATAAACTTGCTGTTCTCTTGCTGTATTATAAACTTGCTGTTGCATCCTTCATTTTCTTTTTGAGATCATTTCTATTCCGTGATTGTTTAACAAGTTCGGCGAGTTCCTTTGGCTCCATGTAGCGGCTGACATAGATAACTGAGGTCTGTTTTTTACTCAGGAACATTATGAACTTTTGTTCAGCCAGGGTAAGAAGTAGTTTATCCATATTGTACCGCTTAGAGTATTTTTTCAGGACAGTCTGTACTTCTTTGTTCTTTGAAAGTTGAATAAACGCCGCCTTGCTCTTAGCTCCTATCATCCGGCTCAACATTGCCGGTTTGTTGGTGCTTATGAAATTGCGGTATCCGATCATTGAAATAATACCCAAATAGGCCCGGAAGAGATCAATGTCCTGTTTAGGATTATCTCTGAAATCAAATAACATGGAAGGCTTAACAGATGTCATTGCGTCGGGTCCGAACCTTGCCTCATAAGCTCCCTGAATTGCCCTTGCTTCATTGTATCTTTTGAGGGTGTTGCCTATGGAACCTATATCAATGTGTAGAAACTCTGCGGCCTGGTGTAGTTGATAATTCTGAATTGTACCAGTCTTGAAGTCTGCTTGCGCTTCCATTATCTTCATAACTTCATCGGTATTCTCTTCTGCCGTAAACTGGCCGTCGCTGTTGAAACCATTATAATCATCATCCCGGGTGAACCGCCCCTCCCGTTCTGCCAGCTCTAAGGCATCAAATAAGCCCTCAGGCATCTTATCTCTGTTCCGGTAGTAGTCATACACTAACTGACGGGCGGCATCCCTCTCATTGCAATTCTGTGACTTTGCAAAATGAACAATGCCGTAAGATGACATCAGATTTAAACCCCTTACCCTGTCTTTGTAAGTTTCCAATAACAGGCACAGCGGAAACTGAAAATATCTAAATTCCTTTGCCATATCTATCAGGATTTACAATAGTAAGTAGTGCCTTGCCTATCTCGTCATCACTTTTGCCCTGCATGCTTTTTACCTTTGCATCCAGTATGCTTATCACCTCCGGGTCATCTATGTAATAAATTTCGTCGTCTTCGCCCCGGAGCAGGAAAACGGGTTCATCTTCTATGCGTTTGTTCATCTCGTTAACTTTATGAGGCATGCCTAAGATTGTTTGTAATGGTTGTTAGCGTCTGCCTTTCAGCCTCTTCAATGCCTGCCAGTCTGCGGAAAGCATCCATATCAACATGCCGTTCAATGCAGCGTTTCACTATTGACCGAAGTATCTTCGGGTGTAGTGCGTCCAGTTCGGCACTGTCACCTATAAACCCGGCACTATGCTTGCTCGGCTTCGTTTTACGTGTTTCAATCTGGTATTCATCTATCTGGTCCCGTGTCAATCCGCCACGTATAAATTCAGCATCCACATCAAACTCTCTCATTCTCCTTTCAATGGATCTGGTCAGCACCAATCCTGAGGGGTCATAGTCGCTGAAGAAGTAGATAATAGTCGGCTTCCCTATCCGCTTTATCTCTTCTGTGGCTGCATACACAAATGATACTGAGCTTAACCCTTTAGTGACATACAAGGGCACCTGGTAATAGTCGGTAACATCCCAGAACACATTCCGCAGGGCTTCTTTTTCAAGCCATATTTCAAGGTGTATCGGCTGGTCCTGCCAAAAGTCCCGACGATATAACTTCTGCTGATCCTCCAGCATTCGTTCAAGACTGCTGTAAGTGTCGGGCTTGTAGAATGACCGGGAATTATCTGCTATAAGTCCATAGGGCAGCGTTCCACGTTCTCTCATGTCTAATAGTGAGCGTTGCACCTTATTATAGAATTCATCACTCTTCGGATACCCGGCAGCCACAAGCCTATAAAAGATCTGCCGGACAGTCATGGGAGATCTTATGTCTGCAATAGTATTGACAATACTAATCTGTAATTGCAGGATATGCGTCCGGGTCTTATATAGATACTTACCCTCTATATCTTTGGGTAAGCCAAGCATTGAGGGTTCATAGCACTCACATATAAACGGCTCCTTACCTCCGGCGGGCTGATTGCTTTTTATACTGCTCACCGCCCCGCACTTATCGCACTTATAGGTATATCCGTTATAGTTCATTTTTGTACACATAAGGGCCGGGGCTTCTTTTTGACGGGCATGCCTACCTCCTTAGACCTTTCAACACTTCCGATTCCAGAAAGAATATCTTTCTCCCGTCCTGGTATCTGGGGAATTTCTTGGACCGTGCAATTTTCACGGCAGTCGGTTCGCTGCAATGGATAAACTCAGCGAGGCCCTGAATGCCATAAATCCTGCGCTCCGGTTTCTCGGGGTCAGGTGTGAGGCGAATCATCGCACCCCTTACAGAGTCTTCAATGACCTTACTTAATTCGTTTAGTGTGATTGGTGATAAAAGGACTTGTTCCATGTTCATCGTTTTTAATTTCAACTAATTGCGTCAAAATTAAATCCGATGAAGTTTTTTTATCCGAAATGAAAATAGTGAATATCAGGCACTTTTACTTCTGCCTGAAAGTGAAATTATTACCCCTTTAGCAGGGCTTTCACATTTGCGACTTTATATTCTTTATGTGTTTCGTATGAATACTTAGCTTTCTTGTTCTTTTCAGTCGGAGTTGAATTTGTGATAAACTCACCTTCGTCATCATAAAGGCCAACTGCCTCAAAAATATCACCTATAAATTCGTAGGCTTTAGAGTCCGAATCAAATGTATAAGCCTTCCTTAACAGTTCGGCGCAATATTTCATTTGAACATTCTCTAAAGCCGGGGTGCCCTTTGGTCTGCCTTTAGTCTTTGCTTTACTTTCAAAATCAGGGAAGGATTTAAGATGCTCATAAATTGACCTGATTACCATACTGGATTTTATTGAAATATCCTCAGGTATGCCTTTAACATTAGTAGCCTTTAGTGTGATCTCAAATGTCTTTATTGATCCATCCTCAATCTTATTTATTAAAGTCTTTATGTCGGCAAGTTCTCTTTTCGTCTCTCTCGCTTCTGTATGTGAGTTATACCTATCCTGTAACACTGGAAACAGCACAAGCATTATTACAAATTGGATTTCGGTTGATACAGCATTCGCATCAATTTTCCATTTCTCGGCAATGTCTCTGGTATATTCTTTCAGTCGTTCCCGATCCCGAACCTTATCAATTGCAGATAGTAGCTTTTTGGAAGCGGTGTTCAGTCCATGCAGCTTTATCCCTGAGTTTATAATGTCTGTAAGAACATTCGAGGGACTTTTATCTATTAATGTTTCATCCGACAATGGGATCAGCCCATTCTTTTGTTTCCGGTGGATTAATCTTTTTGCATCCATAGCCTACTTTTTAAAGGAGTTCATGGCCTCGGCTTTCAATTCGTCAGATACTTCATAATACCGCCCGAATGCCTTACTGTCTTTTACGTGGCCCGAGATGCTTTTAATTACTTCCGTCTTTATTTTCTTCTCCATTCCTATTCCGATAAAGTTTCTTCGTGCCATGTGTGATGCAGCGATCTCATGCAGCGGCTTAAACTCTTCAATCGGTTCGCCCTTCCTGAACTTTACAATCTGCACTTTCCGGTTCAATTTGGCTTCTTTGAATAGTTCTTTAAGAGATACATTAAAAGGCTGATTTGTCATTCGAGGTAATGGCCGGTCAAGTGCTTTATACCTTTCAATTATTTCCAGAGTAAATTCATTGTATGGGACCTTCACAACCTTCCCTGTTTTACCCTGCACGTATTCAATCCCATCATCTTTAAAATTTCCCATTCTCAGATTATACAGATCATCATAACGCATGGCAGTCATTGACTGAAATATGAAAATATCACGGACTTTCTGTAAATGCTCATTCTCTAATTTGGTATTATAAAGCTGCATGAATTCCGCCCATGTCAAAAAAATAACTTTGCTCTCATATTTCTCACTTGCCTCAAACTTCATCCACTCGTAATTCTTCTTTTTGGTACCTGGTAGTTCAGTAGCCCAACGCATAAACTTTTTGAATCGCTTCATCGTACCGGCAAAGGAGTTGTCTGTATTGTCTAAGTCCTGAAGGAAGTATTCTTTAAATCTGTAATAGATGTTTTCATCAATGCCGGAATAAGTCAGCCTGATATTCTTCTTTTGAGAGAAGTTCATGAAATGCTGCTTCGTGGATTTAAGTTGTTTGATGTAGCCGTGTGAATAGTCTTGTTTTTGCTTCTCAATGAACTGATCAAACAACTGGAAGAATGCAACTTCCTTTTCTTTGGGTGCAGTCTTAATATTGTCTTTTATTAATCGCTCCCTGAGTTGTTCACGTAAATAATCGACGGTAGGAGAGAAGCCTAACGCCTTCGACTCCTTATATACTTTTACGATCAGTCCCTCTATATCGGTAAGAACTTCGTTAATGTCAGAAGAGGTATGGCCCTTTGCGTTTACATTGCCACGCTTTACCCTTTGCACATTTGGATCCCACTTCTTTAAATCTATTCTCTGACCTGTATAGTATTGCAGACGCTTACCATCGTATGAGAAGAACAAATTAATACCAACGTTCGTTTCAATGAGTTTACCATCTGTGCCTCTTCTCTTTTCGGGATAAAAATTGACTGTATAATCCATAGTGTATGCAAAAAAATATTTACATACAAAGATACATACAGTTTCGTATTAAATCAAATTTAATTTGTTTTTGTTAAATTAAATGAGTAATTTGCATTTAAAGGCTAAATGCCGTCTTGCGCTATTGTTCTTTGAAATGCTTTAAATTGGATTGTATGTCAAAAGTAATCGCCCCGGGATCACAATAGTCGCTGTAATTAATTGATTTACAGCGGCTATTTTTATTATACATACAAAATTACATACACTTTCAGCCTCAAAGTACCTGTTTTATGCCCTATTTTAAGACTTGTAAAAAGAAGAGGCGGCCCCCTGTCTGTCTGATTAGAATATGCCTGTTGCTGCATCGTGGAAGGGCCACCTCCTGAGGAAGTTAAAGAATTAAGCGTCCATGGACGCTCAGACCAAACCGTTGGTGCTGATGTGATTTGCAAATTTCTTGGATGGAATGAAACGAGAGTTCGTTTCTTTCAAGGTTGCCCCCCATGGGAGTAACCCACCCTACTCTCAGGCCAATTAAGGAAAGAAGAGATTGATCTTTTACTTCCGTTCTTAATGTGGTAATTTTTGCCACATTATTTTCCCGTTCTATCAACTATTGATAAAACGGAACATAACACCCGACAGGATGTAAGGTACGAAAGCGGAACCTCACAAATGCCCGTCACAAAGAAGGAGAGCGCAACAAAAAAGCCGAGTGGCTCGACACGTTCTACCCGCATGGAGCAGACCGGGGTAATCAATATACAAAAAGTGCCACAGATCAAAATGATACGAAGCAAAATGCCCGTCACAAAGAAGGAGAGCCACCTGTTACAGTGGCTCTCTAAAACTGACCTCAAATAAAGGCTTCTAAGGCACGATCTAAGTGAGTGATAGTGTGATACCCCTCAACAGAGATACTTTGACGCAATAACAGCGAACACAAGCAACAGCACAAAGAACGCATAGAACGCATAGTCTGTCCAGTCATCTTTGTCAGGCTGATCAGGTTGTAAGGCTCCCATGATCTTACTGCTTAAAGTAACTGACATGGATCTGCTTTAGTCGCCTCCGCTCCCGTCGTTGGCAAACGTGGCAACAGACTAAGCCGACAATGATGAACAGCCACATGGCAGTCATCAGGCCGACAATAATAATGCTCACCGCTTCCATGACTTGCATACTTTTTTGAGATAGTTCAAGTCTCTGACCTTTGGATCTTCGCAGTTCTTTGTATCGTCAATGAGAGGCATATCACTTGTGATAGCAGTCCATTGTCTGCCAGTGACTGGTGATGTGTAGGTGACTTTGTAGTGTCCATGACCCGACGGAATGAACCGGAAGTCATGCTTTGTGATTCTCTGTCTTCTCATGGCTCAATTCAATTTGAGATTGTCAGACAGTAAGCGAATAAGGGCCAGTGTAGCAACAGCAGAGCCGTCAGAGAAGTGACGCACCCATAAAATGGGTAACAATGGGATTCGCACCGGAGTTAATCCAGTGGCAACAATAGCAGATTTTTTCATGATTTTGAAACTGAGGGGCCTCGGCCCGGTGGCGTTCAACTATCTCACGTGGAGTAATTGCACCAGGCTCTGGCCCTTTTAATACTGTTAGTTTCATGATTTGAGATAGTTTGAACGCAATTCAAAGATATGAAACTTTTGAATTGTCACCACCTTTTACAGAAAAACTTCACATCGCAAATGAGGTGCTTTTTAGCCGTTTTAAGGCACTCAGGCCGCAAGTGAAGCAATCCTATTGCCGAAACAGTCACTTACGCTTCTGTTGCTCCGTCCATGCGTTCATCAGTTCAATCTGTTGCTCAGGTGTTGTGGCTGCTCTCATGGCTGAAATATATTGCTCTTCACTCATGCGCTCCGGTGTCGATGCTTGCTCAGGCAGATCGAACAGTTCCGATGCAATTGTTTTGATCGTATCCTGAAAGCTAACAGGCCAGCCGTGAGCATCTGATAAGACTGCCCCTGTCTCTGTCAGGGGGGTCACTTGTCGCCCCCTTCCTAACTCCCAGCGACGGGATCGGATTTCGCTCAAAAAGTATTTTTTTGCTTTCTCAGTCAAAGGCTGACCGCTTAATGTAGGGTTCAACTTGGCCAACTCTCGCTCGGCCAGGTCAGAAATAAGTTCTAAGTCGTCCATAGTCGTGTTTATTTATAGATTGAATTGCGTAAGTGTTCAGAATTAATCAGGAACCGACCCTGATACGGTGGGTGTTCAATGTGCAGACCGAATATTCGTGTTAGCAGTTCTTTGTCCGTAGGTGCCAATGGGAACATCGCATCGTGTGAGTTCAGGATTG
>Ga0255345_1006777_pt1 | contig 11005 bp, 8 predicted proteins | sample wastewater_treat_6_FD_192415 | JGI IMG/M metagenome (GOLD analysis project Ga0255345, IMG submission 192415) | Wastewater microbial communities from Lulu Island WWTP, Vancouver, Canada - plant20 | ecosystem: Engineered > WWTP > Wastewater > Unclassified | place: Canada: Vancouver, British... | reverse complement strand
GCTGGTCTATTCGGAGATGGTCAGTGCGAAAGGGCTTTATTATGACGGGAAAAAGACGGAGAAGCTGTTGGATTTCTGTCCGGAAGAATCTCCCATAGCCTTTCAGCTATTCGGATCCGAGCCGGATATCATGGCATGGGCAGCGGAAAAGCTCTCAGACAGGGGCAACAGTATGATCGATTTAAACATGGGTTGTCCTGTACCAAAAGTCGCAAAAAATGGAGAAGGGGCAGCTCTTATGAAAGAGCCTCGCCTTGCGGCGGAAATAGTTAAAGCGGTGGTTCGGGCGGAAAAGCAAGCGGCTGAGAAGTCGGGCAGAAGCCCGAAGCCCATTACCGTTAAGTGCAGGCTCGGATGGGATCGGAGCCGGATCAATTTGCGGGAGTTTGCCTTGAGGATGGAGGATGCGGGAGCCTCGGCCCTGGCAGTGCATGCAAGGACGAGAGAGCAGATGTACAGCGGAAAAGCAGACTGGGATGCTATTGCTTTCGCTAAAACCTTCCTGTCCATCCCTCTCATCGGGAACGGAGATGTTTTTACAGGAGAGGATGCCAACAGGATGCTCAAGGATACAGGCTGCGATTTTGTCATGATAGCAAGAGGAGCCTTGGGTAATCCCTGGATATTCAGAGACGCCATTGCGATCCGTTACGGCCGTCAATTACCGCCTCCGCTTTCAATTGAGGAAAAAACTGAGGCAATACTCCGGCACTTAGATATGCAAACAGCGGAAAAAGGAACGGCAGCTGCGCAGCAAATGCGCAAGCATATCGGCTGGTATCTAAAAGGTATGCAGGGAGCCTCCGAGCTGCGCCGCAGGATCAACAGCGCAGCGGCGCCGGAGGATTTGAGGGCAGTTTTAGAGAGACTGAAATTTCCTTGACTTTCCATAGGTAATGTTATACAATGAGCCGTGTATAAGCGGCAGTTGGAATAATAATTTGCAGTATAAATATAATATAAAAACAACCGAAAGGAGCAACTTGTTTGCTCCCTTCGCCGAAGTGGAGGAAAGTTTCTATGTCGGGAGTAATTCTGTTAACCCAGGAAGGGTATGACAATATCGTTGCGGAGTATGAAGAAATGATCACCGAAAAACGTAAGGAGGTGGCTGAAAGGATCAAGGAAGCCATATCCTACGGTGATATTTCGGAGAATTCCGAATACGATGCCGCAAAGAACGAACAGGCCGAGCTGGAAGATCGAATCATGAAATATGAACATATGATCAGGAATGCTAAGATCCTCGATCACAGCGAGATTTCCGACGATCAGGTCAACGTAGGCTTAAATGTAAAGATCAAAGAATTGCCTGACGGCGAGGTTATTGATTTTACAATAGTAGGCTCAACGGAAGCCGACCCTTTCGAGGGCAAGATCTCTAATGAATCGGAAGTTGGAAAACAGCTTTTAGGTAAGAAAGTGGGAGACATAGCGGAAGTGAATGTGCCGGATGGAGTTGTATGCTATGAGATCCTCGATATTTATAAATCGGCAAGAGAATGATCCGGATGACACCGATGTTGATGAAAGCCCCGGAGGGACCAAGATGAGTGAAGAAAGAAACGTGAGCATAGAAGAAACAGATTTGGAGCAAGAGGCAGGGCGGGAAGAAGATATCAGCGAGCAGCGGCGGGTACGCCGCGAAAAACTGGCCAAGCTGCAAGCCATGGGCAGAAATCCTTTCCTGGTGGAAACCTGGGATGTGACCGACCACAGCGAAGATATCAAAACAAAGTTCGAATTGATGGAGGGGAAGGAAGTGTCTATTGCCGGTCGGATCATGGCCAAAAGGCAGATGGGCAAAGCCTCATTTATTGATATACAGGATAAGCTTGGCAGGATACAGGTCTATGTCAGACAGGAAGCCATAACACCAGAAGAATATGAAGTATTCCTTACCTACGACATAGGAGATATCGTAGGGGTCGCAGGGGAAGTCTTCCGGACTAAGCACGGTGAGATATCGGTCAAATGTCACCGGCTGGTTTTGCTGTCCAAAGCTCTCCAGCCACTGCCGGATAAGTGGCATGGCCTGAAGGATACGGACATGCGGTATCGCCAGCGTTATGTTGACTTGGTGGTAAATCCGGAAGTAAGAAGCACCTTTATTCTAAGGTCCAAAATAATAAAGGAAATAAAGGACTTCCTTGAAGGCAGAGGCTTCCTGGAAGTAGATACTCCGATTTTGACAACGATTGCCGGCGGTGCAAATGCGAGACCGTTTTCAACTCATCATAATACGCTGGATATCGAACTGAAGCTTCGGATATCCAATGAGTTGTATCTGAAAAGGCTGATCGTGGGCGGGTTGGACCGGGTCTATGAAATGGGGAAGATGTTCAGAAACGAAGGGATGGATAAAAATCACAACCCGGAATTCACATCGATGGAACTCTATCAGGCCTACGGCAATATGGAAGATATGATGGACATTACGGAAAATGTTGTAGCCACTGCTGCGAAGAATGTTCTTGGGACCATGGTGATCGAGTATCAAGGGAAGACTTTTGATCTAACACCTCCATGGAAGAGGATGAGCATGCAGGATGCTGTGAAGGAATGGGTAGGAGAAGACTTCAGTCAGATAGAGACAGATGAAGAAGCAAGGGCGATAGCAAAGAAGCATCACCTGGAGGATTGGGAGAAAATGACCAGAGGGGTGGTCCTGGCAAGCCTTTTCGAAGAATACTGCGAGGAGTATCTCGACGGGCCCATATTTATAACAGGGCATCCTGTGGATGTGTCCCCGCTGGCCAAGAGAGATCCGAAGGACCCCAGGATCACCAGGCGCTTTGAAGCCTATATAAATACCTGGGAGATCGCTAATGCATTCTCCGAGCTCAATGATCCCATAGACCAATACAATCGTTTCAAGGAGCAGCAGGAGCAGCTGGAACAAGGCGATGAGGAAGCCCATCCCATGGATGAGGATTTCGTTAATGCCCTGGAAGTGGGGCTTCCGCCCACAGGAGGGCTCGGAATCGGGGTTGACAGGGTGATTATGTTGCTGACGAATTCGGCGTCGATAAGGGATATTATCTTATTTCCTACAATGAAGCCTGTTTAGGCTTGTTAAAATTCCGTGGCTCCAAGTCTACGCTCTACGAGATTTTTCCGGCGCCTAAACCAAATAAAGAACTGATAATGTAGGGGCGGACGACTCTGTCCGCCCTTATCTGAGAAAAAGCAGGTGTAATAATGAAAGATGTAGCAGTAAAAGAAATATTCGAGGCTCCGCAAAGCTTTGCTGATTCAGAAGTCAGCATCAGAGGTTGGGTGCGAACAAACAGAAGCTCCAACAAGTTCGGATTTATTGAACTTAACGACGGAAGCTGTTTTAAATCCGTTCAGGTAGTATATGAAGAGGATACCATAAGCAATTTCGGAGAGATCTCCAAAGTGGCAATAGCATCGGGACTTACCGTGACCGGCACCCTGGTGCTTACTCCGGAAGCGAAGCAGCCCTTTGAGGTCAAAGCATCGAAAATACTGATAGAAGCAGATTCCGCAGCAGATTATCCCCTGCAGAAAAAAAAGCACAGCCCGGAGTTCCTTCGGGAAATTGCCCATCTGCGTCCCAGGAGCAACACCTTCTCCGCAGTCTTCAGGGTCAGATCTTTGGTGGCTTATGCTATTCACAAGTTCTTTCAGGAACAAGGTTTCATATATGTGCATGCACCTATCATCACGGGCAGCGACGCTGAAGGAGCCGGAGAGATGTTCCGGGTAACTACTTTGGATCTGGCAGCGCCGCCCCGCACAGCTGATGGGAAGGTCGACGGCAGCAAGGATTTTTTCGGCAAGACCACAAACCTGACCGTGAGCGGACAGCTTGAGGCGGAGGCATTTGCCTTGGCGTTCAGCAAGGTCTACACCTTCGGGCCCACATTTCGTGCGGAAAACTCCAATACGTCAAGACATGCCTCGGAGTTTTGGATGATAGAGCCTGAAGTGGCCTTTGCGGATCTTTCGGACAACATGGAGCTGGCTGAGCAGATGATAAAATATATAATCCGCTTTGTCATGGAAAAGGCGCCTCAGGAAATGGCTTTTTTCAATGAGTTCATTGATAAAGATCTGCTGAGCCGCCTTAAGAACATCGTTGATTCCGATTTTCAGCGCATTACCTATACTGAGGCTATTAAGCTTCTTAAGGATTCAAAAGAGAATTTTCAGTATCCCGTGGAATGGGGCATCGATCTCCAGACAGAGCATGAGCGCTTCATAACAGAAAAGATTTTTAGAAAACCTGTATTTGTTACCGATTATCCGAAAGAAATCAAAGCTTTTTACATGCGCCTGAACGAAGATAACAAGACGGTTGCCGCAATGGATTTGCTGGTACCCGGAGTAGGCGAGATCATCGGAGGCAGCCAGAGAGAAGAGCGTTACGATGTATTGCTGGAACGCATTCGCGAGATGGAGCTCAACGAGGAAGAATACTGGTGGTATCTTGATCTCAGAAGGTACGGCGGCGTCAGGCATGCAGGCTACGGGCTGGGATTTGAGCGTATCATCATGTATATTACCGGTGTATCCAATATCAGGGATGTGATACCTTTTCCAAGGACGCCGGGGTCGGCTGAATTTTAGGTTTAATACAGAGGCAAGGGGGAAGATCAATGGACCCGGTTGTTCAGATCATAAAAACCGGATTTATTAAAGCGATCAAAACCACCCTCATGTTGATGAAGGTGGTTTTGCCTATTTATGCCCTGGTGGTAATTATCAAGTATTCACCCGTCATGCCTTTTCTTGAGAGGGCATTCGAACCGGCTATGAGAATTTTTAACCTTCCCGGAGATGCGGTTGTTCCCTTGATAACAGGATTGTTCACTGACGAATACGGAGCGATAGCGGCCGCCTCTCAATTTGATTTTACAGCGGCCGAGCTGACTACGGTGGCCATGATCGGGCTTGTATGCCATTCTCTGCCTGTGGAATATGCCTTGAGCAGAAAGATCGGACTTCCCGCAGGCAAGATAGTGATCTATCGGATCCTTGCCGCTGTTGTTGTCGGTTTGATCATTTCCCGGCTGGGGGGTGTACTTTTATGACGGCATCTGTTCCTGCGATCATCAACGAGTTCCTGACGGGAAGCTTTTCTACGATCATCAATGTATTAAAAGTGCTGATTCCTTTGATGATATTGATAGAATTTCTTAGTGTATACCATGTCATGGAGAAGCTTTCAAAAAAACTCACCTTTGTTACCAAGGTTCTTGGTTTCTCGCCTTCTGCCGTCCTGCCGCTGCTTGTTACAGTTGTGATGGGAGTGACTTACGGGGCGGGAACCCTTATGGAAATGAATGAAAAGGAACCTCTGGAGAAGAAAGATTTTATACTGATTGCGATATTCTTCTTTATTTGCCACGGGATCATTGAGACCACTGCTATTTGGGGTACCGTGGGTGCAAATGTGATAATAATATCCGCCGGAAGGCTGATGCTAGCCGGAGCCATAACGATGGCCGCAGCAAGGCTCCCTTTTTTCAAACCATAATTTTCTTTGCCATTTTCGCTTCGAAATGATATAATCCAAATGCTATGGTAAAAATCCTACGGGATCGATCCGAATAATAATACACAGGAGGTTATTTTAGATGAAAGGCTACACAAGCGACGCCATAAGAAATGTTGCACTGGTAGGACACGGAGGAAGCGGCAAGACCACACTGTTGGAAGCCGCACTTTTATCCACAGGTGTGATCAGCAGGCTTGGACGGGTAGAAGACGGGAATACTGTTTCAGATTACGATAAAATGGAGATAGAAAAGGGATATTCCATCAGTGCGTCCGTAGTACCTGTAGAGTATAAAAAAATGAAAATAAATTTCATCGACACGCCGGGTTATTTTGATTTTGTCGGTGATGTTAACTCAGCTTTGAGAGCCTGCGAATCCGCGGTCATTCTTGTCGACGCTTTTTCCGGCATTCAGGTCGGTACCGAAAAAGCATGGAACTCCTGCAAAGAATACAACATACCTACATTCTTCCTGATCAACAAGATCGATAAGGAGAATGTGGATGTAGATAAGGTGGTTACAGATCTTCAGCACAAATTCGGGACCTCGGTGGTCATGCTGTCAGAGCCTATAGAAGGAGACGTAAGGGAATCATTGACGGAAGCTGTGGCTGAAAGCGATGAAGAGCTCCTTGAGAAATACTTCGGGGGCGAAGAGTTTACAGATGAAGAATTTATCAGAGGTTTGATGAAGGGGATAGCTTCCCGTTCCATCACTCCTGTGATGACTTGCTGCGCCTTGGACGGCAGGGGAATAAATGAATTTCTGGATATAATTCTAAAATACGCCCCCTCTCCGGTCCAGCATCCCGGCTACCCTGGAGTCGATGCCAAGGGCGAGCCAGTAGTAAGAAAAACCGAAAACGGCGCCCCCGCTTCCGCTTTTGTTTTTAAAACTCTTGCAGACCCATTTGTTGGGAAGATTTCTCTGTTGAAGGTCGTCAGCGGCAAAATTTCCCAGGGCGTCGAGCTTTATAATGCCAGGGCTGAAAAATCGGAAAAGATGGGCACGATATTCTTTTTAAGAGGAAAGACACAAGGTGAGGCGACGACTGTAGAAGCCGGTGACATCGTGGCGGCAACCAAGCTGCAATACACCCAGACCGGTGACACCCTGTGCGACAAAGCAAATTATATCCAATATCCGCCGGTGATGTTCCCGGAGCCCTCCCTTTATATGGCGATTGAAGCAAAGGCTAAGGGTGACGAAGATAAAATCAGCTCCGGCATAGGTAAGCTTATTGAAGAAGATCCTTCTTTCACCATGGTTCGAAATGCGGAGACCCATCAGACCTTGATCGGAGGGCAGGGGGATATACAGATCGGGATCATCACGGCTAAGCTTAAGGAAAAGTACGGGGTCGATGTGGACCTTATAGACCAGAAAATTGCATACAGAGAGACGATCAAGGGCAATTCAGATGTCCAGGGCAAGCATAAAAAGCAGTCCGGGGGAGCGGGGCAGTACGGCGATGTTCATATTCGTTTTTCTCCGAGCCAGGAGATCTTTGAATTTTCCGAAGAACTGTTCGGCGGCTCGGTCCCGAAAAACTACGTCCCGGCTGTCGAAAAGGGCCTGAAAGAAAGCATGGAGAAAGGCCCTCTGGCAGGATTCCAGGTAGTAAACATAAAGGCTGTGCTTTACGACGGCTCATATCATGATGTGGACTCAAATGAAATGGCATTTAAAATCGCCGCAAGCCTTGCCTTCAAGAAAGGTATGGTCGAGGCAAAGCCCATCCTTCTGGAACCTGTGATGCACGTTGAAGTCACCGTGCCCGATGAGTACATGGGAGACGTAATGGGAGATATGAACAAAAGAAGGGGCAAGATCTTAGGGATGGAACCCCTGCACGGCGGAGGTCAGAAAGTCATTGCCGAGGTCCCGCAGGCGGAAATGTTCAAGTATGCGATCATCCTTCGCTCCATGACTCAGGCCAGGGGAAGCTTCACAATGAGCTTCGAGCGATATGAGGAAGTCCCGCCTCATTTGTCCGAGAAGATAATAGCCGATTCAAAGAGTGAAGATCAGTAGTTTCAAACCGGCAAAAAGCTCCGCTGTGCATCCGTATAGTGGAGCTTTTCTTCATGAAAAAGACAGAGAGGACGGGCGTGTTTTACACGCCTGAATCATTTCGGAAAGAGAGAACAATGGTCAAAAAAGCAGCTACGGTTTTTGTTTGTCAGGAATGCGGCAATGAGAGCCCGAAGTGGGTTGGGCAGTGTATTTGCGGCGCATGGAATACCATGCTGGAAGAAAAGGTGATGCCGGCTCCGACTGAGGATAAAAGGCGCCGGTCCGCACAGGACAGAAGATCCATAGCGGTAAAGCTTTCTGAGGTCCGATCGGGAGCTCAAAGCAGGATTGATACAAAAATAGGAGAACTGAACCGGGTCCTCGGGGGAGGGTTGGTAAGGGGTTCTTTGACACTGATTTCCGGAGAGCCGGGAATAGGAAAATCGACGCTTATCATCCAGGCTGCATCCAATATTGCAGAGGAAGACCAGCCCGTGCTTTATGTCACCGGAGAGGAATCAACGGAGCAGGTCAAAATGCGCGCCGATCGGGTATGCAAAGGGAAACAGGGGAATCTTTATCTTATGGCGGAGACCAATATGGAAAACATCATAGATGCCGCCTCTGAGCTGTTACCCTGTTTTATAGTAATAGACTCGATCCAGACAATGTATTCTGTTGACCTGGAGTCGGCTCCCGGCAGCGTGTCTCAGGTAAGGGCCTGCGCCAATGAGCTTATGCGCATCGGAAAAGTGAAGGACATTCCTGTTTTTATTGTAGCTCATGTAACAAAGAGCGGCGATCTTGCCGGGCCCAAAATAATAGAGCACCTGGTGGACTGTGTACTTAATTTCACCGGGGAAAGAAATCAGGAGATCCGCATTTTAAGAGCTTATAAAAACAGATTTGGTACCACCAGCGAGGTGGGAGCCTTCGAAATGGCGGAGGAAGGGCTGTTGGAGATAGAGAATCTTTCCGGCAGCTTTTTGGAAGGTATGGAGGATGGCGCCGAGGGGTCCATTGCCACGGCTGTTTATGAAGGGACCAGGCCGCTTTTGCTTGAAGTACAGGCATTGACTTCACCGACCAACATAGGATTTGCCAGGCGGTCGGCCATAGGGGTGGAGATCCAAAGGTTGAATATGATTTTGGCCGTATTGGAGCGCAAAGCCGGTATATCCCTTATAGACCAGGATGTTTACGTAAATATCGTAGGCGGCCTCAAACCGGAAGGGACATCCACTGACCTGGCTGTAGCGCTGGCTATTTACTCTACGGCCAAACGTGTCTGCTGCACAAAAAAGACCCTTGCCATAGGAGAAATCGGCTTGACAGGGGATCTGCGATCGGTACAAAACGGGGAGAAAATCGTAAAGGAAGCCGTGAGGATGGGATTTGAAAGGATCATCCTCCCCCAAAAAAATGTGAACCGGATCTCAGGCCTTGGGGGTGAGATCCGGTTAATAGGCATTAAAAGCCTGGCGGAAGCCATAAAGGTCATATGAATGTTTATTCTGCGGGCACTGACGCTTGTATGCGTTTCAGGCAGGCAAATCTGGGAAGCCCGTTTTTCATAGGGCGATCGGGTTCCCCCTGTATCAGGGGGAGCGCATATTCTATAAAAGGCTGAAGGATGCCGTTGCCGGCTTCGTTTATCCATTTCCGGGGAATTTTCTTTTCAGCATTTGCAACATCCGCTAAATCGGCAAGCCCGGTTTTACAGATATAAACACTGCCGGGTTCCCGCATCAGGGTGATCATCTTATCAGTGATCCCCGATTCGGCGGCTTCGAAGGCGGCTTTCCCGGCTAGATAAGCCTCTTCCGCATCCGTGGCTGATGCCAGGTGAGCAGCGCAGCGCTGAAGAAGACTCAACTCTATTCCTCTGACTTTTGCTTTCAATTTTGAATTGGCAAAGGCAGCAAGATTAGATGCAAGACCTCCCATCTTCGAATGGCCGAAAGCGTCCTTTTCCTTTGTGCTGTCGGTAAAATAGGAGGAAATGAATGTGTTGTTCTTGTCTTTTATACCTTCGGAAACAGCCACCAGCACATCGCCCTGCCGGTTGTAGACCCGGGAAACGTCGGTCAAAAAATCTGCCATATCAAATGGGACCTCGGGAAGGTATATTAGATCCGGACCCGAGTCTTTGTCCTGTAAACGGGCCAGGGCGGAGGCTGCGGTCAGCCAGCCCGCATTTCTTCCCATGATCTCCACCACGGTAATTGAGCCGGTATCATATACTTTTGCATCCCGTCCTACTTCCATAAGGGTGGTGGCAATGTATTTTGCGGCGCTGCCGTATCCCGGGCAGTGATCAGTGCATGCCAGGTCGTTGTCTATGGTTTTGGGGATGCCCATAACGCGGCATTCATAGTTATGCAAGGCAAGATAGCTGCTTATCTTGCTGCAGGTATCCATGGAATCGTTACCGCCGTTATAGAAAAAATAACGAATATTGTATTTTGTGAATATGTGCAAGATTTGTTTATAGTCGGTATCATCCGATAAAAAGTCGGCCAGTTTATAGCGGCAAGTCCCTAGTACGGAAGAAGGGGTAAAGCGCATAAGAGACAATTCATCGGGGTCTTCCATTGTCAGGTCGTAAATCTTATCATCCAGAATGCCCTTGATGCCGTGAGCAGCGCCGTATACCTTCGTTACATTGGCGGAAGCCATGGCGGTTTCAATGCAGCCCAGAGCACTGGCATTGATAACCGAGGTCGGTCCTCCGGATTGACCTATCAAGACAGAGCCTGCTAATGTATTCATATTTATGCCCTCCAGAAAACAAGCGATAAAAAGAGTTCAGTGTTTTATAAATAACAGGATATCATCATCCCTCTTGAAAAACAAGGGATAAGGGATAAAGGCGGAGGGTCACTTTACCTCTCCGGCCGGCGCAGCTCTTAAATCAGCTAAAACCGTCGAAAATTGCATTCTGTGTATAACAAACAGCAAAAATAGAGGCTTAAACTCTTGAAAAACGCCGTGAAATCAGCTAAATTTTGGAAAAAAGCAATTTGTGTATAACAAAATGGCGTTTTGTTATACACAAACTCGCCTTTCTATAGTTTTTAGCTGATTTTGTGAGTTGTACTCCTTAAACCGGGGCAGATATTCAGCATTATTTATACACAGAATAGATATAGGGGCAAAAAAAGATAACGGCATCCACCTGTTTTGATGTGGGCTTGGAAGAATTGAAAGACATATCCCCGGACGAAACATAAAAATAGTTGCCTCGGCTTTTGGATGAGCAACTATTTACGACTTTGAAGACTGATTCTAGTTGCCTCGACCTGAGATCCACCTCAAAAAGGCGCTGTCTTAGACATCTTACCCTTTTGAAAGGCTTACTTCCAGCATTGAGTTTGTAAAACTAATTTCCATGTCAGGCCTCTCGGGGGTGGAGCTTACTTTTTTAATTAGGGGGATAAAGGCGGAGGGCCGAAGTGACT
>Ga0255345_1006773_pt1 | contig 11009 bp, 8 predicted proteins | sample wastewater_treat_6_FD_192415 | JGI IMG/M metagenome (GOLD analysis project Ga0255345, IMG submission 192415) | Wastewater microbial communities from Lulu Island WWTP, Vancouver, Canada - plant20 | ecosystem: Engineered > WWTP > Wastewater > Unclassified | place: Canada: Vancouver, British... | reverse complement strand
GGATGCGGTAGTTTTCGCCATAGGGCAAAAACCTGAAGATATGGCTGCGATTGCAGGAGTCAAGGTAACCGAAAAAGGAAATATCAAGGCCGGGAAATGCGGAAAGACCAATCTTGCTAAAGTTTTTGCAGCCGGCGACATCGTCAATGGCGGGAAAACAGCAGTTGAAGCCGTCAAAGAAGGGAAGGATGCAGCCGACAGCATCATTGCCTACCTCAAAAAGAAAGAAGGTGTGAAATAAGATGGCTGTAAAGAAAGATTTATCTATTGAATATCTGGGCGTAAAATGCGAGAACCCGTTCTTCCTTTCCTCCTCACCTGTCGGAGGTAACTATGATATGGTCTCAAAAGCATTCGAAACCGGATGGGGCGGCGTCTTCTTTAAAACCATAGGTATTTTTGTGGCGGACGAGTGTTCCCCAAGGTTTGATCAGAACAACAAAGCAGGTGTCCCCTGGATCGGCTTTAAAAACATGGAGCAAATCTCCGATAAACCAACGGAAAAGAACTTTGAGTTCATCTATAAGCTCAAGAGAGACTATCCCGATAAGGTGGTTGTATCCAGCGTAATGGGCAGCAGTGAAGAAGAGTGGGAGGAACTTGGTAAAATGTCCGAGCAGGCAGGCGCAGATATGATCGAGTGCAACTTCTCCTGCCCACAGATGACGAGCCATGCCATGGGTTCCGATGTTGGTACTAACCTTGAATTGGTCGAGAAATACTCAAGAGCGATTTCAAATATTACCAAGCTTCCGGTTATTGCAAAAATGACACCTAATATTACTGTTATGGAACCGGCCGCCATTGCCGCTATAAAAGGCGGAGCAAAGGGTATTTCAGCCATTAATACTGTCAAATCCATCACAAGCATGGACTATGAGAACATGACAGGAATGCCTGTGGTCAACGGTGTTTCTTCCATCTCCGGTTATTCAGGCGCTGCGGTCAAGCCCATAGGCATGCGTTTTATTGCTAATCTGGCATCATGCCCGGATCTGGCGGGAGTCCATCTCTCCGGTATAGGCGGCATCGAAACCTGGAACGACTGCCTCGACTATCTGTTGGTGGGTGCAAGGAATATCCAGGTTACCACGGCTGTGATGCAATACGGCTATCGAATCATTGAGGATATGATAAACGGTATGGCCCACTTTATGAATGAAAGAGGGATCAGAGATATTTCGGAGCTAATAGGTATAGCGCTGCCGAAACTTGTCCCTGCGGAAGAGCTGAACCGTGATTTCAAGGTCATTCCCAAGATCGACCTCAAAAAGTGCGTCGGCTGCGGCAGATGCTATGTTTCCTGCTACGATGCGGCTCACCAGGCTATCGATTGGGACGACAAGAAGAGAAGACCTGCAATCAACGACGAATGCGTTGGCTGTCATCTCTGCCTCAACGTATGCCCCGTTAAGGATTGCATCATGCCGGGCGAGATCAAATGGAAGGAAGGCAGAAAGCCGGTAGATATCAAAATCAAGCAGCATTATGTCTAAAAATCTAAATACATAATGAATTCAGAGATTACACGGGGCATGCTTTTATAAAAGCATACCCCGTGTTTATTCTTGCTGTGTTTAACTGATGAAATTACTTTTTTTTTGACAAAACTTGAGGAAAGAACGGCGCCGACAAAATATTTTATGCTATAATAAAACGACGGGCAGTATTGCCTGCTATGCAAGAGCGACAGTTTGGAGGTCAAAAGTGAAAATTAAATTTCTTGGTGCAGCATCATCGGTGACCGGTTCCTGCCATTTGATAACAACAGATAAAAGGAAGGTTTTGCTTGATTGCGGTCTTTTTCAAGGCAGCAACGGCCTGGATGAATTGAATCATGAGCCCTTTGGCTTTGATCCTGCCGAACTGGATTTTGTTTTGATCAGCCACGCACACATCGATCATAGCGGAAGGATACCTTTACTGGTAAAGCGCGGATTTCAAGGCAAAATCTACTGCACGGATGCAACGGCGGACCTTTTGGATGTCATGCTTAGAGACAGCGCATATATTCAGGAAAAGGAAACAGAGTGGAAGAACCGTAAAAATGAAAGGGCGGGAAGGCCATCGGCCGATCCGCTTTATACCGTAAGGGATGCTGAAATCGCCATAAGACATTTAGAGCCGGTTCTATATAATCAGCTGCTGGATTTGGGAGAAGATATAAAGGTCGTCTTCAATGACGGCGGACATATTTTGGGTTCATCCATAATCGAACTCTTCATAAAGGAAAACGAACAATCTACAAAGCTTGTTTTCAGCGGTGATCTTGGCATGAAAAACAAGCCGATCTTGAGGGATCCCACTATTATAAAAAAGGCGGATTTCGTAATAATGGAGGCTACTTACGGAAATCGGATCCATGAAGAAATCTCTATCGATATTGAGAACCTGATCAATATCATTCTTAAGACGACAAAAAGAGGAGGAAACGTGATAATACCTTCCTTTGCTGTGGGGCGGACGCAGGAACTGATCTACCTCCTAAATCGATTCTATGAGGAGCATGAAGAATACAAAGCCGACCTTAATGATATCATGGTTTATGTCGACAGCCCCATGGCGACGACGGCCACGGAAGTATTCCGCAGGAATGCCCAGGTGTTCGATGATGAAACGAAGGCTTACATATTGAAGGGAGACAATCCCCTCGATTTTAAGAACTTGAAATTTACACGCACAAGTGAAGATTCCAAGGCTTTGAACTTTGATCCGAAACCGAAAATCATTATATCCGCCAGCGGTATGTGCGAAGCAGGCAGGATAAAGCATCATCTCAAACACAATCTTTGGAATCCCAAGGCCAGCATAGTGTTCGTAGGTTACCAGAGTGAGGGTACATTGGGAAGATCTTTGGTGGAGGGAGATAAAGAAGTATCCATTTTTGGTGAACGGATACATGTTGAGGCTGAGATTTATAACCTTGAAGGGTTTTCGGGTCATGCCGACAGGGAAGAGCTCATGGACTGGGTGGGCGGTTTTCAAAGGCCGCCATATGAGATTTTCATAGTGCACGGGGAAGAAGATGCAAAAAGGGATTTGGCGGAATCTATAAGGAATGCCTACGGCTATAATTGCATCGATGTGCAGCAGGTCTCAGAATATACACTGACAATAGACGGGACCGTCACAAGCGAGGATATAGCTTCAAGGATTTCAAGCCCCGAAGCTATGTGGAAAATAAAAAAGAAGATATATAGCGTACATGACGAACTTGAGACGGTACTATATAATACCCATCTGGCCGTAAGTGATTTGTCTCCCGAACAAGTGGCAAATATTAACAACCTAATCTTAGAAATAGAAAAGAATATTCTGAACTTAGGCTCCGCAGTTACCCAAGAAAAAAGACAGAAGTATTAAAAATGAGAATTTTGTATCATTTTTGTGTCAAAACTCCTTTTCATATGCAAGGGTTTATGATAAACTGATGTCGATTGCAGCATTAAAGTATTAATATTTTATTCTATGCAGATGATAAGGGGGCAACAATGTCGCTGTTAGGGGATATCGCTCCAAGCGTTCAACAGGTAGCCGAGGCGATAGCTATCGCAGTAGGTGTGGAGGTCGAGATTGTTGATAACGAGCTCACCATCATAGGAGGCACCGCAATTTACCAAAACAGGATAGGGCAGAAGGAAGAAGACGGTCAGGTAGACGGCAATTTCCTCTATGCAAGGGTAATGCGAACGGGAGTGACTGAATACATCGAGGATGCCATCAACTATCAATACTACGACAGCGTTGTGCCCGAAGGCGGAGACCGGGAGCTGGCGGAGATTTGCACACCAATTAAACTGGGCAGCCGTGTTCTCGGTGTCATCGGTATGGTAGCCATAAACGAAAAACAGAAAGCTATACTTCTGGATAAAAAGAGACGCATGGTAGGTTTTGCCGAAAAGATGGCGGATCTTTTAGCTGCCAAGGCCGCACAGAAAGAAACCCTGGACAACAGCGAAATCTTAGTAAATGAGGTCACAACAGTCCTTGAGACTACCCACGAAGGAATATTTGCCATAGATAACAAGGGCTATATCCTTCGCTGCAACAGCATAGCTGAAACTCTTTTCAACACAACGAAATCGGACATCGTGGGAAAGCATATCAGTAAATTTATGTTAGGCTCTCCCGCTCTTGAAGTGCTGCGTTCCGGTATCGGCTATACGGAAAATGAAGAAGTTTATTCCAATGAGAAGGATAAACTTCATTTTATCGTTACTGCGAAACCGATGATGAAAAATGGAGAAATAGCCGGCGCAGTCATATCATTTCGTGACATAGTCGAGGCTCAGAAGCTTGTTTACAACATAAATAACCGGGCTTACAAATATACCTTCAACGATATAATCGGAAACAGCGAGCCCATCCGAAGGGCGATAAATCAGTCTGTCTTGACTGCCCGGGGCAATTCCACCGTGTTGATCACCGGTGAGAGCGGGACCGGAAAAGAGATGTTTGCAAAAGCCATCCACTACTCGAGTTCAAGAGCTAAAGGGACCTTTGTAACGGTAAACTGCGGAGCGATACCGGAGAATCTGCTGGAAAGCGAGCTCTTCGGATATGAAAAGGGTGCTTTTACCGGGGCTAACGATAAGGGGAAGGTCGGGAAGTTTGAAATGGCAAACGGAGGAACGATCTTTCTTGATGAGATCGGGGATATGCCTCTCCATCTTCAGGTGAAGATCCTTCATGTGCTGCAAAACATGAGATTTGAACGGGTGGGAGGAAATAAGACTATCATCGTCGACCTTCGCATCATTGCGGCGACAAACAAAGATCTGGAACAGATGATACGGGACGGGACCTTCAGGGAGGATCTATATTACCGTCTTTCAGTCATCCCTTTGAGCATACCTCCTCTTCGGGAGCGGAAAGAAGATATAAAAATGCTGATGTATCATTTCCTTGCCAAGTATAATAACTTCATGAATAAAAAAATTACCGGTTTCTCTTCGGCAGTTGAGGAGGTTTACCGGGATTACGACTGGCCGGGAAATGTCCGTGAGCTGGAAAATGCCGTTGAGTATGGCGTCAACATGGCCTTTGGAGATCAGATCGGCTTGGATGCGGTGCCGGCCCGTCTGCTCAGATCAGACATGTTAATGGGCTCGGTAAATGACGATTTGTCCCTTTCGGAGCAGATGAAGAACCTGGAAAGAGAGATCATTACCGGTAAGCTTAAAAAGCACGGGACATCCGGCAGCGGGAAGGATAAAGCAGCAAAAGAGTTAGGGCTGTCACGGGCTACACTTTACCGGAAACTGGCCGAACTGGGGATACATTAAAAAGAGCCGCTCTTTTGGTATAAGAATTGCATAGTCAAGTTAATGAATAATAAAAGATCTTGCTCATCAGGCAAGTGAAAAATAAGGAGGAATACGCAAATGTTAAGAAATGCATTACCGAAAGTTGTAACACCTCTGCCCGGGCCAAAGGCAAAGGCTATAATTGAAAGACGCGCTAAGGCCATGCCAAATGCCATAAAGTGCATTTATCCCTGTGTCATCGAAAGAGGCGAGGGAGCGATGTTTGAGGACGTGGACGGGAACATATTACTGGATTGGATCGGCGGAGTGGGCGTACTCAATATCGGATACAGCAATGCAAAGGCCATAGAGGCCGTTAAAGCGCAGAGCGAAAAATATTTTCATGCCATGATGAATATCACTACTCACGAAGGCTATATCAAGCTGGCTGAGAAGTTGAACTCAATAGCTCCCGTAAAAGGTGAAACAAAAAAGACGATGCTTGTTAACAGTGGCGCGGAAGCCGATGAAAATGCCGTTAAAATTGCAAAGAGCTATACCGGCAGACCGAATATCATCGTATTCACCGGAGCTTTTCACGGCAGAACAACCCTCACAATGACTATGACTGCGAAAAAAGCCTATGCCGTCGGGATGGGCCCCTTCCCCGATGGTATTTACAGAGCGGAGTTCCCGTATTTATACAGAGCGCCCGGTGGAATGACAGAGTCGGAAGCGATTGCGTATTACGTTAAAAAGTTAGAGGAGATCTTTATTGATGCGTCGCCGGCAGAGTATGTGGCAGCAATCGTTGTGGAGCCGGTTCAGGGCGAAGGCGGTTTTGTGCCCGCCCCCATTGAGTGGGTCAAGGCCGTAAGAAAGATCTGTGACGAAAAAGGCATACTTCTTGTTGCGGACGAGGTGCAAACGGGTTTTGCAAGATCAGGCAGGATGTTTGCCACGGATTATTGGAAGGAAGCCGGGGCTGCTCCTGACATCATCACCCTCGCCAAATCCATAGCCGGAGGCATGCCGATCAGCGCTGTTGTAGCAAGCACCGAGATCATGGACGGTGTGACTGCGGGCACCATCGGAGGGACTTATTGCGGTAATGCCGTTGCCACAGCCTCGGCTCTTGCTGTCATCGAGGAAATGGAAAAAGAAGATTATCCGGCAAAAGCAAGGAAAATCGCAGACAAGATCATGACAACCTGGAACATGTGGAAAGAAAAATATGAAGTGATAGGCGATGTCCGCGGTGTGGGATGCATGGCCGGTATTGAATTTGTTACAGACAAAAAGAGCAAGACTCCCAATGCCAAGATCGTTAACGACATCGTAAACTATGCGGTTCAAAAAGGACTTCTCCTCGAAAGCGCGGGTACCTACGGGAATGTGATTCGTTTCCTGGCACCCCTTTGCATCACCGATGAGCAATTGGATGCCGGACTTGCAATTTACGAAGAGGCTATCAAGGCCTGTATGTAGCAGTTATACCCCCTTCAATAAAAACCACCCGCAAGGTAAATCCGGCGGGTGGTTTTTATATGTTAGAATACATATTCAGTTAAAAATCCTTAAAGTGAAATTGCTTTGCCCCGGAAGCATAATCTCCAACTATATGGGATTTGCCATATAATCGGTACTTATATGTTACCAATCCATCTAGTCCAACGGGGCCTCTGGCATGAAGCTTTCCGGTGCTGACTCCCACCTCGGCACCGAAACCGTAGCGGTAGCCGTCGGCAAACCTGGTGGAACAGTTTAGATATACTCCGGCGCTGTCTACAATAAGCATGAACTTTTCCGCAGCGGCCGGGTCCTCGGTTATTATGCAATCAGTATGATGGGATCCGAAACGGTTGATGTGAGAAACAGCTTCATCAATGTTTTGTACGGTTTTAACGGAAAGGACAAGGTCCAGATATTCAGTTTCCCAGTCTTCGTCGGCAGCGGATTCGCAGGGTGCCAAATGCTGTATGTCGGGGCTGCCTTTTACCGTAACACCCTTTTCTTTTAGCTTTGATAAAAGAGGAGGGATGAGCTTTTCTGCTGCCCTTTCATGCACAAGGAGAGTCTCCACCGCATTACAAACGGCAACATATTGAGTCTTTGAATCAATAATGACAGGCAAAGCCTTATCTAAATCGAAATGCTCATCCACATAGATATGGCAGATACCGTCGGCATGACCCATGACCGGTATCTTTGTATTGTCCATAATGTACCGTACAAAGGCATTGGAACCTCTTGGGATGAGAAGGTCGATATCCTCGCCGCATTTCAAAAGGCTGTCGATATCGGCACGGTTTTCCACAAGAGTAAGAAATCCTTCGGGGATGCCGGCTTCTTTGCATGCGGTGTAAATCACATTATAAAGAGTGCGGTTGGTCTTAAAAGCCTCGCTTCCGCCTTTCAGGATGGCACAGTTACCGCTTTTCAGGCAGAGGGTGGCGATCTGGACCAAGGCGTCGGGGCGAGATTCGAAGATGATGCCAATTACCCCAATTGGACAGGTGATTTTATGGAGAACGAGATCCTTGTCCAATTCCCGCTTCAGAAGAGTTTTAAAGAGAGGATCAGGTAATTGGATGAGACTTTCTATCCCAGCAAGGCATTCCTCCAGTTTGGAGCTGTCAAAGCGCAGACGCTTTAAAAGAGGGCCCGGTTGATGCTCCGATTCAGCTCTTTCTATATCTTCGGCATTGGCTTTGAAAATTATGTCCGACTGGCAGCGCAGCTTGCGGGCGATGTTTAAAAGTGCTTCGTTGCGCTGCACCAAAGGAAGGGCAGCCATCCGGAAACTATCGGCCTTTATCGCCCCGGTCATCTGCTTAATTGATTCTTGTCTATTCATCGATATCCTCCGTTTCTATAGTGCAGGGAGCCGGTTGTTGTTTTTTTCTCCTGCGTCTCCTTCCGCTGATATGTTCAGGCGGATCCAGATAGGTGGTAATTGGTTCAGGGCCTTGAAGGACGGTGCGTTTCACATAGAGGGAACCGTCTTTTCTGGTATGGGTGCGCCATGATACCAGGCTGATATTGCCGCAGATCAGTTCCAGACATGTCATGCCCCTTGGATGTATGCAGCAGCCTGTATTAAAATATGCCGGTTCTCCTTCTCTCGGAAATTTTGCCCTGTGGGTATGACCGCAGATGAGCATGATATTGTGGTCCGTGTTCCACCTGTTATAGTTTTTTTCCACCTTATGGCGTCTTGTTCTGCTCTTGGAAGGGCTTGCCGCATATTTGACCCCCAGGATATGCATAAACCGCCAGAAATACCGGATCATAAAAAAGGAAAGAAACCAGAGCTGATCGTTGATGAAATCTCCCTGATGACCGTGGACCACAAAAATCTCCTGGCCGGTCTCCCTATGCTTGAGGATTATCGCTTCGTGGACATTGATATTCGGGAAGAGATCCTCAGGGGATTCGGAGAAGTCGTCCTCTGTAAAAAACAGGTTGCCCTCGACGTATTTATCGTTTTTCAGCTGAAGGTTATGGTTGCCGTAAAGCATATAAAGCCGGCCTGCCTTGTGATATTTCTTTAGGATTTCAAAGGTGGTCACATGGGCGGTATATATGTGTTTAAAACGGGGCTGCTCCAGCAGCTCGTCCCCGTCGCCCACTTCCACGTAAGTACATCCGTTTTGATAGTAGAAATCGATGGCATGATCATAGATGTGGCGGTTCCTTCCGAACTCATCGGACAGGCTGTCGTCGCCTCTATGGACATCACCGAAGAAAACAATTTTGGATTTATCGTCAAAGGGTACCGGGAAAGCATCCCGGAATACATTGTCGAGCCTGCGGTTAGTATACATTTTATTCCTTTGCTGTGCTTTATACATAAAGGTTTAATCGTTTAAAAACGTTTATTTAACTGAGATAACCGTATTATATCATAAGGGATGCCAAAATCTCGCTTAAAATGATTTTTACGATTTTGTTAATTTCTGCATAGCTGGTTTTGTCCTTTTCCCGGAGTATCAAATAGCCGCTTTCGTAAGCTGGATATTTTTCAATTTGGGAAAAATCTATATTAAAAGATTCAAGGTCGATAATATCAGCGCCGTATTTGCTTTCATAAGGTACAGTAAGAGACAGCTCTTTGGAGGCGGCCCTGTGAACGGCCTGATAACCGGTTTCAAAGGAGTAATAATCAGAACAGGCATTTCTGGTTTTGGCGGTGACGGTGAGATGCTTTTTTGATAATGAAATATTAGTTATTAAGGCTTTTTTGCCCCGGTTAGCAACAGTAAATCCCTCATGAAAAAGTATCCTGTGAAGATCAAGCTTATCCAAAATTTTAATAATGGACGCAAGCTGGATCAGATCATCTCTGTTGTGAAGCAGGATTTTGTCTTCATTGATCTTGGAGCCTCTTTCCAGGTATTGCTTGTATAGTTCGACGCTTTCGCCGCCGGATATCTCATCTTCACGTTTAGACGAAAGCTCTAAAAAAGCCTCGATGCTTTTCTGTTTTAAATTGGGCAATATGTCACGCATTTTGGAATAATAGCGCAAAGCCAGGTAAAGGTCAAAGGATTGGATGAGGTCAAGGTCGAAGGGCAGCAGATTTTTTTTAAATCGGTATTTTAAGAAAGGCAGATCGAAACCGCCGCCGTTGTATGTGATAAGAACATCAGCAGAAGAAAGAGCTTTGCCGTATGCTGCCAGCAATTCCTTTTCATCGTCTTTCTTATCTGCAAAAAACTGGACCGCTTCGTGTTTCCTTTCATCCCGCGATAAAAGGCCGCCTAAAATAATTTTGGAGGAATTGGGATAAAGACCGGTGGTTTCTATATCGATTATAAGGACGTCCAGATCACCGAAGTATTCGTCAAAAACCCTTGAAGTATATGGCTCAATATACGAAAAACTCCTGATCTCTTTCATTTCTGGTTTTCTCCCGGCTGTCAGGTCTTTTATTATCGATCGTTTTCTACATTTTAGCACAGGCTGTTTCCCGATTGTTAAACTCTTTTTAAGAACTAAGAAAAATAGGATATTTTGCCGGAATTTATTACGAAGGTGCGAGCAAATCCTCGGGATTTCGACAGCAACTTTACTGTAATATATGTTAAATGCATAACTAATGGACAGGTATCTATCGAAGGAGGAAACAGGAATGGAAGTTTTAAAAGTATCAGCAAAGTCAAATCCCAACTCGGTTGCAGGCGCTTTGGCAGGTGTGTTGAGAGAAAGAGGGGGAGCTGAGATCCAGGCTATCGGAGCGGGAGCACTGAATCAGGCGGTTAAAGCGGTAGCCATCGCCCGCGGTTTTGTAGCTCCCAGCGGTCTTGATCTGATCTGCGTACCGGCTTTCACCGACATTCAGATAGAAGGAGAGGAACGAACGGCGATAAAACTCATCATCGAACCCAGATAGGATTACCGATCAAAGAAAAACATCGAATATAAAAAAAGCAGGTTACATAACAACAGGCGCAGGCAGCCCGAAGGGAAGGCTGCCTGACTTTAAATGGAAAAGACAAAGGTTCTATCTACTGGTTGGGGATGATAAACCATGGATAGCCAGGGGGGGTATTAACCCAAGAAACGCTGCTCGGCTCATCCCTGAGTATATAGTAAACTCCATTGTATATAACCTTGTCGCCTCTTTTAATGTCCGGCCCGCCGTCTCGAAGGTGAAGCCAGGCATTGAAATCGGGAAGTCTCTTATTATATGTCAGCGGATATCCGTTCCAGCCGTTCATGTCTCTGGCGGGACCCGGGTTGATCAGAATGATGCTGTTC
>Ga0255345_1006771_pt1 | contig 11010 bp, 14 predicted proteins | sample wastewater_treat_6_FD_192415 | JGI IMG/M metagenome (GOLD analysis project Ga0255345, IMG submission 192415) | Wastewater microbial communities from Lulu Island WWTP, Vancouver, Canada - plant20 | ecosystem: Engineered > WWTP > Wastewater > Unclassified | place: Canada: Vancouver, British... | reverse complement strand
CGATCGACGCTTATAATCACGGAGTTGACGCATTCCGATATGCTATTTCTCCAGAACACAATTTCAAATTTGCTATAAAATAAAATCGATGGGACTGTTTACAAGAAAGAAAAAGACGGATAACGTTCAGAAGTTGCAATCGTTTTATGCTTCTGTTATCGGAAGTAACCCTGTCGTGTGGTACAGCTACAACGCTGAAGACTTTGTAAAGAACGGTTACACGTCGAACGCAGAAATTTATAGCATTGTGAAGAAGATCATCGACAAGGCAAACGTTGCAATACCTTACGTTTATGTTGATAAACAAGGAGTTAAATCGAAAAGATATTTGACAACGAAAGGATCGAGAGACACGGCCTTTGGTGCTGCCGAACATCGTCTTGAGATACACAAAGCGCTCGATTACGCACCTGACAACCTCGATTTGTCGATGTTATTAAAGAAGCCGAATGCGGATCAAACATGGCGTGAGTTTATCACGCTGGTAAGAATTTTTTATTTCGTACAAGGAGAAGCGTTCATTTATAGAGATGCTGGCGACGACAATTGTGCATTGTCGCTTCATGTTATCCCTGCGCACCTGATGAACATGCACATCGATAACGGAAAATTGGTAGGCTGGAGGATGAACCTGCTTAATGGACAGTTTCGAGATTTTCTCGGAGATGACATTAACGACATTCTTCACATTAAGATGCCTAACCCGTTGTTTGATGCGAAATATAGTCAGTTTAGAGGATTGTCCCCGTTGCTGGCTGGATTGAAATATTTGAAGCTTGACGACACGGCTATTGAGAGCTGGGTTAAGTCGGTTGAGAACGAAGGAGCGAAAGGGTTGATTTCACCGAACCATCCGAACCCTGAATTGTGGCTTACGCCTGAACAGGTTGACAAGACGCAGGCTACTGTCGAAACTAAAATACACGGATCGGATAACAGGAATAAGATTGTTGTAAGCGCAATGCCGCTGCAATATACGCACATCGGCTTGTCGCCAGATGCATTGAACATCATACAGGGACTTGATCATGCAGGTTACAAGTTATGCGATTTGTGGGGAGTTCCAGCGACGTTATTCGATCCTAACCCGACGTATCAAAATATGAAAGCTGCGAGTGAGCGTTTCGTTAAGGAAGTTATATTGCCTTACTTGTCGGCAGAAGAAGACAAGCTTAACAGCTGGCTTGTTGAACCATTCAAAATACGCGACAAGAAGAATTACGTTATCGATTACGATCTTTCGTCTTATGAAGAATTAAGACTTACAGCTGATCAAACAGATGCTTATTTGAAGACACATACGATCAATGAGGTTCGTGTGATGTTAGGCAGCGATGAGCTTGAAGAAGAATATGCAAATCAGGTATTCGTACAACAAGGCATGATCCCGTTATCGGATTATAACGTTGAGGATATACAGATATGAGACTTACGCGTTACATACAGATCGAAAGCCGCAGGCAGGCAACTTATGAAAGGTTGTTTGCAAAAGAAGTATTGAAAGCGTTCAAAAAGAATGCCGAGACGTGGATCGATTTCAACATTGTAGGTAATGCAGTTGGTGAAGCACTTGAAAAGGTTTATCGAGTTACGTTGGAAGATTATCTTTCGAGACAATGGGAGCAATTAGACGGCAACGTTATTCAAAAGAAAGAACGATTTTTCATGCCTGCATGGTCTCGATGGATCGAAAACTATATTTTGGCAACGCTTGTAAATAAAGTCGTTGGCATTGACGACACGACACGTGAGCTTCTGATGCAGGAAACGATCGCAAGCACGTCGATTGGGGAAAGCAGATCAGAATTTTCAAAGCGGATCAGAAACGTGATGGGTGGTGCGGCAGGCGAGAGAAGGGCGAGAGTTATTGCGAGAACGGAAGCTGGCAATGCGATCAATATAGCAAAAGCGAAATCGGCAGAAGATTGGGCAGCACAAACCGACATTCCGATCGGCAAATTGTGGATACATAGAGGTGCTAAAGATCCGCGTGATTGGCACGTTGCGATGGATACAGGTGTTGAGATACCGAAAGATGAACCGTTCATCGTTACTGATCCGAACACAGGGATCACTGACAGAATGATGTACCCGCATGATCCGTCGGCTTCGGCAGGCAACGTGATAAATTGCGGTTGTCAGGTTATTTATGTTAGATTAAAAACAGAACAAGATGGAAGAAATAATTTTTAAGAACCTTTCAGAATTTCGCGACATCGATGAGCAAACAGGTATCATAAAAGGTTACGCGAATGTTTATAACGTGAAAGACAGCGACGGAGACATTTCGCTTCCTGGATCGTTCTCGAAGACGGTCGCAGAACGTGCGAAAAAGATAAAGATATTCAAGAACCACACGCCGCAGCTGGTCGGAGTGCCGTTGGAGTTGGATATCGCAGATTCTTACGGTCTCGGGCTAACAGCTAAGATGCTGATGGACACAGACGCTGGACGAGACACGTTTCATGAAGTGAAGTTTCTGCATGAAAACGGTTTCGAAAGCGGTATGAGTATCGGCGGCTGGGTTATCAAACGAAATGCTAAGAACAAAGCTGAAGTGGTTGAATACAGGTTGAAAGAAATATCAGTTTTGACAACCGAAGAACCAGCAAACCAGCTTTCGCTTGTAAGCGCGGTTAAAGCAGTGAAAGAATTAACCGAACCTACTCAGGAAGAATTTTGGAGTATCATCGAGAAGGCTTACGATGTAAGATTTTCGGATAACATATTAAAATCATTAGAACAATTTTTGACACTCAAAGACAATGAGCCTGATCAGCTTGATGCTGACACAACTCAAGCCGTTGAGCCGTTGATCACAAATATTTACGAGTTATTCATTTAAAAACAACTATTTAAAACAAAAAACAATTATGGAAGATATTGAAAAACAAAAAGCTGAAGCGCTTGAAAACGTTAAGAAAACAGCAGAAGCGGCAGCTAAGATGACCGTCGAAGAAGCGATGAAAGCCGTTTCAGAAAAGATGGAAGAGATCGCTGGAAAGGTCGGCAAATCGGTAACCGAAGACGACTTCAAAAAAGAGATCGCAGAATTGCAAGCGCGCGTTAAACAGATCAAGCAAACCACTTCTGAAGAGAAGACGGCAAAGAGCATTAAAGACGCGATTGCCGATGCGCTTGTCGAAGGAGCTGAAAAGCTGAAAAACTTCAGAGGTGAGGAAAAGCTTGTCATGAAAGCGGTAACCGATGCAAGCTGGGCAGCTGGTGCGCTTGATCATGCAACGTCGGAAGTACGTCCTACTCTTTATAACAGTCCTTACTCGCCTCTTTACCTTCGCAACATTTTCCCGAACGTTGCGACCGACATGGGAACTGTTATCATTCCGCAAATCGGAGCGATCACAGGTGCTGCGGCAGAATGGGAAAGAGGCAGCGGAGATGGTGGAGTTGACGTAACTAAACCTGAAGTTTCTCCTGCTTACAAAGACGTAACAGTTCCGATGAAGTGGATCGCTGGGATCACTACCGTTAACCGTGAGTTATTGCTTAACGTTAAATACTTGCAGTCGAGTATTACCAACACGCTGCTTTATTCGTCGAAAGGACTGTTTGCAGCTGAAAACAAGATGATCACCGATTACCTTGCTACGAATGCAGTTGCTTACGCAGGCTCGAAGACGATCGCGCTTGAGAAGATCATCGACGCAGCTTTCAATCAGTTGCTTGGAAATTACATGTCACCTACGCACGTGTTGATGAACCAAGCCGACTACTTGACTTATATCAAGTTAAACAAGGCAGTAGGTTCTGGCGAATATGATTTGCCGAATGATATGTTGAGAGGTTTCACAGGCACAGGGCTCGAAACGGCAGTGCAGATTGTTCCCGTTCCGTCTCTTGTAGCAGGAACAGCCTATGTTGTGGCGGCAAACGAATTCGAGTTCATTAACCGTTTGAATCCTGAACTGGAGGTTGCAACACAGCACGATACGAATTTCACATACAATAAGGTTACATTCAGAGTTGAGGAGATGGTCGGGTTCATCGCCAAAAATCTCAATGCGATGGTTAAGGTTACATTTTAGTGATTAATCAAGTGAGCGGGTGAAACATACCGCTCACTTTAAAAATTAAAAAGATATGGCAAAGACAAAATATAATGTGATAGTGTACCACGACACTGCAGCTAATTGGGCCACCGATACTAAAATATACGGTGAAAACATCTTCATGTATGCTACCGACACTGGTGTAATGAAGAAGGGTGATGGAGTTAAGGCATACAAAGATTTAGGTTCGATTGGAAGCGTAGCTACGTGGGGAGTAATCACAAATCAGCCAGCTGTTATTGCAGCAGGAGCGGATAAGGCGGCTGCACGCACAGCTATTGATGCAGCTGATGTAGCACACGACCACGCAGTAGTGGCGGACGTTGATTCAGGTTTAGCAGCCGCCGCCAATATACAGGCTTTGGCGATAGCACTTTCCGCCAGAATAAAGGCACACGACCACGCAGTAGTGGCGGACGTTGATTCAGGTTTAGCAGCCGCCGCCAATATACAGGCGTTGGCGATTGCACTTTCGACACGGATAAAAACACTTGAAGATGCACCTTAATGTTTAATAGTGAGCGGGCAACCGCTCACATTAATACTCAATAAAAATGAAGGTATTGGTAAAACATTTGAATACGATAGTAGATGTATCTGAAAGCAAAGCGAAAAGATGGGTAGCTGCTGGATATGCAGAATATGTAGATGCTTACAAGAAAGACAAACAAGTAAAACGAAGTAGAAAATGATAACACTCGATGACGTTAAGGAAGCGCTGCATATAGACTTCACGGATCAGGACAGTTATTTGCAGTCGTTGCTTGACGCTGCTATCGACAAAGCGCTTCGAGTGTCAGGAATAAGCGCGACTATAACTGTCGTTGACGAATTTGGCGTTGAAACAGTAATTGAAAACCCTGAAGCCTCATCGGCAGAGTTTCTTAACGCAATACTTGAAGACGTTGCTTCGATGTATCAGTCGCGTGGCGATGTTCAATCAGGAAGCGAAAGCTCGATGGCAACTTACAGAAGACATTCGACTAAACCTATCTTTTAAATTTCAAAGACATGAAAATTGGACGATACGATCAGATAATTGAGTTCTGGAGCGAAGGAATTGTAAGCGACGGATACGGAGGCTACACACCTAAGCCGTTATTGGAATTGAAGACGTGGGCACGTATCGAACAATTGAAAGTGTCGGCTAACATCGAACAAGCACAGATGCAATTACCGACTGTTTATCGAGTAGGTATAATGTTAAGAGCTGGCTTCATGCCGTCGGTGCAACATATCGTGAAGTGGAGAGAGAAAAATTATCGGATCATAAACGCTCCAGTCGTCGAGAACGTAAGGTACGGAAAAGAATTAGTGTTCGATATAACGGCTAAAGATTGAGAGAGATGGGAAAAGTAATCAATACGACATCGGACAACTTGAAGAAGTACAAAGCAGATCAAATCAGGAAGATGCGAGAGCTTGTCGTCGATACGGTTACAACGATCGAGATTGAGGCAACAAGGAAAGCACCGGTAGGCGAGGATGGAGATATTTTCATCAACATCGACAAGCGTTTCACTAACAACGACATGACAGGTGAAGTAGGCGTTATGGGGAAAGGTGACACCCCTGATAAGGAGATAAAAGACAAGGACGGCAATGTAATAGGAAGACAAGGAGATGCCAATCCTATGGCAGCATACCTCGAATTTGGTACAGGATTGTCGGCACGTGAAATACTTGCACCGTATCCGCAATGGATTAAGGATATTGCTTGGAAATTTTACATCAACGGATTAGGTACTTTGAAAGGGAAACCGTATCTTTATCCGTCGGTTTTAAAGAACACTGAGATTTTCAACAAGAAGCTGGACGAAATCGTGAAAGAAAAAACGAAAGACAATGGATAGAGCAACAGAAATACGAGGTAAGGTCATTACAGCGCTTTCAACACTGAAATACGGTTCTGTTTCGATACCCGTGTTCGATGAGGTAGTTAATCCTAATATTTCGTTACCGAGTGTCGATGGATCGATCGCAACTTACGTCGTTATTCAAGATCAACAAGAACAATTGAACGCAGTTCAAACAGTCGATGCACCTCGTTTCAATCTTAACATGACAATAAGAGTTGTAACGAAATGGGGAACGGTCGGGAAAAAGAAGCTTTGCGAGGACATCGGAGATACGATTATAAATTTGTTGCGTTACGACAGGGGTGCTTCAAGGATCGATGGTATTGACAAGGTATTGCTGGTAACAGCTCAATCAATCGCTGAAACGACAATAAACAATATAGCATTTAGTAAAATAATCATTTTAAACTTTATAAAAAATGGCTAACAATTATCAACCAGGATGGAAAGGAGCTCGGTTGGCAGTGTGGGACGCTACCGCTACCGATTATGTGCCTATTGCGTGCATCACTTCGAGAAGTGAAAGCAACGCTTCAAATGTGATGGAAAAGACAAACGCTTGCACGCAAGGCAAGACGGTTAAGACGATAACAAGTATCACGAGGACGGTAAGCGTTTCAGGCGAAGTAGTAAAGGATAACAACGTTAATTCGCTTGACGACTTGCGCGCTTTGCAGGACAGCTTGACGACGCACGATTTCAAGGTTTATCGAACGTCAGGAGTTGATGGAGCTACCGAAACGGCTTGGTATTTCTCTGCAACGATTTCAAACTTGAATGCCGATTATCCTACAGGCGAAGGCGAGAGCGCTACGTTCACGATGGACTTGAACATCGAAGGAGAATATTCAAATGTTGAACCAACACATTAAAAACTAAACAATTATGCCAAATTATAAACCAGGATGGGAAGGAGCTCGGTTGGCTTACAAGTCTGGAGCTTCATATATACCCGTAGCGTGCATTACTTCACGTAGTGAGAGCAACGCGACGAATTACAACGAAAAAGTAAACGTGTGCACTGAAGGGAAGGTGGTTCGAAAGCCGACAAGCATAAGCAGAACGGTAAGCGTGTCAGGCGAAGTAGTCGACGCAGGATCGTTGAACGAATTGCGTGCTTTGCAGGACAACAAAACGGAGCAAACATTCAGAATTTACGACAGCTCTGGAACGGCGAAGTATTTCAAGGCAAACGTTATGAACCTCAACGGAGACTATCCGACGGGAGAAGGCGAAACGGCTACATTTACGATGGATCTTGAGCTTACAAGCGAGTATCAATCGAGTGATGCTTTCGCATAACGATTAAACTTTTAAATATGTACGCAACTCAAATAAATGTAAATGGCAAAACGATACCGATCCGATTCGGAGCTTACGTTCTCAAGAAGATTGCCGATGATGGTATTCGATTGCAGGACTTGTCGGATCACATAGCCAACAATCCTGCCGACATAATACCGAAGATTATCTACTACGGTGCGATAAACGCTTCTGAAGAACGTAGAGGTGATAACGTTTCATTGAATGACATTTACGATTGGCTTGACGAGATCGAAGGAGGTTTGTTCGGCGATGAGGCATCAAAAGTGATCGACTTGTTCACGCAGCAAATGTCGGATAGCGTCCCAAAAAACTCGAAAGCGGGGAAAGCGTCCCCGCAGAAAAAGAACGGCTAAGTGCTGCCGAAGAATTCACGATAAATCATCTTTCGTTTGCACTCGGCGAATTAGGACTTCGGATGGATGAATTCTACGATATGGCGTGGTGCGAGTATCTTATTAAGTGTTACGCTTGGGCAAGGATGGAAAAAGAGAAGTGGAGACATACGCGCATGATAGCTTATGAAGCACGTATAGGAAGTCATCTTGATCCTAAAAGCCTGCCGCGAACGATCGAACAATACATGCCGCTTGACGGAAAGAAGACAGTAAGTCGAGTGCCGAGATCAGAGATCGAAGCACTTAAACGCGAAAGGGAACAAATACTAAACAAGAACAAACAATGAGTTTCACAGCGATAATAACAGCGGACGCGAAAGGCTTTGAAAAAGCTATCGATCAGGCACAGGCGAAGATCGACGGACTTGAGAAGACTGTCGGTCAAAGGCTTTCGTCGATCGGAGACAAATTCACGGATATAGGTCGAAAGGCTTCTGTTTTGTCGGCCGCGATCGTTGCAGCTGGCGGAGCTTCGTTTAAGATGGCTGCCGATTTTCAGGATGCGCTCGGGGCTACGGATCAGGTTTACAAGCAGTCAAGCGACACGGTGAAAGAATGGGCGCAAAACTTGTCATCGCAGTACGGTATCGCGAAAAGCGAGGCGTTGAGTTACTCGAACCTGATGGGATCGATGCTGGTTAACATAGGTCAATTGACTGAAGAACAAGCAGCGAAACAATCACAGAAGTTGATCGAGCTGGCTGGCGACTTGACTGCGATGTACGGCGGTCGTGTGCAGGATGCCGTGAGAGCCTTGACAGGCGCGTTGAAGGGTAACAACACGATGCTGGACAACTATGGGATGGCGGTAAACGACGCGCTGGTAAAGACACGTGCGCTTGAACTTGGATTGATAGCGCAAGGTGAGGAAATGACGTTGGCAGCACGGCAGGCAGCTACGTTATCGCTGATTTGGGAGCAATCTGCAGCTGCACAAGGACAGGCTGCGCGTGAAGCTGATGGAGCAAGCGGATCGATGCGTGCGCTTCAGGTTGAGGTTAAGAATTTGGCGACGTCGTTCGGTGAGATACTATTGCCTATAATTACGCCTATTGTTTCAGGCATTGCCGACATGGTTAACAAGATCGGATCGTTATCACCTGAATTGCAAAAGACGATCGTCGTTATCGGAGGCATTGTGGCTGCACTCGGCCCGCTAATGCTTGGACTTGGTAGCTTGCTTAAATTAGCACCGTTGATCGGCGCTGCATTCACTGCCATGACAGGGCCGATCGGCATTGCGGTAGCGGCGATTGCTGCACTTACTACAGGAATAATAGCTTTGACAAATAGGCAAAAAGAAGCTGAAAATGCCGCTGAAGCTTTAGCTATAATTAATAACACGGTTACAAACGAAATAAGTAGAGAGATAGCAGAAGTAAATATACTTTTAAAGATAGCTAAAGACGAGACTAAATCAAAAGAAGAACGTCGAAAGGCAATTGAGAAGTTAAATGCAATATCGCCTGAATATTTGGGTTTTATTGAGCTTGAGACGATAAACACAAATGCTGCAAAGAATGCAATTGATGGATACACTAAATCGTTAAAAGAAAAAGCAAGGCAGCAAGCTATTTCTGAAAAGATTTCAGAATTAGAGGCAAAGCGGATCGACATTGAAGTAAAACTAATCAAGGAACAGGAAAAAGTATATTCAACTGCAGCAAAAATTTCAGGAGCAAATAAGGAATCTCAAATAGGTTATTACAACGACTTAATAGCAAATATAGATAAGCAAATATCTATATATCAATCGCTCGGTAGTGCTTCGGAAGAATCGTATGATGCTACGAAGAAAGCTGCTGAAGAAGCCGCTGCAGCTGCAAGAAAAGCTGCCGAAGAAGAAGCGGCAGCTGCGAAGAAGATAGCAGATGAATCGATAAATGTAAGCGACACGTTCACGAAGCTGATCGGCACTAATTTGTCGTTGCAGGATTCGATAAGAAAAACATCTTATACGATTGATGAGCTTCAAAGTAAGTTAATAAAGCTGCAAACAGGGATTATTTCATCTACAAACGTTCGCGATGAGATTAAAACGACGCAGCAACAAATCAACGATCTTTCTGAAGCTTTGAATTTGTTGACAGGCGGTCGAGAGATAAATATAGATGTAAAATTAAAAACAGATATAGGTGGAGATGCACAAGATTTCGAAGATCGTTTTTTAACAATTGCAGATAAAGTAAAAAAGGCAACTGCTGCAGCACAGACTAATCTTACTGAAGGTTTAAATAATGTATATATAACAAGTAAGGAATATAATAGTCTAATTTCTTCAGGAATAACAAACATGGCTGGTTCGATCGGTGAAGCTTTAGGATCAGGTAACTTTCAAGATTTAGGGAAAGGGTTGATCGACGCGATGGGAAAATTGGCACAACAATTCGGATCGTTATTGATCGGAATGGGTACTGCAGCATTGCATTTGAAGACGACACTGATAACTAAACCGTGGCTGGCAATAGCAGCTGGTGCAGCGTTGGTAGCACTTGGAGCGGCAGCTTCTGCGGCGGCGAGCAAAATGGTTAACAACGCAACAAGCGGAGGCGGTTATGATCGAAGCTATTCAGGCGGAACGTCGTCGTATCAGCAAGCAACACCGAGCTACGCACCGACGGAGTTTCGCGGGCCGTATCAGGATAATTACACGGTTGAATTTAAGATCGGCACAAATGAGCTTGTTGGAGTGCTTGATATGGCAGATCAACGAAAAAGACGATTATAGGAAATGAAATATACACTCACATATCGAAATAAGCAAGGCGTTGAAGCACGTCTCGACATCATCACGTTCGGATCAACCTCAACGACTGAAACGATCGAAGGGACTGACACACCTTTTATTCTTAATTACAAGCGAGAGAAGAACGACAAGGAAGGTTACATCATTTCGTCGTCGGCCGATATTGCTATCTATGAAAGCGGTACGTTCAACATCGACACGCTGAAGACTTCAAACGAAACGGATATAAAGGTTGAGTACTACATCGATAACGTTCTTACGTGGTCAGGCTTTGTAGTCCCAGATTTCTTTAGTCGTGTTATCGGCACACCTGCGATTGTAAACATGGTAGCTTCTGACAGATTAGGATCGTTGAAAGGTCAGACGTTGAGCGGACTGCCAGCGATGGTAACACTGTCATCGCTTGTTTCGTCGTGTTTATCGAAAACAGGACTGTCATTGCCTATAAACCTTAAGGCCGATTTCACAAGTGTAGTCGGTAATGAGAATGTCTTTGCAAGTAAGGTAATTTCGCAACGCTTCACTGACACGAAAGGACGAAATATTTCTTGTTATGACATTCTGCGATCAATACTTGTCATGACAAACTCGGTCGTCGTGCAGCGAAACGGACG
>Ga0255345_1006770_pt1 | contig 11011 bp, 6 predicted proteins | sample wastewater_treat_6_FD_192415 | JGI IMG/M metagenome (GOLD analysis project Ga0255345, IMG submission 192415) | Wastewater microbial communities from Lulu Island WWTP, Vancouver, Canada - plant20 | ecosystem: Engineered > WWTP > Wastewater > Unclassified | place: Canada: Vancouver, British... | reverse complement strand
TACGGCACCCCATCTTTGTAATAAATTGGGAAAGGCTCGCCCCAATAGCGTTGTCGGCTAAAAATTGCATCTCGTAAACGATAATTAACCGTTCCGTACCCTATCTTTTTTTCTATTATCTTGTCAATTACTGCCTTCCCTCCATCGTAAACATTTTTACCATCAATAAATGACGAATTTACACATATTCCCTCTTTTGCTTCGAACGCTTCCTTTGTTATATCGCCACCCGCAATAACCTCCTTAATCGGTAAATTGAAATATTTTGCAAAGGCATAATCTCTGCTATCGTGAGCCGGAACAGCCATAATAGCTCCGGTTCCATAACCTGCTAAAACGTAATCGGCTATCCAAATTGGAATTGGCTCATTCGTAAACGGGTGAATAACATAAGCTCCCGTAAAAACGCCGCGTATTTTCTTCGCCTCTGCCGCTCTTTCTACTTCTGATAAATTTATAACTTCAGATAAAAATTGAGCCACCTCATCTTTTCTTTCTTGCGTTGTTATTTTATCAATTAATGAATGTTCCGGGCAAAGTGCCATGTACGAAACACCAAAAATCGTATCGGGACGTGTCGTAAATACATCGACAGTTAGTTCCGAATTTTGAATAGGAAATTGTATAAAAGCTCCTTCACTCCTACCTATCCAGTTTCGTTGAATCTCTTTAATCGAATCATTCCACTGCAATTTATTCAATCCCTCCAACAATCGGTCGGCATACGCCGAAACGCGTAATATCCACTGTTTCATTAATTTTCTTTCGACCGCAAAGCCGCCTCTTACCGAAAGGCAATTTACAACTTCATCGTTAGCCAAAACACAGCCTAATTTCGGACACCAGTTTACCCAAGTTTCAGCAATGTAAGCTAAACGATAATTTAATAAAACATTCTGTTTTTCATTTTCCGAAAACTCTTTCCACTCTTCTGATGTAAAATTAAGAACATTGGTAGACGCAACGTTCAACTGTTCCGTTCCGTGCTTTTCGAAATGGCTGATTAAATCGGCAATAGGTTTTGCTTTTTGAAGGTCATTACAGTAATAATAATGAAAAAGTTGAATAAATGTCCATTGAGTCCACCGATAATAGCTCGGATCGGAAGTTTTAAATTCCCTATTCCAGTCAAACGAAAAGCCAAGTCTATCAAGTTGACTTCGATATCTATTTATATTTCTTTCTGTTGAAATAGCGGGGTGTTCTCCGGTTTGGATTGCATACTGTTCTGCTGGCAAGCCGAAAGAATCATACCCCATAGGATGAAGAACATTAAAACCTTTTTGTCTTTTATAGCGTGCAAAAATATCGGAAGCGATATAACCGAGCGGGTGTCCCACATGCAAACCGGCACCGGAGGGGTACGGGAACATATCTAGAATATAGAATTTCGGTTTAGAAAAGTTTACATCCGTTTTATAAACTTCTGTCTCTTTCCAAACTTTTTGCCATTTTTCCTCAATTTTTCTAAAATTATACTCCATAATTATTATTCAACAAGATTATAAAAACAAAACGCAAAAATACAAAAAAAAGGCAGGTGATTAACCTGCCTTTTAATTTAGCCATTATAGAGTTAGAACTCCCATAATTCATGTTCAAAAGCTCTAATTTTATCTGTAATTTTATCGGATTCTATTCTTTGGTCACGAGCATTTAAGAGGTAATCGCTAATATAACGGTCTCCATAAACGTTTTGTTCAGCATAGATATAGCTTGAAAATTCGCGTTTCCAAGTTAATACGTCATCTAGGGAGAGGCGTTGAGCATTATTTTTCTTATTAAAAACATCTTGCTGAGCTAAATATGGTCTAAGTTCATCATACATAATATAACCGAGGCGTTTCTTCTGTTTAACTCCGCCAATACCTTCCTCTTCATCTCCTCCTCCTCCTCCTGCTCCGAGGTTAAGTTCTTTTTCATATTCAATCATCGGTTCGATTTCTAAAATTCTCACATCAAGGAGGGATCTTTCTTTATCAAAAAACCATATCTCTTTAATATTGTAATATGTAATTTCCTTAGCTTTGTGTTCTTCTATGAGTTCTTCTTCACCAATTATTTCAAACGTAATCGGGTCAAATTTTTGAATTGTCCTACGCTGTATAAGTCCCTCTTTAGCTTCTTCACGAGATTTAGGAACATTGCAATACTCATCGGTATATAATCGTAGAGCATCCATATTTTCCGGATGATTCAAGTCAATAGCATCCAGAATAACTTGTCCTAAACTCCTCCACGAACCTCGTTGATCTTGCGGAAAATATAGATGGTGATTTACTTTTTCGCGAAGGTCAATAGTTCGCCAAATAGTAATATAGTACATAACGTCAGCTTCACGTTGATGCACATATCTAACTGGTTCGGAAAAATCTCCAATATCTTCCGAAGTCCAACTTAATTCGACGGGTGGTCGAATTGGTTGTTGCATTGTACTACCATCTTCATACGCTCCTTCTTGCTCATATTGTGCAAATAAGAACAAGGAAAGGGATAAGCAACAGACTAATAAAACAATTTTTTTCATAATATTCTTAAATTTAATATTATCTAATTCTCACCATAAGGTCTCTCAGTGTTCGTTGTCCGGCAATAGATGTAGCCCTAATATCCGTAAATTGGATAATTGTGTTCGAGCCGGCATTATTGATTTTTGTTTTCACAGCATCGCTAAAACCGCCACCTGCGCAAGCAATTGGTGGATCTTCAATTCCTTTAGTAACAAAAGTTACACGATAGGAATTAATCGTCCAACGTAAGTCATAAGCAAAATCTTCTCCCATTCTTGCAGAAAGGAAAGGGTTCGCTAGTAACTCTTGTTTAGAACGTTTTCCGCCGTAAATATTTCCTCCAATATAAGAGGTCGGGTCAGGTACACGCTTCACACGAAATTCTGTTCCACCCAAAGGTTGTACTTTCCCTCCCATATCAGCACTAACAGAAATCGTAATAGGTTTCCCTATCATACTTTCGGGAACTGTTACGTCATATTTTCCTCCTCCGGTTGATGTAGCGTTACATCCAGGGAAAGAAACACGCATTCTTTCCGGAGGTACCGGCGCAGAAACTGAAATAGGATTAGGAATTGCTGCATAAAGTACGTTCATTTTTTCTGCTGCAATAGTTGCCGTAGGTTTTACCACCATATATTTATCACTAAAACCGTAGTGTTTAATCGAACCGTCCGGAGCCGTGATTTTTATTAAGCCGGCAAATCTCTGTTCTCCAATACTACTTGCCGGTAATTTAAGTTTAACAACGCCTTCTTCTCCCACTAAGGGGGTAGCACCCGATAATTGTGCTTCGGTAAGCGTATCAACTCCTATTTTATAAAATACTTCAGGGGTTTGCTTGGAATCATACGCAGCTACAATAATATCCGCTTCGTAGGAATCTCCCGTAAATATCATATGTGATTTTGGGATGGTACGAGCCGCAATTTCATCAAACTTGAAGTCTTCGGCAGTAATAGAGGAGATAATCTCCTTTAAAACTGCAGATTCTGCATTTCTCACCTCGCCAATTGTTTTATTAAGTAAGGTAACACAGGCTGCCATAACTAAGTGATAGAAGTTATGATTTTCCCAGCTCTCTTCTTCACCACCCGCATCATAATATTTTTCGTTCTCAATATTTAAACCAACAGCGACAGCAAGAATATCTCGTCTTTTATCGTCAACAAGATTCAATATATTAGTACGGTATTCTATCAATTTGTTTTTAAATTCGGTAGCCTTTCCCATATTGATAAAGTAGTTGGTCGGCTTATCATAATTATCTTTAGATTCAATTGTTTTAACCGTTTTAAGATTTCCATCTTTATCAAATTCCGTTTTGTCCACTTCTCTCAGAAGTTCAACGGTTATATTCTCGATATATGCTACCATTTCATCGCTATATTGCTGAAGTTTAGCCGCTTTCGAAACAGCATCTTTCACTTTTTCTTCACCTAGAATCGCTTTTTGTTTATCTAAGTGGGCATAATCGGTAGAAATCTTACTTTCGATATTTTTATTAGATACTCTCAACGTTTCATCTACAACTCCGAAAGCGTTTAAAATATCAACTGACACGTTTAACGCCAACATAGCTGTTAAAACGAGATACATCATTCCTATCATTCGCTGCCGCGGGGTTTCCGGACAATTTGTTGCACCCATAGTCTATATTTCTTTTATTTGATTAGTAAATTTTGATAAAATAGTATTCTTAACCTCTGTTAACATTCATAGCTGAAAGCATATTACCGTAAACATTACTCAAGAGAGCTACATTCTTAGATAATTTATCTATTTCTTCTTTATATTTAATTGTATTCTCAAGAGATGCATGCAAGTTATCGGTATAAGCTTTGAGATTATCTTCAACACTCTTACTAGTATTAAGAATTGTTTGTGCATTCTGCAATTGCATTTCATACATAGTGTTGATAGAAGATAAATTTTGATTTAGTTTTGCTAATTGGTCATTATAACCGCTTCCATCAATTTTAATTGAGCGTGTGGTTTCTTCATAAATCGTAGCTAAAGCTCCAACGGCATCACTTGCTTTTTGTACGTTATTCAAGTAGTCAGCGGAAACGTTAGCGTCTCTTGACAATGCATGAGCGGTTTTATCATATTCAAGAGAGAGATTTCTAACAGATTCTGCTGCTTTTGTTAAATTACCAACATAATTATCGGTAGCAAAAGTTGCATCTGAAACTCCTGACAATTTGTGAGCGGTATCACTTAAGTTTTTCATACCGGAAGCAAGACTTTCCATCAGTTCAGGTCCGATTTTAGCTTCTTGTAGCATATTATCTAGTTGTTGTGTTGGGGTTCCCGAAGCTAATTTTTTCTTATCTTTTTTAGGTTCAATTTCAGCATCACCAACAGCTAACTCCGGATAAACTAAAGCCCAATTATATTCAACATGAAGAGGCTCAAAAGCTGAGAAGAAGAAGATAATTGATTCCGTACACATTCCCAAAAATAACATAACATTAGCTCCCTTAAAGTGAGTAATTTTAAATAATGCACCTAATATTACTAAAGAGGCTCCCCATCCATATAATTTGGACATAAAATTTTTGTACGCTTTACTTCTAACTAAGTTGTATAAAAAACCCATGATTTTTTTGATTTTAAGTTGTTAATAATTTGATTGATAATAGTTTTTTTGTATTTAATGAAGTTTTAATAATTTAATTTTAATAAATATTAGAAGCTCTTTGGAGATTATCTCCACGTTGACGTCCAACATAAGATTGCACACAGCGGAAACCTACGTAAGATTTTGCTGTATCCTGATACTCGTATGATTTAGCAAAAACAGTAATATAATAGCTTATATCTTTCCAGGAGCCGCCGCGAGTAACTTTTCTTTTCTTTACGGTCGGATCACTTTTTTTAGCATAGTAAGAATATTGTGAGTTTAAATCATGAGCAAAATTAACTGCTGATTTATCGAATGCGTCTTCACACCATTCGGCAACATTACCGGCCATATCGAATAGTCCGAAATTATTGGGGTGATAGTGAGCAACAATTCCCGGATAAATATTCCCATCAGCGATATAATTTCCTCGTTGCGGTTTGAAATTGCTTAAATAACATCCATTAATATTTTGCGTATACGGAGATCCCCAAGGATAGGTAGCCATGTCAAAATCACCACGTGCTGCATATTCCCATTCAGCTTCGTTAGGCAAGCGAAATTCTTGTTCATGAGCATAATCATTAGATGCTAACCAACAATTGCGTAAGTGTGTTCTCCAATAACAAAAAGCTTTTGCTTGATGCCACGTAATTCCAACTACAGGATAATGGTCATAATTAGGATGTGCGAAATAGTTAAGCGTCATCGGCTCATTATAAGAATATGTAAAGTCATGCACCCAACAAAGCGTATCAGGATAAATATTTACAACATGACGTCTTAAAAAACGTTCTTTAGTTTTATTATAGCTACTTGGACGACTAGCAAACATTCCGCCGTAATCGTTTCCGGGTTGGTCAAACTCTTTATACGAAGCTCCGTAAGTAGCTTTATTAGGATTAAGTGGGTCAGCTTCCTGATTAGGATCATTATAGTTGCGATAATCAATAGTCCAATATTCATAATTGAGCATACTCACATTCAAATCTACTTGTCTATAGTGATAGAAACGTGAATTAACTTTAGCAAAAAGAGGACTTAATGCTTGTTGTACTTCTTCATTGGTAGACCCCCAATCTATTTTCTCGTCCCAATTGATATACTTAGGTTCCATTACTTCACCTTCGTTTTCCCCTGATGTATATTTCAGATAGTGTCCTTTCTTTTGTGCATCTTCAATATCGGCTTCACCTAATAGGACGTGTGCTATGGAGTCACGAACCCAATAAACAAATTGACGATATTCATTGTTCGTAATTTCTGTTTCGTCCATCCAGAACGCAGAAATTGAAACATTTTTCGATTGATGCGTAAATGCAAAAGGCACGTCCTCATCTCCTGCTCCCATCAAAAAGTGACCTGCGGGAATATACGCCATACCAAAGGGGGCGATATCCATAGAAGTTGGGCGGTCTTTAACACCAACCAATTGACCTTCTCCTTTATTTGCACATGAATTGCCAAAAACGACTAACACTGCAATGACGGAAATTAATGTTAACTTTTTCATATTTTGTGGTTGCTTTATATTTTCAAAACGATATTTATATTTTTTTATTACTTAGTATTCATTTTTATAAATAGTTCTTGTAGAGCCATAACCCGAAAAGGTTTCCGTACGGAATATATCGAAACAATAACGAAGCATCAATTCAAAGTCTCCGTAACTTCTATTCTTCGAATAACCCAATTTACTTGTCGTAAAGCTATAAGAAAGCCCCATGTCAATCCCTTTCAAGTAATTATTCGATGAATTATAGAAAGGACGTGCACCAAACACCAAGGATACGGCATCTTGAATACGATAGGACGCCCCCATCCATAAAATGCCATTATACCGTGCTAACACTAATAAATCCCACTGGGCTGTAACAAAATCCGTTTTTATAAGTGTCTGCGGTTCTAATGACCAACTTGGATCTTGCGGGATTACCCAAATATACCCCCCATGAATATAGAAGTGACGACTCATTTGTAAGATATTTTTATCTCCGGAAACACGAATATTTTCAATTAGCTGTGTTCCTGATAAACCTGCATGCCAATTAGTACCTTTATAAAATAATCCGAAATTAAAATCCATATCCAGCCACGACTCTTTCTTCTGGTCTAGATTTAATATTAAAGGATCACCATTTTGCAACGGTCGAAGCTTAGCTACATCTAACTGTTGGTTTAAAAAGCCCACCTGTAAACCTATTCCAAGCGTTCCCGTGGGGATTCGCAATTTATAAGCGTAACCAAGTTTCGCACCTATATTATTGTAATATCCGATTTTATCTTTAATTAATGATAAACCGATACCGCCACGCAATTTGCGCGAATAGGTCTCTATATTTAAAAGTATCTGCTGAGGCGAAGTGTTGTCGCTAACTGTCTTACCATCCTTCGTATAAACATCTTTAAAACCGGCATATTGCTGTCTAAATAGCCCTGTGAAACATAAAGTATTATTTTGTTCACCCGTCGCTCCTACATTATAATATATTAAAGCCCACGGAAATAGTGTAAATTGTGCATCTTGCTGCGCACGAACCCCTACCCAACCTAAAATGATTATTAAAAATATCGTAAGTTTTTTCTTCATATTCACGTTACTTTAATGACTAGGTTATTCCTTTACTAAACCATTGATACATAACATCATGAGCAATTTAAGTTCATATAATCTACCCAATACTTTTAGTTCTTTTACTCCTTTTATGCAAAAATGTTACAAAATTCCGCCAAATAATTATCCTATTTTTTTTCAAGTTTCAAAAATACGATTTTTTTTAATTTCAATTCACTTTTTTTTCAAAACATACTATTTTATTATTAAAAGTTTTAAACACAAAACTGTTTTAAAAACACAAATAGCTTATAATCAATATATTAAATATGTTATTTAGATTAATTCCAAAATATTAAAAATGTGCACGAAGTTGTAAATTTCCTGTATGTATTAGCCGTTTTCTCTCAAAACTTCTACCATCATATTGTAAATTTAATTCCAAAAATTTGTTTACCAATATTTGAAAATTTAAACTCCAAATGAAATTATTACCTATTTTCAATCCTTCCAACATCTCATAAGCAAGGCTACTATTGTCATTTTCATTATAAGAAATCGAAGCATATTCTATTTTCGCAGACAAATTTCCTATTTCTGGTAATTTTAAAAGAGCAGACAGTTCCACTTGATTTCGCGTAGCTTTCTCTTTTTGTAAAAGATTCCGCTTATATTGATAAAGATAAGAGAGAATAATATCAAAATTATTATAAAGAGTTAATTGTAAACTATTTTCGATAAGATGTGCATCAACTTGATAGTTCCGACTTTCAAAATATTCCGAATCATTCTTTTTCAAAGAGTGTGAGTAATGGGAATAAAAATAGAGAATTTTGTGCGGTTTTAACTTAAAAATAAACTCTTGTATATTGATTCTATTTTGCTCAAAACCATAATAGAGCAAACTCTTATTCCGATTATTTTGCAAAATAAAATCAGCACCAACGATTGACGAATAATGATTATACGAAAATGTATTTTTAAATTGCCATTGCTGATTGATTATATTAGAATCCGAGCTATTAAAGTAGAATGGATTTATCGCCTGAATCGAATTGCTGCGTAAGTTTTTTTGTGTAATTCGGAATGAAGTAACGTTGGAGAATTGTGTCAAAAACTTGAGAAAACCTGTTTTTTTGTACCATAAGGAAGCGGGACGGATTTGTAAAGTTTGAGAAAACTGATTATTAAGTGTATTGACATAGTCGTTACTTGCAAGCCAAACTTTAATGTAGTTCGCTTCGTCTCTAAAAAGTGCAATTTCAAACTCATCTAATTCAGCAATACCGTTATTATTATAATCTTTCCAAACATGTGTCCCTTGACCGTCAAAAACCTTTATAAAAGCATAGTTTCGCTTTTGTTCCATACCATTTCCTACTTCATAAAAAGTAGATAAAATGATAAAATTTTTCAAAAATCTTCCCGTATAATCTATACTCCCAACCCCATAATGCTCGGGGCGTAACAAATTCGCCGAGTCAACCAAAGCACTATTTCGATAAGTCGCAATCGCTCTAATTTTGTGATTTTTGAGTTTCGTCATTTCAAAAATCCCTTGCGCCTCGTGCACCAAAGAGTGTAAGGAAAGCATATTTCTATTATTTACCCTATGATCTACTCTATTCTTGTAACTTAATTGATATTTGTAAGCCGTACTATCTTGATTTTTAATAAAAAACTTAATGTCATTAAAAGCAAAACTATTTATTTCCAACCTATTACTAAGTCTATCTTTAAATAAATCATACTCCAAATTTTCTTTCACACCCACGACAAGATACTTAAACTCTTTAGAAATTAAATTATCCGTATTGATATAAGAGGTAAACATGTTGTTGTTTTTGGAATAGAGATAAGAGGTAATAGTATTAAAATTAAAGGATTTGAATTGGGTAGAAACAACAATTTCATTACGCAAAGCATTCACCACGGGTAATCGAGAAAAGTAGGTTAAATGATATTTTAAATTAGCAATTTTACTTTGATTAAATTCTGTTGAGAAGCGAAAAAGGTGATCATCAAACTGCTCTGAATAATCCTCACTCAGATTAAACATACGACTAAATTCTAATTCGCGGATAGCTTCTACAAGTTTAAAATTCTTACTCATAAATTCATAACTCACCACCATATTCCAATCCCATTTTTGTTTCTTTTGAGTAAAGAGTGTTTTACGAATGACATAATTTAATTTGCCGCCTAATCCTAAATTATTTTCATCATTTTTTTTAGAAAAGGTGTTTTTATCAAAATTTGAAAAAGCAATTTCGGCGGAGAGTTCGCTATTAGGAGAAAACTCGTAGGCTGCTCCAATCGTTGCCATTTGAAGTAGTTGTGGTGTGGAAAGAAGCATAACAGGTTCATAATCGCCTTGCGGTACATTATTTACCGGAGCGACCCACTGAAAAACTCGCCCGTTTGCCGAACTTACTAAAAGTGTATAATTCCCCTTATGATTTCCCAGGTAGTTAAATTTCACACGAAAACACTCATCGTGAGGATTGTTTGTGTGCTGAAACACAGAAAGATAGGTTATACCATCGACAACCGTATCTATTTTCTTATACAAAATTTCACTAGAGTTAAAAGGAACTCTATCAACCATAGGATATGTCGCATTTGCCAATGAATCACCTATTTGTGAAAGATGATACATCTGCTCTTTTTTAAGTTCCGGCTGAATAGAACGATTTTTTAAGTCATGCTCTTGATAAAAATTGACATCTACTTTTAATTTTTTATTTTTTTCATGCTTAAATTGATTGTAACTAAAGAGCGAATAGCGCAAATAGGCAAAATTAGTATATTCAAAAATGACAACAATACGTTTCTCCCTTGTAATCAACTGTCGTGCCGTAAAAGTAATCTCACCGACATTATAATCAATCGTATAATCATTGTTTTCACCACGAACTAATAGTTGTCCGTCAATAAAAACCCGTTCACTACCCGCAACAATCATTATATTAGTCTCTTGCTGTGAATTATAGAGCCGATACGGACCTTGCACCCCTTCAATAGAAGTTATGTCATTTCTAATAAATCTCCCTTTACTCACTCCTCCTCCTATATCATTTTTAAAGGAATTGCTAGAATCCAAAGTTGTGGTAGCCAATAATTTCATTCCAAGAACTTGTCTATTCACCCTTAAAAAAAAACTTTCCGGTCCTGTAACATCAATATCACCGGCCAATAACGAGAGTTTGTTTTTATAATTAAGTTGTAGAAAAATCTTATTAAAATCCTGAATCATTCGACTATTCCCTTCGGGTTGAATAGGGACATTTTTATCCGTTATGTTAGCCACGATAGATAAAT
>Ga0255345_1006767_pt1 | contig 11013 bp, 9 predicted proteins | sample wastewater_treat_6_FD_192415 | JGI IMG/M metagenome (GOLD analysis project Ga0255345, IMG submission 192415) | Wastewater microbial communities from Lulu Island WWTP, Vancouver, Canada - plant20 | ecosystem: Engineered > WWTP > Wastewater > Unclassified | place: Canada: Vancouver, British... | reverse complement strand
ATTTTGGAAATACGCGCCGTTACCTCCGGTTCAAAGCCAAAACGATTCTCTTTCAACTTAAGAGATTGGATAATTTCACGTCGGAAAACCTTATAACATGTTTCCATATCGGTAAGGTTTAAGTTAGTGAACATATTGGAAGCAAATGTGAGCATTTTATTGCCCAAGGTATGCCAGAAGAACAAAATACGATGAGGTTTACCGCCAATAAAACGTGAGCCGTAAACAACATCGGCGAAGCCATCTAAAATAGGTTTAAGCAAGCTATTATACTCAGCTGGATCATATTCAAGGTCGGCATCTTGAATTATAACATAATCGCCAGTAGCGAGGCTAATTCCTTTATGAATAGCGGCACCTTTACCCATATTAACCGGTTGACTAAACAAGCGAATGGGGAAATCGGGATGAGCCGATGCATAGCTTTCAATTGCCTCTACAGTTTTATCGGTAGAACAGTCGTTAACCATAATAATCTCCATTTTAAGATCATTGATTAATTTCACGGCCTTTACCTTATCGAGGATTAGATGTATTGTTCTAGCCTCATTATAAGCCGGGATTACAACAGAAAGTACTTGTGACATTAGCTTAAATTATCGGTTCACTAAAATTAGGATTTCGATGCTGTAAAGTTAACACCAAAAAAGAAATATTCTTTAGCTATACTATTAGATTTCCACAAAGCTTGTTCTTTACGGATGGCTTCTTGGTAACCATATTTGTTAAATAAGAATGGAGGATAAGCGCGCACATAATTCACCGATTTCTCGTTTAGCGATAATCCGTTTTTCTTTAACGCGGCACTCCATTTTGCAAGAGACCGAATGTTTTCGTTCCCTAGCAAAATAGTTTTCTTTAAGCGCTCATCATAAAACTCGATAATACGTTTATTACCTCGTTGTTTATAGAGTTTTAACGACTGAATGATATTACTACCATTTTCTTCGATCGACACCAATTGCCCTTCTGGCTTTAAGTGTTTACGAATAATTTGTAGCGCTTGATCGAGTGGCTCGAGATGATGAAGCGTATCTTGAACAATGATATAATCAAATTCACCTTTGCCTTCACTTTCATCAAACAAATCTTCGTAGCCAAAAGTAAATCCGCTAACATCACCAAACTGACTCCAATAAGCGATACGCGCAGGAATCTCCTTGAAATAGAACTCGAGAGTAGTTCCATGAACTTTATAGCCATTTAAAGCAAGGAACAATGCGGTAGTACCATAGCCACAACCGATATCCCAAGTAATACTATCTTTTTTAGTGATATTATCGGCGATATACTGCAAACGCTGACAGAAGTAAGCCTTACGAAATTCGAGGCTACCCGGGTCGGTATGAAACTTATAGTAATGCCATAAAGTTGGCTGGGATTCCAGCTCTTTAAGGAAGAGGGAAAAGAATTGATCGATATTCATAATTAGTCGGCGAAGGTACTAAAGCTAATTCAATTTGCACAACATTAGCAACCTAAGTATAAAAGATTCGAAAGGCTCGAAACTCCTTTAACGCCAGATCGAGCAATTTATGAAGAATGTAGCTCCTTAATTGATAATTATTATAATCGAATGAAATTTGTCAAAAAGAAGGCTGCTGATAAGGTAAATTATTCTTTAGAAAAGGATTAATTAGAATAAAATAAACCTGAGTAAAACATACATAGGTAAATTTAAAAGTTCAAATTATACGCAACTAAAAATTTAGGTCAAAATTCAGTTAATTCAAAGTCCATTTGATAATCTTCAATTGCGTGTTATTTGTTAGTGGCACACAATTGAAAATAAAAACTAATGTATAATGACTAAATTATTGGGTTGATAATTTTGTGAGGCAAACCACTTTTCTCTTGATGGTGCATCTAAATTATTCCAAAAGTCTGTGTATTCACGAGGAGAAGTTGCGGAATATCCATTAACACATTTTAGTCCTACTTCTTGAGATGCTAACATAGCATCTAATTGATATTCTATCGGGTTTCCAGGAACAGAATCAGGTTCATAAGAAATCAACGAATTTTTTGGTAAGGCTTCCATCTTCACAACTAAATTCTTAACTCTTTCATTCGCAAGATCCTTTGGAGTATGATAAGTAAACTCTCGGTAGACAAAATTATCAGCAACTAATAATGGCAGTAGAATCAATAATAAAACACTTGAATTAATTTTTGTTTTTTTATGAATATTTATAAATAATAAAGAGGCGGCAGCGGCAAAAAACAACAATTCAATATTAATAATCCTAGTCATTGATCTCATTGAGCCAAAGCCTGGCAAATAATGTATTACCCAGTACAGTGATAACTTATCTATTCGAAGAAAAATTAAAAACGTAACAAAGGCAGCCAAGGATAAATAATGCATTGGCTCTTTTATATTCTCAGTCTCATCAATAGAACTATATTTCCTCCATGGTTTAGTTAAAAAGAACATAAAAATCAGCGATAATAATGCCAATGCTCCGGGAAAAATCTGATGATCCCAAAAGGCAGGAATTTCTCTCTTTTCTTTACTTAAAAAATCCCAAATTAAGCTTCCACGCTCGGAATATAAATATGAATCCAATCGTGGTATAGTTTCTGTAACTCCACCATATCCAGGTTTGGGGACAATAGACGATCTATGTAAATAAGGCCCAAGCAAAGGAATAATTGACAAAAAAGGAACTAAAAAACATAAAAGAATCTGAGGTAGTCCATAATTTTTATAAACTTCTTTGGGTAAGTGTTTATTATTTTTAAACGAAATCGCTAATAGCACTGTGATGTAAGGCACAAAAAAAAGTAGTCCGAGGTAGATTCCAGAATACAACTGCCAAACGAATGAGACAAAAGACAAAAATAAATTCCTAAGTTTTTTGTCTTTAGAAAACAGTAATAGGAACAAAAAAGCTAAAGGGCCTGCAAATCGTCCAAATGTTTGTGCATGTGTTATTTGGGATTGCAAAGAAATTGAAAATGCGAAAATAAATGCACCTATACTGGCAGCAAAGGGGCTTTTAAAAATCCACTTAAGAAAAAGAAAACAAGTAGAATAGTTTAAAATTACCAGAACAAGAAACATAAATTGAAATGATGTTAAGACATCATAATTCATCAAACGGAATACTGCATAAAAAGGTAATATTCCAAGTAAATTATCAGAGTAGGATATAACATCTTGGTCAGGCACCATAAACGGTGCATTCCAATAAAACTCTGTTGTTCCTGTAAAATACTTATATCCATGTTCAAGTACATAAGCATTAAAACGTGCATCTCCCAAATCTCCAGGCACTAAATTCATGTCATCGCCCAAATTATTTCGGGTAATGAAAAATAATCCTGTAAATAGGACTACCAAATAAACAAGCCAATTACTTGTAGTGCTAAATTTCTCTTCCATAATTAAATTGGAGTTAAAATTACATAAAATTTGAAGATCCTAGATGTTTGAATTTCCACATAATCATAAAGAATAGCTATTTTAGCGGCAAAATATTGAAACATGTCCAAAAATATTCTTACAAGTACATTAGCAGTCATTGCTATATTAGTTTCTTCTTGCTCAGGAGACAAACCCGTTGATTACACCTATTTGATAACCTACGATGACGTAGCTGGGTTTACCTCTTCACCCAACTCATTAGTAATTTCTGGCATAGCACATTCCGGAAACACTTGTACTTATGTTGATAAAGATTTTGCTTATGGAGCAACATTTAAAAGAAAATTCAGCGAGTTTTCATCAAAAAAAATAAATAAAATTTTCTTAAAGGCATGGGTAAGAAAAGACGTTGACAATGCAAATTTGAAACTTGTTTGTTCTATTGATAAAGGAAGTGAAACCGTTTATTGGAACGGAATTGATACCAAATCCCAAAATCTTGTAAAAGGTGAATGGAAAGAAATTCAAGGAGAATACGAAGTAAGTAAATTCAACTTGCCGGATAATGTCATAAATATTTATCCATTAAATGATGGAGATTCTAAAATTTTAATGGATGATTTACTTATTACATTTGAGTAACATCATTTTAATAAAATCAAACTGCAAGTAAAGGCAGATTATCTCGAACAACGCACTTCAAGATTTTCAAAAAATACTCCTTATAAAATTAACGATGTTAGTTTTATAAGGAGTATTTTTTTGCGTCCTAAAAATCAATTTTGAAATGTTAAAATTAAAAGAATCTAGTACTCTGTTTTATAAATACTAATTCGTTTATACTGTCCTATTAGCTTAATAGGAAATTCTTTAAATATAGGACGCTTGCTTTGCAAAGAATCATCCATGACGACATAATGAGGATGCTTTTGGAGTATATCTTTAAATGTTTGATCATCTGACAAATCAGCAACACTCCATCCTTTTAAATTTAGAAAATAGAGTGCAATATTAGGACTGTAATCACAAATAGCCATGGCGGTTTCATTCTTATTGATTTTTAAAGATTGTACATAGGGCTCAACTTCTTGATAATCTTCAAACCGTGCCCAATCATTTAACCAACAATGTTTGTCCATTCGAAACTCTTGATGTTTCCTATTATATTGAATTCCGAAAACAATCAAAACAAAAAATGCCACACTGATTGTGCCCGTTACTTTAATATTAAGGTTGCTTTTTTCCAATATTTGAAATGCCGATAAAAGAATAAAAAACAACACTGGAACTAGTGTAATAATGTAATAATCATGGTTAGTAAATTGTAGAAGCATTAGATAAACAAATCCTAATACTCCAACAAAATAACCCATTGTAATAAACAACAATTCCTGCGAAATCTTTTTGAAGAAGAAAACTATTGATAATATTGAAAGCAAGATTATCAAATAGAAAGGTTTATAAAAATAAAAATTAACCCATATATCATTTACATGATAAATAGTTTCTCGAATCGAATTCCAATTCTCTGGCGGCCTAGCTTGCATTAAAAAGACACTTAGGCCATATTTTTCATTTAAGAATTTTGCATATTGTATCCAAGACAAAGCTAATACCACAACTAAAATTAACGAGGAAACAAGAAGCGCACTATTTACTTTTTCATAACTCAATTTATTTTTGGAAAACAACTTCGAAAAAGTCCATATTCCCAATAAAATAATTACTCCTATCAAAGCAGTAATTTTAATTAACGAAGCCAGCAAAATGAATATAAAAAATGCTACAAAATATCGAGGGGACGAATATTTTTTCCATTTAAAAAAACTGCTCCATGCAAGAAACGTAAATCCCAAAGAAGCTGTATCTGGAATAAAATTCGCAGAATAGTACGTAAGCACAGGAGAGCAAGCGAATATAGAGACCACTAAACACCTGTAGAGGGTATTATTTAGAAAATAACTTGTAATCTGGTATGCAGCCAACATTCCAGAGGCGTATACTACAAACATTAAAAATCTATACCAAAATTCGTTAAAGCCGAATATCTTATAACAAATTGCAGCTAGATAATTCATTAATGGAAACTCCATTCCACATATCCCTTCACCTCCTTTAGTTTCATGAACGCGAGGTTCGAAAAAGTTCATACTCTCTTGAGCATAGTTTCTGGCAACAGAACCTCTATCGCACATTGCCCACATATGTACTGATTGCGGTCGTTGGTGCATCATTGTAAATACATGAGTGTACCAAGAAATTAGCAGAAGAATAATTAGCGGCAGGGCTCTTTTTATGTATGACATGCTTTTATTAAACTTTTTAATTATGTAGTATTTAAAATATTATTAGCGCTAACATTTACATATATGCTCTAATAAAAAGAGAGTTCCATATCATCACAATAAACTGCACTTGTCTTTCCATTTGTTATATAGATTCGGTATACATTCGAATCCTTTAATCTGTCCTTTTCCAATAAGTTTATAACATACTCATAATACGCCCAATCTTTTGTATTTAATTCAACACCCGTCACCTTCTTTCCTAACCATTCAATTCTTTGGTTTTTTGCATCGTGAATATCTAATACCAAGCTTGGTTCGGCATTATTACTTTCTGCCTTCATCCAGCAACTAAGCTTTACATGGTTGAACTTTTTCTCAGAGATATTTTTAACTTCCATGTTAAAAGTTGGCCCGTAAGGATTAACAGAATCAATTTTGCAAACATAGATGCCAGATTTTGCAAATGGCAATCTAACTAATCCGGGGATAGGGCTATCAGTCCAAGCAATTTGTGTATCCATATCACATTTATAAACTGCAACGTAATCACTTTTTTTGCCAACACAGGCTGCTAACAGAATTGTGCTAAATAAAATAACTAACAGTTTGCTTGAATTCATCGCACTAATATATTAATTTAGTTTGCTTTATAAATATGTACGCTTTAAATCACAGTAAGAATATTGTTACTGCGCAATTGCGAAATATTCACGATTAGTACTATAGACCATATGATCGCAATAAAGTCTATTCGGACAAAAAAACAATTGTATATAACAGTGTTTCTACAATAAGAAGAGTTATGTGATAAGAGTGAATTATTCATTATTTATTACAGCTAGAATCACTTACAATATACAACGGCCTATTCCTCACATTAGAGCTAACCCTACTTATGTACTCACCAATAATTCCAATACTTATCAATTGAACACCACCAATAAATAATACTGCTAATATCAACGACGTCCATCCCGGAACATAATCTTTAGAAATAAATCGAGCGTACAATGCATACAAACTTATTAGAAAAGTAATTCCGCTAACAAAAAAACCCGCAATTGTTGCAAATTTCAATGGAAGATTAGAAAAACCAGTAATTCCATCTAGAGCAAATCGGATCATCTTCTTATACGTATATCCTGTTGACCCTGCATGTCTTTCATCACGGTCATACATTATATACGTTTGATTAAATCCTGCCCATGCAATTTGTCCACGAAGATATTTTTGTTGCTCGGGCATTTGTTTTAGAACTTCAACGATTCTTCTATCCATGATTCTAAAATCTCCTGTATCAACAGGAATTTTAATAGAAGTTATTTTCGCCAAAATTCGATAGAACATTTTAGCAGTAAACTTTTTCATAAAACTTTCCCCTGAGCGAGAGTTGCGTCGTGCATAAACTACTTGAAATCCTTCTTTCATTTTTGCATACAACTCAATAATAAGCTCCGGTGGATCTTGCAAGTCAGCATCAATAATTACAACAGCATCGCCCTTACAATGATCAATACCTGCTGTAACGGCAATTTGATGTCCGAAATTTCTGCTGAGGTTTATATAGTGAACATTACTATCTGTATTCGCCAGCGCAATTAACATTCCTAATGAAGCATCCGCACTACCATCGTTAACAAACAACAATTCATAATTTACTCCCATTCTTACGGCCACTTTCTTTAAGCGATCGTATAGCACAGGAATATTTTCTTGTTCATTATAAATTGGAATAATAATGCTTAAGTCCATTTAGAAAGATAAATTAAATTAATCAATTATCATTTCAGGGATTTCTCCTTCTATGATAAGCTTACCTGCTGTTGCTTTTCGTATATCCTCTACCGTTACACCCGGTGCACGTTCTAATAATTTGAAACCTTGTCCCGGAATAACTTCCAATACTGCTAACTCAGTTACAATTTTCTTCACGCATTTTACTCCTGTAAGAGGAAGTGAACATTCCGGTAATAATTTCGATTCGCCTGCTTTATTTACGTGTTGCATAGCTACAATAATGTTCTTTGCTGCTGCAACAAGATCCATCGCACCGCCCATTCCTTTAACCATTTTACCAGGAATTTTCCAATTTGCGATATCACCATTTTCGCTTACTTCCATAGCACCAAGAATGGTAAGATCTACTTTACCGGCGCGAATCATTCCGAAGCTTAATGCTGAATCAAAATATGCTGTTCCTGCTACTTCAGTAATGGTTTGTTTACCGGCATTAATTAAATCTGGATCTTCTTCTCCCTCGAAAGGAAACGGTCCCATTCCTAACATTCCATTCTCTGACTGCAACGTTACATTAACGCCTTCAGGAATATAATTAGCTACCAATGTAGGAATACCAATTCCTAAATTTACATAGTAACCATCATTTACTTCTTTTGCGATGCGTTTCGCAATGCCTATTTTATCTAACATACTTTAATTTGCTAGTTTGCTAATCTGCTAATTTGCTAATGGCGGATTCTCGTAAAGTACAAGATCTCTATTACAAACAAGAAATTAACTTTTGTTTTTAATTTTATTTTTTGCGGTTTTAAGAATTGCACTTAGAAGCTTTTGAACTTCGCTCAATAGATTCACTAATTTCTCCTTAGATGGAGATGGATAATGAGTTGAATTTTCGGCTAATTCTAACCAGTATTTACTTTCTTCAGCTTCTTTTGCTGCAATTTTCAATTTATGAATGAAGTCATTGATTGACTCCGGGCTCTGAGCTTCTCTTACCATTGCACCAATTGCGGTACCACTTCGGAAGAGTTGATTAGCCATATTGTACTTATTTAATTCTGACAATTTCTCAGTATAATCTATTATGTTAATAGAAAACTGAAAAGATTTTTCTAATAATGGATTGCTTCGGTTCATATGAAAACATATTTAAATGACTATTTAATTTAACTTTACTGGCGCCAATTACATTAGCACATTAGCACATTAGCACATTAGCACATTAGCACATTAGCACATTAGCACATTAGCACATTAGCACATTATTTTCGAAGAGTCCTCTGTTCAATTCTCTTCTCGTAATTTTTTCCTTGGAAGATACGATGTATGTAAATTCCGGGAACATGGATGTGATCAGGATCAAGTGTGCCGGCTGGTACAAGTTCTTCAACTTCAGCAATTGTAATTTGTCCGGCCATTGCCATAGGCATATTGAAGTTACGCGTAGTTTTTCTGAAGATTAGATTTCCATGTGTATCACCTTTCCATGCTTTCACAATTGAGAATTGCGCTTTAAAAGCCATCTCTAACAAGAAGTCTTCTCCATCAAACTGACGAACTTCTTTTCCGATTGCTACTTCCGTTCCTACTCCGGCCTTTACCCACACAGCAGGCATGCCATAAGCAGCTGCCATGCATCGTGTAGCTAAAGTTCCCTGGGGAATTAATTCCACTTCTAATTCACCACTTAATAATTGGCGTTCGAATTCTGCATTTTCTCCAACATAAGATGAAATCATTTTTTTCACCTGACGTGTTTTGAGCATTAATCCGATTCCGAAATCATCTACACCTGCGTTATTAGATATGCAGGTTAGATCTTTTGTTCCTTGTTTAACTAATGCGTTAATACAGTTTTCAGGGATACCACATAATCCGAATCCGCCTAGCATAACCACGGCGCCATCTTTGATATCAGCAATTGCTACTTCTGCATTTTCAACAACCTTGTTCATACTATAATTCTTTTAAATGATGAAATTCTTTTTGTTTTAATTGATATCAAAATCCTTGTTGTCTGTATTCGTACCGGAAGGATTCTTATACTTCGAACAATCGAGTTCTACTCCCAATGGTTTCTCGGGTTTTTCGAAATCACCTTTTGAGTAATTCAAATCAGGATCCGCCAATACCTTCTTCATAAATAAGCCCCATACAGGTAGTGCTGTATTTGCTCCTTGTCCTAATTGCGTTGTTCTAAAGTGTACAGAACGATCTTCGCAACCTACCCAACAACCTGCAACTAATTCAGGAGTAATTCCCATGAACCAACCATCACTTTGGTTTTGTGTGGTTCCTGTTTTACCCGCTATCGGATTTGTAAATCCATATTTAGATCCGCGTAAACGAGCACCTGTTCCGAAGATGGTAACACCTTGCATCAAATTCAACATAAGGTATGAAGTCTCTTCACTGATTGCTTCAACTTTACGAGGAACGAAATCTTGTAATACAACTCCGTTCTTATCTTCTATTCGCAAAATATAATTTGGCTCTGTCCATACACCTTTATTAGCAAACGTACTATAAGCACCCACCATTTCATAAACAGAAACATCAGCGGTACCTAATGCTAAAGAAGGATATGGGTCTAATGGAGAAGTAATTCCCATTTTTCTTGCCACTTGAATCACTGCTTCAGGTCCGAATTGTTTCATAAGGTATGCTGAAACACAGTTCACCGAATTTGCTAATGCTTCTTTTAACGATAGCATTCCGCCATATTTACCATCTGAATTTGAAGGTGTCCAAGCAACACCTGCTTTATCAATAATTGTAACAGGAACATTTGGCACTTCATAGCAAGGAGAGTATCCTTCTTGCATTGCCAATGTGTATAAAAACGGTTTGAATGTTGAACCTACTTGACGTTTACCATCTTTTACTTGATCATACTGGAAGTATTTATAATCGTTACCTCCAACCCAAGCACGCACATATCCTGTTTGAGGTTCCATTGCCATAAATCCTGTTCTTAAGAACATTTTATAATAGCGAATAGAATCCATTGGTGTCATCGTTGTATCGCGTTCTCCTTTCCAGCTAAACACAGTCATTTTAACTTTCTTATTGAAAGCTTTTTTGATATCTGACTCTGATGCACCGGCGGCTTTCATATCGCGATAGCGATCACTGCGTTTCATTGCGTCTTCAATAATTTCAGGATGATCTTCCCATGGAACTCTACCTTTCCAATGATCATAAAAAGTTTTTTGCAATTCAGCCATATGCGTATTTACGGCATCTTCGGCATACTCTTGCATTCGCGTATCAATAGTAGTATAAATTCTTAATCCGTCTTTATAAAGGTTATAAGGAGTTCCGTCAGCTTTCTTATGATCTTTACACCACTTCATAAGATCTTGCTTTAACACCTCTCTAAAATACTGTGCAAGCCCTGATGTATGACTATCCGGTTGGAAATTTAATTTAATAGGAATCTTTTGTAATGAATCACTTTGTTGCTCTGTAATAAAATTATATTTTTCTAATTGTCCAATAACAGTATTTCTTCTGTTAATAGCATTCTGTGGATTACGAACAGGATTGTAAAGCGATGGCGCTTGTAATAATCCGATTAACATTGCAGCTTCTTCGAGCGAAACATCTTTG
>Ga0255345_1006758_pt1 | contig 11023 bp, 5 predicted proteins | sample wastewater_treat_6_FD_192415 | JGI IMG/M metagenome (GOLD analysis project Ga0255345, IMG submission 192415) | Wastewater microbial communities from Lulu Island WWTP, Vancouver, Canada - plant20 | ecosystem: Engineered > WWTP > Wastewater > Unclassified | place: Canada: Vancouver, British... | reverse complement strand
AGTGCCGTAATCGATTTGCGTGGAATCAATATATGGTTCGATGTGGCGGTAATGCCAATTTTCGCTTCTGCATCGAGCATAGAAAGCAGTATGCTCTGGGTCTGTATGGGAAAGTCGCCATAGCCGGGACTGTACCTGGATGTGAGAAATACGCCTTCTGCTCCAAAGCGGCATGCAAGATCTGAACTTACTCGATCCGCGAGTGCTTCAACGGCTGCCGACGCACATGCATCCATTGCGAGTGCCTTGCTCATCGATGTATATCCACTGTATCGAATCAAGCGATCCACACCATGCCCCAGGGTAACCGCCAAAGCAATTATACGATCGCATGTTTCCAGGTGCCGCTTAATATCCTTTCCTTCGAGCTCCACATCAACATGTGAAGATATTAAAACTCTTCCTTTCACAAGGCAAAATTCACGAAAAACAGATCGCGCTTCTGCGACATACCGTACTTCTTCAATACATTCCTCTACAGCTGCTACCGTTTGATCATCTGCGAGTCCATCAACATGACCCATGTATCGAAATACTTCTTGCTTATCAATATATAATTTTTCCATCGATAAGCTCCTCAAATTGCACTCCGACTGTTTACCGCACGCAACAGGGAGTTTATGTTTTGCGTGATGGAACAGGCTGTTTCCGCATCATTCATCGTATACAAATGAGCACCACTCACTCCAAAGGCGATTAGATCAATAATCTGCTCCGTTGCGTATGCGATGCCAGCATCTTTCAAAGCCCGATCGTCGCACCCGTACCGATCGATGATCCGCAGAAAGCGTGCTGGCAGAGTAGCCCCGCTCAGTTCAATGATTCGCCTTATCTGCCGCATATTCGTAATCGGCATTACACCCGCTTGAACAGGAGCTTTAACACCTTTTTTTACTGCTTTATCTAAAAATTTATAAAAGATATCATTGTCAAAAAACAGCTGAGTTATAAAATAATCTGCTCCGGCATCTTCTTTCCTTTTCATGATTTCGAAATCTTTTTCTTTCTCAATCGTTTCTTTATGCCCTTCAGGATATGCAGCCGCTGCCACGCTGAATCCGCGGCTCTTAACATAGTGAATCAACTCCTGAGAGTTTAAAAAGTCATTTGATGAAACGCCCTGCTCTGGCACATCACCCCTGAGTGCCAGGACATTCGTGACGGACTGAGCTTGCAATTCGCAGAGCACCTTTTCGATATGCAGCTTCGTTGCCCCGATGCATGTCAGATGCGCAAGCGACTGAATTCCGTGCCTTTTTAATATCCGCCCGGACAAATGCGCGGTTCTGTTATTTTGAGCACAGCCCCCTGCACCGTATGTCACGCTGATATAATCAGGTTGAAGGCAGGCCATGTTCTCGATCGCATCATAAACTTTTTTCAACGGTAAATCCATGCGCGGTGGAAAAATTTCATATGAATATACGAATTCTTTCCTCTGAAACAACGTCTTAATCTGCATACTCCTCTTCCTTTCTAAAAAAAATATCCCTTTGCTAACGCAAAGGGACGACGAATCGTGTTACCACCCTTATTCGTAAAAACCTTCCGGTTTTCACCTCCGCGGGTACGGGAAAATCCTTATACCCCGGCGCTGTAACGGGCGCTCCCGTGAGTGCTTACATATCATCACTCCAACTCCAAGACCATGTTCAGCGCGCGATCCTTCGTTTCCTTTCACCTTACGAAACTCTCTGTGGAAGTTCGTGGGCGCCTACTCTTCTCTTCTCTGTCTTTCAATCCTATTTAGCAAGCACTATAGCATCCGGCAATGTAGTTGTCAATGATGCTTTTCGATAAATTGTAAAAATTCAAAAATCAGATTGGGGTCAAACTGCGTACCTGCTCTTTGCTCGAGTTGGCGCTTTGCTGCATCCTGACCGTGCAATCGGCAATAGCTTTCATAATATCCTGCGATTGAAACGATACGACTCAAATAGGGTATTTTTTCGCCTGCCAGGCCTTTAGGATACCCTGTCCCATCCCACCACTCGTGATGCGCAAGCACAATGTCGGCCAAATCCATCGTCTTGTCAAAACTGTTTAAGATTTGATAACCTGAAACGGGATGGTTTCGAAGCGCGGCCAGCTTATCTTCTTCTGTCGCATCTCCGCCGGCGCCGATTTTTGTATATTCTGCAATTGTTCCAATATCGTGCAGGCGGCTTGCTTCTTTAAGAATTTGAATTTTTTCTTCGGACAGGTTTAAATACCTTCCAAACATCTCTGCAAATTCACTTGTCTTTTGGGCATGAATGGAAAGAGACTCATCCCGGTACATCAGGTCGACAATGGCCGATAGGTTCTGCTCTTGCTGTTTATGACGGTCAGTTGCTTTTTTACGATACATCATCGCCTCAGCCCGCTCAACAAATTCTGCAGAATTTTCTTCCACCGCATACTTCACTGCATAGCCAATCGAGGCACTGCTACGGATTACCGTAATATCATTTAAAGCGAGCTCGCGATGAATCCGCTCAATGATGCGTTCGACCTCATCATGATCCATACGAGGCAAAAGAAGGACAAACTCATCACCACCCCATCTTGCGAGTATGTCTTCCGACCTGCAGGCATTTTTCAACGTAGCCGCAACATTCTTAAGTAATTCGTCACCATACAGATGGCCAAAGATATCGTTTGTCAGTTTCAACCCGTTAACGTCGCACAGTATCAACGACATCGGAAGATTTCGTTCCGTATCGAGCCTGGCTAATTCTTCTTCAAAAAACCTTCGATTGTAAAGTCCTGTCAGCGGATCCCGCAAGCTCAGATACTCCATTTCTTTGCGCCTTTTTCTTTTTTGACTCACATCCCGGAATACCAGAACGACACCGGCTAATTCACCCGCAGCATCCATGATTGGCGCGGCGCTATCTTCTACGTAATGTATGCGCCTGTCTTTTGAACGAAGCAAAGCGTAGCGTTCCATTTCGTGAGCCTCTCCCGTCCGAAATGCCCGCTCAATAGGATTTTCAATCGGCCCACTCTCCTCTTCCGCTTGTAAATTAAACACTTCCCTATGGTTGACGCCAATCGCATCCCGACGTGTCCAACCCGTCAGCTGTTCGGCTATCCCGTTCATCATCTGCACGTTGCCATCGCTTCCGACAACGATGACACCATCTCCGATAGCCATAAGCGTTTTTAAATATCGATCCCGTTCGTAAGCCAGAGAAGTTAAGTGTTTTCGCCTCCTTGCAGCACTCCACACGCTGCTGATATAGATTTGAATTCCTTCAATATCCGTGCTGTCGTACGCTTCTTTTTTATTTCCGACACCGGCTACGGCGATAATGCGACCTGCTATAAAAATGGGCACAAACAAAATGCGGTGTATGGATAATGCCAATTCAGTACCATGCAGCGGTGCATAATCGTTCTCAATGATGACTCGCTTTGAATCGATGACGCGATCCTTTAGCTCTTCGCAGAAGCGCTCGCTATCAGCATCCATGCCGAATACGATTTCCTGCTCGTTTACTCGCTTTCCTTGTCTGCCACCTTCAAAGTTTTCGCTGGCCTCGTCGTAAAAAAATACACAACCGTACTCGCTTGCGCAAAAATCCATCATGGTGCGCAGCGCATACTCAGTTAGTTGGCTCTGGTCAGGAAACACACCCGTCAACATTTCCAGGACCTTCCTGTGCCAGGCGTGTTCCCGGTCTTTGCGATTCTGATTCGCTTGGTGTTCCGTTACATCCTTGATATATGCGCCTACACCAACTGTACCGTTATGCAATGTAACGGGAAATTTTTTAGCCTGCAGATACCGATTGCGCCAAAAAGAGGTGCGCTCGATGGATTTCTTCGAACCTAAGGCGAGCAAGTCGGATTCTTCGCTTATTTTAGCAAGATCTCCGGGTATCAGGGTTTTATCATTTTGCCCGAGAATCTGCTCTTCCTGCCGCATCATTGACTGACGATATGCTTCATTAACAAATACATAATTTAACTTGTCATCCTTTAGATAGACGTAATCGTCGTTGGCATCGATAAACGTTTGCCTTAAGAAATTGTGATTGGCCAGCTCCTGATTACTTGAAGCAAGCGCCCTGGATCTTTTTTGGAGTCGCAGGATGAATAGAAGAAGAAGCGCAATCGAAGCCGAACTCAGGATATATGTTGCATATTTAAGTCTTTGTGTATACTGCTCTAACAAAATCCTTTCGTTTGCATCATATATTGTTGAAACTAATACCTCCCGGTCCTGATAAATACCCGGAAATGAATAAACTTCAACAAAACGCACCTCACCGCTTGCCAGCCTATGCTGAAACAAGAAATGGTTATTCTGATCTAAGCGGGCGTTTTGAACCTCGCGATCGATTTCTTCCTGCGACATCACGTTGAATTGACTGAGCGCCATGCCGATCAACTCTTCTTTTGGATAACCATAATAATCGATTGCAGCCTGATTGGCGTAGATGATATTGTAATTTTCCGTGTTAATAATGAGCATTGCAAGCACATTGTCATCCAATAGTTTCTTGTACTCGCAGCCATCTGTTACACATTCTTGCGCAAATACTTGCGAAGAAAGTGAAAAGACGGTTACCGCCAGAAATAGAAATATGACACCAAGATGCTTCATGGAGGCCTCCACATCAAACGCGCCCACACGCAAACAAAGATATAAGACAGTCCGGTCTGGCGCGTCCGAGCCTGTCGCCTATCTCAGTCAATTTATATGTATTGCTAAACATAATACCATATTCTTTTCTAACATGAAAGAATATGACGAAATCAGCCGTTTTGATCGCCTTTATGTGTACGGTGCCCCATTTGATACAACTGAACCATGCTGAACGCAACTGTCTCCGCACGATGCATACCTGGCTGTCATATTGCTTCACAAATCAGATATGGAAAATCCAAGCGCTATATTATCAACAGTGCGCACCGCATGCAAGCACCTAATATTTCCCTACAACCCTTGAAAGCGTAGTCACAGCGTGCTATAGTGTGCACGTAAATTTTGAAATGAAAACGATAACAGTCAAACGACATAAGGATGGATTGCATTGAGCAATAAATGGGTGAGCCCGGCCAGGGTTTTAGTACTGGGCTTTGCTATCGTGATTTTGCTGGGAGCACTGTTGTTATTGCTCCCGGTTTCTGCAAACTCCGGCATTCATATCCGGCCGGTTGACGCTTTATTTACTTCAACCAGTGCGGTTTGCGTTACCGGTCTGATTGCAATCGACACGGCGGATTATTTTAGCATATTAGGGCGGTTCTTTGTCGGGCTCCTCGTGCAAATCGGAGGACTCGGAATCACTTCAGTCGGGGTTGCTCTTATACTTCTATCGCACAAGCGAGTCGGATTAAAAGAACGAATCCTTGTACGTGAGTCTCTTAATCTTAGCACATTGCAAGGTATGGTACGGCTCGTGCAGTCTATTATGCGTGTAACATTATTCTTCGAAGGCATCGGATTATTGCTCAGTTTTATTGTTTTCTCTAAAGATTACCCTCCGATACCCGCCATTGGCATTAGCGCATTTCACTCTGTTGCAGCATTTAACAATTCAGGATTTGATATTTTAGGAAATTACCAGGGGCTTGCCCCTTACAAAGACAATTTGTTGTTAAACTTAACAACCAGTGGATTAATCATCTTTGGAGGCCTGGGATTCTACACGATTCGCGAATTATTACATAAACGCTGCTGGAAAAACCTGAGTATCAGCTCTAAGATCGTTCTTTCGGTGACGGTATATCTTCTCATTGCCGGTACATTACTTTTGAAATTTACTGAAAACATCACATGGCTTGGGGCATTTTTTCAAAGTACATCAGCGAGAACTGCTGGATTCAGCACTTACTCAATCGGCAAGTTTACCACTGCCGGGCAATTCGTTTTAATTATTCTCATGTTCATAGGAGCATCTCCGGGTTCGACAGGCGGCGGTATTAAAACTACTACAGCTTTCACTATCGGAAAGAGCCTTATCGCCTTTTCTACAAATCAGGAATGTACTGCTTTTAAAAGAAGAATACCTTCTGAGAATATTCAAAAAGCATTTACAATTACCTTGCTAGCAATGATTTTGATCTGCATTATCACATTTGCACTCAGCATATTTGAACCGCAGTTTACGTTTATGCAAATCCTTTTTGAGGTCGTATCGGGGTTTGGCACTGTAGGACTTTCAACTGGAATTACACCACATTTGTCAGACCCCAGCAAACTACTTCTTTGTCTGACGATGTTCGCCGGCCGGGTCGGCCCGCTTACCGTTGCAAGCATCTGGTTATATAAAACATCAACAAATCTTTCTCATCCGGAAGAAAGAATAACAATAGGTTAGAAAGGTCGGAGTGAAAAATGACTGATTTTAGAGCAAGCATTGACTTTGGTGTTATCGGGCTCGGGCGGTTTGGTATGGCCTTGGCCGAAAAACTTGCCGAAAATGGAAAAGAAGTTTTGGCTTTGGACACAAACGAAAGTAAGGTCCGGCACATCCAGGAAAAAGTGGAACAAGCTTTCATAATATCACAATTAGATAAGGCGACACTAATTGAAGCGGGAATACATAATTGCAGTACGGTAATCGTGTGTATCGGAGAACAAGTAGAAGCAAGCATTCTCACAGCTTTGAATGTTATTGAAATAGGAGTCCCAAGGGTGATTGCCAAGGCAAACAGCGCAGAGCATGGGAAGGTGTTACAAAAAATTGGTGCTGAAGTCGTATATCCTGAGCGCGATCGCGCGATACGGCTTGCCGACTCTCTATCGATGATGGGTAGCATAGACACACTGAATCTATCAAGCGACTACATGATATCAGAATTCTCATTGGGCAAAAGACACCATGGAAAAACTGTCTCCAGGCTGGGTTTTCAAAAGAGATTTAATCTGAAGATGATTGCAATTATGCGTGAGTGCGAAACGATTTTGGAGATTGACCCCGACTTCGTATTGCATGCGAACGACATGGTCATTGTAATCGGGGAAAAAGAAAATGTAGCAAAGCTTCAGCATTTTCTATAAACATTGAATAGATTCTTTTTTGTTGGCAGATGCACTTACGTTAATTGATTCCATTATTTTTGAAATAAAAGTGCTTTGTGATTTCTGTTACAACTACATAGGCCAGTACGACAAGCATCAGGAGCTCAATAATTTTCAGAGGAATCGCTCCCATATTAAACATAGTATCTATTTTTGTATAAACAATTAGAAAGGTCAGGGAAAATATCAGCAACGTAGAATACAGCAACGCAGGAGACGGACTGCTCCTGAAAAATGGTTTGCGTGTCCTCATTATCAGTAAAACTGCCAGTTCTGTAACAACAGATATCAGGAACCAACTGCTTTGAAATGTAATCTCGTTGGCATTAAACATTTTTAGTAGAATTAAAAAAGTTATATAGTCAAACAGTGCGCTGATTAGCCCGAAAATAAGCATAAAGCTACGAATAAACCTTATATCCCATCTCCTGGGACTTTTCAGCAGTTCATCATCCACCAAGTCCCCTGATAGGGTGATAGCTGGAAAATCCGTTAGAAAATTCATCAGGAGGATTTGCTTAGGCAAAAGTGGCAAAAAGGGCATCAATAAAGAGGCCCCTGCCATACTAAACATATTTCCGAAATTAGCACTCGTCGTTATCAGAATATACTTTATAGTATTTTCAAACGTCGTCCTTCCTAGTTCAATACCCCTGTTCAATACCTGCAGGCTCTTCTCAAGCAACACAAAATCTGCTGACTCTTTTGCCACATCGACTGCTGTGTTTACTGAAATCCCTATATCAGCAGCATGCAGCGCAGGGACATCATTGATACCGTCTCCCATGTATCCTACAATATGATTCCGTCTTTTTAACTGTCGGACAATCTGTTCCTTCTGATTAGGGTCAACTTCAGCAAATATATTCGTACTCCCCACCTGGTTCCACAGTGCGTCATCACTCATGCCTTGTATCTCGGCTCCTGTTAATACCTTTATATTCTCTAAACCTATAGCTTTAGCTGTGTAGGATGCCACATATTTATTATCTCCAGTCACAATCCTTAACTGAACACCTTTCGACATGAGATTTTCAACAGTTTCCTTAACATTTTCCTTAGGCGGATCAAAGAAAAGTAAGAAGCCTAAAAAAACCATTTCTTTTTCATCATTGTAATCATATTTGCCTTTCTTTTCCAGATCTTTCATAGCAGCTCCCAATACGCGCATGCCTCTGCTGCTCCAATCATAATATAGTTTATCTATATCCTTTAACACCTTGTCATCCAGCGGATTAATAACATCACCTGTTTTATAGAATTTGCATATCGATAGTATATTATTCAAGGCACCTTTCGTAATCATCATGCTTTTATTGCGATCATCAATAATCACAGAAAGACGTTTTCTAATAAAATCATAAGGAATTTCGTCTATCTTAGTAAGATTGTCAGTATCTATTTTCTTATAATTTTTGATTGCATCATCCAATACACTTACAAAGCCTGTTTGAAACGATGCGTTAATGTAGGAAAAATAAAAGACCTCATCTGAATACTCACCGGATATATCTGCTACACTGTCCAGTTGAATGATCCCTTCTGTCAGAGTCCCGGTTTTATCGGTACACAATATATCCATACTGCCAAAATTCTCAATTGCAGAAAGTCTTTTTACGATTACTCCTTCCTTAGCCATTATTTTGGAACCCTTTGAAAGAGTAATACTTATGATTGCAGGCAATAGTTGGGGGGTAATTCCTACAGCCAGGGCAATGGAAAATAAAAAGGAATCTATGGGCGGCCTCTCAAGTATAACATTAATCGCAAAGACAAAAATTGTAAGGATAAACATCATCTCGGATAACAAATAGCCAAAATGTCTGATTCCAGATTCAAATTCAGATTCAGGGTACCTTTGCTTTATATCTTCGGCAATACTTCCAAATTCAGTACTTTTCCCTGTGTTTACTACGATTGCCCTTCCACTTCCGCTTTGTACACTTGTCCCCATATATACACAGTTGGTTCTTTCAGATAAGTTCGACTTTTCATCTGCGGTATCTGCGGTCTTTTCTTGTGGAATTGATTCCCCTGTAAGAATTGACTGATTAACAAATAAATCTAATGAATCTATCAATAACCCGTCGGCTGCAATCAGACTGCCTGCAGACAGCAGCAGGATATCGCCAGGCACCACTCGGTTTAATGGTATTTCAATCTGTTTTCCATCCCGCAATGCGGTGGCTTTAGATTTAACATGAGCCTTAAGTTTTTCCATTGCATTGTTTGCGCTATATTCCTGCAAAAAACTAAGAACTGAACCTGCTATTATTATTAAAAGGATTATTACTGAGTCTACTACTTCTCCGGTCATTGCTGAAATAATGGTGGCCAAAAGCAATATAACTATTATAGGATTCTTAAACTGACCCATTAATAGCATTGCTTTACTTTTCCTATTGCTGGGCATGATAGAGTTTTCACCATACTGTTTCAAACGATTACCGGCTTCAGAATCGCTTAGTCCTGACATTGAAGATTCAAGGGACTTGATAACATCCGCCGGTGCCATACACCAATATTTAAGTGTCTTGCTTTCCATCCCACTCTCCTCAAAACAATAGTATAATCATAAATTTACTTTAAATAACTACCATTTTATCCTGAAAAGGCTGCTCTTCTATACAATAAACTATAGACTTAAAGATTGCTTGCGTCAACTAATACGATAAAGTGTGTAAGCATCACACTTTTACAGTTAATAAAGTTGTACACCTGTTAATTCAGCCGGTAATATTCAAGAGGATGTACAAAAACATAAGTGGCTTATCTGAAATAGATAAGCCACTTATAATGGCGGAGGGTTAGGGATTTGAACCCTAGGTACCCGGAGGTACACTGGTTTTCGAGACCAGCTCCTTCAGCCGCTCGGACAACCCTCCGCGATGTATGACAATAATTTTTTCATACAGCAGGGAGTATAGCATATCAACTATAAAACCTCAAGAACAAACACATGAAACACTGTTAATTTTTCTCCTCATTGCCAATTTCCGTTTGCTTTCAGTCCTCTACCGCAGCACGGCATGGACTAAAGCTCTTCTCTGCGGTTCTTGCTCAGAAATAATATACGCATTTTCTGCTTCTCTCAAACCTTGTTCCAACTTCCCTGGATCATCAGCGTATAACACAGCGAGTGTTTCTCCTTCGCCGATGAGGTCGCCTACTTTTTTCTTCAGCAATAAACCTGCGGATATATCTATGGTATCTTCTTTTGTACGCCTCCCTGCCCCCAGATGAAGCGATGCAAGACCGATGCGGTCCGCTTCAATCGATGAGACGTACCCGCTCATCTTCGAAGCACAAATAGCGCTATAACGCGCTTTTTTAAAACCGGTGTAGTCCTCCAGCACATGCGGATTACCGCCTTGAGCCAGCACAAAAGCTTTCATTTTTTGATACGCTTCTCCTCTGGCCAGGGCGTGTTGAGCCATTTCATATCCTGCGGTTGGATTCTCTGCCCTTCCTCCTGCAAAAATCATATAGCTTGCAAGTGTTAAACACAGCTCTTTGAGGTCTTCTGGGCCTCGTCCTCGCAGCGTTTCACACGCTTCGATTACTTCCAGCGTGTTGCCAACCGCACATCCCAGCGGCTGGTCCATATCTGTTACTAGAGCGATTGTCGTCTTGCCGGCATCTTTTCCGATATCGACCATCATAGCCGCAAGCTCAGCAGCCTGTTTGTCTGTCTTCATAAATGCGCCGCTGCCGCACTTGACATCCAGGACGATCGCATCGCTTCCCGATGCCAATTTCTTGCTCATAATGCTTGCTGCGATGAGTGATACGTTATCGACCGTCGCCGTTACGTCCCGCAGCGCGTATAGTTTTTTATCAGCAGGTGCAATATCACCTGTCTGTCCGATGATCGCCATGCCGGATAATCGAACGGCATCTATGAAAGCCTGTTCAGAGAGTTGAATCTGAAATCCGGGAATGGACTCTAACTTGTCGACCGTTCCGCCGGTAAAGCCAAGTCCTCGCCCGGACATCTTTGCAACC
>Ga0255345_1006757_pt1 | contig 11024 bp, 10 predicted proteins | sample wastewater_treat_6_FD_192415 | JGI IMG/M metagenome (GOLD analysis project Ga0255345, IMG submission 192415) | Wastewater microbial communities from Lulu Island WWTP, Vancouver, Canada - plant20 | ecosystem: Engineered > WWTP > Wastewater > Unclassified | place: Canada: Vancouver, British... | reverse complement strand
TCTTTGAAGCGAAGAAAGATTCTGTCACTGTTACGTCGTACCCTGTCCTCGATCAGGTCACCCAGGACGTAGGGTGGGTGGTTTTGTGTCATTGGCGCCCCTATAAATCAGTAAATTTTAATTGTTTTACCTAATTCTCCTTCATATTTGATAACGAATTAAGTTTCCTATATGGAATATATAACATCTATTTGGAAACATTGTCAAACATTTATTCGCCCAAAATTATCGGTCATGATCATAATTATTATTTTGCATTAATTACAATAACGCTTTATAATAATATAGTAAAATATGTTAATACCTACATCAAAAATGTTATTGATTGTGTTTGTTAAAAATATTATTCTAGTATCTAATTAGGAAACAAAGAGTAGATAATTAGGAAACGAATTGGACAGAGCCGAAAAAAATATGAAAAGAAGAAAATATCACAATGGATGAAAAAGTAATTTCTCAAAATATCAAAAGAATTCGCCTAGAAAGACAGTTGTCTGTTGAGCAGCTTGCAAAGATGTCCGGATTGACAAAGGGTTACATGTCAAAAATAGAAAATTCTTCGAAAGCTCCCCCTTTTTCCACACTGATAAAAATTGCCTCAGCTTTACATACTGATGTAAGTATACTTATTTCAATAGATTCCGAGCTCGCAGAAAATACTCCTCTCTGCATAGTGCGCGCAAATGAACGAAAGGAAGATATGTCGAGAGGCGGTATTCCCTACGGATACCAGTACGAATCATTAGCGTATAAAAAGCTTGGGAAGAATATGGAACCGTATATCATTACACCTGCATTTGATGAAAAGAAGGTGTTTTCCCATGAAGGTGAAGAATTCATGTTCGTGCTTGAAGGGACGCACGAGTTTGTTTATGGTAACAAGAGGTACATACTTGAGCCAGGCGACAGTATTTATTTTGATTCATCAATTCCCCATACCGGCAGGAGTATTGGAGAAAAGCCCGCAAAGGTCCTTGCAGTTATTTATTCTTATAAGCGATCATGATGATAAAATTTACTTTTTAAAAAAGATCACAGAAAAGTAATACTCAAGGCTATAGTTTTTATTCCGAGTTTGACTCTTGTTGAGGGCTGCCAATAAATAAATGTCCGATGGTTGTCAGCACCTTGTAAAATTGAAAAAAATCTCAAATCATGAAAATGATGGTTAATGCGTAATTGTTATTGCATTACCCAAGCAACGGATTGTATATTTTACGATCATTCAGGGGGTTATTTGGGTGAGCCTTTTTTCACAAATTGTCCAGTATGCCATTTCCGGTATAACAGGCGGGAGCATCTATGCCATCATCGGCATATGTTGGAGTGTTGTCTATCTAATAACAAGAGTACTCAACTTTACAACCGGTGAATTTGTGATGCTCGGAGGCATGCTGACATGGGGGTTCCATTCTTCTGGCATGGGGATTTTTTCATCATTTCTCATAGCAGTCATCGTTACGATTTGTATTGGTATTTTTCTGGAGAGAACGACCATAAGGCCAGTTCGATTCCCATCAGAAATGACCTATATGATGATCACCATTGCTGCAGCTTCAGTGATAAAAGGAATTATTTTACTTGTTTGGGGATCTGAGACCAGGACTATTGAACCCTTCTTCGGGAATAAAATAATCAGTGTATTTGGCGCAACCTTCACCTCACAAGCGCTTTGCATCCTAACCCTAGTCACTATTATAACTATTGGATTATCCTTATTTTTAAACCATACTCTTTTTGGTAAAGCGCTTCGTGCATCGGCTATCAATGAGACAGGAGCGCGGCTCATGGGGATCGACATCAACCGTTTCCGTCTTTTCTGTTTTGGTTTGGCTGGAGGCTTAGGCGCAATAACTGGCATTGTAATCACGCCTATCACCTTTACCGGGTATAATATCGGGATGCTTACTGGCCTCAAAGGACTCGTAGCGGCAATTGTAGGTGGGTGGACTATCCCTGGAACGGTAGCTGCTGCTCTGACCTTGGGTCTTCTTGAAGGGTTTGCAGCAGGGTTTATCTCAGCAGGTCTGAAAGATGTGGTTGCACTCCTTGTGATGATTATTTACCTTATTTCCATAGAAAGATGGACCATTCACCGAGGATGAAGTATTCATGAAGCTAATGTCAAAAATCTCTGTTGTTTGGGTTTTTCTGATTGTAGCAATCATTGTGGTTCCTCTCACATCAAGTTCATACATCATTGGTGTTATGTGTTTTGTTGCTGTATTCGGTGCCCTCGGTATCGGCATGGGTGTTCTCATGGAGCAGGCTGGGATTTTTTCTCTTGCCCATCCTACATGGTTTGGACTTGGAGCTTACATTTCCGGTATATTGGCAGTTCAAGGTGTTACACCTCCTTGGCTGGGAAGCATCGTTGGCGCCGTTTGCGTTGCTATTTTATCTGTCCTCATTGGAGCCCCCCTGTTAAGGCTTCGCGGGTATTATTTAGCCTGCGCCACATTTGGTCTTCTTCTCGTTGTTGAAATAAGCCTTGCTCAGCTTGGTTCAATCACTGGAGGCCATGAAGGATTAATGGGGATTCCCCCCCTTACTGTGTTTGGGTTTACCTTCGAGACAGATATTCATTATTATTATCTTTCCTGGGGTCTTTGCCTGGCATGTTTGTGGTTTCTTTATAACCTGATGGGTTCACGAGTTGGCAGAGCTGTGAGGGCGTTTAGCGACAGTGAAATTGCGGCAGGTAGCATGGGCGTTAATGTTCCTGCTTTCAAGCTAAAGATTTTTGTATTGACTGCAGTCATGGCCAGTCTTGCAGGTAGTCTTTATACTTTTTACCTTCGTTTTACTCAACCCGGTATATTTGGTTTCCCTCTTTTGGTAGAATTAATGACCATGATTATCATAGGTGGTGGAAGGACACTCTACGGGCCACTTCTTGGTTCTTTTGTGGTGTTGTGGCTGAGAGAATTGATTCACATTTATCTTGGAAAGTTACTGCCGAGAATGACTGCAGAAGTAGACGCCATCTTTTTTGGAGTACTTATAATCATCATTCTCGTTTTTATGCCCGGTGGGCTCGCTGGCTGGGTAGACAGGTTGCTTGGTTTTAATAGGAGAGTAATTGAAAAAGCCACAGGCTGAAAGCATGCTTCTTGAAGTGAAGGGCCTGAGCAAGCGCTTCGGTGGTATAAAAGCTGTTGAAGATGTCTCCTTCGGCATTCAGGAGAAAGGTATAATTTCTATGATAGGGCCTAACGGAGCAGGCAAATCGACCTTCATCAATGTTGTTTCCGGTGTTTATATGCCTGATGCCGGTGAGATCTATTTTGCCGGTGAAGATGTTGCAGGTCTTCCTGCACACACTATGGCTTCAAAGGGGCTGAGCCGGACTTTTCAGCTAGAGGAGCTCTTTATAAATCTTACTGTGTTAGAAAATGTGTTGGTGGGATGTCATACGGGAGGATCGTCAGGAATTCTCTCATGTGGTTTTTCCCTACCCTCAGCTCGGAAAGAAGAACGGCGTCTTCGTGATGAATCCATGGAGTGTCTCAGGGAAGTAGGTATTGCAGAAAAAGCCTGTAATACAATTTCTCAGCTTCCCCTCGGCGAGAGAAAACTTGTTGGCATAGCACGAGCACTCGCAATGAAGCCAAAGCTTCTGTTGCTTGATGAACCCGCTGGAGGTCTGGCGGCACATGAAGTTGAACGTCTCGTTCAACTCATCTATACGTTGAAAGAACGAGGCCTCACGCTTTTCATTGTGGAACACAATATGCCTTTTGTTATGTCTTTGTCAGAAAGGATTGTTGTGCTGGACGAAGGAAAGAAGATAGCTGAGGGCATTCCTGATGAGGTTAAAAAAAATGAAAGGGTTATAAAAGCGTATTTGGGTGAAGAGGTGGCATAATGCAGATTGAAGCCAATGTAAGTGTCTGTAAGCTTCCAGGCGAGAGAACCGGAGAACCAAGCCTTGTGGTTGATCAAGTGAGCACTTTCTATGGTGAAGCCCAAGCACTCAAAGAAGTCTCTCTGGAGGTTAGGACTCATGAGGTTGTGGCAATCCTTGGAAGTAACGGTGCCGGCAAAACGACACTTCTGAAGACTATTACCGGGCTTCTTGCGCCTCGAAAAGGCACTATTACTTTTAGAAAACATAAAATTGATGGCATACCGACGCACGAAGTTATCAGAAAAGGCATTGCTAGTGTCCCAGAAGGAAGAGAACTTTTCAGAACCATGACGGTCTGGGACAACCTGCTTATGGGGACTTACTCTCTCCACGAGAATGAAAGAAAAGAGGTATTAAAAGGTCGCCTGGATGTTATCTTTGGTTTATTTCCAATTCTTAAAAAGAGACTTAAACAAAAGGCTGAAACCATGTCAGGCGGTGAGCAACAAATGCTTGCAGTGGGGCGAGCACTTATGGCGAACCCCCGCCTTCTTGTTCTTGACGAACCATCGTTGGGCTTATCTCCTGTCCTTGTGGCAGAAATGATGGGGTCTTTAAAAAAGATTTGTTCAGAAATGGAAGTGTCATTACTTCTTGTTGAACAAAATGCCCGTGCAGCATTAAAGATTGCAGATTATGTGTATGTATTGGAAAGAGGTGAGATAGTTCTGTCAGGAGCCTGTGCGAATGTCATTTCAAGTCCAACAATCCAGGCAGCGTATTTAGGGGGGTAGCACAGTTATGAGTTGAAAGGCTAAAGTATGTATAGTTATTGATATGGAATACAGGGCTTTGGTAATATCCTGAGCGCTCACGGAAAAGAACGACTTAGCTGAATACCAAGGTCTATATATTGAAAGCTAATAAAAAAGAGGAGGGCTATCATGAAACGATTTTTTTTAGGAACAATATTGATCATTGTGGGTTTACTTTATATTATGTCGGCTAATAGTTATGCACAACAGAAACCGGCACCATATCCATTAGGATTGGTCGCAGATCTTACAGGCAGAATGTCAGATATGGGGACTGCGATTAAAAGGGGAATGGATATCGCAATCGATAATGTGAATGCGGCTGGTGGTGTCAATGGACGTCAGATCAAGGCATTCGTGTATGATGGTGAAAGCGATCCCTCAAAGAGTGTTCTCCACTCAAAGCGTCTAATTGAGGTTGATAAGGCGGCTATATTAATGGGTTACAACCTCTCAGGCGCAACAATGGCTTCGATCCAAACCGCTGAATCAGGAAAGACTGTTCTCTATAGCGCTTCAGCATCAGAGAAAATCTGGATACCAACAAAAAAATGGATATACAATGTTGTTCCGCGCCAGTGGGAAGCATCCATCCCAATGTTGATAGAAGTATTACAACAAAAGGGAGTCAAGAAGATAGCCTATATTTATATTGACACAACTTACGGACAAACTGGTAAAGAAACCTTTGATCGGGCCGTGAAAGAGATGAAATTCACGCCTGCAATTGTAGAAAAGTATGCGCCGGGCACGACAGATGTAGCCCCTCAGATAACCCACATCAAAGCTGCAGGTGCTGATGGAATTCTTATTACGGGTAATCTTGCTGATACGGTTATGGTAATCAAAAATGCACGAGATATGGGTTTCACGGGTCCTATCGTGAGCGACTACGCTATCGTTGGTCCTGAGTTCATCCAGCTTGGTGGCAAATATGTTGAAGGTGTTGTTACAACATCTCTTAAAGCCCTCGTTGCCCCTGAACTTCCTGCGAACGATCCTCAGAAGAAGGTTGCCATGGCCCTTTATAATGAGTACATTAAGCGCCACGGTTCTTTCAGCCTTTATGCCGGCCATATGTGGGATGAGATTTACCTGCTTGTTGAGGCCCTTAAAAAGGTTGACCCCAAGTTAGACCCCACAAAGGATGCTGACCTTATCAAGATTAGAGCCCAGTTACGCGATAATCTTGAACAGATTAAAGGTTTTGTAGGACAAAACGGCATCTTCAACTATTCCCCTGACAACCACAATGGCCTTCCCCCAAGATGCTATGTCCCGGTTGTCGTTGAAGGTGGAAAGTGGAGACTGTATAAAAAATAATAATGACGATGGGCAAGAGGTTATGGGCTATAAGACAATACAAAATGTTTTGCCTATAGCCTATAGCCCATTGTCCCTTACCTGACTTCTGGAGGGACGTTATGAATACTAAACTTGTTGAATTGATGTCAGATTTGATGGAGGATGAGACAATTGCTCTGGTGAAAGAGCTTATCAAGGGGGGTACAAACCCTATGGATATACTCGATGATGCCCGTTCGGCCATGGAGGTTGTTGGCAAGCGGTTCGAAACGAGTGAATATTTTATTCCTGACCTTATTATGGCAGGGGAGATTCTGAAAGAGATTTCCGAGATTGTTAAACCTCTTCTTGAAAAGTCAGGAGGTAGCGCAAAAAAAGGTAAGGTTCTCATCGGTACAGTTGCCGGAGACATTCATGATATCGGAAAAGATATCGTCACATTTATGCTTGACGTAAGTGGATTTGATGTTCTTGATATCGGAATTGATGTACCTGTTCAGACATTTATAGAGAAGATAAAAGAGTTCCAACCCCAGGTTGTTGGCTTGAGTGGTTTTCTAACCCTTGCTTTTGATTCCATGAAAAAAACGGTTGAAGCCATTGAGAAGGAAGGTTTGCGGGATAAGATAAAAATCATGATCGGCGGTGGACAGATGGACGAGACAGTTAAGACCTATGTTGGCGCAGATGCTTATGGCAAAGATGCGGTAGCCGGCGTGCAGCTCTGTAAGCAATGGATTGGAGGTTAACATGGCAGACAATGCGGCAAAACTTTTCGATGAAAGGGAAAAAAGAATCAGTGACGCCATAGCTTTGCGAGTGCCGGACAGGGTACCAATCCTGGTATTTTTTGGGTTTTTTCCAGCTCGATATGCAGGCATGACTGTTCAGGAAGTCATGTACGACCCGGAAAAAATCTGGCAGGCGCAGACAAAAACACTGTTTGATTTCCAGCCTGATGGCGATCAGAATCCCTACCTCCTCAGATATCTGGGCCCCATCCTTGAAACCCTTGATTTTAAGCAGCTTATGTGGCCCGGTCATGGTCTTACATCTGATCATACCTACCAGTTTGTGGAGGGGGAGTATATGAAGGCAGAAGAATACGATGCCTTTTTATCAGACCCCACAGATTTTATAATACGCCGCTATTGGCCCCGCGTGTGCGGAAGATTGCAGGGCTTGGAAAAGCTTCCGCCGTTACACAATATTATCAGTTACTATATGGGGATTCCCACCGGCTTCGGAGCATTTAGTCTCCCCGAGGTTGTCGAAGCCCTTGAGGTACTCAAAGCAGCTGGCCAGGAATCTGCCAAGATCGGCTCCTACGTGAGAAAGTTTGGTGTTGAGATGAAAGAGGCTGGATATCCAGTACAATTTGGCGGAATTTGCCAGGCACCATATGACACTATCGGTGATTTCTTCAGAGGAACCAAGGGAATCATGCTTGACATGTACAGGAGACCTGAGAAATTAATCAAGGCATGCGAGAAGATTCTGCCTTTCATGTTTGAGATGGCCGTGGCAGGAACAAGGATATCGGGTAATCCCAGAGTCTTTATTCCCATACATAAAGGTGTAGATGGCTTTATGTCCATGGATCAGTTTAAAAAGTTTTTCTGGCCCACATTGAAAGATCTTATGGTTGCCCTTATCAATGAAGGATTGGTTCCCTGCCCTCTGTGGGAAGGTGATTGTACTTCCAGGCTCGATATAATAAAAGATATACCTCTGGGCAAGGCATGTTATGCTCTGGAAGCAACAGATATCGTAAAAGCGAAGGAGGCTTTCCGGGACAGGGTGTGCATAAGGGGGAATTTGCCCCTTTCCATACTTGCAACCGGTACACCGGACGACGTGAGGGCTTACTGCAAGAAGCTTATCGATATTGCCGGACCCGGTGGTGGTTATATTATGGATGCCTCGACCGGCCTTGATGACGCACGGCCAGAAAACGTGAGAGCCATGTTCGAATTCACCAAAGAATATGGGGTATATTAAAGATTTGCCACATTGTCCTGTGAACATTGAACAGAGCATGGGTTGAGCAGGCTATTTTGAAAGAAGAAGGAGAAAGATACCCTTAAAATTAACGGTACATTTTTCTGATTCCGAGTTTCTTCATGCGGGACAGAAGGGTTGTTGGTTTCAGGCCGAGGATGGATGCTGCACCGTTGGGCCCGCTTACTCTCCAGTGGGTGGAGTTAAGAATTCCTTCTATGTAGCTTCTTTCCATTTCAGCTAAGGGCCGGGGCTTGCCCTGGCTTTCATCGAGTGACTGGCCTTCGAACGGCTGTTCGATACTTGGAAATTTGATTTGACCACCACTCGAAAGAATAATTGCCCTCTCAATAAAATGTTCCAGTTCCCTCACATTACCGGGCCAGTGGTACGCTGCGAGTTTCCTTAATTCGTCATTGGCGATGCTCCTTAGCTTTTTTCCCATTCTGCGGCTAAACTTTTCAATAAAATGTCCGGCAATGAGAGGTATATCTTCTTTTCGGTCCTGGAGTGGTGGAAACAGGATAGGAAAGACATTCAGGCGATAATAGAGGTCCTGCCGAAAGGCGCTATTTTCGATCTCCCTGAGAAGGTCTTTGTTCGTGGCTGCAATAACCCTGAAATCAGATTGGATTGGTTTTGCGCTTCCTAATCGTTCGAATGTCCCTTCCTGGAGCACCCGCAGGAGTTTAATCGAAATGTTTGAAGGAAGGTCTCCAATCTCGTCAAGGAAGATCGTACCGCCATGAGCGAGTTCGAACCTACCTTTGTAACGTTCGTTTGCACCGGTAAATGCGCCTTTTTCGTGTTCGAAAAGCTCGCTGGCAACAAGTTCATGGGCCAAGGCAGCCAGATTGACCGGTATAAAAGGGCCTGTTTTACGACTACTGAGATTATGAATTGCTTTTGCTACCAGTTCTTTCCCGACACCGGTCTCTCCCATGATAAGAACGGAACTGTCAGTTGGCGCCACCTGTCTTATCTGATCCAGGACAGTCTTCATAGATTCAGACTTGCCAATGATTGTTTCCAGAGGGCTAGCAATACCCATCTCCCGTTTATAGAAGGTTGCCTCCTCCTCAAAGCGTTCCTTCATTTCCCGAATCTCATTGTAAATGCTTATATTTGAAAGTCCGATTGCAATTTGATTGCAAAGTAGTCTTACATAAGGGAGATGGCTATCAGGAAATGCTTCGCTACCGACACGATTATCAAGGTAGAGATACCCATAGGTGTGGTCGTCAAGTTTTGCCGGCATACAGATAATAGAATGGATGCCGGCCATTGTGAGAACTTCATCCGAGATGTTACTGTGGTGGTTCAATCCAGGCATAATCGCCTCGGTGTCACTTTGGGCAACAAACTCTATCACCTCTTCAATGATTTTGAACTGCTCTGCCTTGAGTAACATTGGATCAAGATTTCTACTCGCAATTATTCTTGGTTTGTTTTCCCGGTCAATTTCAAAAAATGCGCCACGCATAGCCATAGAAAAATCCATGGCAAGATTAATTACCCTTTCGAGAAACACAGGTAAATCTCGAACAGCTGCAAGGGATTCATTGATGCTTATGATCCTATCAATCATAAACTCAGCCTTCTGCTCCTGGGGCATCATAATAACCAGCAAGTCTTTTGGGAAGAGATTTTTATCTATTGTAGAAAAGAGGTGCCCAGGCTTTTCAAGGTATGAAAGTGCAACTTTAACCTCCCCCTTTTTCAGGTAAGCGTCGCCAAGGGTAATCCAGGTTCGTGCCAGCTCAATTTCAGCCCCGATCATCTTCAAATGTTTCTCGCTCTTTCTGAGATCAAGGAATGCTCTGCCTTTTAGTTCACGAACCTTGATATTTTTGATTGCCTTATATCTGAGGGCTATCCCTTTCATATAAAAATCATCGCCATTTATGATACGGCCTATTTCAGAGTCATAGTTCATCTCTGGCAAGAAAAAGCCTCTCTTTTCCAACTCATAGAGGTACTCAAATACATGTGATCCTGTATGATATTTTAACCCCAGAAACGATATATAGCCTGATAGCTTTCTGTGCCACTCAAAAGCCTCTTCGTATTGTTGTAGCGAGGAACAAGCATATGCGAAACACCTATATGAGGCTGATAATAGGTAAGGATCATCAATGCCAGGTGGTAAAGAAAAAATATCTTTGAGACAAGACTCTGCCTCTGCAACCCTTCTGACTTCCATCAGGGAAAGGGCTTTTATGACACTTGCAAAGAGGAAGGCATCATGTAGATGAAAGGAGTTGGCCCGCGACCTAATTGCATCGATCTTTCCTAATCCTCTTGAGACTCTTCCGCATATAACGTAACACCAGCCAAGCATGGAGTTAGATTTCAAAGCAAACTCATCGTCGCCAAACTCTTCCAGATTACCTAGAACTTTTTCATAACGTTCGATTGCTTCAGAAATCTTCCCTTTCCAGAATAAGGAATCGCTAATGTTAAGCACAACTGTCCTGAGTGCATTGTGATCGCCGGTTGATTCGGCAACTTCAGACGCCTTATTAAAAAAAAGCAATGCCTGATCGAGTTGGCTGTTTTCTTTAAATAATTGTCCTATGGCGAGGGTGATTTTGGTTAATGTCCCCTATTCTTTATGATGTCTTGAAACTTCCTGGGCCTTTGTCAAAAGATTGGTCTGGTCTTCATGGGGAAGAAGATGGCCTGCGGCCACAAATTCCATCAAGACACTATCGAGGAACTCTTCTGGTTTTGCATCTTCCAAGCTAAATTCTGTAAAGTTTTTAAGGGCATAACTATTGTAAACCGTAGCTTTTTCTTTTTCTCCACGCTTGTACAACAGGTCAGTTGCTTTTTTGATATATTCGAGACCGCTTACTGTATCTCCAAGGCGCTAGTATAATTCTCCAAGGACAAGCGTTCGCTCCTGTCCATCTGGAATAGCGGAAGAACAGATAATGAGAATATCCTTTAGTTTATGCTTGGTTTCAAGAACAGGTGCTGCTTTCAAGATAAAGCCCCTGAGTGAGGCATTATTTAAAAATAGTAACATTTTCGGTATTCTTTACTTTCTT
>Ga0255345_1006748_pt1 | contig 11033 bp, 5 predicted proteins | sample wastewater_treat_6_FD_192415 | JGI IMG/M metagenome (GOLD analysis project Ga0255345, IMG submission 192415) | Wastewater microbial communities from Lulu Island WWTP, Vancouver, Canada - plant20 | ecosystem: Engineered > WWTP > Wastewater > Unclassified | place: Canada: Vancouver, British... | reverse complement strand
GACACAATAATAAGCATTTATTCCATTCAGGAGGGAGAGGGGGCAACCCTCTTTCTTCTGATAAAATGATTATCTCATTATTTTTCCCGTGAAAAGTTGCATTTATTACTTGAACTTAGGTTATATTTATATGTCTAATTAGTACAAGTTGACAAAAAAATACTCTAAAGACCCTAAAAATTTATTTGAAAACTTGTAATTTTTTGTTAAAATGTTGTTTAATTCTTAAAAATAAAAAAATGAACCTGTTAAAACAAAACATTTATTGGCTGATCTACCTAATAGTAATTGGGTTATTGCTTGCATTGGCTGTGATTTTTGGTTAGTATTTTGCATGCATGAGTAAACAATTGCTTTTCTAATAATAGTAGCTGCCGCAATAGGAATGAAAATCTTTCCTAAGGTTCTTTTTTTTGAAGTTCAGAATAAATTTTTATAAATAATTTAATAAATCTTAAAATTAAAATAATACTTTTTAATTTATATAAACTTTTCTGAATTATATATTTAACAAGTAATTCACAACAACAATAAATTCATTTGTTAATAATATTGTTTAAAACTTTTATATGTAAAAAAAGGCAGTTTCTTTTATTTAAATTCATAACTCATATTAAAAATTCAAATATTTATCTATTACCGATATTATCATATTCAATTATTATGTTTATTATCAGTTTAAAAATGTGTGTTTCTTTTTTTTATATTGTATATTTGTAAAGCAATGAGCGTAACTATATATGCTCTAACCGGGGGTGGTGCATTTAGTTTACTTTCATAATAAAGTAGGCTTTATTGCAATGTGTTGTATTAATTGTAACTTATTATAAGACACAAAAGAATTTAAAGATACTTCTCATGAAAATTAAATTTCTAATATCCTTAATATTGCGAGTACAAAAAATGCACAGTATTAAGGAAAACTATTTTGTTTGGGCGAAGTTAAATTTAATCCTTGTCTTTTTTGTTTTAAGTTTTAATTCATTTTCTCAGACAACAATACATTCAAACGATTGCTCCTCGGCTACTACTAATTGGACATTTTATGATGGTGGCGGACTTGGTATTCAACAAGGTGGTTATTGGTTATTAGACAATCAAAACGATTATATAATTTCAGAAGCTTTTGATGTTTCATCATATATAAATTTAACTTTAACTTTTAAAGTTGGGACGCACAGCTCTGGAGCAAATAATCCTTGTTTAGTTGAATATTCTACCGATAATGGCGCAACTTGGAGCACAAACACATTTACTTCAGCAACCCCAACCAACTCAACACTTATTAGTGCAGGTACGTGGAATATAGGTACTATAGCATCTACAACTTTTAAACTCAGATGGACACGACCCAGCAGTAGCGGTAGGGGGGTAAGGATTGACGACATTGAATTTAAAGGAACAACTTCCTGCACACCGCCTACAATTACTGTTTCGGCCACACCCTCATCTATTTGCAATGGTTCAAGTTCAACTCTGTCAGCATCAGGTGCCTCAACATACCTATGGGATCCCGGTAGTATTTCCGGTGCCAGCATAGTGGTGTCGCCAAGTACCACAACCACATATACTGTTACTGCAACCCAATCGGGCTGTACTGCCACATCAACTGTTCAGGTTACTGTTCATTCATCGGCACCGTCGGCGCCTACAGCGGGAACAAGCATTGCAGGACAAACACAAATTAACTGGGATTGGTCAGATGTTGCCAGTGCCAGTGGATATCAATGGAATACTTCAAATACATATCCTGGTGCAGGGGTAAATTTGGTAACACCATCAGACTACACGCAGACAGGGTTAACTTGCGAAACAGCCTATAATCTTTATGTTTGGAGTTATAACGTTTGCGGGTATTCCTCATCTTATACAACCCTTAATCAGACAACATCTACATGCAGTTCATTGTGCATTGACGAAGATTTTGAGTCTTTTCCCGACTGGACCAATAATGGAACAAACAATGATAACACACATTGTGCCCCCAATGATGCCTGCAGAGCTCTTGCTGCAGGGAGTAGTATTACATCTCCGCCTGTTGATAACCCTTCGCAACTTTCTTTTATGCAAGATGCCAGCAGTGGCGGAAATGGAAAAACTGCAACGATTGATTACAAAATCGGAGCATCAGGAACGTGGACTGCATGTCATTCATTTACTGTAAGCACTTCTGAATCTGTTATTACTGTGGATTTAACAAATATTGGTGGTGTGAACTTGTCTTTGCAGTCACAGGTTTATTTTAGATTTAACTCTTCGTTTGCTACATGGTATTTAGATGATGTAAAAGTAACTTGTGGAAGCAGTGTGTCTAATACCATTACCACGGGAACGGTTTCATCGCCTCCATTTACTGTGAATTGTTCAAGTGGAGCAAGCGGCAATGTTTCTTTCACATCATCAGGTACATTTAATTCAGGAAATATATATAGAGTTGAACTATCAAATTCATCTGGTAGTTTTGCCTCTCCTATAATTATTGGCACACTGACATCAACGGCTAATAGCGGAACGATTTCAATAAATATTCCTGCTGCAATTCAACAGGGTACGGGATATAAAGTGAGAGTTGTAAGTACCAACCCTGCTGTAACCGGTACCGCATCAAGTAATTTTACAATTAATTTAACCGGTGGTCCATGTTCTTGCTTTGAAATTGTCAGTATTTTGGTTGATGCATGCGATGGCAGTGCCGAAGGACGAAATGAAATGTTTAGATTTGTGGTTGGTCAAACTTCTATAAACGTAAGTGATATAAGTGTTACATGGCCCAATCCGGCAAATTCTTGGAAAGGGCTATGTCAAAATGCCACAACAGCCAGTATTGTTAGTAACATAAATGCCACAATTACAGGTGGCGGGCAAATGCTTGAACCACCAGGAGGCATTATTCCTGCTGGTGCGCAGGTAATGTTTTTTACCAATACAAATTTCAATTATACAATGTTTGATTTTTCCAGTTTGAATTATACTTTGTATGCCATATTCCAGTGTCCGGATAACACCCCTGGACATTTTGCAAATCACAACGCCACCAATCCTACGTATAGAACCCTTATTATGAAAGTTAACGGATGCGGTTCAGATACTGTTACATACAATGCTTATTATGTTTATGCTGGAGATGGAGCTACAGTAGATTTTGATTACCCCGGAAATCCGACATATTCTCCCGATGGTAATTGTTCCACTGTTCCATTGTTCCCGTTGCCTGTTGAACTTATGTATTTTAAAGGTAATTGCAGCAATCAGGATATTAATTTGTATTGGGCAACTGCCTCAGAAACAAACAATGCATATTTTACGGTTGAGATAGCAGATGATGTTAACCATGGATTTAAACCAGTGGCAAAAATAGATGGCTCGGGTAATTCCAATATTGTTCAGCATTATTCATACAAACTAAATAATAATGCCGGATATTACAGATTAAAACAAACCGACTTTGACGGCAATTACTCATATTCCGATATCATTTCCGTAAATTGCGATGATGACATAATTCAATTATTCCCAACAATTTTGAATGAAGGTGAGGATATTACAATCATTGGTGAAGTTAAATCCGTGCGCATTTTTGACAGCTTGGGCAGAACAGTACTGCCTGAAATAATAAACAATACGATTTGCTGTCTGAGTAAAGGGTTTTATTTTGTTGTTATAAATGACAAATTCAATTATAAAGTTCTGGTTCAGTAGTTTTATTAATATTTATTGCCAAGCGAATATCGAATTAACTTTCGTTTTGTGATAATTATTCAGGATTTAATTTTAAAAATGTTTGCTTAAGACAGACTAATCACAATTATGTTTAAATATTAAATATTTAAATATAAACTTAGCTTTTTTTAAGAGTTCTTGTAAGAGTCTTTAAATTTTTTATTTGTTTTTACAAACAAGTATGATTATTATTGCAGATTGTAAGTTGAAACAACTAAAGGTTTCTCTTTTCTGTCTAAACACTCAAAATAAAATTTTTTATGAGAAAAAAAATTACAGTTTTATTTTTCATTTTGGCAGCTGTTGTAATTACTTCAAATGCTCAATCATTACGCTCCGTTGCAGCATTTGAAAATTTTGACAATATGACTTTGCCAAATGGGTGGACTATTGTTGACTCATTAAATGATTCCCATACATGGCAGTTTGTTTCGGTATATCCGGTTGCATATACTTTGGATGGAACGCCTTTTGCCATTGTAAACAGTGATGCTGCCGGCAGCATAAACATGAGTGAACAACTTATTACTAGTGAATATAATTTGAGTTCAAATAATTCAATTATAATAGAATTCGATCAGTATTTTCATTATTTTGGCGGGGGCGGAAACGAGAAGGGTCGTGTAGATGTATGGAACGGTTCAGCATGGGTTAATATTTATACCGTTTCTGAAGAAAAGGGAGCATGGGGATCGCCAAATCATGTTTCAATAGATGCTTCGGCATATAAAAATGCAAATTTCAAGGTTCGGTTTTATTATAAAGACGCTAATAATGATTACTGGTGGGCGATAGATAACGTTAAAATATGGGATCCACAACCAAATGATGTTGGAGTTTTAGCATTAAACTCGCCTTCTTCGGGTTTTGGAATGGGTAATGAGCAAATTTCCATTAAGGTTAAAAATTTCGGCACATTATCGCAAACTTCCATACCTGTTTCTTATCAGGTAAATGGCGGCGCTATTGTGAATGAAGTATTGAATAATAATTATGCATCGTTTACTGCGTTAGATTCGGGAGAATCTTTCAATTATGTATTTAACGCCACCTTTGATTTCTCGGGATATCAATCATACAATATAAAAGTATGGACAAGACTAACTACTGATACTGATAATGAAAACGACACCCTGTTAACTACAATTACCAATGCGCCACAACTATTTCAGGATACATTGGAAAATATTTTATCCGGAACATTAGGAATTGAATCTGATGGAGAGTATTATTGGGTTTCGTTTTTCACTACACCGGGCAAATTTGGGAAGTACTCCTTTAGTGGTGAATTACTGGACACATTTAGAATATCGTCAATTAATGTAGGGATAAGAGATTTGGCTTACGATCCTGTAAGCGACCATTTTTTCGGTGGTTCGGGTTCACCCACAATTTATGAAATTGATTTAAAATCGGCCACCCCCAATCTTATTGGAACTAAAAGTGCTCCAACTTCGGTCAGATACATAGCCTATGACCATGTACGAAACGGATTTTGGATAGGAAACATTAACGGAGATATCTATTTAGTAGATAAAAACGGTTCGCAAATTAATAGTAGCGAAATCGTTAATCCTATATTAAATGCTAATTTGGCCGGAATGAATAACCGTACCGGTCTGGCATTTGATGATTGGTCATGCCCATCTGAATACCTTTGGGTTTTTTCTCAGCCTTCAACGCCAAGTAATGTTTATTTGTCTCAAATAGATATTCACACAGGTTTGCCTACAGGCAGAAATTTTGATATAACCGGTCAAATTACTTTAACGGGTGCAGCGCCGACAGCCGGCGGATTGTTTACGCAGCCGGACATTGTAAATGGGACTGTTTCATTGGGAGGAATAGTTATGGGTGCAACTAATGGTGTTAATCCCAATTTGATTTTTATTTTGAATTTACAGGCATTGCATCCCGATCAGCCGATGGTGATTAACAGCGTATTTCCTGCTGAAAATGCCACAATGGTTCATTTAGATCATTTGGTAATGATGATGATAGATGAACCTTATGCTATTAAAAACAGTTCATTGATTCAAATAACTGATGGCACTAACAATATAGCCATTGATAGTGTAAGAGCTTATGGTGATACCATTAAGATTTTCCATGCTACTTTTATGGGAGAAACAAACTATACGGTTAAGGTTTTGCCGGGCGCTTTAAGCGGATTATGCAGCGACAACACTTATTTTGAATGGTCTTTTACTACAGGTGTTGCCGGTGTTGGTGAGGTTTCGGGTGCACAAATTAAAATGTATCCAAATCCTGCCAATAATGGTTTTGTCATTGAAAATGCAAGGGGAGCTATTATTAAAATACGTTCAATTACCGGAAGTTGCATAATGGAGATAAATATTGACAATGATTCACGCTGGATAAATACTTCCGAATTAAGTGAAGGTATATACTTAGTGGAAATCTTGAAAGATAACACTTATTTTGTGCAAAAGCTTTTGATTAACAGATAATTTAACCCATTTACTTAAACATTTTTTTAATTATTCATCTTGGATGATTGTTCTCAGTCGTGATGGGTATTATATTGGATTTTCATTGATAAAACTATCGATAAATAAACTAAAATTTAAAATAAATCAATCCGTAAGTTGTTTTGTTATTGTACATGTGTCTATTTAGATATTAAAAAAAATATTTATTTTGTAGCAAATAAAAATAATTGTCATGGATAAAACTATCATCGAAAAAAGTATTGCTGATAACATTAAGTCTAAACTTGGCATTAAATCAGTAGGTCAAGCTTCAATACGCGAAGTAAAAAAGTTAGCCGATGATATCGAGGCTGCAACCGGTGTAAAATTTGTTCGTATGGAGATGGGTGTTCCGGGTTTACCTCCTGCACAAGCAGGTATAGAAGCTGAGATTGAGGCATTAAAAACTGGTGTAGCTGCATTGTATCCTGACATTATGGGAGTGAGAGAACTAAAAAATGAAATTTCCTTGTTCGTTAAAAATTTTCTCAATATAAATGTCAGTCCTGAAGGCTGTGTACCTACGGTTGGCTCCATGCAGGGAGGTTTTGCTTCGTTTATGATGCTAAACCGCATTAAAGCCGAAAAAGATACTATTTTGTTTATTGATCCGGGATTCCCTGTTCATAAGCAGCAGATAAAGGTATTGGGGAATAAGTTTGCCACCTTCGATGTTTATAATTACAGGGGGGATAAATTGCGCGAAAAGCTTGAAAGCATACTGTCCGCAGGGAATATTCATAGTATGCTGTACAGCAACCCTAATAATCCATCATGGATTTGTTTCACAGATGCCGAATTGAAAATAATAGCCGAAGTGGCTGCAAAATATGATGTTGTTGTAATTGAAGACTTAGCGTACTTTGCAATGGATTTCCGCAAAGATTATTCAGTACCGGGGCAGCCCCCATTTCAGCCAACTATTGCAAATTACTATGACAAATATATTTTGATGATTAGTAGTTCCAAGGCATTTAGCTATGCCGGACAGCGTATTGGAATGATGGTTATTTCAGATAAATTGTTCAATTCCAGATATCCCGATTTAAAACGTTTTTATGCGCGCGAGGAGTTTGGTCATGCGATGATTTTCGGTACTTTATATGCACTAAGTAGTGGCGCAGCTCATACTACACAATATGGTTTGCTTGGAATCTTAAAAGCAGTGAACAGCGGAAAATATAATTTCCGTGACGATGTGATGGAATATGGCAAAAAAGCAGCAATAATGAAAAAGATGTTTACTGATAACGGCTTTAAAATAGTTTACGACATGGACGAAAATGATCCGATAGCTGATGGATTTTATTTTACCGTATGTTATCCTGGTTTATCCGGTGATCAGCTTTTGGATGAATTTGTGTATTACGGAATCAGTGCCATCGCTCTAAGTACTACCGGAAGCGAGCGTACCGAAGGTATTCGTGCATGCGTGTCGTTGGTAAACAGAAATCAGTTCCCTGCACTTGAAGAGAGATTGAAACTGTTTCACAAAAATCATGCGTAGTTAATTTGTTTTTTCTAAGTAGAAAAACAGGCTGTTTTATTCATTCTACATTTAAACGCATTTAAGCATATATTCGTTTTTTAATGAGAACGGTCAAAAAAGATGTTTTTCTCCGTTGCACTCAATGGTATGCCGATAGCCGATTTAACATCTTTTGAAAAAAGATTAAGTTCCAGTGCTGCCACTCCCACAGAATACATTATGCGATTATCGACATGATAATTACTTGCCACAGAAACAGCACTTCCAATGGCAATGCCAAAATCCAGCATGGTTATTGAACAAGGAGTATCAATTGGCTTGCTGTTGCAGCCAAAGCCGCAAAAATTGCATAACTGAACATTTCGGGCATTATTCGAGGCGCCAATAAGCACCACTGCATCAGCTTTAAGTAAATTTGCTGCATCTCGACCAAAAAATGCAACATTCTGCTTTTGTGAAATTTCTTCCATTTTTGCCGAAATAAGTTTGATATCATCATCCGATATCAACAAATAACTTAATTGGTCGATGCCTCTTCCTTTGGGTGCTGTTTTGGCAGCAATAACCATGTTTTTGGCAATATTCTGAATTGCATCGTGCATAAAGTCCTCAGGCTTTTTTATACTCATAGTAATATTATTTTTCGTTTGTAACGATTTTTCCTTTAGAAAAAGTAGTTTTTTTCTCAATGTTCCCTTCTATATCATACCAGATTTCATCGCCGTCTTTTAAATTAGCAACATAGGTTACTTCGGTTTTTATGCGATTAGAGCCATTGTAAAGCGCAAATTGTTTACCGGTTCCGTTATTAAAATCGGCATAACCAACTTTCATTCCGCCTGCATCATAATAATTCCATTTGCCATCATACATTCCATGATTATAATGACCTGAAACCCTTATTTGTCCGTTGGAATAATACTCTTTAAATTCCCCATGAATAGTATCGTTCAAATAAAAAACTGATATTTTTAAATTTCCAAATTCGTCAAATTCTTTAGACTCACCGTTTTTCAATCCATTAGAATACATTGTCGTTTCAGTTTTTAAGCCATTGAATGCAAATTTTTCATACAAACCATCAAGCCGGTCATCTACATAATTCATTATCAGCTGGGGTTTACCGTTTGAATAATAGTATTTGGCCAAGCCGTTTTTTTTACCTTTTTTTATTTGCACTTCAGATTTAATGGTGCCATCCGGATATTTTTCTATTTCCACCGACGAGCATGACACTAACAAGCTAATTATAATTAAAAACAAAATACGGTTTAAATATCGCATTGCGTTAAAGTTATTTATTTTCAAAGATAATAATCTTTAAGAGTCCTTTAAATTTATTGCTGATTTTAAGTTAAAAAATAATTAAGCAAATTTGTTGATTAAAATTTCAGGTAAAGGCCGGAGGATACGCTTTTATAAATTCATAAGACTATAATAATTACCTTTGCAATTGAATATGAGTTTTGCCAACCCTTCAATATTGTGGGCATTATTTGCTTTATGTATTCCGATAATCGTTCATTTGTTCGATTTCAGGCGGTACAAGAAAGTGCATTTTTCCGACAATTATTTATTATTGCAATTACTCGAAAAAAATAAAAGGCAAAACCGATTAAGACGACTTATAATTATGAGCTTGCGCATGTTGTTTATAGCATCGCTGGTAATTGCCTTTGCCAAGCCTTATTTTAAGCAAAAAGATGAGCATGTCATGCATGGACGGTTGTTTGTGAGCATTTATATCGACAACAGCCTAAGCATGGAGATGAGTGATGGCAAAGTATCAATGCTCGAAAAGGCAAGGAGCAAAGCAAAAGAAGTACTTAATGCCTATCCGCCCGGCACAATGTTTAGATTAATAACAAACGATTTTTCGGGCGAACATGAACGATTTTGTACAAGTGATGAATGCAAGGACATGATTTCTCTCATTGACTTTTCGCCTGTTCCAAGGCAGATGAGCAAGGTTTTGTTCAGAATGGCAGATTTGGCTGAGACCAATGCTGCAGAGGCAGAACACCATTTTTATATTATTAGTGATTTTCAAAAATCAACGTCTGATATTTCAACAATAGTAAATATCGATAAAAAATTATTTTTATTTCCTCTTGACGTTCCCAAAACGCCTAATTTGTCTGTTGACAGTGTTTGGTTTAACGGACCTGTTCAATTGGAAAACAATATTTTAACACTTAGTGTAAGAGTAAAAAACCATAGCGACATAACGTTGGAAAAAATTCCGGTTCGGCTTTATGTTGATGGTAAGCAAAAGGGCCTTGCAGATGCCGAATTGGCAGCTTCGGGTTCGGACATAATTGATTTTTCATTTATTGTTAATTCAGGCGGATGCCACGAGGGTTATGTTGAAATTGACGATAGCCCCATTAGTTTTGACGATCGTTATTATTTTGCATTTAATATAGCCACTTCAATACCTGTTTATCATATATCGGGCAGGGGAGCAACAAAAAGCATAAACAATTTGTTTTCGCAAGACAGCCTGTTTAAATTTATTTCTGCCACCGAAGGAGATTTCGATATGGTTGCCATGTCTTCGGCAGGGCTAATTGTATTGGACGAATTATCCAGTATTTCATCAGGAATGGCTTCGGAAATCAACCAAATACTTGAAGGGGGCAGTAATGTGTTAATTATTCCGTCTGCTGCCAATATTGAAAATTACAGGCAGGGATTTTCCACCATGGGGCTTCCTTTTTTTAATGGGCTTGACACCTCAAATACAAGAGTCTCGGAAATAGATTATGACAGCCCTTTACTTAAGGGAGTATTTGTTACTCCGCCAAAGCAAATACAATTTCCTGCAATTTTTAAATCATACCGAATACCAAAAGGTTCGGGCAGGAGTATAATGACATTAATGAACGGCAGTGTTTTTCTTTTAGAATTAAGCAAAGGCAAAGGGCATATTTATTTATTGTCGGTGCCGCTTCAGTCGTCGTTTTCAACATTTGCATCCAACGCTTTGTTTGTCCCAACAGTTATGCAGATGGCATTTTCAGGCTCGGTGGCACCATGCGTTGCATATTCACTTGATTATCCTTATGGTATTGATATCCAGGCGGCAAATGCAATGAGAGAAAGACCACCGGTTTTAAGAAGTTTTGATAATGAAGCTGAATTTATCCCGGGTTTTAGCAGCGGTAATCCGCCCAAAATTTTCCTGACGCAGAATATTAGCAATCCCGGAGCATATAAAGTTATTAGTGAAGGAAAAACACTAAGTGCTTTCGGTTTAAATTACACCAGAACCGAAAGTATTATGGATTATTACACTATTGGTGAAATTAATAATATAACCGGAAAAAATA
>Ga0255345_1006747_pt1 | contig 11035 bp, 10 predicted proteins | sample wastewater_treat_6_FD_192415 | JGI IMG/M metagenome (GOLD analysis project Ga0255345, IMG submission 192415) | Wastewater microbial communities from Lulu Island WWTP, Vancouver, Canada - plant20 | ecosystem: Engineered > WWTP > Wastewater > Unclassified | place: Canada: Vancouver, British... | reverse complement strand
CTTCTTCCATCGCCTTTTTAAAGCACTCGGCAAATTCCGCTAAAGCATAAGATTCCGGTGCGGGGACACCCCGGGTCAAATTAATCATGACACCTCCTGCAAGATTATTCCAAATGGATATTTTATTGTTTTTGTTGTTAGCCCTATTCTACCTTATATTTGTTTTTTTATATCGCATTTTACCAATCGATAAAATATCAACGCACAACCGTCGCCGTTGATCATAAATTTTTATCATCAGAATAGATCGCTCCTGGATCAACAAGAAGCGCGGTTTTTGTCATCCGATAAGGGTTCCCAACTCTTTGGGACAAAGTAGAGAAAAATTTTTCTCAATTAAAATTTATGATATTAGTGCTAAACTTATCGATATATAAATGTTTCAATAACTTTATTAAGTGTTGCGTATGCTGCAACAACCCTCTGATAAGATTGTAGAAAAGGTTCAAATATGGCTACCGTCAATCATTCAAAAACCAAAGCAGATCGTCTTTTACAGATCGAAGCTTTATTATTGGCAAACCCGCAAGGGTTAACCCAATCCGAAATCGCTCGCCGTATTGGTGTGAATCGTTCAACCGTTAATCGATATATGCCGGACCTCCCCGGACAAGTCTTTATAGATGATATCGGTCGATGGAAAATCGATCGGGAAGCTTATCTGATCAACGTCCGTTTCAATTTGCATGAAGCCTTAGCGGTTCATCTCGCAGCACGGCTGCTCGCTACGCGAATGGACCGTCAAAATCCACATGCCGCCGCGGCAATTCGCAAGCTTGGGATCGCTCTGGAACGCTTAGCACCGCAGATCAGCTATTATTTATGCGAATCGGCAAACCAACTGGATGATCCGGAGCGTTGGCAGGATCCGCATTACCTGGAAATCTTAGAAATGCTAACGCTTGCCTGGGCGGAAGGTCGAAAAGTCCATCTCTGGCATCGTAGTTCAGACGGACACAAGATCAATGAATATGATTTTTCCCCATATTTTATTGAGGCGAACGCTATCGGCCAATCGACCTATGCCATCGGTTTTGCCGAACCCCCGAAAGCACTTCGGACATTCAAAATAGAACGTTTGGAACGGGTCGAGATATTAACGGAATCGTATCAAATTCCATCAGATTTTGATCCGGCTGAGTTACTAAGCAATGCGTGGGGAATATGGTACACCGATACAAAGCCTATCGAAGTCGTTTTAAGATTCGCTCCGCACGTTGTTCAACGTGTCAAGGAAACCCGTTGGCATAAAACCGAACGAACCGAAATGCAGGAAGATGGCAGCCTGCTTTGGCGGTCTCAAGTAGCGGAACCGCTGGAAATGATGCCATGGATTCGCGGTTGGGGTGCAGATGTCGAGGTTTTGGAGCCCCAGAACCTGAGAAAAGCGATCGAAAAAGAAGTACACGGATTAATGGACGTATACAATATTCGGGGAGCTGAGGAATGAATGAAATTTCAGTAAAATTATGGGCGAAAACCGACGCGACATCGAAACAATGGCATCCTTTATTATTTCATATGTTGGACGCATCTCAAGTGGCGCTTGTTTTATGGGATAAATTTTTTTCCCCAGCTTTGCAAAACCGTTTTACCGGTTGGCTCGGGAATAATCCGGAAGAAATTTCGAGGACTTTATCTTTTTGGGTCGCATTACATGATATCGGCAAAGCATCTCCAGCTTTCCAAAGTAAAAATATCGAGTTACAAACGGGTCTGATTGATCTGGGGTTAAATTTCCCGAAACTTTGTTTTCCGCAACACCATGGGCTGGTTACATACTGGGCATTGGAAAGTTTATTACCCGCTTCCGGAATGACAAAAAAAGATTCAAAAGCAATCGCAAGAGCTCTTGCCGGCCATCATGGTGCCTGGCCGACGCCTCTTCAGACAATCGATGAAAGTAAAAACGAAAATCTGGGGGGAGATTATTTCCAGACTTGGGAAGCAGCCCGAAAGGATTTATATGATTTACTGTATTTTCTATTAAATCCGCTCAAAACCGTTAGTCTTCCGGAAGATACTGAACAACGAAATGCCTTTTTAACGCTTTTTTCCGGTTTTGTCTCGACCGCCGATTGGATTGCTTCCATGGAAAACATGTTTCCTTATGCTGATTATCGAATTCCGGTTTCCGAATACCGGCTGCAATCCTTTTCAGAGGCGGAGCAAACAGTTCATCAACTGGGCTTCGATGGTTGGAAAGCCGACGGATCATCTTTGGATTTTCAAAATACTTTCTCTTTCCCGCCGAACAAACTCCAAGAAAAAGTTTTGCAGACAACCTCTCTGAGCGATTTACCGGCAATGCTGATCGTTGAAGCACCTACCGGCTGCGGGAAAACAGAAATGGCTTTCAGTGTTGCGGATGCCTGGGTGCAATATGCTCATGGCAGCGGAATCTACATTGCAATGCCCACTATGGCCACCAGTAATTCCATGTTCGATCGAACGAAAAACGATTACCTTCTAAAACGTTATCCGAATGATCGGATTAATCTTCATTTGGTTCACGGCGCTGCTTTGCTTCAGGACAATTTTCAAAATATGATCATGCGGTCTGTCGGAGAAGACAGTGAGTCGGCTTTAGCCGCAATGAGCTGGTTTTTACCCCATAAGCGAACATTATTGGCTTCTTTTGCCGTCGGAACAGTGGATCAAGTTTTTTTGAGTGTTTTGAATACCCGTCATTTTTTTGTAAGATTGTTCGGGTTAGGGGGAAAAGTTCTCATCTTCGATGAGGTTCACGCATATGATTTATATATGCAAGAACTTTTCTGCCGTTTGTTGGAATGGTTGAGAGCAGCCGGTGTTTCGGTAATTATCTTGTCCGCAACTTTGCCGTCACAAACCCGAAAAGAATTAATAAAAGCATATTCCGGAAATAGTTGCTCTGAAACAAATTCGGATTATCCGGGATTCACATTGGTCGATCCCCAAGGTTCACGTTCTTTTCCGCTTCCACCGGATCGATCCAGAAATGTTCTCATTCATTGGATTAATCCGGAAACCGATTCCATAATTTCTGTCTTGAAAGATCAACTTTCTGATGGTGGTTGTGCCGTCGTAATCTGTAATACAATCGGCAGAGCTCAGGAAATCTATGAAGCCATACGGAACGCCGGAGTTTGCCCGGCGGAATTTTGCTGGCTTTTCCATGCCCGTTTCACATTTGAATCTCGGGAAGTTCTTGAAAATAAAGTTGTAAACAGTTTCGGAAAAAAACCCGATCCCGGGCGACCTCAACAGGCAGTTTTGGTCGCAACCCAAGTCGTGGAACAATCCCTTGATCTTGATTTTGATGTGATGATCTCCGAATTGGCTCCGATCGACTTACTTATTCAGCGGATCGGTCGACTTCAACGTCATGAATTTCGTAAACGCCCTGCCAAGTTGCAATTTCCGCAACTGTTCCTTTGCGAGCCGGAAAATACAAATACTGGTAAACCGGATTTCGGTCGATACCGGTACATTTACGAGCCATATATTTTGTTGCGTACAATGGCATCTTTGAATGAAAAGGCTTCTGTTTCCTTGCCATCTGAGACACAATCTCTCATCGAATCGGTATATAGTGAAACAAATATACCCGCTATGAGACTATTTGCAGAGGATATGATAAATAGTTACCGTTGTGATATGCTTAAAAATTACGGAATCGCCCAAATAGAGGCGAAGAACCGTTTAATTTTGCCTCCGAGAGATGACAGCTTATTAAAAATGGAAAGTGACAATTTGGATGAAGAAGACCCCGCGGTCCATCAATCGATGAAGGCTCTTACCCGTCTGGGTGATCAAAGTGTTCATTTGATTTGCTTGCATCGCTTACCGAATGGTGAATTAAATACCCATCCGGATGGCAGCGGTGTCAAGATCCGAATAGATCAAGTTCCAGACCAGCCTACCCAGAAAGTGCTCCTTCGAACCGGCGTTGACGTTCAAAATAAACAGGTAGTATTTTATTATAGAAACAAAAGTGTTTTATCGAATTGGGCAAAAATCTCTGCATTACGGTATTCCTACTTGGCAGAATTTGTGGATGGGACTTGCCGTCCGGAGGATGCGCCATTCGATTTGAAACTGGATCCTCAGTTGGGACTATTAATTATGAAACGGGAGGTGCAATGAAAATATCTTTTAATCTGCTTTCACAACCTTGGATTCCTTGTATACGAAATGACGGTTCCACCGTCGAATTGGGTCTTTTTGAAACGTTGTCACAAGCTCACGAATTTCATTCTCTTGAAGGAGATTCACCGCTTGAAACGGCTTCCTTGATCCGACTTTTATTAGCTGTTCTTCATCGAGTAGTCGATACACATAACCAAGATTCTTGGATGGACGTATGGCAAACCGGACACTTCAGCGAAAAAGCATTGGAGTCTTATCTGCGGCAATGGGAAAACCGGTTTGATTTGTTCGATGAAGAGCATCCTTTTTATCAGCAACGTCATGATTTGGTGGATCCTTGGGCTGCAATCAAACTGTTACCCGGAATGTCCGCCGTTCCGCTTTATTATCATGCGGTCGAAACCGAAGAGTCTCGATATACACCGGCGCAAGCCGCTCGGATTCTGATTACCGCTCATACTTTTGCCACTCCCGGTATTCGGAATCCTCAAAAGAATTTGTTTTTTAATGGCGGCCCTTGGTTGTCGGGAAAAGTATTTTTCTTGGAAGGAAATTCGCTATTTCAGACCCTGATGCTGAATCTCTTGCGCTATGCGCCCGATCATCCCGATCCCAATTTGTGCCAAACGGACGAAGATGCACCGGCTTGGGAAATGGATAATCCTTTTTTCCCAGAAAGAACTTTACCTCTGGGTTATTTGGATTATCTGACTTGGCAAAATCGGCGTGTCTATTTAATTCCCGTTGAAGAAGAAGGGCAGATATGGGTAAAGGAGGTAGTTGAAGCGCCCGGCCTCAAACTCCAAGGTGAGATCAGAGACCCCATGAAAGCATACATACGAGATGAGAAGAAGGGCTTCAAGATGCTTTACTTGGATAAATCAAAAGCGTTGTGGCGTCAAAGTTCCGCTTTCTTGGATATTAAATCAAAAGACAGACGCCCTCCGCAAGCATTACTCTGGGCTGCTGATTTAATAGAAGAAAACGATCTTCCCGTTTCAATGAAATTGCGCTTGATGACAGTGGGTGTCGTTGTCGAAAACAATTCAAAAATCGTACTTCACCGAATGGAACGAATGCCTTTGCCGCTTCAAATCCTCGAAAATACTGATCTTGCTCTAAAATTACGGAAAGAGGTAGATTACGCTGAAAATGTGAAGAATCAACTATTTTTTGCCGTGAATACAATGGCGGGGCTGCTGATATCCGCCGATTCGGACTTACCGGATAATCGAAGGGCTTCCAATGATGATATTAAAAAACTAATGGCACACTGGCATTGGGAAGATAACTATTGGCCGCCATTGGAGTTTGCATTCTATGACCTGGTACAAGATTTAGCGGATAACGTCCCGGAAGCAATTTCGATTTGGCGCAAAATTGTCCAAAGTACCGCTCAGGATTCATTAGAGGATGTAATTCATCAAATTGACGATTCGGCTAAGGGTCTGAAAGCTGCGGTCCAAGCTCGCAGTGTATTATTCCGCGGATTGATTAAATTGGAATCGAACGGATAAAATTTTCATTCTAGATAAAAGGAGAACATATGGAGGAAACAACATACAGTAGATTTGTCGACTATTTGATTGAATTGGCTGATTCAAAAAATCGTGGGGCTTTAGCTGCATTAAGAAGGGGATTAGGGTGCAAACCCGGAGAAGTACCGGAGATGTTCCCTTATGTCATCCCTTTTTTACCGGAGAATCCTTCAAAAGAATTGGAAAATGCATATTACTTGATCGGTTCCTTGTTTGCATTGCATCCGCTGAATACAAATCAAGGAAATATGGGAAATCATTTAGCTTCTTGCATTCGGTCTGAAGATGACCGGGCGGCAATCGAACGGCGTTTTATTGTCTTATTGAATTCCCATGTCGATGACATCGGCGATTCACTCCGCCAATCGATCAGTTTTCTGAAATCCAAAGAGATGCCGGTGAATTATAAGCAATTGCTGAATGATCTATTACATTGGTCTCACCCGGAACATTACGTTCAGCGGAACTGGGCACGAGGATTCTGGGGTAGCCGTAAAGAAGCCGTAATCGCGGACGATTCCGCTTCGGCGCTTAACAACCATTAATTTTTATTAAGGAGAAAAATCATGATTATCGAATTACATATGCTGCAAAGTTTTGCGCCATCCAATCTGAACCGTGATGACACAAATAATCCCAAAGATTGTGAATTCGGCGGAGTACGTCGCGCTCGTATTTCAAGTCAATGTTTGAAACGGGCTATTCGTTGGTCTCCCGTCTTTCGGCAAACCACACAAATGGATAACGGTTTACGTACCCGTTGGATTACCAGAAAATTTTCTGAAGAACTCCAAAAAAGGGGAAAAAGTCAGGAAGAAGCAAATGCACAGGCGTATGAATTGGCATCCGCATATGCGGGAAAAATGAAAGATAGTGACAAAAACAAGCTTTCGCCTACCGCTGTCTTGATTTACTATAGCCCGGAAGAGATTAATTTCCTTGTTCAAAACCTGTTGGATGGAAAAGATCCGAAAGAGGTGGCAAAAGATATGATTAAACTATCGGCTAAACACACCTCCGCCCCGGATATCGCTCTGTTTGGCAGGATGGTTGCCGAAGATCCGCGTTTGAATCTGGACGCCGCCTGCCAGGTTGCTCATGCAATCTCTACTCACCGCGTTAATATGGAAATGGATTTTTATATCGCCGTGGATGATCTCAACCCTGAAGATAATACCGGTGCGGGTATGATGGGTGTGATCCCCTTTAATAGCGCCTGTTTTTATCGATATGCTTGCGTTGATTGGGACAAATTATGCGAAAATTTAAATAATGATCGTGAATTGGCAGCAAAAACTTTGGAAGGTTTTCTACGGGCTTCGGTTGATGCCATCCCGAGCGGGAAGCAAAATTCCATGGCAGCTCAGAATAAACCCAGTTTCCTGTTGGGCGTGATTCGTGAAGACGGTCAAGCTTTTTCACTCGCTAATGCTTTCGAAGTTCCGGTTGCTCCTTCCCGTGAAGGAGGATATATTTCAGATTCGGTAAAAAGATTGGAACAATACTGGGAGTACATCGATCATGCATTCGGATTCAAGGGGGTAACTCCCGTTGCGTTAGCACTTGATCCTTCGGTTGAACTGACCAGCCTAAAACCATACGCTTGCGATTCCTTGGAGAATTGGGTAACATCCTTGAGCGCCAAATTGCAGACAAAGTGAGGGGCAAATGGACACATTGCTCATTCGCTTGATAGGTCCTCATCAAGCTTGGGGAGTACAAAGCGTCGGTGAAAATCGAGATACGGGTTTTGAGCCATCAAAAAGCGGGGTAATCGGATTATTGTGTGCAGCCCTTGGTTGGCCTCGTGAACATCCTTTGGATGATCTTACTTCTCTGAGAATGGGAGTTCGTATTGACCAACCCGGTCATTTGGAAAGAGATTTCCAAACCATCCATAAACTCACCGAAAACGGAGAGGAAATTCAGAACGGAACATCTATTTCCACACGCTACTATCTGAGCGGTGCTGCCTTCCTCGTAGGATTGGAAGGGAAATTGGAAACGTTGGAAATGTTGCAGGAAGCTTTAATTCATCCTCATTGGTTATTATATCTGGGGCGAAAAGCATTTCCGCCGTCTGTTCCTATTTTCTTACCCGATGGGCTCCGCCACCATGAATCTTTGGAAGATGCCTTGAAAAATTATCCTTTTCTTTTACAGCAATTCCCCGCAGAGAAATCTTCTCAAAGAAGACTACCCAACAAATTATGGCTGGTAATCGAAGACACGAATGGGGTGGAAGTCTATCGCGATGAACCGGTTTCTTTCGCGGAACGCCATTTTCGAACCCGGCGGATTCGTCGCACGCGGATTGAAAACCCCGGCTCGAACCCGATAAAGGAGATTTAATATGTTTCTCTCTCAGCTTGAATTGAATTTACAATCGCGTCGGGTTCAAAAAGAATTGGCGAATCGATATGAGTTACATCGAACCCTGATGCATGCTTTCAAAAAACCATCTCTTGCAAACGAGAGATTGTTGTTTCGTCTCGAAGCTGATCGGGGATCGGCAAAAATCTTGGTTCAATCTCAAAATATGCCCGACTGGTCCTTCTTTACCGAGGAAGAAATCTTTCAAAGATACCTTATCCGTCCGAATCCTGATATCAAGACGTTTTCTCCGCAGATATTCTCCGGACAAAAACTTTTATTTCGTCTGGTAGCGAACCCTTCTTGTAGAAAAGCGATTTATAAGGATGATAACGGACATGGCAAACGAATCGGTTTATATACAGAGGAAGACCAACTGAAATGGTTGGAAAAGAAGGGCAACCAAAACGGATTTATTCCGATCGATGTATCGATTCAATCCGCAGGCACAATCCGTGGTGTAAAAACACAGGATAACAAAAAACATATATTAAAAATTCCATGCGTTCGATACGATGGTCTTCTTCAAGTATCGGATCCCATGGCATTTGAGAATGGATTAAAAATGGGTATTGGACCAGCAAAAGGGTTTGGCTGCGGCTTACTTTCCTTAGCCGTAATTCGATAACTCTCTTTCCTTTTCCTGCCGGCTAAGAATCAAGCCGGCAGGTTTTTTGAACTTTAACAATTGAATATTATGACTTTTGGTCCTTATCAAGGAGGTAACTATGGCAGAGGATTATCATGAATTGCCAAAATTGCGGGATAGCTTAAGTTATCTGTATATTGAACACGCTGTAATTGAGCGAGACCAGAATGCATTATTAATCTTGCAAGAAGCTGGCAGAACAAGTATTCCCATTGCAAATTTGTGCGTGCTCTTGTTGGGACCGGGTACATCAATTACCCATGCCGCCATTTCACTGTTAGCTGCTTCCGGAGTCAGTATCCTTTGGGTGGGGGAAAACGGAACGCATTATTATGCACAAGGAAACGGAGAAACTCATCGCGCTCGCCATTTAATTCGTCAGGCAGAATTGGTCTCAGACCCAAAAACAAGACAGGAAGTTGTTTTACGAATGTACGAGTTGCGCTTCGGTCATACTCTTGATCCAAACCTCACGATTAATCAAATTCGTGGTTTAGAAGGCGTCCGAGTTCGAACCGCTTACGCGGAAGCAGGGGAAAAATACAATATTGAATGGAAGGGGCGCTTTTATGATCGTTCAAATTGGTACAAAGCCGATCCGGTCAACAGAGCATTTTCTGCGGCAAATGCGGTATTACACGGAATTTGCCATGCGGCAATTGTTTCGGGTGGATACAGCCCAGCTCTAGGCTTTTTACATACCGGGTGGAATTTGGCTTTTGTTTACGATGTGGCAGATTTTTATAAAATACAGCTAATGGTCCCTTTGGCATTTCAGATCGTAGCAGAAAGCGAGTTGAATGTCGAAAAACGAGCCCGTTCCGCAAGCAGAATGCTAATTCATGAAACAAAATTATTGCAGAAAATTCTACCGGATATCGATCATGTTTTACAAACCGAAGATATTCATGAAGAAAGAGAAAATGAGGATGATGTCGTAATTCAACCTTGGTGGATGATGGAAGAATTTTCTTTGGAGGAAAACGACAATGATCATCATGATTCTGAATAACGTTCCAACTGGGGTTCGGGGTGACTTAACCCGCTGGCTTATTGAAGTGAAAGGAGGAGTTTATGTCGGACAAGTATCCGCCCGTATTCGAGACATCCTTTGGAAACGATGTGTTGATCATAAGGGAGTCGGTGGTGTGTTTCAAGCGTGGTCAACGAATAATGAGCAGGGATTTCAAATGAGAATGGACGGTTTTGTAGATCGTTGGGTTGTCAATTGGGAAGGAGTAGAATTAATCCAGGAAACACAGTTGACTGGAAAGGAAGTCTCTGAAGTTAAAAAACGGCATATCAGTGCCGTTAAAAAAATATAGCGAAGAGTTTTCCCCACACACGTGGGGATGGACCTTCATTTATCTGATGAGCCGTAACCGGTCTGTGGTTTTCCCCACACACGTGGGGATGGACCTACAACCGCATCTTATTATAAAGTTGGACAGCCGTTTTCCCCACACACGTGGGGATGGACCTATTCCCAGCAGTTACATCAACCGCGATTCCATGTTTTCCCCACACACGTGGGGATGGACCTTGTTCCCAGCCGCCAACTTTTGCTTCTGTATTGTTTTCCCCACACACGTGGGGATGGACCTTGACACAACGCAAAAGCCGCTTTTCTACATACGTTTTCCCCACACACGTGGGGATGGACCTAGGAATAGAATCGCCTAAGGCAAAATAGATAAGTTTTCCCCACACACGTGGGGATGGACCTCATGTGCGGGTCGTGTACAAACAACGGGTACTGTTTTCCCCACACACGTGGGGATGGACCTATAAGATAACTGTTGATATGGGTTTGCAAACAGTTTTCCCCACACACGTGGGGATGGACCTTTGAATCAATCATCGTGAACGTATTCCGCATAGTTTTCCCCACACACGTGGGGATGGACCTTCTGCTGTTACTACTGCCAAGATTCTGGATGGAAATATTACCAACGCCAAAATAGCTGCTGGAGCTGTTGGGACAACCAAATTGGCTGATTCTGCTGTTACCAATGGCAAAATGGCAAATATGGCTGCTAATACGATCAAAGGGAATCCAGGAAGTAGTGCAGCTGCTCCTTCCGATCTTACTGTCGCGAACTTTCTAAAGATGGTCATTCCAAGCAATGCAGGAGCGCATAATGGATTCTATCGTGGATATTCTCTCGGAACCTCGGTTACTGCTGCTCAATATTCTGCTATTGCTGCTGGAACTTTTGATGATATGTACGTGGGTGATTACTGGACGATCAACAGCGTTGTTTGGAGAATTGCGGCGTTTGACTATTACCTCACTACGGGTGATACCGCTTGCACCACTCACCATGTGGTCATTGTCCCGGAC